>JGI24705J35276_12238449_pt1 | contig 22512 bp, 19 predicted proteins | sample TergutNt197P4_FD_35276 | JGI IMG/M metagenome (IMG submission 35276) | reverse complement strand
TACAAATATGACAGCCTTGTTATTATCCAACGCTTGCGCCGCACCTGAAGCGATAGCCTTCAATCCTGCCCGAGAAGTGCTCTCAGCAATCTTTGCCAACATCGCAGACGCCATGATTGGCAATGTGATTTCGCCAAAGACAGCCATAAAAGAAGCTGTCGCCAGCGTCGATGCGATCGTTAGGAACACGTCAGAGCTTAGCTTATCGGCATCCTTTTGCTGCTCCAAAATCTTGGCACGCTGTTTCAACGCTAGGCTATAATGACTTCTATATGTGTAAATCGCACCATTGACCCAATAATCTCTCGCCAGATCAAGATACTTTTCATATTCTTCGATAGATGGATGGAGCGGCGGCGCAGCAGAACAGTACCGGGGTATCCCCATTGATATTTTCCTTATTCGTTTGCTCAACACCTTCGCTATCCGACTCCGTTATGGAGAAAATATGGCTGCCAGTCATGTTGCTGACGAATACGCATAAGAATGCGCAGCAAATGATCGTCGTTCAACTGCGTGCAGAGAGGTCAGTATTCAACCATTGACCGTGGATGGTCTACCAATCGACTCCTACGCCCGTCGTAGCCGGTGGTGCATGGTTCGTCCCGTTCACCTATGGCGGCGAGCCAGTTACTCAAGCCGCTGATCCAGCCAAGCGCCTTCGTGCAATCCGGCTCGGGCTCTGCTGGTGTTGCGGGGAGCAGTTAGGAAGCTTCAAGTGTTTCCCGATTGGTCCGATGTGCTGCGTGAATCGGATTACTTCGGAGCCCGCCTGTCACCGGGACTGCGCCGAGTATGCCGTCAAGGTCTGTCCGTTCCTGACTCGCCCACGAATGCGCCGCAATCCAACAATTCCGGCCGACCAGAAGGTTTCCCCTGGCGGCATCATGATCGAACGCAATCCCGGTGTCGTGGCCATCTGGATCACGCGCCAGTTTAGAGCTTTCCGTGACCACAACGGCGATGTCCTGCTTTCGGTGGGGGAGCCCGTCGAAGTCACCTTCTATTGCGAGGGCCGCCGCGCCACGCGGGCGGAAATCATGGAGTCGATGGAGTCCGGTCTGCCGATCTTGCGCGAGATAGCGGCGAAGGATGGCACCGAGGCTCTTGCACTGCTCGACTACGGGATGAACTGTTGAACGAGACGCTATTCACCTCGCTGGCCCAGGCCCGCGTCGCTCTCGGATGCTGGCGGGCCGATTACAATGATGCACGACCACATTCGCAGCTCGGATGGAAGACGCCCACTGAGTATGCCTCCACCCACTATCCCTACCATCCGCGACGGGATCTGACGCTGCGCTATGTCGAGGGCTCCGCGCCAGCTCCCGTCGCTACCACTGCCCAAACGGGCAAATCCAACAGCCGGAGCGAACTCAGAACTGGATAAAAGTTGGGGGCAACGTCACAGCCGATGGTAATCCCAGAGGACACGTGCATCGGCCATGACTTCGTCGGGAAGTGCGTTTCTCATTGCGACCTCGCCACTCGAGCGGACTTTGGTCCGAAACCCAAATGCAGCCACTTTCGTCGGCTGCGAACCACAGCGGCGCCTCAAGGAGCGCCCGCTTACTCAGATGGAAGCGCGAGAGCTGACTTCGCGGAGCGCGCGTTGCGCGGCTACGACAATGTCGCTGGCCGGAATGTCGCGCATGCAACGGTGGTCGTTCATGCGGCAGATTGGCCGGTGGCAGGGTTGGCAGGGGAGGGGCTTGGTCTGGATGGTTGCGGCCAGGCCATTGAGCGGAGCCCAGAGATCCGGGCTGGTCGGGCCGAAAATTCCTATAGTAGGCGTTCCCAAGGCGGCTGCGACGTGCATCAGCCCCGAATCGTTGGATATCGCCACGCCAGCCGCGGCCATGGCCAGCACGCCATTGCGCAGGTCGGTGCCCGTCAGGTCTCGCACGACCGGTCCGCCAGCAGCGACGATCTGCTCAGCGAGCATCTTTTCTCCCGGACCGCCGACCACCCAGACCTGCAGTCCCTGGTCGGCCAGCAGCCGCGCCGCTTCCGCATAATACGGCCAGCGCTTGCCCGCGCCGACCGAGCCAGGCGCCAATGCTACCGCCGGGCTCGCGTCCAGGCCGTGTGTGTTCCGCCACCGAGCGATTTCATCAGGTGGAACAGTCAACTTCGGCACCGGCCATTCCAGGGGCAACGTCGCGCCGTTGGGCAATGCGAGTGCTGCATTCTTGTCGATCAAGCGGGGTAGGGCTTTCTCGCCCCAACGCCAGCGGTTGATAAGGCCGAAGCGGAACTCGCCGACAAAGCCGACCCGCTCTGGAATGCCCGCCAGTGCAGGCGCGATGGCCGATTTCCAGGTGCGAGGCATTACCAGGGCGGTGCCATAGTTCCGCTCACGCAAGAGCCTCGCCAGCTTGAACTGGCGGGCCACGGCAAGCCGGCTACGCGGCAGGTCCCAGACAATCGCTTGGCGAACGCCAGGCATGTAATCGACGAGCGGTGCGCAGAGGGACGTTGTCAGCAGATCGACTGGCCGATTCGGCCACCGTTGCCTGAGAACGCGCACCACGGTATGGCCGCGGACGAAATCGCCGATCCACATGTAGGGGATGATCAGGATCGGGCGTGCATCATCTTGATCCATACTTCCGTCAAATTGAGAATCATGGTTCATGCGTTTACTTGAGTCGCCATCGGGATTCGATGTGGGATTCGGTAGCCGCTCCAGGCGGGCGCGTAAAGGCGTGAGAAACCGCGAATCGTACGCCAAGGCAGGATAAGCCGGGCGATCGAGCAGGGATTTTTTTGGAATGTTGCTGGTGACCGGCGTCAGCCCGATTGGATCGAATGGCGTGACCGCAACTGACGAGGCCGGCTTAGGCCGTAATGTCTTTGGTCGGAAGTGAAGCAACCTGGTTAAGCTGGTGGGTTTGTCCACACAACTCTGTTTAGTCGAGAGTCTGAGAGACAGCGGGCTTGATGCCATGATTTACGTTGATCGTCGGCTGTTCGAGCATGCGGGGGCAAAGTGGCGGCGCTAGCGCATAAATCGACACTTGTGACCTGGCTGTGTGATCGGAACTTATGGCGTGGCACGGTCGACCTGTTCGCGATACTGACTGCTGCGTCGCTTCCCTGGTCGACGTCGCTCACGGCGATCTTCGCCGGGATGATGCTTGTCTGCTTTGTGCCGTATCTCGATCTCAACTCTTTCCTTAAGTCTTTAAGTCGTCCGGTCTGCGTGGCGCCGATCGCATTGTTCCTGCTGGCGCTTATGGGAATGCTCTGGTCGGATGCGGCCTGGAGCGAGCAGCTACGTGCTGTGAATCCAACAGCCAAGCTGCTCGTGCTTCCGGTCCTGCTTTATCATTTCGAACGATCCTCGCGTGGGCGTTGGGTTTTCATCGCCTTCCTCGCCTCCTGCGCGTTGCTTTCGGTGATGTCCTGGTTGGTCTTGCTTGACCCAAGTCTTTCAATAAAGGCCGATAGCGGCCAGCCCGGTATCTTCGTCAAGAACTATATTGATCAGAGCCAGGAATTCACATTGTGCGTGGTTGCGCTTGCCTTTCCGGTCGTAAAACTGTTGCGAGAGAAGAAATTTTGGCTCGCGGGGCTTCTGACCGTGATCGGTCTGAGTTTTCTCGTCAACATGGCTTTTGTGATCGTCTCCCGCACAGCGATTGTGACCATGCCGATCATGTTTGCGGCGTTCGTCCTCCTTCACCTGGAGTGGCGGAGCATCCTGTTGATGTTCGGAAGCCTGGCAGTCTTCTCCCTGCTCGCATGGCAGACCTCCCCCCAGCTGCGCGCAAAGGTGGATAGCTTCACCAGTCAGTACCGGCTCTATAAGGACCAGGGCGTATCAACGTCGATAGGCCTCCGGCTTGAGTTTTGGCGAAAATCTCTAAGCTTTTTCGCCGAAGCGCCTATCAAGGGGCATGGCACCGGCACGACGCGATCATTGTTTGAGCTGGCCGCGACCGGTCCGCACGATCAGGCCTCCAGCGAAGTCATTAGCAATCCCCATAACCAGACGTTGAACGTGGCAGTGCAATGGGGCCTGATCGGTATCGTCATCCTGTATGCAATGTGGTTTCTGCATCTGCAGTTGGTTCGCGGTTATGGATTCGCCAACTGGATCGGCCTTCTGGTCGTGGTCCAGAATATTTTTACCTCGCTCTTCAATTCTCACTTGTTCGATTTCCACGAGGGCTGGATGTACGTCCTCGGATTCGGTGTTGCCGGTGGAATGGTCATGAAGGCGCGCCGCACCGACTCGAAAGTAGGAAAATCTGGCCCTTGACGCACAGACTGCTGACCAGTATCGATCGAAAGGGTTATCCAGCGTAGTCATGCGTAAAGAAGCTGGTGTCGCAATTGTCTATGCCCTTCGCGGTAAGGGTTGGCAATTGCGAGACATAAGCCACACTAGCATTGTGATTTTACTAGTGTTCTTTCGAATGACCGAAGGTGCGTAAGACAAGTTGGTCGGTCATTCCAAGACGGGACACTTGACACTGACCGGCTCGGCGGATGACACGTCTTTCGCATCTCAACTCGCGCAATTACCTGATCGCCCTTCACGACCTGTTGGCAACAACTGCGGCGCTGTTTGTTGCGTTCTATCTGCGCTTTGAGGGCGGTGAAGGCTTCTTTGACCGCCTGCCATTGCTGCTGAAGATCCTGCCCTATTTCCTCGCCTTCAGCGTGGCCGTCTTCTTCGTCTTCAAACTGACCACATCGAAATGGCGCTTCTTCTCGCTGCCTGATGCATTGAACGTCATTCGCGTCTCAACGGCGTTGACGGTCGCGCTTCTCGTGCTCGACTACATTTTTCTCGCCCCAAATGTTCATGGTGCCTTCTTCCTTGGCCGGGTGACCATCGTCCTCTATTGGTTTTTGGAAGTCTCCTTTCTGAGTGCGTTGCGGCTCACTTACCGCTATTTCCGCTATACCCGCGTGCGGCATCACGCCAAGATCGAGGATGCTTCGCCGACGCTTCTGATCGGGCGCGCCGCGGACGCCGAGGTTTTCTTGCGTGGCATCGAGAGCGGCGCAGTCAAGCGCATCTGGCCAACCGGCGTACTGTCGCCATCGAGGGCTGACCTGGGACAGCTCATTCGCAATGTGCCAGTGCTGGGCGCGGCCGACGACCTTGAGGAGGTGGTCGGTGATTTCGCCAGCCGCAACAGGGCGGTTGCACGCGTGGTGATGATGCCGTCCGCGTTCGAACCAGAGGCCCATCCCGAAGCCGTGCTAATGCGCGCGCGCAGGCTTGGTTTGATCGTCAGCCGCCTGCCGTCGCTGGAGAGCGGGGATGCGCCGCGGCTCGCCGCGGTTGAGGTCGAGGACCTGCTTCTACGTCCGAGCGAGAAGATTGACTACGCGCGACTCGAGGCTCTGATCAAGGGCAAGGCTGTCATTGTCACCGGCGGCGGCGGTTCAATCGGCTCGGAAATCTGCGAGCGCGTGATTGCGTTCGGTGCGGCCCGTCTCTTGATTGTCGAGAATTCGGAGCCGTCGCTCTATGCGGTCACGGAAGCGCTTGCGGTGCAAGCCTCTGGTGCCGTGATCGAAGGCAGAATTGCCGATATCCGCGATCGCGAGCGCATCTTGCGCCTGATGGTCGAGTTCAAGCCGGATATCGTGTTTCACGCCGCTGCGCTCAAGCATGTGCCGATCATCGAACGCGATTGGAGCGAAGGAGTCAAAACCAACATCTTCGGCTCGATCAATGTGGCCGACGCGGCGCGAACGGCGGGCGCCGAAGCGATGGTGATGATCTCGACCGACAAAGCAATCGAGCCCGTCTCGATGCTCGGCCTGACCAAGCGCTTCGCCGAAATGTACTGTCAGGCCGTTGATCGCGACCTTCAATCGCAAACAGGGCGTGCCAGACCGTCGATGCGGCTGATCTCGGTCAGGTTTGGAAATGTTCTGGCGTCGAACGGCTCGGTTGTACCGAAATTCAAGGCCCAGATCGAGGCTGGCGGCCCGGTGACGGTCACGCATCCCGACATGGTGCGGTACTTCATGACGATTCGCGAAGCCTGTGATCTTGTCATTACGGCAGCAACCCACGCGCTTGCCGCGGAACGTTCCAACGTTTCAGTCTACGTCCTCAACATGGGGCAGCCGGTCAAAATCGTCGATCTTGCCGAGCGAATGATCCGGCTTTCCGGCCTGCAGCCCGGCTACGATATCGAGATCGTGTTTTCGGGGATGAGGCCCGGCGAGCGGTTGAACGAGATTCTGTTCGCTTCCGAGGAGCCGACAGTGGAGATCGGCATCGCCGGCATCATGGCGGCCAAGCCCAATGAGCCGCCGATGCTGACATTGCGCAAGTGGATTTCGGCGCTTGAACAGGCGATCGCACGGGACGATCGGGCTACCATCAGGACCATCCTGAAGGATGCCGTCCCGGAGTTCTCGACTGCTGCCTGATGAATAACAGCAATTCTGATCGACGAATTGCTGGAGTAGCTGAGCGCAAACCAGTGGTGCTGATCACCGGGGCGAGCGGCTTTGTCGGCAGCCATCTTGCGCCTGCGCTGGTGCGCGAAGGTTGGTCTTTGCGCCGCGTGGTCCGAAGCCAAGACTCGGTTGATAAGGACTCGGTTGATAAGGACTCTGTTGATAAGGTCTTGGTTGACAAGGACTCGGTTGATAGGACCTTGGTCGACAAGACCTTGGGTGATGAGGTCGTGATCAGATCGATTGGTCCGGAGACTGACTGGCGGGCTGCGCTCGCCGGTGTTGATGCAGTCGTGCATCTCGCCGCGCGTGTTCATCTCAAGCACAGGGAACAAGCGGTCCAACTCTATCGTGATGTCAACACTGCGGGCACCCTGCATCTGGCGCGTAGCGCGGCCATGGCAGGGGTGCGCCAGTTTGTCTTCGTCAGTACCGTCCACGTGAATGGACGGAGCAATGACGGCCGTGCGCCTTTCAGCGAGAACGATGTTCCGACCCCGTGCGGTCCCTACGGCATGTCGAAGGCTGAAGCCGAAGCAGGCTTGAGGACTCTGGCGCCCGATTCCAACATGAAAGTCTCGGTGATCCGGCCGCCGCTGGTCTATGGCAAAGGCGCCAAGGGTAATTTTGCGCTGCTCACCAGGGCGGTGAAGCTCGGTCTGCCACTTCCGTTTGCCTCGATCCACAATCGGCGAGCCTTCCTCGCTGTGCAAAATCTCTCGTCGTTCATCCTGTGGCAGCTTTCCCATCCCGATCCGGCGAGCCAGTTCGAGATATTTCTGGTGGCGGACAAGGAGCAGGTCTCAACGCCTGAATTCATCGAGCGGATCGCCAGCGCCGTCGGCAAGCGACCGAGACTTTTTGGCGTGCCACCGGAGCTGTTAGGTCGTCTGCTCAAGGTGATCGGCCGGCTGGATGCCCATGACGGCCTGCTCGGTTCACTCGAAATCGACGTGTCCAAAGCCGTTTCGACGGGATGGCAGCCTGACGTATCGCTCGACGAGGGATTGCGGCTGGCCTTGGCGGCTTGGGATACTTCAAACGAGAAGTATCGCTAAACAACTGCCTCTTCAGGCGTTAATGTTGTGCTCCCGCACTTCATCCTCGATTTGGGCGACGAGCTCATCAAGCTGGCTCTCTTCGAAAACCTCTGGATGGTTAGGAGCCTGTTCAAGGATGGCGACAGCGTTGCGATAAGCATCTTGCAGTGCCGGATTTGCCGGAGCGCCAACGATAAAGTGCGGCTTGAACGGTTCAGCCTTTCCACCGGCGACGACGGCCGATAGATGGCCAAGCCATTCGCGGGCTTTAGTTTTGATGCCGTCAGCGTCGGCAAGGTCGAACGACAGCGGCTCATAGACGTGCCACTGGCCATTCTTCCACGCGTGCTTGAAAACAATATCATCCAAGCCTCCGCTGATGGACTTTTCCTGAAGGTGTTGCGCGAGGTTACGTTCTTCGAGCTTCTGTCGAACTGGACGCCAAACATCGTCGTCGGATCGGCGGGCGTGATTATGGGTATCGTACCGCGACACGTATCGCTCAAAGAGACGGGCCAGCGCATCTTCTGGATTGGCAGTTAGCCCGGTGCCGGACGGCGACCATTGAAGAGAGCTATCGTCGGGTGGTACAGCGCGGCGTGCGATTGCTGTGGCATCGCCTTCGCTCCCGAAAAGGCCCGCATCCTTCTCACTCTTGGCGACTAGTTGCAGGCCCTTGTGCGCGGCAACCATCGACGACCGGAATGCCTTGCGATCAATATCAGGGAACACGCCTTTCAGGCGGCTGATTGTGACGCGCATTTTGTGAAGAACGAGACCCTTGGACGGCACAAAAAGGACTACGCCCACATTGACGAATTCACCTGTCAGCACGTCATGAACGTATCGAAGTAGTGCATAGCTGTATGCTGCTTTGTCTGTCATGAGAGCACCCGCTTCACTTCTTCCAAAACTGCATCAATATTGTCTCGTGCATCTCGAACCAACTTGGTGGCGCTTGCCGCCGCGCTCGCCACGTCGGTCCATTCCGCTGGAAGCGCCTTTTCATAGTCTGCGATCTGGGCATCCGACAAGCCCGCCCATGCGGCGCGGATCGGCCCAAAGTCGGTGGAACGCCCTTTCAGCCCTGCCCGGAAAATATGGTTCCCATTGGTTTCCATTGACTTAACGCCTTCCCCCGTCTCGATGACCTGCGATTTCGACCGATATGCCCTGCCGCCTGCCAAGCGCTTTAAATCACCGAAAAGAATCACTCACTTTGGACGAGTATAAAGGCTGGTGTTTCTTGTGCGAGTGGCGGAGCGGGCTAGAACAAAGGAACTGGGCCGAGATTGGTAATCCGAGCGGATAGCACCATGGAGCGGACTCGTGTTGACCAGCGGCTGGCCTTGGTGGCTCAGGACGCCTGACGAGTTCGGCTCTGCGTCAGTGTCGACTGTCTGCGCGAAAATCTTCGCAACACGAAGCCGACCCCGATCGCTCCTGCGAGCAGCGCGATCGCTGTCACGATCATCGAGGTCGTATGGATCGTGACGATGGCGAGCAGTGCAAGCAGGAGGTTGAGCGCAGACACTTCGCCAATGATGCGAGGCACCGTGAAGCCGTTGTCGGTGGCACGTTGATAGAAATGCGTGCGATGCCCGGCCCAGAATGGTTCGTGTCTGGCAATACGGCGAAACAGCGTGATAGTAGAATCCGCGAGGTAGTAGGCCGGCAGTAGCAGCGCTGCGGCCACGTGATTATGCCAGGCAAGCTGCAGCAGGCACCAGCCGAGCAGGAGGCCGATCGGCAGGCTGCCGACGTCTCCCAGAAAGACTCTGGCGACGGGCCGGTTGAACGGCGCAAAGCCCAACATGGCGCCGCACAGGGCCGCTGCGAACAACGCAGAGACCCAGGGGAGGTCGCCAAGCCAGCCCAGCAGCAGGAGCGCAGCGGTGACCGGTACTACCTCGGACACCGTCATCAGATCGAGCCCGTCCATGAAATTGACGAGGTTCACGAACCAGACGAACGCCAGCAGGATCAGGCATCGTTCAAGTGTCAGCGGGAAGGCCGGTACGATCCTCAGCGTTTCTGGTGCCGTGAACACGACGGCCCCAACGGCTGTGGCCTGCAGCAAAAGCCGCAGCAAGATCGGCAGCGTCAGAATGTCGTCGGCGAATCCGACCAGCGCAATCAGCACCGTGGCGGCGAGGAGTGCCGTTGGAATGGCGATGCCGCTCCACACTGCCCACGCGGATGCGACCAACAGCGTTGCGGCGATCACCGCGATGCCGGCGCCTTGTGGTGTCGGAACGCGGTGCGAGGAGCGCGCGTTCGGCCTTGCCAGCGCGTAGCGCTGCAGCAAGGGAAGGCTCAACCAGGTCATGACCGCCGAAAGCAGGCCGGCAAGGACGACGGCGAGGAGCGAGGAAGCGGCCAGTGTCACGTCTCGCAAATTGCCTGCCTCCTTTGCGGGCCAAGTTTCCCATCGGCAAAGTCTCTCACAGGCAATTGCGAGACATAAGCCACGCTATATTTCGTTCACATGAAAACCAGTGCGAACGGAGCGGCTGAAGCGCTCACTCGGGTACCTCGGCTGGTGCTGATCTTCGCCCAGCCTTCTCACCGCTGAAGATCCAGACCAATCCGCCGAACGCGCCGACGATGAAGGAAACCATGCCGTACAGCAGCGAGACGTTGACGCCTTCATTCGCCGCCAACCCGGCGAAGCCGAACGCCAGGCCCATGCTTGCTTCGCGCAGGCCCCAGCCGGCAATTGAGATCGGCAGCATCGTGATCAACATCACAGGCGGGATCAATAGGAAGACTTGGCCGAAGCTTACGGGTGCGTCGATCGAACGTACGACGCACCAGGCCAGAACCACCGTCAGCACGTGAACGAGTAGCGATAATGTCGCAATCAATGGTCCTTTCGAACGGCTGAGAAGGACTCGATTCGTGATCACAGCGCAGGCGTGAATATGTTGGGTGGCCCACCAGCTTTTCAGCCACGGCCAATTCAGGGCGCCGAAGATCATGAAACCAAGACCGCCCGCGAGCGCCGCAAAGTCGACGAGCAACAGCGCTAAGCGGCCCTGGATGTCGGTGATAAGCTGGTAGCTCCAGGGTAAGCCGGCAACGATGACGATTGCGAGAGCAATCAAACCGATCGCACGATCGACAAAGACCGAGTAGGTCGCCGCACGCCAGCCGGCACCGGCACGCGCCACCAGCCAGAGCCGAACCGCGTCGCCGCCGATCGCTGAGGGCAGGGTCTGGTTGAAGAACGTGCCGATCACGTTGTAGCGCACGGCGCGGCCCAGTTCGAGCGGAGCGGCGCACTCCGCGCTGATCCCGCGCCAACGCACCGAGATGACAAAGATCTGCAGGAGGGTCACCGCGATCGCCATGCCAATCCAGAACAGGCTAGTCACAGTAAGGCGGGAAAACAGCTCGGACGGATTGACCTTGCGCAGCGCGAAATAGAGCAGCGCCGCAGAGACTATAATTTTGGCCGTCGACAGCAGGATCTGGCGCATCGCGTCCGTGATTGAACCGATTCGAGGTAAACAAGGAGTTACTCGACGCCGCGCGCCGAATCTGGCCGCTTTGGTATGGTTTTGGCGCTGATCTTGCAATAGCTGTGCGGTTATTGGAACCGTGCCGGTTGCGCCCCTTTGGCGCAGAGGATAACGCAATCATGGAGGCGGGCCGTTCCGACTTCCTAACCACGGCAGGATGCGACGCGACTTCACCTATATCGACGATTGTCGCCGCGGTGCTGATTTGCATCGTCGTCTCCGATGGAGGATGGTTGGCAAAATCGTTGCCTGGAATCGGGTACTTCAAGGTTTGAGTGATGATGGATAGACGCATTATTCCCCTGATCATGTGCGGCGGTGCTGGCACGCGGTTGTGGCCCGCTTCACGTGAGGATCGGCCGAAGCAGTTCCTGCCGCTGTTTGGAACCCGCTCTACCTTCCAGGACACCCTTCTGCGTGTCTCGGATACTGCCGTGTTCGATCGTCCAATTGTCATCACCAATTCGGCCTATCGCTTCACGGTGCGGGAGCAACTGGCCGAAGTCGGCATCGAAGCAGATATTCTGCTGGAGCCGATGCGGCGGGATTCGGGGCCTGCCATTGCCGCGGGTGCGCTCTTTGCACAGTGTCGAGACCATGAGGCGATCGTGCTCGCGCTCGCCGCCGACCATGTGGTGCGTGACAATGCCGCTTTTGTCGCTGCCTGCCGGCAAGGGCTTGTTGCGGCGGAAGCCGGGCACATCGTCACCTTTGGCGTCAAGCCGGAACGACCTGCGACTGAATATGGCTATATCAATCCGGGCGATACGATCTCGGGCGAAGTGCGCTCTGTCACAAATTTCGTCGAAAAGCCGGACGCGCCCAAGGCGGCCCACTACGTCAAATCGGGTTATCTCTGGAACAGCGGCAACTTCATGTTTCCGGCCGCAGTTCTGCTCGACGAATATGGTCAGATGGACGCAGGCAGCGTGCAGGCAGTTTCTGAGGCTGTTGCGGGTGCCGGCCGTGACCTCGGCTTCGTGATGCTGGAGCCGAAGGCGTTCGGCTCGGCCAAGGCGATCTCGATCGACTATGCCGTGATGGAGAAGACTGCGCGTGCCGCTGTGGTGCCGGTGTCTTGTGGTTGGTCCGATGTCGGTTCATGGCATGCCGTATGGGAATTGTCGGACAAGGATGCGCAAGGCAACGCCGCCAATGGCCCGGTCGTCTTCGAAGACACGCGTAACTGCAACGTCGCCACGGACAAGGCGCTGGTCGCACTCGAAGGCGTCGATGATCTTGTCGTGGTGGCGACGCCTGACGCGGTTCTGGTCTCGCGCCAGAAGGACCCCAACGGGTTGAAGCGCTTGGTCGCGAAGCTGAAGACGGTGGCGCCGCAAGTCACCGATCAGCACCTCATGGTGCATCGTCCCTGGGGCAGCTATCAGGCTATCGACAATGGCGACCGCCACCAGGTCAAGCACATCGTGGTCAAGCCCGGGGGGCGGCTATCCCTACAGAAACACCATCATCGCGCCGAGCATTGGATTGTGGTGCGCGGGGCGGCGCAGGTGACGGTCAACGAGACCGTGAAAACGGTGCACGAGAACGAATCGGTCTACATCCCCATGGGCGCGGTGCACCGGCTCGAAAACCCAGGCAAAATAATGCTGGAGCTGATCGAGGTGCAAACCGGCAGCTACCTCGGGGAGGACGACATCATCCGGATTGAAGACGACTATCAAAGGTCGTAACAGCAACTCCGGATCGCTTGACCGGGCCGGGTGGCGATGTTGTCAACCCGGTGTAAGGTCCGGTGATTATGTAACTTTTTGAATCAAATCGTGTCCGGAATGGCATCTCTGGCGTGCTAAGAGGGCCGCCGGGGTTTTGTGGGGAATGGGGTTCGTTGAGATGAGTACCAGGGGGTCTGCGCCGGCAACAGCCGGGCTGCGCGTCGGCGTGATTGGCGCCGGCGTGATGGGTAGCAATCATGCGCGCGTGCTCGCGGGCCTTCCCAACGTCAGTCTGATCGGCGTTGTCGATCCGTCGCTAGCCCACCGGACCCGGGTGACTGAACTCGCCGATTGCCGCAGCTTTGAGACCATCGAGCAGCTCTTCGCGGAGGGCGTGGATGCCGTGACGGTTGCGGCGCCGACCCATCTCCATCACGAGGTCGCGCTCGCGTGTATTGCCAACAATGTGCACCTGCTCGTGGAAAAGCCGATCGCATCTTCGGTCGAGGAGGGGCGCGAGATCGTTGCCGCTGCCCACCGTGCTGGCGTGACGCTGATGGTCGGCCATGTCGAGCGCTTCAACCCGGCGGTCGCCGCGGTCAAACAGGCGATCGCGGGCGAAGACATTCTCTCCATCGCAATCACGCGCGTCGGACCGTTTCCCCCGCGCATGTCGAACGTCGGCGTGGTGATCGATCTCGCCGTACACGATATCGATCTGATCCGCTGGTTCACCGAATCCGACATCGTCGAGGTGCAGCCGCAGTTGTCGAGCGCGGTCGCAGAGCGCGAGGATATTGCGCTGCTGCAGTTCCGTACCGCCTCCGGCGTACTCGCCCACATCAACACCAACTGGTTGACGCCGTTCAAGGCGCGCAACGTCACAGTCGCGACCCGCGGCAAATATGTGACGGGAGATCTGTTGACCCGTCAGGTCACGGAATGTTTCGGCTTCAGGCCGGACGGCAGCTATTCGATGCGGCATTTGCCGGTCGGACATGACGAGCCGCTGCGTGCCGAATTGATCGCCTTCCTCAGTGCTGTTCGCACTGGCGGGAAGCCGGCTGTGACCGGCGAAGAGGGCGTCGCCAGCCTCGAAATCGCCACGCGTTGCCTGGAGACGCGGCCCCAGCCCGCCGCCGCAGCGTCTTCGGCCCACAAGGAACCGCGCCGCGTTGCCGGCTGAACTTTGTCCATGTTGACGAGACGATACAATCCGCTCTTGCTTACCCTCCCCTCCAGGGGAGGGTGGGCGGAGAAGCTTGTCGTCAGCCAAATTGAGCAGTTATCATGAATCAGCTTCTGCGTTCCGATCCTATTCCCTTCATTGATGTCGGTGCGCAGCGTCGCCGGCTTGGCTCGTCCATCGATGAGGCGGTCGCCCGCGTTCTCTCCCATTGCCAGTTCGTCAATGGTCCCGAGGTCACCCAGCTCGAGGCGCAGCTTGCGGCCTATAGCGGCGCCAGGCATGTGGTAGGCTGCGCCAGCGGGACGGACGCATTGTTGATGGTGCTGATGGCCAAGGGCGTCGGTCCGGGCGATGCCGTTCTGTGCCCGTCCTTCACCTTCTGCGCCACCGGCGAGGTGGCTGCCCTGGTCGGCGCCACGCCGGTCTTTGTCGATGTCGATGCGGCGACCTTCAACATGGATGTCGAGTCGCTGAAGCGTGGCATCGTGACCGCCAGGAAGGCCGGCCTGAAGCCCGTGGCGATGATTCCGGTCGACCTGTTCGGGCAGAGCGCCGATCACGACGCACTCGCCGCGGTCGCCAAAGCCGAGGGCCTGTTCGTGCTGGACGACGCGTGCCAGGGATTCGGCGCGAGCTACAAGGGCCGCAGGCTCGGCACTCTGGCGCTGGCCACTGCGACCAGCTTTTTCCCGGCCAAGCCGCTCGGCTGCTTCGGCGACGGCGGGGCCATCTTCACGGATGATGATGAGCTTGCCGAGAAACTCCGCAGCATCCGTGTGCACGGCCAGGGAACCGACAAATACGACAATGTCCGGCTCGGATTGACCGGGCGGCTCGACACCATGCAGGCCGCCATCCTGATCGAGAAGCTGAAGATTTTCGACGACGAGATCGTGGTGCGCAACAGGGTGGCGGAGCGCTATACGCACGGGCTCGGCAACGTCGTCACCGTTCCGCGTCTGGCCCCCGGCTGCACCTCGGTTTGGGCGCAGTACACCATCCGCCTGCCCAAAGGGGCAAATCGGGACGGGTTTGCCGCAACGCTGAAGGCGCAGGGCGTTCCGACCGCGATCTATTATCCGAAGTCGATGCATCAGCAGACGGCCTACAAGCACTTCCCGGTCGCCGAGGGCGGCTTGCCGGTCAGCGAAAGCCTGTCGGAGGACGTCATCAGCCTGCCGATGCACGCCTATCTGGATGAGGCGGCTCAGGAACGTGTCGTCGCCGCAGTGCGCGACGCGATTTCAACCTGATTTCGCCGTTTTGCTGCGCCGTCTTCTCCATTAGTGTCCGGTGGGAATAATCGAATGGGAATGGAGGCGCGATCAGTGCGCTCCCTCTCCCCGTTCTTCACGGGGAGAGGTCGAATCAAGCGAAGCTTGATTCTGGGGTGAGGGGCTGTATCCGCAAAGTCGGACGGCAATAGTTTCGCGCTGCATCCTTAGAAGGGCCGGATGCTCAAACGTATCTTCACGGTTGGCGGCTATACGCTGCTGTCGAGGCTGACGGGATTTGCCCGCGACATCATGCTCGCGGCGATCCTGGGCGCCGGCCCGGTGGCGGATGCATTTTTGGTGGCGTTTCGCCTGCCCAACCATTTCCGGGCGATCTTCGCCGAAGGCGCGTTCAACGCCGCCTGGGTGCCAGCTTACGCACACGTCCACGGCGAGAAGGGCGAGGCGGCCGCAAGCTTGTTCGCGGACCGCATCTTCACGCTGTTGCTTGGCTCGCAGCTTGTGCTCCTGATCGTGGCCTGGCTGTTCATGCCTCAGGCCATGCGCATCTTCGCTCCCGGCTTTACCGATGATGCCGAGCAGCGGCATCTGGCGATCGAGCTGACACGGATCACCTTTCCCTATCTGCTCCTGATCACGCTGGTCACGCTCTACGGCGGCATGCTGAACGTCATGCAGCGTTTCGCCAGCGCTGCCGCAGCGTCTATACTGCTCAACGTCTCCATGATGATGACGCTGGCGCTCGCCGCCTGGTTTCCCGGCGCGGGCCACGCGGCTGCCTGGGGCGTCCTGATCTCGGGCTTCCTGCAATATTTCCTGCTCGCCGGGGACCTGTCGCGCCATGGCGGCCTGCCGCGCTTTGCGCCGCTCAAGCTCGACGAGGACATCCGCAGCTTCTTTGCCGCTCTCGGGCCGGCAACGCTGGGATCGATGGGCACCCAGATCGCCATGTTTGCCGATACGATCATTGCGACATTCCTGCCGGCAGGCGCGTTGTCGGCGCTCTATTACGCCGATCGCCTCAACCAGTTGCCGATCGGCGTGATCGGCATCGCCATTGGCACGGTACTGCTGCCGGAAATGTCGCGGCGGCTGACCGCCAACGACCACCAGGGCGCGATGGCCGCCCAACGTCGCGCCTTCGATTTCACGCTGTTGTTTTCGGTGCCGTTCGTGGCGGCGTTCCTCACCGTGCCCGATGAGATCACGCGCGCGATGTTTGCGCGCGGCGCCTTTTCCAAAGCCGATGCCGCAGCGGCCGGGGCGACACTCGCGGCCTATGCAATCGGGTTGGTTCCCTTCGTGCTGATCCGCAGCGCGGTCGCGACTTTCTACGCGCGCAAGGACACGGCAACACCGATGCAGGCATCGCTGACCGGCATCGCTGTCAATGTCGCTCTGAAATTTGTGCTGATGGGCACGCTGGCTCAGGTCGGCCTCGCGCTTGCGACCGCCGTCGGCGCCTGGACCAATCTGCTGCTGGTGCTCGCCTTCGCCGTGCGGCGAGGCTTTCTCGACCTGGATCGGGCGCTGGCCAAATCACTTGTCAAATTCCTGGTCGCCGGTGTGATCCTCGCCGCCGGGCTTTGGCTCACCGGCCGATTCGGCAAGACCTATTTCGCATCGCTGCACGCCTTCCGCGACGAACTGACGCTGGTCTTGCTCGCGGTCTCCGGAGCTGTCGTCTACGTGCTCTGCATCCTGGTGCTGTTCGGCCGACGATGGCTGTTCTCGCTGGTGCGCGGTTAGGCGGAACATGATTCCTCTCAGCGCCGCCGGGCGACCACCCGGTGTACTCGCTTGCCGGAGGACAGGTTGACGTCTTCGACATCGAGCAGGATGTCCGCCGGCCTCAGTCCATCGCGAACCCGAGCCGGATCGAACGCGGCATAGAGGCGGCCGGCGGCGTCGCGAATGGAGTCGCCTTCTGCAACTCGCCAGCTCAGGTACAGCACGCCTGCCGGCTTGAGGATGTCGAGCAGGCGAGCGCAGGCTGCGGTGACCTCGGCAGGCGGCAAATGCATGATGACGGTTTCGCACAGCACATTGTCAAACGTGCCGTTGGCGATGACGTCCAGCGCGGGAAGCGCCGCGCGCCTGAAATCGAGCGACGGGTAATCGGCCGCGGCCTGGGACAGCAATCCGTCGGCGGCGTCGTAGCCGACGGTGGGAAAGCCGTTGCTGTTCAGCCACGCGACATCGCGACCCGAGCCACAGCCGATGTCCGCAGTGCTGCCGCCTGGAATGAAGTAGCGCTGCAGCAGTGCGTACATGTCAGTCGGCGGAGGCTGGTCGCGCCATTCAGCCGCAAAGCGACCGGCCGCCGCCGAGTAGGTTTCAATGGTCCGTTCGTCCATGGCGGATACAATCTGTCAGTGGCTCATGATCAGGCTTACCCTGTGCTATAGACGCCACCACCGCCCCCCGCCACCCCGGAGGTGATTTGATGAAACGCATCTCGTCTCACCCATTTGTTTTGTCCCTTTGCCTGCTTTTATTTTTGCCAGCCGTGGCTGGTGCGTTTTCTTCCAGCGCAGACAAAAACAAAACCGGCCAATCAGAGGCAGCAGGCAAGGCAGAGGAAGAAACGCGACAAGCTGCCGAAGAGGCGTTCAAGGCCAAATTCATGACGTTGTCCGAGTCTCGTATGAATTGGTCCGACGCCAAAGCCTTTTGCCGGCAACAGGGTGGAAGATTGCCGCGTATTAACAATAGCGATTCATGGAATGGTCATGGCGACGTTAATATAGATGGTTTTGGCGTTCGAGGTGCCCCCTGGCCGTCCGGCTTCCCCCACGTCTACTACTGGACGGGCATGGAGTGGAGCGACGACCCCAGCTACTCGTGGATCGTCTACGACAAGGGCGGTCAGGTTGAGATCCGCGTCCACCGCAATCACCCGAGCAACGCCCTCCGCGTGGTCTGTGTTTTTATAAGGGGCTGACCGTCAGGACTGCCACCCTAGCCCTTATCGGTGGAGGTCATCGCCGATCTCGCCGCGCTCAAGCGCGCGCACCACAAATGCCGATTGGCAGGCGATGATCGATGCAGACCGGCAAAGCCTGCCGCCCTGGTACGATAATTCCACTCACGCCGCGGGATGGAAAGACCTTGCCGTCGGGACGCTACAAGGTCCATGATCACGGACAGGATTTGCTGTCGCGGAAAAGGATATATCGGCATGAAAAGCGTTCTGATCACCGGCGCGGGCTCTGGCATGGGGATGGCGACGGCGCTGCTGCTCGCTGAAAGCGGCTATCGCGTCTTCGCGGGAGTCCGGGGCGACGCTTCCGAACTGACGGCTGCGGCGGGCGCAAAGGGTGTCAAGATCAGCACCGTCCGGCTGGACGTCCAGGACACGGATTCGATCCAAAAGGCCGTCGCGCAGGTCATCTCCGACGCAGGCCGGATCGATGTCCTGGTCAACAATGCGGGCTTCGGGCTGCTGGCCACGGTTGAGGACGGCACGGACGAGGAAATCCTGCGCCAGTTCGACGTGAACGTGCTGGGCCTGATCCGCATGACGCGCGAGGTGCTGCCGCATATGCGCAAGGCCGGGGGCGGGGTGGTCATCAACATCTCGTCCTTCCTGGGGCGCATGGGCCTGCCCCTGCTGGCGCATTACAATGCCAGCAAATACGCGGTCGAAGGCATCACCGATTCCCTGCGGTTTGAGGTCGGCCCCTTCGGCATCCGCGTCCATTCCGTCCTTGCCGGGCTGTTCGGTACCAATTTTGTCCGGAAGGGGCTGGTGGCGAACGCGGCGACGACCGCCGAGACCTCGCCCTATCGCGACCTGGTGGCGCATTTCGTCCCGATCGTGGCCAAGGCGATCAACGAAGGCCCCAGCCCCGAACCCATCGCCCGCGCCGTCAAGGCAATCATCGAGGACCAGAACAGCGACATCGCCGTGATGGTGGGGCAGGAGGCCGAGCAGTTCGTCCCCCTGCGCAAGAGCCTGTCGGACAAGGAATTCGAGCGGCGCATCATCGAGACATTTGGCTTGCCGCAAGCCAGGAAGCCGGATCCCGCAACCTGAGGCTTCGCGGACGGGAATAACATCCGCATTGAGGGGGTGCCTGATAGATCCCGGCAGACTGGATGGAGTATGCCTGCTTTGTTTAGGTCCAGTCTGTCATTGATGATTAAATTGCAATCATTGATGACAGGAGTGGCGACAATGGCGAGCATGACGATCCGCCACTTGGACGATCGACTGAAGACGCGGCTTCGGGCAGCCCATGGCCGATCGATGGAGGACGAGGCACGCGAAATTTTGCGAGCAGCCTTATCCATGCAGCCACCACCACTACAAAACTTGGCCAAAGCGATTCAACTACGGATCAAGCCCCTGGGTGGCGTGAATCTCGACATCGCTCCACGGGAAGCGATCCGAGACCCAATGAACCTTGGCTAAGCATATTGGTGCTGTTTGGCCGACGCTGGTTGTTCTCGGTGGTGCGGGGGTAGGCCGGACAAGATCTTCGAGGCGTGCTGGCGCGGATCGGGATTGTTTGCGGCCTGATCGCTCGCTTTCGAGTCGATTTCGACCCGGCCATTTTATCGCAGCCTTTCCGCTATGCATGCTGCTGGATCAAATAGCGCAAATAAACTCTCTCCCGCTTCGCGTGTTATCCGTGGCCCACCCGGACAACGCCGATGCCCGACACACCCTGGCCCGCCGACCACGTCGAACGCCGTGCCACACCAACTCGACGCTGTGGCAGATCGTGAAACCGCAATCGTCCGAGACCGGGCATTCGGCGCAGAAGCCGGTCGAATGCATGAAGCGGCCGATCGAGAACTCGTCGCGGCCCGGCGAAGCGGTCTACGATCCGTTCGTCGGCTCGGGCACCACGATCATCGCGGCGGAAATGTCGGCGCGCCGATGCTTATGCGCCGAAATCGATCCCGGCTATTGCGACGTGGCGATTGCGCGCTGGCAGGCCTTCACGCGCGAGACGGCGCGGCTGGAGGACAGGAAGGCGTTCGGGGATCGTGCAAAATAATGCGGCGACGAAATACCCGCAGATGTTGCCCGGCGATCACACACTTTGTGTTGTGTCGGTCACACACCGATGAAACATGAACCTGCATCATCCGATCGGATGATATATTTATTTTTAAATTCGAATTTATTGCGGTGGGAATTTGGAAGTCTATGGCCGGGGGGCGAACAAGTGAGAGTATCGAGAGTAGGAATCGGGTTCGGCGCATCGATCGCGCTGGGGGGCGTGTTGTTTTCTGCGGCGCCAGTGTTGGCGGATGACTGCACCACTTCAGCAAGCAAATATAATTTCGATAGTACGGCCACCCTCGCTGCAGCACCTTCTGTGATTTCCGGAACAATCGGCAACATCAACAGTATTTTCCTGGGACAGAGCGCTTTTGTTGCCTCGCCCGGCAGCACTCAGCTTGATCAACCAGGGGGCGGAGTTTGGGTGCGGGCTCTTGGCGGTGAGGCCACCACAAAGTCAACTTCAACGTCAGTCAACACGCTCAACGTTCCTGACGTTCCTGGCTATCCTGGTACAGGTTACCAAAACACCCAGACCACGACCTGCAAGAATGTGCAGCATCAGAGCTTTGCTGGCGCGCAAATCGGCATGGATGTCGCTCGCTTGAACCTGAACGGTTGGAACGTTCATCTCGGCGGCATGGCCGGTTATGTCGGCTCAAAAATTAATGACAACTTCGATTTTAGGAACTCCGTTCAGGTTCCATTCTTTGGGACATATCTGATGGTATCAAGAGGACGTTTCCTTGCCGATATGATGGTTCGCCGAGATTACTACAATTTCAATTTCGATAACCCCGTTTATGGTTTTTTCAACCAGCCTGTCGGCGCTCAGGGGATCGCAATATCAGCAAACGCTAGCTATAACTTTGACGCAGGCAATGGCTGGTTTATCGAACCATCGGCAGGTTTTGTGTATTCCAACACTTCAGTTGACCGTTATGTTAGCCCGGGTATTTCTACTTCTGTTCTCCAAGGTGTGGTTGACACAAACAGTATTGAAAGTGCGCTCGGCCGGCTGACCCTTCGTGTAGGGACCAGTGTTGAAAGTTCAAATGTGACTTGGCAGCCCTATGTTTCAGCCAGCGTGGTCCATGAGTTCGCTGGCGATGTCGTATCACGCTATGCGTCGTTGCGAGCTATCTACAACGAATTTGATATGAGTCAGACCACGGCCACATCCCGCGTCGGCACCTACGGCCAATATTCGGTCGGTCTGGCGGCGCAATTCGCTGGCACCGGCTTGGTCGGCTATGTTCGTGGCGACTATCGCAACGGTGAGAACATCGAGGGTTGGGCTGCTAACGCGGGTCTCCGTTATTCATTCGCGCCCGAGACGGTCGCCTCGATCATGCCGGTCAAGGCACCACTGTCCTACTCTCAGCCGACTAATTGGACCGGCCTCTATGTCGGCGGCTTTGCTGGCGCAGCCTTCGGTCGCGACGACATCGGCTATGTCGGGGATAACGTAACCACCAGCAGTCCAGGCGGCTTCGGTAATCTGTGGCTCGCGGGCGGCATCGGCAGTCCGTGGCTCGCGGGCGGCATCGGCGGCATTGAACTTGGATATAACTATCAGTTTGGCAACAAGTGGGTGGCCGGGATCGAGGCAGACATCGGTGCAGGAAATGTTCATGGTGGACAGTCCGCTGGAATGAATACTTACTTTAATACTGTTATCACGTCGTCTCCTGCATTTTTTACGGCCACCTCAAAGTCCGTTTGGACTGGCACAGTTGCGAGCCGTGTGGGCTATTCCTTTAATCGGACACTGCTTTATGCAAAAGGTGGTGTTGCGTTTGCCGAGAGCGCCACAAGCGTGAATTGTATTTTCGGCCCAACTGGTGCTGCGAGTGATTTTCGGGAATGTTTAACCCCATCCTGGTCCCGGAGCGGAAGTTTCCGGACACCGCACTCAGTCCGCGTCGGCTACACTGCGGGCCTCGGTGCGGAATTCGATCTCGGTCGCAACTGGTCGGTCAAGTCGGAATATGACGTGCTGTCCTTCGGGCACCACAACTCCAGCACTGACGACGGCGATACCATCATCACCGACAAATTGTGGATCAATCAGGTCAAGGTCGGGCTGAACTACAAGTTGGGTGGCCAGTGATCTCAGCAGAGGGCTGCTGCTTCGAAACGACAGCCCTTTTCGTGGTGGGTTTCATTTTGCACCACTGGTGGTCAGCAGGGACGCATTTAATTTGTACGGCCAAAGCGTGTGGTCCTGGCAGCCGTTGCTGCTGTCAAGCTTTGCGGAGGAGTTGAACCAACCGGCTCGCTCTTGCCGTCAATTCGCGAAGCGATGGTGACAAAAGGAATTCGTCGCCAGGGAGAGCCCGCTATACGCCGTTCCAACCGCTGCGCAGGCAAGGCCGGGTTGTTCCGGCTTC
>JGI24705J35276_12238451_pt1 | contig 22526 bp, 18 predicted proteins | sample TergutNt197P4_FD_35276 | JGI IMG/M metagenome (IMG submission 35276) | reverse complement strand
CTCGGTTGACAGCGTACGAACCGCGCTTGACCGCGCCAGCGGCGTAAGGATTTTGATCCTCGACGCTTGCCGGAATAATCCAGCTGCCGGGGTCAATCGACTGGCCGGCTTAGCACGCATCGATAGGGCCGACGGCTTGGTCATTGCCTATGCAACCGCCCCCGATACCGTTGCGCAGGATGGCACCAATTCTGCTCATAGCCCATTCAGCAGTGCTCTCATCAAGGAGATGGGGGAGCCGGGCCTGGAGATCGAGAAGCTGTTTCGAAGGGTCGCTGAAGACGTGAGCGATGCGACCAATGGAAAACAACGGCCTGAAACATCGGTCAGCGTTCTCAACGACTACTATCTGAATCAATCCGACCGGAAGGTCTGGGAGGAAACCCGGGAGTCCGCTGACATCCCTCGGATTCAGGAGTTTCTGGACCGCTTTCCAAACTCGCCCTTCTCTTTCCAGGCAAAGAATCGCCTTGAGATGCTGGAACGCGCCCAGTGGGATAAAGAAACCCGCATTCGCCGGGAACGGGAGATGGAGGAAGAGCTCGAGCGAATTGACCAGCTGCGCGAACAGGAGGACGACGAACGGCAGACGAAGCTGAAAGAGGATCGGAAGAACGTGATGAAAGAGGCTAAGCAACGTCAGGAAGCTGTCGAAAAGCTTTTTGTTTTGGAGCGGGAGCGGGTAAAGGCGGAGCAAAAAGCTGCGGCCCGGAAGGAAGAGGAAGCAGGGCGGGAGGAAGCCCGTAGAAGGGCCGAAGAAGCCTGCAAGGCCGATCTTTCGAGCGTCAATGCCGCTGGTCGTGACGAAGCCAAGCTCAAGGGGATCATTGGCGGGGCATCGACTTGCGCCGATGCCAAGCTGAGTGCACAGAGCGTCGTCGCCGCTTTGGTTGCTGAACGTGAGCAGGCGATTCGGGCGTGCGATTCCGAGAGCAAGCAGTTGGCCGTTCTGGTCAAGGGTCCTGGTACGGCGGAGAAACGCAACAGGTTGCTCGGTCTCCAATCATCCCTCACCTGTACGAGCCTCGCCCCCAGGATCGTCGAAGCCTTGGGACGGGTGGATATTGAGATCATGATCCGGAGTTCGCAAGTCGAACTAAAGCGCCTTGGTTGCTATCGCGGGGCAGAAAACGGCGTTCTGAACGACGCCACCAGAGATGCGCTGAAGAAGGTCTTTGCTGGCAGTGGTATGGCTCCCGAAATTGACGAAGCTGTCCTGTCCAAATTGAAAACGCTGGCAGGGCCGATTTGCACACCACCAAAGACGGAGCCAGTCCGTCGCACCATTCCCCAGCCGCCTGTACCCGAACGCACGCCCGATAAGACGAGAACACCCATGGGTGATTTTGCTCCGCCCTTTCGAGAGCCTGGAGTGCGTTTCTGATCCTTGTCCGGCAAACCCAGCAATATTTTGGAACTCGTGGCAGGGATGCGCGCCGACGGGTTGCGCGCGAAACGGGAGAGAGTTTTATTTGCGCTCGCCAAATTAAAAGGCCGCCATCGGCACCAGCGCAACGGCGGCCCGTCATGTCATCCTATGCCACGACCGGGATGCATGACTGCCGATAGAAGTGAAAACTATCGGCAGCCGCTTCATGACCTGTCACAGCCTAAGAGTCACTCCCCCTGAATAAGGGGGTACGCAATGGAAACTCGGAAAGCTTCCGTCCGACTATCCCCTATTCAGGGGAGTGACTCCTGGAGCGCACAACGCTAAACATTGAATCGCCGATGTAAAATCGCCCATAATCACATTTATGGTTAAGAGGAAGCTACAATGGCAGGGCCACAAAAGGTGTACAGATGTCACCCACATTAGCACAACGTTAGCGGCGAATTTTTGCGTATGACGAGAAAAGTGAGATGGAGTCTTGGTTATTTGTCGCGTTGGTGGTGCTGATTGCCTCTGGTGTGATCGTAACCATCCTTTTCGCGATTCCTTGGTTGACAATCAAATTGTCACAAGAAGGACCGAACATCGTCAAGGCCATCGCGCTGTTCTTGTTTCTCTCGCTGCTGTTCTGGATTCTCGCGCTGGTGTTTTTGCCTTCGGGCTTGTACATGTTTATCCCGCCTATTCCGTTCATAGTCGCTCTGATCTATTTCATTGGTGACGGGGAGACAAAGTCCAAAGAATGATCCTCTGAAAGTCTCAGCAGCTCGCCACTGCGCCACAAAATCATAGTCGGAGTCAATCGATGTTGCGCACACCTGTTGCCTTCTGCGGAGGCATACTGTTGCTTGTCATCGTCGCCGCAACGCCGGTGCAGGCGGATAATTTACTGCGGCGAAAGCCGGACTTGTCCTACGACGTTATGGGTAAGTGGGAAGAACCTACTGCCGAGAAGCTGGAGAAGGCTTGGCAAAAGATGATGGAGGAGGCCCGGAAGAAGGCGGAGCCAGAGGAAGCAAGGCGCGGCGTGATCCGAAGTGCGCAAGCCGAGCTTCGCCGCCATGGCTGCTATAGCGGGGCAGAAAACGGCGATCTGGACGACGCCACCAGAGATGCGCTGAAGTGGGCCTATGCTGCCCGTGGCCCGGCGGGCGTGCCTCTCGAAATTGACGAAGCTGTCTTGTCCAACTTGAAAACGCTGAAAGGGCCGATTTGCAAATGGTCATGGTCGGAATAACGAACGGATCGGCGCAAGCGGGCCGTTTCCAGCGGCTCCTTTCGGCTGAAATCTGGTCGAGGATTGGCGACGATCTGGGCTGACGCTTGGCCCAGTTCCTGGCAGTCCGGATTGGCGTAGGCCAGCAAGGTTGGCCAAATGGGCGCGGAAAGGCCGACTTTTTGGAACAGTGGCACGGGGCAGTCAGCAACGGGCACCGGTACCCCTGACCGCACGGACTTGATCGGCGGCACTGGTTCGGCTAAAAGATTTTGTCTGGTTGCGGCTCCCTGGTTGGGGGCCGCTTCGTTTTAGAGGCGGTTTGGCGATTTTCGCTGCCGTTTCGAGTTGGGTCTGGCGAGGTTTCTGGCACCGTTTCTGGCACGAGGCACGAGCAAAAGCCGCCAAGTGTTTGGAAATACGGAAGAAGTACCTTGACCTTTCTCTAACCGCTCGAAAGGAGCGGGACAGCTGATGATGGCGCTTGTACTTATAGCTCTCGCCGCCGGCGCTGCATCGGCAGCCATGTTTGCCGCGGTCGTCTCGGGCGAGCCGATTTCGATTATCCTGTTCTGCCTGGCCCCACTGCCCCTGATGGCAGCCGCGATCGGTTGGGGATCGTTTTGCGTAAGTCTGGGCGGGATAGCCGCCACGATCTGCATCGGCCTCATCTTTGGCCCTCTGCCTTCTCTCATCTTTGCTGTCGCCGTCGCGTTGCCGGCCTGGTGGCTCGGACATCTCGCGCTGCTGGGTCGACACCCGGCCAGCACAGGTCTGGCTGCAAGCACGGCTGGCCCTGCGGAGTCTGAGATCGAATGGTATCCCGTCGGACGTATCCTGCCCTGGATCGCGGCCTTTGCCGCGCTGACCATGATCGCGGCGCTGCTCACACTCGGCCCCAATGTGGACGACACCATGGGCGCTTTGCGTGACCACCTCCAGCGGTTCCTCAAAGCAGCCTATCCAGAACTGTCCGGCGAAATCGATCAACAGATCGATATGTTCGTGGCAGCTGCCCTGGCCGCCTCCACGATGGTCTTGACGACGGCTCTCGCTTTCAACCTTTGGCTAAGCGCCAAGTTGACGGCGATCTCCGGGCGGCTGTGCCGCCCCTGGCCGGATATCATGAGTGTACAATTGCCGCCGATGACGCTGGTGGCGTTGTGCATCACCATCGCCTTCTGTTTCGCTGAGGGACTCACCGCAACTCTTGCCAGGATCGTCACGGCGTCACTGGCAATGACCTACGCACTCGCCGGCTTCGCGGTGCTGCATACGCTCACGCTTGCGCTGAAGAGCCGTCCGTTCTGGCTCGGCTTGACCTACGCCGTCGTCCTGGTGATCGGATGGCCCGTGATCGCGGTCGCAACCCTCGGGCTTGTAGATGCCGTGTTCGGAGTTCGCGAACGCTTCCTTCGCGGTCGGCCACCACCACTGCCAACCTCCTAAGGCTTCCCGAAAAAATCCGTCAACCCGTATCACATCAAAGGAGAATTATTATGGACGTCATTCTGCTGGAGCGCGTGTCCAAGCTCGGACAGATGGGCGAAGTCGTGAAGGTTCGCGACGGCTATGCCCGCAATTTCCTGCTCAAGCGCGGCAAGGCGCTGCGCGCCACCGCCGATAACCGCGCCAAGTTTGACGGAATGAAGGCCGAACTTGAGGCTCGCAACCTCAAGGCCAAGGGCGAAGCGTCCAAGGTCGCGGAGAAGATCGAGGGCCGCAATATCACTGTGATCCGTCAGGCGTCGGAGGCCGGCCACCTCTTCGGTTCGGTCAGCGTACGCGACATCGTCATCTCGTTCGAGGCCGACGGCGTTGCACTGGCCCGTCCGCAGGTGCAGCTCGATGCGCCGATCAAGACAATCGGCAAGCACACCATCACGATCGCCGTTCACCCAGAGGTCGAGGTCGAAGTCACCGTCACTGTTGCGCGCAGCCAGGATGAGGCCGAGCGCATCAATCGTGGCGAAGACATCTCAACCCGCAACCAGGACCGCGATGCCGCCGCAGAGGCGATCGCCGCAGCGGGCGAATTCTTCGATCCGGATGCTGAGCACGAAGACCTTGAGCAGCCTGCCCCTGCCGCGGAAGAAACAGAGAAGTAGCCTTTTCGCCGATGCAGTTAAGCCCGGCTGCTCGCGCAGCTGGGCTTTCGTTTTCGTAGTGGCCTCAAGTTGGAGACAGTCACAGCGCCAACTTGCTGCGACCTCCACGCTTGTTTACCAACGCATCTTGCTTAGTCGGAACTCGGTGGCGGGCCCGCTGGCGCGACAGTCGGCGGCACGGTTTCCTGCGGCACTGCCTCGGGGAGAGCCGACGGCGTCACTGACGACGCAGAATCAGGTCGCGGCACTTCGCCGCTCGGCTCGCTATTGGTTTCGCCCTTCCTGTCGTCCGCCGACGGCCCTGCAGGCGCCTCTTTCGCGGCATCGGCATTCGGCTTGCCACGCTTGCTCGGGCGCCTGGCCTTGCGGCCCGACCCGGGCTCATTGGTCGACGGAGCCACACCGGGAATCTCAGCTCCTTCGCTTGCGCCTTCCTCGCTCGGCCGCGCCATCCGCTTCTTGCCAGCACGCCTGGGCTGATAAAGAGGTGCTACACCCTCCCCCTCCGGCCTCACAGCCTCCGGACGGCGGTCTTTGGTTTGATATCGGGTGTTGGCCGCACCATTAGAGATGAGATAATCGGCGAGCAACCCGGCCATGTTGGAGCTGGTCGTGTAGTGCTCGCGCAAAAATCCGGGCAGTGCGCCCGGCGGCACTGATTTTAGAAGTCCCCGTGGACTCCTGTGGCAGGCACTGCAGGTCTGCCCGAAGATTTTGGAAGCGCTCTTGCCAGCCTCAAGGTTCTGTGCCTGGACAGTCTCTGCCCCGCCACAGCCCAAAAGAAGCAACACACTCAGAAAATTGAGCGCTCGGCTCCACATTCCCGTCATCCCCAATTGAAAACCCGTGGCCTGCCCCGCTCTTGCGCCGGCGCCAATCAACCGCCTTTTAGCCGATTGCGCTGCAAATGGAAACGCACCCAGCACGCGATAATGTGATCTTGCAGCCTTCGAATATCCGTTTTGAACACAAAGCGGGTAGTCAAGCCCGGATCTCTTTGACTAAGATCGCGAGTGAGCGGATGGGAACCAATCCGCTTCTCCATGCGTCTCTGTGACAGGCTGCTTAGTTACATCTTTTCGGGCTCGCTCGATAGGTTGTTTCGATGGACCTTCTGTTGCGCAGAATCCTGACTCAGTTCATCCGTCGCGGCTCGATGACGGTGATGACCGCTGATGGCGCCAAGTTTACCTGCGGGGATGGCGCCGGCCGGCCTGTGGCGATCCGCTTCCTCACCAAAGGCGCACAGCGCAAAATCCTGTTCAATCCCGAACTCGGGCTCGGCGAAGCTTTCATGAACGGCGAGTTTGTAGTCGAAGGCGGCACGATCGCTGACGCGCTCGCGATTCTCATGGGGCAACCGAAGACATTGCCCGCCTGGGCTAAGCCGCATTGGTGGTTGCGCTACATGACGCGGCGCATCAGGCAGTTCAACCTGCGTGGTCGCGCCAGAAACAACGTCGCCCATCACTACGATCTCGACGGCCGGCTCTACGCCCTCTTTCTTGATGCGGACAGGCAATACAGCTGTGGCTATTTCGAGACGCTTGACGCTTCGCTCGACGATGCGCAACTCGCAAAGAAACGACACATCACGGCAAAACTACTGGTCCAGCACGGCCATCGCGTGCTCGATATCGGCTCGGGCTGGGGTGGGCTCGGCCTCTACCTCGCCGAGGCCACCGGCGCCAATGTCACAGGTATCACGCTCTCGTCCGAGCAGTTACAGGTGGCCAATGCGCGCGCTGCCGAGAAGGGCTTGACGCACCAGGCCCGGTTCATGTTGCAGGACTACCGAGACATGGTCGGGCCGTTCGACCGCATCGTGTCGGTGGGCATGTTCGAGCACGTCGGCGTCAAGTTCTACGACACCTATTTCGAGCACTGCGCCAGGTACCTCGCCGACGACGGCATTATGTTGTTGCATTCGATCGGCCGGTCGGAGGGGCCGGATTCCACAAATCCCTGGATTGCGAAATACATCTTTCCCGGCGGCTACATCCCTGCAATGTCTGAAGTGCTGCCCTCCATCGAGCGTGCGGGCTTGCTTGTCTGCGACATCGAGATCCTCCGCCTGCATTACGCCGAGACTTTGAAGGCCTGGCGCGAACGCTTCATGGCGCGACGCGAGGAAGCCGTGCAGCTCTACGACGAACGCTTTGCGCGGATGTGGGAGTTCTATCTCGCCGCTTGCGAGATGGCATTCCGCAAGCAGAACTTGATGAATTTCCAGATCCAGCTCACCAAGCGTCAGGGCGTAGTACCAATGAGGCGCGACTATATCGGTCGTGAGAAAGCGCGCCTGCGCGCCGTGGAAGACGGCAGCGAGCCCAAACTCAAACTCGCGGGTGAATAGATTTGGTCTGCTGCAGTATTTTGTCTTGTTAACGCTCTCTTTACCAATTCACCCTGACGCCGGCCTTGTCGTCATAACCAGTGCCCTTGCCATTGAATCGGGCCTGATAGGAGGCGTTGGCGAACAGCGTGGTGTTGAGGTTGATCTGGCCGCTGACGCCGACATTGACCTCGCCCCAGGTGCCGCCGAGATCGGCGCGGAACGGCACAAATCCGTCCTCGGATGAGAACTGCGTGATCGGGTTGCCGCGGAATTCCTGCCAGACGTTTGGCCGAATCCATGCCGTGATCCGGCGGGCATCCGGCGCGTTGCCATCGAGCGACCAGGTGCGGCCGAACCGTGCGCCGATCCGCCCGATCAGCGAATCCACATTGGAAAACTTCACCAGGGCCTCGTTGTCGAGCGCACTGTTGAAGTTGATGTTCTGGTAGATCAGCTGCGCCTGCGGCTCGATGAAGTAGCCGCCCACAAGCTTGAACGGATAACCCGCCTCGACTGAGCCGGCGATGCCGTCGCCATTGGTCTTGAACGGCAGCAGGCCGCGGTTGGCGGTGGTGCGGGCGTTGTACAACGCGCCCTGCAGCATCGTGTCGACATACCAGCCTAGCGCCCCGAAATGCGTCCAATAGCCGCCAAGTGTGTAGGCCTGGAAGTCGTCATTACCTGTGGTGCCGTCAAAATGTGTGACGTTGCCATGGGCACCGCCAACGGCAAAGGTGACGCCGGCACGATCGCGGCTGCCGTCGACATGCTCATAGCGGATCAAATCCTGGCCGCCCTGCAGGCCGACGAAGCCATAGCTGTATTGCGGCCCTGCCCCGAAGACGCCAAGCGGATCGCCCCGCTCTTTGCCGCCGGTGCCGATCAGGCGCGCCCAGCCGCCAGTGTAGGGCGCGTTCTGATGCAGGCCGGTGAGGCCGCGAAGGTCCTCTTCGTCGCCGACGCGTTCGTGCAACGTGTCCATGAGATTGCGGCCGTAGAGTAGCGCGATCGCGGGCAACGCCGCATTGAGCGAGGTCTCAACGCGGAAGTGCGGCGGTGTCCGTGGAGTGGGTGGCGTGGGCGGCGTGGGCGGCGTGCAGACTTCCGCGTTCGGCGCGAGGCTGCAGTCGAGCGTCGAGCGTAGGTACCAGTTTTGGGGGCGACTCGCATCGACGCTGCCGTGGAACAGCGTGTAATCATAAGGGCCGGCAACAACTGGAGCGGCGAGCGTGAACGCTCCCGCCGTCGTATTGTTGTTGTTCGTCACCAGCTCGATGCCGTTACCCACCGTCACCGCGCCGGCGCCGCCGGCGTTGGTCACCAGAACGTTGGTCGAGCCCGAGATCGAGCCGCCAACCACCATTCGATCAGTCAAGGAGCTATCGTTCCCGAGCACCGTGTTAAAGGCGATCGTCCCGCCGTTGCCTACGTAATTGCCAGTGACGGTCAGCACCGTACCGGGCGCGGTGCCCGTTCCCATGTTGACGAGCCCGCTGTTCGTAAGTCCCGGGATCGTCTGACTGAAGCCGTCGAGGTCGAGCGTGCTGGCCGAGGCTACGCTCACCGCCGAATTCGGGCTGAAGGTCCCTACGGCACCCGCGGCCAAGGTACCGACCTGCACATTGGTCGGTCCAGAATAGCTGTTGGCGCCACTGAGCACCGTGGTGCCGGAACCGATCTGATCGACGCCCCCGCTGCCGGAGATCACCCCACCTAAGCTCAGCGTATTGGAGCGGTTGAAGACCAGCGTGCCATCGTTTGCTACATTGCCGACGATACCGCCGGTGCTGCCGCCATTGCCGAGCTGCAACGTGCCGGTGTTGATAGTAGTGCCGCCGCTGTAGGTGTTATCGGCGATGAGGATCAGGGTGCCCGCGCCGGTCAGGTTGAGCGTACCCGCCCCGGCGCCATCGTTGATCAGGCCCGTCAGTGTCTCCGTCAGCCCTGGGGCGACGTTGATGGTCGGCGCTCCCGTCAGCGTCACGGCATTGGTAATGCTAAAGCTGCTCGTGAAATCGAGCATCGTGCCGTCCGCCATCGCTAGCGTGCTGGCGCCAAGCGCGCTGGCATTGCCGATCAGGATCGTCCCCGCATTCAAGAAGGTGCCGCCCGAATAGGTGTTGGTGCCGGTCAAGACCAGCGTGCCGTCGCCCGTCTTGGTCAGCCCGCCAGGGGTTCCAACCGTAGCGTCGGCGATCGCGCTGTTCACCGTATAGGTGGTGCCCGTATCCGTCTGAATTGCGCCGTTATTGGCGGTGATCGCAAAGGCTCGGCTGGTGGCGAAGCTTGCGGTCGTTTCCAGCGTACCGCCATCGAGCGTGACGTCTCCAGATGCCGCGCCGAGATTGCCATCGCTGCTGATCGACAGAGTGCCGCCACTGATCTGCGTGCCGCCAGTATAGATGTTGGCTCCGGACAGCACGAGCGTGCCGAGGTCAGTCTTCACCAACTGGCTGTCGCCCATCAGCACCGCATCGATGGTAGCGGTAAAGCCAGCGCCGGCGCTGGAGCCGTCACCGACGCGGACGATCGATTGCGGCCCCACCAGGTTCAAGGGCTGACCGGTGATGAGGTAGCCATTGCTGGCAAACTGCATGCCGGCGACATTGACCTGGCCAAGGCTGTTGTCGACATTTACCACGCCCGGCGCCGCCTCGAAGATCGCGAACGAGCCGTTGCTGAACGGGGCGTTGGGGGTCCCGGTGCTGGTGGTCCAGTTGTCATTGCCGAGATTGTTCTGCCAGGTGCCGTTGCCACCATTGACGACGCTATTGTTCTTCGGCCCGGCGTCGCCGTCCCAGAAGTTCAGCGTCAGTCCGGCGGTGTTGACCAGGTTGACCTGGTTGGCCACCGAGGTCTGTACGTAGAAGTTCGGCGACGGAATCGTGCCAATAGCCAGACCGTTGTTGGTCAGCGTACCGTCATAGCTGATCACCCGGTAGACGCCGGGATCGAAGCTGCCGCCCGGTGAGGTCGTCACATTGAGCGTGCCGTCCAAGGTCAGATTGCCGTGCACGATGGTCAGATCATTCAGCGGACCGCCCGGCACATTGGCCTGACCGAAGCTGTACGAGAGCCACGAGATTGGGTTCAGGTTGAGGTTGCCGTTGATGGTCAGCGTACCCGGCGCCGACGTGTTGTCGCCCGGCGCCAAGGTCGCGTCATTGGCAATGATGACGCTGCCGCCAATCACGCCGGTGCCGCCAAGCGTGGCACCGCTGGCCACTGTGGTCAGGCCGGTCGCTGCGCTTTGGTTGCCGTTCACATACAGCGCACCAGCATTGACATTGGTCGCGCCAGCGTAGCTGTTGGTGCCGCTGAGCACCGTGGTGCCGGAACCGATCTGATCGACGCCCCCGCTGCCGGAGATCAGCCCGCCTAAGCTCAGCGTATTCGAGCGGTTGAAGACCAGCGTGCCGTTGTTCGCCACATTGCCGACGATACTGCCGGTGCTGCCACCATTGCCGAGTTGCAGCGTGCCGGTGTTGATAGTGGTGCCGCCGCTGTAGGTGTTATCGGCGGTGAGGATCAGCGTGCCAGCGCCGGTCAGGTTGAGCGTACCCGCCCCGGCGCCATCGCTGATCAGACCCGTCAGTGTCTCCGTCAGCCCTGGGGCGACGTTGATGGTCGGCGCTCCCGTCAACGTCACGGCATTGGCAATGCTGAAGCTGCTCGTGAAATCGAGCGTCGTGCCATTCGCCATCGCCAGCGTGCCGGAGCTCAAGGCCGAAGCATTACCAACGAGGATGGTGCCCATATTGAGGTTGGTGCCGCCGCCAAAGCTGTTGGCATTTGTGAGCGCCAAGGTGCCTGCGCCGGTCTTGGTCAAGGAGCCGACACCGCTTATCGACGAGCCGATGGTGTTGTCGAAACCGTTGGTATCGAACGTACCGCCTCCGGCATTGAGCGTTACGCCGTTGGTGAGAGTCAGAGGATCGGCCGTATCATATTGCACGGTCCATCGTCAGAGAACCGAGTGTGGACGCCGTCGCCGCGCCGACAGGCGCGGAGAGATGCCAAACTGAGCCGCTTTGCAACGTGACGTTGGAGTTGGCGCTTGCCGCCGCGCCAGTCAGTTGGGAGGCATTGCTGGCGGTAATGTTGGCCACCCCCGTGCCGCTAACCAGGTTTCCAGCACCGGATAGAGTCGTCGCGGAGACGTTGACAAAGATGGGGGTTAGTGCTCCCGCCACAACGCCGACGGCATCGGCCTGGTCACTCGACAGATTGCCGTTGGTAATGGTGACAGTTCCGCCGGCTGCGGTGCCATAAATCGCATCGGCGCCCGCTCCCCTCGCAACGACTGTCGTATTACTACTGCCGTCGGCGCCGACGGTGATCGTGCCGCCGTTCACTTCCAGACCATGGGCAGCGGCGCCGTTCGTTGTAATTGATCCGCCGTTCACCGTGATCTGGGTGTTTGCTCCGTTCGCATAAAGGCCGAAGCCGTTTGTGGCGGTGGTGGTGACCGTGGCATCCGTCGCCATGATGCTGCCGGGCGTCCCCGCAGCGACGGAGCTTTGGAGACCCACCGTCGTTGCGTTGATGGTACTGCCAACAAGCTTGACATTGCCGCCATTGGCGTTGACGCCAATGCCGCCGCTGTTGACGGTAATGGCGGTATTGCCAAGAACTGAGGCATCCGCGGTGATCGTTCCACCCGTATTCGCCTGAAGACCGGCCGTTGTCGCAAACAGGGTTCCACCGTTCAGGAGAATGATTCCGTTGGTGCCGGCGTAAGCCGCGATCGCGGCAGCGCTCGTGCTGGTATTGACGTCGGCGGCGCTAACAATCTGGCTGTACGTGACGGTAGGGCTCGTAGTGCCCGTAGCGGAAAGCGTTGCGTTCGTGCCGGATCCGACGCTGCTGATCTCGGTGGCGCTATCCAGGCTGATATATCCGCCCGCCGCGGCATTGGCGCCGGCAGCATTCGCCCCGGTGGCGGTGAGGGTTGCTCCGTAGACTTTGATCGTGGTGTTGGCGCCGCTGGCATTCGCCGCGACGCCGGTTGACGTGACGCGTCCGCCGGTGAAATTGATGGTGCCACCGGCTGCCGCCGTGGCGTTATAAAGGGCGGAAAGCCCGTTGCCGCCCGCAGTTACGATCGAATCGGTGAGGCTGATGGTGCCGCCACTCGTCACGTAAGCGCCAGTGCCTCCTGTCGTGACGGTAATCGATGTGTTACCGGCAGCGCTGCCGTTGGCAATGATTTGACCACCACCCTGAGCCGCCAGACCGCCACCACCCGCACCCGTTCCGTTATTCGTGATGGTTCCGGCATTGAGATAAACGATGCCACTATTGCTGGCATTGACGCCCCAGGAGCCGCCGCCATTGACGGTGACAGAGTCGGCGAAACTCGTAACCATACTGCCGTTGCCGTTTGCCAAGATGCCGTGGCTGGTCGTGCCGGTACCCAGCGCGGTGATGGTGGTCCCACTATTCAGGGTAATCTGGCCGCCGCCGCTGGCCGTGACACCTGTGCCTAGCGACTTGAGGGCGACCGTACTGCCAACTACCGTTGTGATCTGGGCCGTGGTTCCGTTGGCGTAAAGAGCTGACCCACTGGTTCCCGACGAGCCGCCTGAAGTGTCGATCGTGACGCCGTTGCCTGTAATGTAGATCGTTCCATTGTTGGCGTAGGCGCCGTAGGAAGACGCGCTTCCGCCCGCTATGGTGATGTTGGCGCTGCTGGTGATCTGCCCGCCGTTGAGGGCATAGAGTCCGTGATTGTTGACGCCAGTGTCGTACGTCGAGACCGTTCCCCCGATCAGGGTGACGATGGATCCCGGGTTTTGGGCATAGACGGCCCACTGGGACTGTTGAGCGCTCCCCGTGCCCGTTGTGATCGTACTGTCTGTCAGGGTCGCAGTACCGCCGGTGACAACCCAGAGAGCGAAACCGCCAGTGGAGCCGACAGGGATCGCAGTGTTGAGCGTAATATTGCTGCCCTGGTAGTTGCCACCGTTGTTGACCTTGATGGCCGGTGAATTGTTGCTGTCGCCCGCGTAGTTCTTGTCGCTCTCGGTCACCGAGCCGGTTACGCTGAGACACGTCCCCGCCGTCAGACACGCCTGCGCCCACGCGGGCTGACATGAAATTATTGCCAATATGCTCGCGCCGCCAAGCACTCCTGTTGCTTTCGCGTGTTCACCCAATTTCCCCAGCCGAGTTGCCATGGTGCAACGCACGGGCATCCGGCCCCAATGCCGCACCGACTCGGGCTTGCGAGGGCTTCCCCCCGCCTTAAGAAATATCGTCTTCATGGATTAAGAAGCCCCAGCAAGAGCTGTGCACGGCAAACCGACACCTGCGATGCCGAATCACAGTTGTATACAATCATATTCACATTATGAAAAATTGTCGTATACTCTTACAATCTGCCGCTCGTTTTATAACTGCTTTTACGCCGTCAGCCCCAACTGGCTGATCATCCCCTGCCAACTCGAGCAGTTGTGCCTCTCTCGCCGAACTCCCGCCTCGAACCGAACCAGGTTCTTTCTGGAATTTTAAGAAATCCTTTACTTTAAGAAATCCTTTACCAGGATCATCTCAGAACAGACTACAAATTCCGATCAGATATAGTTTTCCTACTGATGCAAAATCTGCGGCACCCTCGTGTACTCGTCTCACCAATTCACCCTCACACCGGCCTTGCCGTCGTAGGCAAAACAGGCAAAACCCTTGCCGTCAAAGCGGGATTGATAGGAGGCGTTGGCAAGCAGCGTGGTAAAGACACGGCCAGATCGACCATGTCTCACATTACGTCAGCCTTTCACACCGCTCCCGCCTTTTGCGCGTATTCCCACGCAGTCTTCGACAGCGGCACGGTGCGTTTTGCGGTTTCGAGCGCCTTGACATTGGCGGCGGTGCCGTCGCGGATCCTTCCTGCGATGCCTTGCGTGATGCCTGCGAGGCGGAAGAGGTTGTAGGCGAAGTACCAGTTGAGGTCCGGCACCGCCATCTGCGTGACGTCGCAATAGATCCGTGCCGCCTCCTCAAGGCTCGGAATATTCAGCGCGTGGAGGTCGGCGCCCTGCAGGCCCGGCATGATCCATTGCATCAAGAGATATGTGAAGTCGGCCATGGGATCACCGAGCGTCGACAGCTCCCAATCCAGTACTGCCTGCACGCGAGGCTCGCTCGCATGGAAAATCATGTTGTCAAGACGATAGTCGCCGTGAACGATGGAGACACGCTCCTGCTGCGGCAGGGTGCGCGGCAGCCATTCGGCCACCTTCTCGAATTCCGGAATGTGCTGGGTCTCGGACGCCCGATATTGCTTCGTCCAACGGTCGATCTGACGCGCAAAATAATTGCCAGGCTTGCCGAAATCACCCAGCCCGATCGCCTCCGGATCGAACATGTGCAGCTTCGCCAGCGTCTCGACCTTGCTGGTGAAAATTTTCCGGCGATTATCCGGCGTCTGGCTTGGTAGCGTCGGATCCCAGAACACCCGCCCCTCCTCCATTGACATGATGTAGAAGGCGGCGCCGATGATGCTGTCGTCGGTGCAGAGCGCGTAGGCTTTTGCAACCGGAAAGCCCTGTTTGCCGAGCGCCGCGATCACCCGATATTCGCGGTCAACCGCATGCGCCGACGGCAACAACTTGCCGAACGGTTTGCGGCGCAGGACGTAGGAACAGTCAGGCGTGTTGAGCCGATATGTCGGGTTCGACTGGCCGCCCTTGAATTGCAGAATGATCAGCGGCCCCTGATAGCCCTCGACGTTCTCGCGCATCCACTTATCCAGGCGCAGCTCGTCAAATCGAAGCCGTTCATCAACCGGCTTGGTACCCGAGTACTCTTCATCCGCCTTGACGCCGTCAGCCACAATGACGCTCCCCTCTTTTCGTTATCTCTCGTTCCGGGATGGTTTGTAGGGTTAGAATCCGATCCTATTGTTTTCGCTTCTTGATACGTGACGAGCTTCGCTCGCACTGAGATCGCCGGGGTAAGCCCGGCGATGACCGTGTTGAGGACGCCTTAACGCGCGGGAGAATTTGCATACTTCCGAACTTCGAGCCTGGCGATGGCGCGATTGTGCACCTCGTCCGGACCGTCGGCGAGCCGCAGCCCGCGGATGTGCGCGTAGTCCTTGGCGAGTCCCGGTCCATCGGCAACGCCGCCGCCGCCGAACGCCTGGATCGCCTGGTCAATGATCTTCAACGCCATGTTGGGAGCTGCGACCTTGATCATGGCAATCTCCAGCTGCGCAGTCTTGTTGCCAACCTTGTCCATCATATCGGCGGCCTTGAGGCACAACAGGCGAGTCATTTCGATATTGGTGCGGGCTTCGCCGATGCGCTGCTCCCACACCGACTGCTCGATGATCTTCTTGCCGAAGGCGGTGCGCGACATCAGCCGCTTGACCATCTTCTCCAGCGCCTCCTCGGCCTTGCCGATGGTACGCATGCAATGATGGATGCGGCCGGGACCGAGGCGCCCCTGCGCGATCTCAAAGCCGCGACCCTCGCCCAGCAGAAGATTTGAGGCGGGAACGCGAACGTTCTCCAGCAGCACCTCACCATGGCCGTGCGGCGCATCGTCATAGCCGAACACCGGAAGCATCTTCTCGATCTTGACGCCGGGCGTGTCCAGCGGCACCAGGATCTGCGACTGCTGTTGATGTCGCGCCGCGCTTGGATCCGTCTTGCCCATCAGGATCGCGAGCTTGCAGCGTGGATCGCCCGCCCCCGACGACCACCATTTGCGGCCGTTGATGACGTAGTGATCGCCGTCGCGCTCAATGCGGGTCTCGATGTTGGTGGCGTCGGAGGAAGCGACCGCCGGTTCAGTCATCAGGAAGGCAGAGCGAATCTCGCCGTCCATCAGCGGCCGCAACCATTTGCGCTTCTGCTCCTTGTTGCCATAACGGATCAGGACTTCCATGTTGCCGGTGTCGGGCGCCGAGCAGTTGAAGACTTCCGAGCCCCAGGTGATGCGCCCCATCTCTTCGGACAGCAGCGCATATTCGAGATTGGTCAATCCCGCGCCGTGGAATTCATCGTCTTCGTGTTCAGACGGCGGCAGGAACATGTTCCAGAGGCCTTCGGCTCTGGCCTTCTTCTTGAGCTCCTCAAGGATCGGAATGACCTTCCAGCGCTCGCCCGCCTCATCCTGCTGCTTGTAGATAGGAACCGCGGGCCGCACTTGCGTGGTCATGAAGGACCGCACGCGATCAAGCCATTCCTTCTGCTTTGCCGACATCATGAAATCCATGGGACTGCTCCTCCTCTATCCGCGCATTCCTTTGGCTCGGACCGTCCTCCCTGGCTTGCGAGCCACCGAAGGAGCCTTGCCGCAAATCGCGCGCCGCTCCTCCTTGCAGATTGACTTTACCGAGCCTTCAAGCAGGTTTCATACAAGCGTTTTGATTTCGCGTCGTCCGATTTCTTCGCGACCCCCTGCCCCTTCGGTGATTACTCCTCCCCTAAAGTTAATTGCCGTTCCAATTGACTCCGGCCGGATGTGGCGTAGCCTCAGACGCGGATCGCGAGCCGGCCTCCCACGCCAGCAGAGCCAGAGCGGGTCGCCCCCGTCAGTGCCAGTCGAAGTGGGCCGTTCCACGCGTGAGGTGCACCAGAACGGCGCTGGCAACAGCGCCGTTTGGGTGATGGCGCCCCACCGCCGCGGGTCGCGGCGCACTGGCGGATCCCCCCTTCAATCCCCATCAATTGCGGAATCGAGGCGAGCCTCGAGACGCTCGCGCAGCGTCGTCACGATCCCGCGCGCGTGATCCAATCCCTCTTTCGGAAGTCCCCTCGCGAGCTCCTTGACGAAGGGTGACCACAGATTCAGTGCCGCCTGATATATCTTCTTTCCCTTTTCCGTCAGTTGGACGAGATGGGCCCTGCGATGGTGGGGATTCGGCAGAAACTCCACAATGCCCTCGTCTTTCAGGTCATTGACGATCCTCTGCACATTCTGCCGTGCTCCCCCCATGTCGCGCGCGATCCATGCGACCGGTTGAGGCTCGCCTGCGCCCACAATGGCTCCCAGAATCTGCCACCGCGCGCTCGTCAGGCCGAGCTCCGCCACCAGCCTGTCTCCCGTGATGAGAAGTCGGGAGTTCAGCCGAAACAGATCCATTGTGAACGCCGTCAGCGCGTCTGCCGAAGAATATCGCTTGCTTTCCATTTGTCATTACCATTACATGTTGACAACATGATGTCAATTTCAGGATTTGGTACCATGCGCATTATTCATCCCATGGCGGGAGCAATCGCCCTCCTCTGCATCTGCGCCTTCTGGCTCTCGACCGTGGCCGCGGAGGCCTTCGGCACCCAACCGATGGTTGTCGCGGTGAAGACGGCAATCCCGTGGGGCTTCATCCTCCTGATCCCCGCACTTGCGTTGACCGGAATTTCCGGCGTCAGGATCACGAAGAACAAGGGGTCGACTCTCACCCGCCGCAAGTTGCGCCGAATGCCCTTCATCGCCCTGAACGGCCTGCTGATCCTCATCCCAAGTGCCCTCTATCTCGCGTCTGCTGCACGAGCCGGTTCATTCGACACTCCGTTCATCGCAGTGCAATCGATCGAGCTCATTGCCGGAGCCGCTAATATTGTACTCCTCGGCCTGAATTTTCGCGATGGATTGCGCTTGAGAGGACGGCTTTCCTTCACGCCCGGCGACGCCCAGTAGGATGCCGCCCAACTGAAGAGCACGTATGTCGGCGACGATGGCTCCGCGATCCCGTGCCCGCACCCGCGAGACATTGGCGGAAATTTAGGAACGTCCATGTCCGAGGAGGATTGGGTCCAAAGGGCGATCGGTGCGGCGACCGGTCCTCTGACGTGTTCAGCGAGATATCCATGGCGGACTCCCCGTTATCACTCAGCAACGTGCATTCGTTCGGCAGCGCGCAGGATAACCTCGGCGATAGGGGATTCTTCGTTGCTCCGCCGGACGATCTCGTCAACTGGGCACGATCGGGTTCCTTGATGTGGATGACCTTCGGCCTTGCATGCTGCGCCATTGAGCAGATGCAGGTTTCGATGCCGCGATATGACCTGGAGCGCTTTGGGGCCGCGCCACGAGCATCTCCGCGGCAATCTGACGTGATGATCGTGTCGGGAACGCTCTGCAACAAGATGGCACCAGCCCTTCGTAAGGTCTACGATCAGATGCCCGAGCCCCGTTACGTAATCTCGATGGGCTCGTGTGCGAACGGCGGCGGCTACTACCACTACTCCTACTCAGTAGTTCGCGGATGCGATCGCATTATTCCAGTCGATATCTACGTTCCAGGCTGTCCACCCACCGCGGAGGCCCTGCTCTACGGCGTTCTGCTCCTGCAGCAGAAGATCAGACGCTCGGGCACGATTGAACGATAAAGCAGAGGTTGAGCCCTCTCGATCCGCAGCAGCATCGGCGGAACCGGTCAGGCCTCTCGTTCCTTCTGTTTGGAACTCCGCACGGAGTGATCAGTTGGAACGAAAAACGATGAACAAGCGAAGAGGTCAGTCCATGACGAATTCATCGCGTCAGAAGCGCATCACTGGCAGGGTGATGCACGAGTTCAAGCACGGCGAGCTGAAGAGCGGCCGTGGAGGCCAGGGCGGCAAAGTGAAGAGTCGACGGCAGGCGGTGGCCATTGCGCTGCAGGAAGCCTCGAAATATGACAGCGACCGACGCAATCAACGCAACCTTCGCCGCACCGAGAAAAAGGAAGCAAAGGGGCGGACCGCGCAGCAGGAACGCGAAGGCAAATTGCACGTCGGCGCCCGCCGGAAGCGGGAAAGCACCGAGGCAATGGGTGGCCGCGACGCTCGCAAACAAACCGCCCACGGCCATCGCGCGGCCGTCGCCCGCGCTCGCAAAGCCAATGGGCACACCCGTGAAGAGCTTTACGAGAAGGCGCGAAAGCGACACATCGAGGGACGATCCAAGATGACCAAGCGACAACTGGAAAACGCGCTGGGAATGCACTGATATGGAAGATCCCCAATGAACAGAACACGCGAACCGAATGGCGTTGAGCCTGCCTTTTCTGAAGACGATATCCAACGCGAACAGCTTGGTCCGCGCGGCGTTCCGGGAGCACCCGATCCCGCAAAAATGACGCCGCAGCGCGAGAAGAAGACGCCGAATTATATCGATCAGGGTCATACTTCGTGATGCGCCGCCGATAAAGCAGGCCGCGACTGCCACGAAACGACAAGGACCGTTTCGGGCACGTTGCTTCGGCGCGAAAAGGTAAGACAGCCTTCTGTTGTTCCAGGAACAGCGTCAGTCGAACTCAGGGGAAACCCGTTTAGTTTGCGCGGAACGCCAGCACCGTTCCGAGCCGAATTTAGTTTGGCACCTCCATTTCGCTGGAGCGTTAACTACGACGTGCCTTTGCCTGGTGAGCGGTCCCCGCTAGGACCTCAATCACGATCCACAAACCAAACAATGGAGCATGCCCCCAACCTTCACCCAACCTGGCGCGTACCTTTATGCGCGCCCGGAATCCCAGATCGTGAATTGCAAAATGACGAGGGAATCATGGTGAAACAGCGTCGCAGATTCAAGCAAACCACGACACTGGCTCAACGCCTGACACAGGAAGCAAGCCATTTGCGCAAGGAGGCGCGAAGCCTTTCGCCCGGGCCTGAGCAGGCTCTGGTTTGGCGAAAGATTCGTCAGGTCGAGACCGCGCTGCGGGTTGACGCGTGGCTGACTGTTCCCCGAGACAGTCCTCCCAAGGAGGCTGCGCCCTTCGTGAACAACTGTCTGTAGGCGTCGTCCCACCGAGGTCGATAGCTTCGACATCGAACTCAATGTTAGATTCAGTTTTCAAACAGCGGACACAACTCCGCACTCTCTCGGGGCGTGATTTGCCCATGGCCTGGGTCATCCTGGCCCCGAGATCGACGATGAACTCGCCGCCGCGCCCAAGGCTGGCTGCTGGGCGCAGTCGGAGCGCGGCGAGCGCGAGACGTCGCAGTAACACGGCTGGCTATTCTTTGTCGTCCAAAGTGTTGACTTTTGTGCCAGCCACCTCTGTTTCACCGGGCGTCCAGCCGGCAGGGCATGCGCCCAACCATTTGGCTTCCGTGGTGCCGGCAGTCTCCTTCATGGTATAGGCGGAGTCGAAATTGCCCGTGATTTCTATGTGCTTGGCAGACCCCGCCTCTCCAGGGACCAATGAGCACACCTCATCGACTATGTATCCGTTTGCGGTTTTTTGGACGCTGAACTTCGAACACCTCTTCTTGTTCTTCTCGCCTACCATATAACCCGCTTTCTTTTCGGACGCCGCATCGACACACATGTGGCCGACTATTGAAATAGGTCCCATGGCGGTCTTCATTTCCCAATACCCTGCCTTGTGCATCGGCAATTCCTCCGCCTTCACAGGTGTAGCGGCGACGACCGCAAGCAATAGAGCACCTCCGCCGAGGGCAACAGGTGTACGCAACATTGACTGACTCCCAACAATGATTTTGTAGCGCAAATGGTCCTATCTCATCTTCAGTAGCGGCGTAGATGGGGCAACCAATCAGCTCGATCCCTTCATTGGAAATTGTTGTCTCCTGCGAACAGATCAACCAGAATCCTTATCGACCCAGCAACTGGCGGCCCATATCGATCTTCGATTGTGGCATGTTGGTGCCCGCAATCCTGACTGGCAGCGTATCGCCGCTAGGCGGCAGCATACGCACCCATCGCTTGCCTCCGACGTCGAGCGTCTCCACGCCAGTGCCGGCTTGCACTTCGATATCGATGTAGGTGCCTACGCCCGATTGCCCCGGCGGCCAAGCATAGACACCTTCGCCGTAATGGGCTTTTGCCCCGGTCGAAAGTCGCATCGAGCCCTCTTTCTCGATGCGTGCGTAACTCACTCCAGGCACGTCGGCGGTGATGGTGTGCCGGTAGGTTCGCGGTGATGACAGCACCTCTACGGCTCGACCCGGATTCTTGCCCTGCAGATCCCGCGCAGTGCTGCGCAGCCGTTCTGCAGCGGCCTTCAATTTGGGCAGCACCCCTCTTACGCCAGGCGGAAGTTTTCCCCGCGGAATGGGTTTCCGAACCGCCTTACCTAACGTTCCGGCGCCTGCAACGCCTCCAACGAAGGGGTCTATGGTGATAATGAAGAGGACAGCTTCTGCGGCAGCCTGGATAAATTTAACAAAGTACTCATTCATTATTTCGTTTGCGGCGCGCTTTGCGATACACAACCGCGGCGCAGTTGCGCGGTTGAGTTGCATCGGAAAGAGTCGCCCACCCTGTCCAACAATCCGAGGGGAGGACTGAAATGTTTCCGGAGTAGTATTTGATGGCACATCGACGATTTGGTCGAGATTAATCTCGATTGCGACGCTGTCCCTGTACTCAAGGATCAACCATTTGGAGCAGTTGCCCCCTTCAGCGCGATAATCGATGTCGTAGTATGAATTCACGAAGTCGTCGACATATATGGCTCCAACCGGATTCGCGGCCACGTGTATTTGCATCGACGCATGGACGGCACCACCTTTGCGGGCCTCAAGGAAGGCATCCCCCACACCAGTCGGAATAATAGATATATAAAGGACCGTCGCATCGGTTGTCCGAGGGTCGCGATATTCGGACTTGACCAATTTGGCAATCGCAGGATTGTTGAGCTCGACCGACATGCCGGAGTGATTCCGCAGCCCGACCATGGTGTCAAAACCCAGAGCTAACTCCTGGCGCCAGAGTTGGCCTGTCGCTGTGAAACTGCACCCAACCAGACCGAAATCCGGGTCCTTGAAAAATTGTGGAGGCCCCCCGTCGACCAGGATCTTTTGTCTCGCGGTCGGCCCCTTATAGTAGGGGGCGTTATACACGCCGTCCGTTGATCTCTCGAGTTTCAGCGGCCGCTTCCAGCTTTCCGTGGCGGACGAGCCAATCCAGCTTATGTTGATGAGCTGTGGTGATGCGGACCAGCGGCCACTTCCTTTTTCGGCACTGCGCGTATCGCGCCAAGTCACGGTGCCATTGGGGAAGAATTCGTATTCCCATACCCAATTCTTGACCCAGACGGTCCACTTACCCATTAAGAGAGGATCTGTGTCGTCCATTGAGAATCTCCAGTCCGTGCAACCGCTCAGATTATGACGTAAGGGCTGCCAGCTCTATTCTGTCAGTCGCAGTTGTTCAAGGTGCATCAAATCCAGGCCAATGACGTGCCTCACTAAAATCCCTAGCTCGCCTCGCCTGCAATCCCCCGTTCAGGGGGGGTGACTCTTGGGTCGGAATAGACCAAGAATCCAACAGCCGATATTCTTTCCGTGATATCCGCAGTCATGCACCTCGGTGTGACGCACTGGTGACGGGCCGCCATTGGATTCAGGCAATGGCGGCCCCTTTCATTTGATGTGCGAGATTTTCATTGCGGCAATCCCCCATTCAGGGGAGTGACTTTTGAGCTGAGATAGATCAAGAAACCAGAAGCCGGTATTTTCTCGCTACATCGGCAGTCATGCACCTCGGTCGTGGCGTACTGGTGACATGACGGGC
>JGI24705J35276_12238452_pt1 | contig 22551 bp, 21 predicted proteins | sample TergutNt197P4_FD_35276 | JGI IMG/M metagenome (IMG submission 35276) | reverse complement strand
CATAGGGAGAGGTCGCGCCGAAGGCGCGGGTGAGGGGTTTCGCTCTATTGAGGAACCTGAACCCCTCACCCGATCGCTTCGCGATCGACCTCTCCCTCCGGGAGAGGTATGGCACCGTACTGGACAACATCTGTCTCATTCCACCAGAGTCATCACAAAAAGTAGTAATAATTGCTATAAGTGTCCTAACTCTTTAGTGCTACCAGTAACTCATCGGGGCGTTCGGTCATGATCATGTGACCGGCGCCTGGCATTATGATCGTGCGAGCATGCGGAATCACAGCGGCGAGTGCCTTGCCCGCTTTGGCTGGCGTCATCATGTCCCGCTCTCCGAGAATGAGCGTGGTCGGCACCTTCACGCTTGCAGCCGCTGTGAGTGCGTTTTGATAGGAGTTGCAGGCGGAGAGGTCTCTGAACAGCACACCGGGCTCACAATTTCCGAGCACCGCTTGCGCGCCGCCCTGCATCCAGAGCCCCGGCGCCAGACTGCCGCCGAGCCCGGCCTTGAAGCCGAGACCCCAGATCGACATCATGTCGATAGCCGCTTTGTCGCCGGTTTCGGCGGCTTTCAGGAGATCGGGGCCAACCGTCATGGTGGCGGCTGTGCCGATCAGGCTCAGCGCCGAGACCTGATCGGGATGTCTTGCGGCCGTTTCCAGCGCGATCAGTGATCCCATGGAATGGCCGATCAGATGCGCCTTCGCTGCACCCGCCGCGCGGAGCAGTGCAGATGTCCAGCCGGCCATCTCGGCGATGCTGGCAAGAGAGGGGCCCGCCGAGCGGCCATGGCCGGGAAGATCAGGCGCGAGCACCGCATGACCGTGATGCGCGAACCATCTTGTGTGCAGCGCCCAGGTCGAATGGTCGAAGCCCGCCCCGTGAATGAACATCACTGTTGGCAGGGATGGATCAAATTCGCGACCGCCGGTCGCAACAAAAACGTCGGCGCCGTTGACGGAGAGCTTCATGGTTTCAAACCTTTTGCGAAATGCGCAGCGCTTGGCCGAGATCGTCGATGATGTCGCTGGCCGCTTCGATGCCGACTGACAGCCGCACCAGTTCCTCGCCGACTCCGGCGGCGGCAAGCTGGGCTGCGTCCATCTGCTGATGTGTGGTGCTGGCGGGGTGGATCACCAGCGTTTTGGCGTCGCCGACATTGGCGAGATGGCTGATCATCCGCAACGACTCGATGAATTTGCGACCCGCCGCCCGTCCACCCTTGATACCGAACGAGACGATCGAGCCGGCGCCGCGCGGCAACAGTTGCTTTGCCAGTTGGTAGTCCGGGTGGGACTCAAGCTGGGGATGCAGCACCCAGTCGACGGCCTTGTTGCCTTTCAGTGCATCGAGCACGAGCAGCGTGTTCTGCATATGGCGTTCCATGCGCACGCCGAGCGTTTCCACGCCCTGCAACAGTTGAAACGCGTTGGTCGGCGACAGGCAGGCGCCGAAATCGCGCAGGCCTTCGGTGCGCGCGCGCATGATGAAGGCAGCGGGCCCGAACTGTTCGTCGAAGACGATGCCGTGATAGCCGGCATAGGGCTCGGTGAGCACGCCGAACTTTTCCGAAGCCCGCCAATCGAAGCGGCCGCCATCGATGATTGCGCCGCCAATCGCGATGCCATGGCCGCCGATCCACTTCGTTGCCGAATGCATGACGATGTCGGCCCCGAGCTCGATCGGCCGGTTGAGATAGGGTGTCGCAAAGGTGTTGTCGATCAGGAGCGGGATTTTTGCATCGTGCGCGATGTCAGCGACCGCCGGAATGTCCAGCACCTCAAGGCCGGGATTGCCGATGGTTTCGGCGATCACCAGTTTTGTGTTGGGCCGGATCGCTGACCGGAATGCATCGAGATCGCGCGGCTTCACAAAACTTGTCGTGATACCGAAGCGCGGCAGCGTATGCGCGAGCAGGTTGATCGTGCCGCCATAGAGCGAGCTTGATGCCACGATATGGTCGCCGGCGTTGAGCAGGGTCGCGATCGCGAGATGCATCGCCGCCATGCCGCTTGCGGTACAGATCGCGCCGACACCGTTTTCCAGTGCGGCGAGCCGTTCTTCGAGCACTGCCGTCGTCGGATTCGAGATCCGCGTATAGATGTGACCGGCGCGTTCCAGATTGAACAGGGCCGCCGCATGGTCGGAATCCTGGAACACGTAGGACGTGGTCTGATAGATCGGCACCGCGCGGGCACCGGTTGCGGGGTCCGGATGCTGGCCCGCATGGAGACTCAGGGTTTCAAAAGCTGGCGGCTTGGGCGCGGGCATGCTGGGCCTCGTTGATTGATCGGCTGAGCCGGAAAGGACTGACCTTCTGCCACAAAACAGGGGGAGCGTCAGCCATTGACATTGCAAATGTGCTCTTCAACGAAGGGAGATGTGAAGTACCTCACAGCGCCTTCTCGAATTTCGCATTAATGACAGTTTCGGGCAGAACAAGTGGAGGTTCGCATGAGACTGCTGATGATCTCTGGCCTGACGGCTATTACGGTGTTTGCTGCGGCAACGAGCATGCCATGGTCACACTCGACATTGGAAAGCAACGCTGCGGACCTGCGGATCCCGGTGATACCACCGCAAGGCGCGGTGTGGACAAACAAGCTGCCCGTGCAGGACTTTCAAGACCGGTCACTGGAGTTTCCACGGGAAACGCAACGGTAGCCAGAACGTTATCGGAGCGGCCCTGCTGGATGGCCGTGTTGTTCCGGCTCTGGCGGTCGGACGAAAAGCCCGCGACAGCTCAACGTTCCAAGAAGCATGGAACCGGACAATTCATTCTTCCCTGGCTCCGGCAGTGCGCTTGCTCTGTCGGAGAGTGGCGGAACGAGTGAGAAACGCTTCGTTGGAGGCGACCGCCGTGTCGGCGGACGCGAACAACCTATTTCATGAGAGACTTAGCCGCCCCACACTTCGCACGAGTTTGGGGTAATTTCTTATTAGGCTCATAGTGGTACTATTCGGAGTGAGCCCGCTTGGAAAGCGCGCTTGAAATTCCTTCATAAGCACTCTCTTGCATACTTTGTCTTCCAGCGACCCGGCGTCTTCAGAACAGAAGTGGACCAAGGGAAATTTGGTCGCTCTCTCGACGATGTGCGCGAAAAGGGTCAAGCCGTCGAAAAGTTCCCTTTCCCGGCCTCGGTAGATGTCGAAATCGAGGTCATACCATTGAATCCGCCCTCGCTGTCTTTCGAGTTGTTCACGCGCATTTTCATAGCCGACGATCATTCGTTGTTGCTGCATAATAACTAATGGCAGAAGCACAAGTAGCTCAATATCGCTCCGGCCTGGCCAAACAGAAACGCAATTTCGAATAATGTCCATGCACTGTTCGATATCACGAAGGGACAGATGAAATGCCTCAAAGGCCTTTGCGACGAATTTCGCCGGCCGAACGTTCGGTGATCCAAAAAGCCTTGAGTCATCAATGTCGGAAAACTGGTGTTCGACAAATGCATCTACCGACGCATCTTCGAAACGGTAGGTTTGGTCAAAGAAGCGCAAAAGGTAATTGTCGGCCGCAAAATTGAGGCCGTAGATCGCGCCGATTGAATGTCGAAGCTGTCCAGTGTCCGTGGCCATTACGAAAACGACGTCGTCAACTTCGAACAGGTGCTTCACTCGCTCCAACAAAGCGATCGCATATAACGGTCGGCAACGATCTAGTTCGTCGACAAGAATAAACAGGGGGAGCTTATGGCCAAGCTTAAGAGATTTTATCACGCTGCCTAGCTGCTTTCTAAATTCAACAATCGTCTTTTGACCAGTGTGAAACTTTTCGAGCAGTGCTTTCCCTTCGCTGTCATAAAGTTCAGAGGCTGTCTTCGACACCTCCTCGCCAGCCGACTTGGCTAGGTCGGTAACGGTGTTGCCGGCGATTTCGGTCAGCTCTTTCAGAGTATCCTCGCCAGCGTAGCGCTTTACCGCCTGCTTTATGAGGCCTTTCGCCGCAGCCGCCGCGAGCTTACCTCCGACCTGTGTCAGCTTGCTCAGAGGCTTCTTGTCTTTTCGGCCTGAACATTTCTTCACCGACGTTTCGATCGCGCTAATAACCGCAATTAACGGATCATCTGCGTGGTCATCGGTCCAAGCATTCACGTACGCGACGACATGCTTGTGCTCCTCCAGCGTGAGCCTCAAGTTCTGGAGGAAATAAGTTTTCCCCTGGCCCCAGCCTGCGTCGATGTTGAGGACGAAGCTCTTGCTCTGTCCGCGTTTTCCACGCTCCTCGATTTTTCGGATAAGAAAGTCAATGAGAAACTTAGCGTCTGATTTTCTGCCCAGAAGGTCGCTGCTCCAAGCTGCATTGGTCACCAATTTCCCCCACTCGTTGGCGTCACAGCCTGCCTAATAGCGCAGACCGGTCGATGCAAACAAATCGACAAGTTGGCCCCAGCTTTCACAGAAACAAAGGAGGTACCAATGTGTTGACAGAGTATTGGTGACTTGTGGGGAGATTATCCTATGCCGATGCGTGTGGCTCTGCGTGTGCTTGTCGCGCTCCTTGTCGTGCTCCCGGCTTTTCGGCCGGCTCAGGCGCAATTGGCGGGTCATGGCGGTCCCGTTCGGGCGATCGCCGTTTCCGCGGATGGCAAGACGCTCCTCTCTGGCAGTTTTGATACTTCGGCGATCCGTTGGTCACTTGCAACCGAATCCGCGGAGCAGGTGCTGCGCTTTCATTCCGATGCGGTGAACGCTGTTGCCTTCCTCAACGACGGAAAAAAAATGGCAACAGCCGGTGCCGATGGCCGCATCGCGATCTGGACGGCAGGCCGACAGCGGCCAGATCAGGTCTTCGAAGGCCATACAGCGCCGATCGTCGCGCTCGCCGTCTCGCCCGATGGGTCGATGCTCGCGTCTGCCTCGTGGGATCATACCGTGCGGCTTTGGCCGCTGTCGGGCGGCGCGCCGCGCGTGCTGGAGGGGCATTCGCAGAACGTCAACGGCGTGGCCTTCACGCCGGATGGAAAATCGCTCGTAAGCGTTGGTTATGATCTTGCGATGCGCATCTGGCGTCTCGCGGACGGTGCGTCGGAGGTCGTTACGCTGCCATCGCCACTGAATGCTGTTGCCATTGCGCCTGACGGCGAAATCGTAACAGGAGCTGCGGATGGCAAGTTGCGCATGCTGTCCGCTGACGGCAAGGACAGGGGCGAGGTTACGGCCGGTTCCTCGCCGGTGGTGGCTTTGGCGATTTCCAGGGATGGTGCCTTGATTGCCGCCGCCGGCATTGGCGGCACTGTGGCAATCGTTGACCGCAAGACGCGCAGTGTGGTGCGCACTCTCGTCGGACCTGGCATGCCCGTCTGGTCGGTTGCGTTCCTGCCTGATAGCGAGACCCTGCTTACCGGTGGGGCGGATGGAAAAATCCGGCGCTGGAATCTGCGCACTGGCGATGCGATAGGTTCAAACCTGTTGGGCACACCCGCAGATCCGTTGGCTGCCTATGCGGGCGATCACGGTGCAGATGTCTTCAGGGCGTGCGTCGCCTGTCACACGCTGTCAAAAGCGGAAGTTCAACGCGCAGGTCCCACGCTTGCCGGACTATACGGCCGGAAAATCGCATCGCTGCCAAGCTATCCCTTCTCGGACGCACTCAAGCAGATGAATATCGTCTGGACGCCCAAGACCGTTTCAAAATTGTTTGAGGTCGGTCCGAACACCTACACGCCCGGGACGAAGATGCCGGAGCAAAAGATCGGTTCAGCAGAAGATCGACAGGCGTTGACGGATTTTCTCGCTCGCGCAACTAAGCGGTGAAGTCGGAACACGCTCAAATCGAGTATCACTATACTTTGTTCACGATCAAAACCCGAAAATTGGGTGTGCTCGTGCCGCAGGTTTACCTCGCCTCGCTTGCGGGGAGAGGTCGATCGCGAAGCGATCGGGTGAGGGGGCTCTCCACGGGTTCAACTCTCACCGGTTTTGCGGACGCAGCCCCTCACCCCAACCCTCTCCCCGTGAAGAACGGGGAGAGGGAGCGCACTGTCTTTCGCCGAAATGGTAGGGCAAAATGGGGAGAGTGACGTTGCCCCCAACTTTTATCCAGTTCTGAGTTCGCTCCGACCGTTGGATTTGCCCATTTGGGCAGTGGTAGCGACGGGAGCTGGCGGAGCGTCGGATCCCGTTGCGCACTTGCGCAATGCGGGCTCGCCGCTTCGCGACGCCCCGGAATGACAGGAATAAATCTCTAATCCTTGCTCTCCCGTTCCCGCAGATAATCCTCCCTGGTGCGAGGCGGCGCGCGTTCCGGGACGCCCGCGAATGGATCAAACTGCTGCTCGCTCATGACGATGACGCGGCAGTCGGCGCACATGCGTAATGCATCGAGCCGCTTGTCGCCGTCCGGATACATCCAATGACGGCCTTCAAGCTTGGCTGCGACCCGATCGATCGTGCTCTTCACGCCGAAGGGCGTGCCGCAGCGAATACAAAGGGCAGGGGCTTCCTCCTTGATGATTTGTGCTGGCGCACGCGCGGCACGGAAGTCGATTTGCGGCTTGAGCGTGATGACCTTTTCGGGACAGGTGCTTTGGCAAATGCCGCATTGCACGCAAGCATCCTCCACGAACTTGAGCACGGGCCTATCAGGATCATCGCGAAGCGCGCCGGTCGGGCAGGCCGAGACACAGGACAGGCACAGCGTGCAGCCGTCGGTGTTGACGCTGATTGCGCCGATCGGTGCGCCTCGCGGCAAGGCAATGACATCGACAGGCCTTGGCGCCAGGCGATGCAATTCGCTTAGAGCCATGCGAAGCAGATCACGACGCTTGCCGACGGTGCGGAATGTCGCTGGCGTTTCTACCGCCGCAGGTTTCCCGATGCCCGCCAATTGCTCGCCGAGCGCATCGGGGTCGTCGGTTTCAATCGTAGCGACGCGGATGCCGTCAAATCCAAGTCCGGCAAGAATGGCCTCAGCCATGGCGATGGTCTGCGCCAATCCGGTGATCTCGTGTCGCGGCTTTGCGCGAAGCAGAAACCGCACGGCACCCGCGCCATAGGCAAAAGCGCCGATGATTGCTTCCAACCCAACCTGTGTCAGCTCATTGACGGCGATGGGGAGCACGTTTGCCGGCAGTCCGTCACCGTGACGGGCAAGCGCATCAATCAGCGGCGTACCATGCTGGTTGTCATGAAGCAGCAGCACCGGAGTGGCGCCGCCAGTCTCGTGATAGGTGAGCAGCAAAGCACGAATTTTCTGGAGCTGCGTATCTGCCGGCGGCAGCGCATAAGCCGCCGCGCCCGTGGGGCAGGCGGCCGCGCATTGCCCGCACCCGGCGCAAACATTGGCATTAACGACAACATGATCGCCGTTCGGCGTGATCGCGCCGGTGGGGCACAGATCCAGACACCGGTGACATCCGACGAGCCCTGAGCGGGAATGGGCGCAAAGATCGGGTGTAAAGTCGATGAACTTCGGCTTGTCGAATTGGCCGACGAGATCACGTGCCGTCAGGACAGCGCGCAGCATGGCTGGCGGATCTCCTGGGTCCGCACGCAGATAGCCGTCACGTACATCGTGCGCGTGAAACAGTGGCGCTCCACCTGACAGATCGAGCACCAGATCGCAGCGCGACGTGGCGCCATTGCGCGCAGCCTCGAACACAAACTGATCGCGAGATGAAGGGCGTGGACGGGCGTAGTCGTCAATCGTCAGCGCGAAGGCTCCAAAATGGCCGGTCGCGTTGCGGATTGTTCCCTTCACGATGGGAAAGTCTGTTGTCACAGGGGCGATATCTTCCGGTGCCTTAAGCATGACGGTCACATCAAGGTGATCCGCCAGCAGTCGCCCCGCTTCGATCGCGGTTTCATCGCGTCCGTAAATCAGGATGACCCCGTCGCTCGACAGCGTGACCAGTGGATATTCCGGCGTCGGGATCGAAGCTGCCGCAAGCAGTGCCGCCATCTTGGGCCCGGCTTGCGTGCCCTCGTTTGACCAGCCTGCGGTCTCGCGGATGTTCACGAAATCGATCGCTTCGGAACGCTCGCCGGCCTCTTCAACAAACTGCGCCGCCTGCTGCGTGCAGGCTACCGTCAGCGGACCCTGTACCTGTGCGGCGCGGCGGATATGATCGAGTTCCGCGCCGCAGAGATGCCGGAAGCCCTTGACATCACTGTCAGGGCATCCACGCCGGATAGCAGCCGTGTCGAGACGCATCGTGTCTTCGCACGAGCAGATCAGCACTGTCTTGGGTTGCCGTTCCAGGTTGAGCTCTCCTCCCACAAGGCGTCGAGTGCGGACTCGCGCCAACTTGCCAGCAATATATATATAATGCTGACATATAAATATGCTCTGGGTATACTCTCGTATAGATGTAGATATGTTCAATGGGAGGAAGAGGGAAGCGGAGGGACGTTTTGTCGTCGATCCCGGCCATGGATATTTCCTCGGCGGAACCGATCCAATTGCCGCCACCCTTTAATTTGGTTCGCTTGCGCGAGAGCGGAGACGCTTTTGCGCACGCATGCCGCATTGCACCAGAGAGCGGCGCCGGCACGCTGGTCTATGTCGGACGTTTCGATCTGGCGGAGTTCGCTGTTGTGCTCGAGCCGGCTGAGCCGCTCCGCAGCGCGCGTCGCGCATTCTATGCCGGCATGATCGCGCTCACGGATTCTTTGCGCGCCTACGCACCGCCGAACAAGACGATCGTAATCGACTGGCCGGGTTCGATCAGGATTGATGGAGGGCTGGTTGGCGGTGGACGGCTGGGGTGGCCAGGATCAACCGCGGAGGATGCGCCGCCTGCATGGCTCGTCTTTGGTGCCATGATCCGGACGGTGACTGTGACTGATCAGGAAGCGGGTGTTTATCCGCTCGCCTCCGCGCTGGATCAGGAAGGGTTCGGCGAGGCGGGTGCGGTGCAGGTGACAGAGAGTTTTGCGCGGCACCTGATGCGGACGATCGACGCTTGGCAGATCGATACTTGGCAGGTCGACGGCTTCGACAGCCTTGCACGCGAGTATCTCGGCCGGACGTCCCGTCAGCCGCAGACTGTTCAGCGGATCGACGATCGTGGTGACCTCCTGACGCGCCACATTGGCACGGACGTGATCGAACGAAGCGACCTTGCGCAAGCGCTCGCCACGCCTTCCTGGTTCGACCCTGCACGCGGAGGGCCATGCCTGTGAAGCACAATGCTTTAAAACTCTTGCGCACCATCGCGCTCGATCCGTCCGATACGTTTGTTTTCGACGTGGCGGCTGAGCCGGGCGAATGGGCGGTCTCAGGTTTGTTCCGTTTCTGTGATCGCGATCCGGTCACGTTGACGGGCAAGGAGCGCGCGGCGTTTCGCAGCGGTTTTCTCGGTGTGCAATCCTGGGGCTGGTCGACTCTGGCGCAGATTGTCCCGGCAACTGAAGAGGATTGCCGGGCGTTGGTCGCACTCCTTGCAAGGCAACTTGTCGATCGGTTCGGCGCGCCAGATATTGCGACCGCGACGACTGCCGCGGAAGAGGAAGTCGCCTTTGTGCAATCGCTATGCACGCATCCGATCAGTTCGCTGATCGCTGTCCAACGCTCGGTGAGAGATGGCGAAGTGCGCGAGTCATTCCGCAGATTGCAACTGCGGGAAGGGCAGGGACACGGCAAGGCGTTCTCGTTCATGGAAATGGATGATGACACCGAGCCCGATCGCGATCTCCGTCTTGCGGATATGGGAGGGACTCGCGACGCCGATGAGTGATTTCTGGATTTCCTGCGGACATCATCTGCTCGATCGCAATGCGAGCGGATGGCTTTGCGTCACGGACGAATTCCTGAAAGCCTATTTTGCCCGGCCCGAGCTGATGCCGCCGGACGATGCCTGCACTGTCGAACGCCGGATGCACCGGGAGTTGCTCAGCCGCCCGCGACAGCTTGTCGACGCAGAGGAGATCGCTGGTATCGCTGATGACGATGCCCGTGAGAATTGGCGCTACGTGTTGGCGTTTCGCGATCTCCTGCTGCGGCATCCGACGCTCGAAGCCGCCTATCTCGCGATTATCCGTTCGCGGAAGGATGATCTGCCTCCGCTTTTTGTAAACCAGCTCACGCACGTCATCCTGCGCAACGCCCTTGATGGCTGCGATGATCCCTTCGTGCTGCGGGCCGGCGAACTGTTCTTCCGGCCACAGCGAATCCTGCCGCACGAACAGGCCCTGCTGCTTGGCGATGAGGAGATCGTCGGCGGGCGCAGCCCGACGCCGGTGCTGTCGCTCATGTCGATGTTGGGGGGGACGATCGACGCCGAGCTCGATGTGCTGAGTGAAGAGAACGCTGGTAGCTATTGGCGACGCAGCGACCAGTTTGACATGGCGCTTGACCTGACCGCAGGCAGCCGCGGGCCTGTTGCGCTGGCGCAGGCAATGGCTCGGTGGATCTCCCACTTGCTCGGGCTGGATGTTGTCATTGAGCCTCTGCGCGAACTCCACGATGTCAGGCTTGCCTGGTATGTGGGGCTCGATGCGGATGCCACGAAAATGGGCGATCGCCTTTGGCATGGCGATGACGTTGACGAACACAGCGCGGAACGCGTGCTGGCACTGTTTCGTCTGACGTTTGCCGACCCAAGCCTGGCGCTGGAAGGTGTGGCGGGAGAGCCGGTCTATTTGATCCTGACGATGATACCAGATCGGAAGTTGCGAATGAAGCCACAGAATTTGTTGACGGGATTGCCAATGAAAAGCCGGGAGATGGCGACATGAGCTCCGCAGCGCACTCAGTCATGCAGATCCCTGTCGGCGTCGTGGTTGAGCGGCGAAAGGCAGACTCGCCGTGGGCTGATTTTGTCTGGCGCGCCGTTGCCGTGCTTCCGGATGATCCGGAGATGAAGCCCTGGACGGCTCTTCGCGAGGACGAAGGAGGCATCCTTTTCTACGCGGGCGGTGCGACGATCGATCTCTATCCGTCCGAGGCGGCGCGCTATCGTGACAATCTCGCCTCAGGAAGTCCGAGCATCTGGATCGTTCTGTCTCCTGCGGAAGGCGCGTTGCCCGATTCTTTGCCCTATTCGGTGGCCACCGTGACGGCCGATCCTGCGGAGGGCGAGGCGTTCACCGGCCTGGAGGCTAATCTTGTCGAAGCAGTCCCCATGCCGGAGATGCTGCGCGAGGCGGTTGAACGCTTTGTCGCCGAGCACCATGTCGAAGAGGAGTTCTTCAAGCGTAAGCGCGGCCGGGCCGATCCAGAGGCGCTGGCGCGGAAATGATAGCAAGCATGAAGGCCACCCAGGTTACTAACAATTACGAAGGTCACCAATGAGTGAGGAGGAGTTTCTCGCGCGCTGGTCGCGCCGGAAGAGCGAAGCGAGAACGAATGTCGCGCTTCCGCAAGCGACGGAGGGCGATCCATCTCCTGCGCCGCCGCCGTCTGCCGCTAAAGAATCTGTTGCCAAAGAGAAAGATGAATCGGAATTCGACCCGTCGAGCCTGCCGCCAATCGATGCGATAACTGCCGCGACTGATATCACGGCGTACCTGCGCAAAGGCATTCCACGGGAGTTGACCCGCGCGGCGCTCCGTCGCGCCTGGACAGCCGACCCTGCCATTCGCGATTTCGTCGGGCTTGCTGAGAATGCCTGGGACTTCAACGATCCCACCGCGATGCCCGGTTTTGGACCGCTGGACTGCTCCGAGACGGAACTGGCCGAATGGGTTGACCGGATCGTTGGTGGTGTGCGCAAGGCTGCGGAATCCCTGCCTGTTGAGCCCAAAGATCCCGAAAACGAGCATTTAGAAAACGCGATCCCACGTGAGCCAGTAGCGGAGGTGGCCGATCAATCGGCTGTTGTCGGCGGCACCCCTATTCCTGCTGCAGTGCAACCGGGGATGGATGAGGTGGACGAAGAGACCGACGGTGAAATCAATCGAGTTTCCGTTCAGCGTCGCAGACATGGCGGTGCGCTGCCCCAATAGATGGTCGACCAAAGGCTATAGCCCCAGGCTATGAGGAGGCGATTGACCACCTACTGAGTGAGGTCTACCGTAACCAAAAAAGCAATAATCAAGCACTAGGGAGGCCAATGTGCGTGATGACGGCCTCGACCGCGCCATTGACGCCGCAGGCGGTGTCGCCGAACTTGCGCGCAAGATCAACATCAGCCAGCCCTCGGTCTCGAATTGGAGCAAGGTGCCAGCGCAACGGGTGATCGCAGTCGAAGCCGCGACCGGTGTGCCACGCGCGGAGTTGCGGCCGGACCTCTACAACGAACGACTGCCGGAAGTGCCGATTGATCCCATCGATGCGGCACGGGCGCAGGAATATGCGCTGCTTGCAAAGTTGCTGTCCGCTGCACCGTCGGGTAGGTTGCTTGCGCAACTTGCTGCATTGAGAGGCGATACGACGCCTCTTGGGCGCGCTCATGCGGCGCTGGCCGAAGCTGCTTCCAACACCGTCGCCGCAAAGGTCGAGCGCGAGTATTTCAATTTGTTTGTCGGGCTCGGACGCGGCGAATTGCTGCCCTACGCATCCTATTATCTGACCGGCTTCCTGAACGAGCGGCCATTGTCGCGCCTGCGCGCGGACCTCGCGGTGTCAGGTATTGAACGCGCGGCGGATAATCCTGAGCCTGAAGACCACGCGGCCATCCTGTGCGAGATCATGGCAGGCTTTGCCGGCGGCAGCTTCGAGCTATCGGCAGAGATGCAGCAGGCGTTCTTCGAGAAACACATCCTGCCTTGGATGGGGCGGCTGTTCGCCGACATGGAGAATGCAAAGAGCGCCAATTTCTACAGGTCAGTCGGCGCGCTCGGTCGCCTGTTTCTCGAGATTGAGACGGAGGCATTCACGTTTTCCAGAGCGTGATCTGATCGGCTGGATCTGATTGCGCTCTAAGTTCTTTGTTTGAGTGTGATGTCAGCGCAAACGCGGTTCAGCGTTTGCGTTGAGATCACGCTCCAGTTGACCAACACGTGTTGGTCCGGGAGGAATGCGATGACGGACGAAAAGAAATCCACAATCGGGCGCCGTAACTTCCTTCGCAAGGTCGGCATCGGCACGGTTGGCGCCGGTGCGATGTTGGCGACACCGCTCGGGGCTGCGCAGGCCGACAGCGAGAACCGCGATGAGAGGCTGAAGGCGCGCTACAGGGAATCCGAAGACGTCAAGAACTTCTACCGCGTCAATCGCTATCCGAAGAAGTGAGAGAGGAGGCGACCGTGCTCATCAAGCGAACGCAACAACGTTCTGGAGCCGACCGTCGCGCCACAAACGCTGGCGCGTTTGCGCGGGGCTCAGTTGCCGATTCCCTTGCTGGTTCTCTTGCTGGTCAGGCCGGTAGCCTCGATCGCCGCGCCTTCCTGCGCAGAGCCGGTCTCACCGGCGGTGCGCTGGCCGCGCTCGGCGCCATGCCGATCGGCGGTGTCCGCAAGGCCGAGGCGGCAGAGGCGGGTCCGCTCACCTCAGGGGCGACCATCCGCAAGAGTATCTGCACGCATTGCTCGGTTGGATGCACCGTGACGGCGGAGGTGTTGAACGGAGTATGGATCGGCCAGGAGCCGACTTGGGATTCGCCGATCAATCGCGGTTCGCACTGCGCCAAGGGCGCATCCGTGCGAGAACTCGTGCACAGCGAACGGCGGCTGCGCTATCCGATGAAGCTTGTGGGCGGGGAATGGACCCGCGTCTCCTGGGACACTGCGATCAACGAGATCGGTGACAAATTCCAGGAGGTGCGCGAGAAGTCGGGCCCGGATTCCGTCTATTGGCTCGGATCAGCCAAGATGACCAACGAAGGCTCATACCTGTTCCGCAAGCTGGGCGCGTTCTGGGGAACCAACAACACCGACCATCAGGCGCGCATCTGCCACTCAACGACCGTCACGGGCGTAGCCAACACCTGGGGCTATGGCGCGATGACTAACAGCTACAATGATATCCGCAACGCGAAGACCCAGGTCGTGCTGGGCGGCAATCCGGCCGAGGCGCATCCGGTATCGTTGCAGCATCTGCTCGAGGGCAAGGAGCTTCAGAACGCCAACTTGATCGTCATCGATCCGCGCATGACGCGAACCGCGGCGCACGCGACCGAATATGTGCGCATGCGGCCGGGCACGGACATCCCGGTGCTCTACGGCATGATGTGGCACATCCTCCAGAATGGCTGGGAGGACAAGGAGTTCATTCGGCAGCGCGTCTACGGCTTCGACGATATCAAGAAGGAAGTCGAGAAGTGGAATCCGGAAGAAGTTGAGCGCGTCACCGGCATTCCCGGCGAGCAGCTCAAACGCGTCGCCCAGAAGTTTGCCACCGAGAAGCCGGCAACACTGATCTGGGCCATGGGTCAGACCCAGAAGACGGTTGGCACGGCAAACGTGCGGGCAAGTTGCATCGCGCTGTTGATGACCGGAAATGTCGGTGGTCCCGGTACGGGCGCCAACATCTTCCGTGGCCATGACAACGTGCAGGGAGCGACCGACGTCGGGCTCGATATCGTCACGCTTCCATTCTATTACGGCCTCGCGGAAGGTGCATGGAAGCATTGGTCGAGGGTTTGGGAAGTCGACTATGACTATCTGAAGTCGCGCTTCGATGACAAGAAGATCATGGAAACCCCCGGCATCCCGCTCACCCGCTGGTTCGAGGCGGTGACGCTGCCGAAGGATCAGGTCGCGCAGAAGGACAATGTGCGGGCGGTGTTCGTGCAAGGGCACGCCAGCAACAGCATCACCCGCATTCCTGAATCCCTCAACGGGTTGAAGGCGCTCGAATTGCTCGTCGTCGCCGATCCGCATCCGACCACGTGGGCGTCGCTCTCGGTAGAGGCGGGACGCAAGGATGGGGTCTACATTCTCCCGGTTGCCACGCAGTTCGAGTGCAAGGGGTCGCGCGTCGCCTCGAACCGCTCGCTGCAGTGGGGCGAGCAGATCGTCAAGCCGGTCTTCGAATCCAAGGATGATCTCGAAGTGATCTATCTGATGGCAAAGAAGCTCGGTTTCGCCGACAAGATGTTCAAGAACATCAAGGTCGATAACAATCTTCCGGAAGCGGAAGATGTGCTGCGTGAGATGAATCGCGGCAGTTGGTCGACGGGCTATTGCGGGCAATCGCCGGAGCGCCTCAAGGCGCACATGAAGAACCAGGCGAAGTTCGACATGTTGACGATGCGCGCACCCAAGGACGATCCGGAAGTCGGTGGCGACTATTACGGTCTGCCCTGGCCGTGCTGGGGAAGCCCGGAAGTCAGGCATCCAGGCACGCCGCTGCTTTACAACACCAATCTGCACGTGATGGATGGCGGCGGCACGTTCCGGCCGCGTTTCGGCCTGGAGCGTGAGGAGAAGCTGCCGGATGGCACCACACGCAAGGTCAGCCTGCTCGCGGACGGCTCGTACTCCAAGGGATCGGCGATCCAGGACGGTTATCCCGAGTTCACGCTGGCGAGCCTTAAGAAGCTCGGCTGGGATCTCGACCTCACCGAGGCCGAAAAGGCTGTCATCAACAAGGTCAATCCCGCCAATCCGGATGCGGTGTCGTGGTCGCTCGATCTCTCGGGCGGCATCCAGCGCGTCGCGCTGGCGCATGGCTGCGTGCCCTATGGCAACGGCAAGGCGCGCATGAATGCGTTCGGCCTGCCGGATCCCATTCCGGTTCACCGCGAGCCGATCTACACGCCGCGCGTCGATCTGGTTTCCAAATATCCGACGCTGCCGGACGCCAGACAGTTCCGGGTGCCCAATATCGGCTTCTCCGTGCAGAAGGCGGCAGTGGACAAGGGGATCGCCAAACAGTTTCCGCTGATCCTCTCCTCAGGCCGGCTCGTCGAATATGAAGGCGGCGGCGAGGAGACGCGGACGAATCCATGGCTCGCCGAGCTTCAGCAGGACATGTTCATCGAGATCAATCCTGCCGATGCTGCCGATCGCGGCATCAGAGACGGCGGCTGGGTCTGGGTTACAGGCGCCGAGAACAATTCCAGGGCGAAAATGAAAGCTCTTGTGACCGAGCGCGTCGGCAAAGGCGTCGCCTGGATGCCCTTCCACTTCGGTGGTTGGTTCGCAGGCAAGGATCTTCGCGACAACTACCCGAAGGGTACTGATCCGATCGTTCTTGGCGAAAGCGCCAACACGATCACCACGTATGGATACGACCCCGCGACGGGTATGCAGGAGCCCAAAGTCACTCTCTGCCAGATCGCGGCGGCGTAGGGCGTGGTGCAACTGATACATCACGCTCGAGTTGTTACTGCACCAGATCCCTCATGGTGAGGAGGCACGTCAGCACCGTCTCGAACAAGCCCCGGTAGTTGTCTCATTTTTCGAGACGCTTGCTTCACAAATTCCTCAGGATGAGGGGATGGAGTCGCTTATGAAGCAGTAGTGCTAGGGAGCAGCGACGATGGCACGTATGAAATTTCTCTGCGACGCCGACCGTTGCATCGAGTGCAACGCCTGCGTGACCGCCTGCAAGAATGAGCACGAGGTGCCATGGGGCATCAACCGGCGCCGCGTCGTCACCATCAATGACGGCAAGCCGGGCGAACGTTCAGTTTCGATGGCCTGCATGCACTGCACGGATGCGCCCTGCGCGGCCGTGTGCCCGGTCAACTGCATCTACACCACCGCCGATGGCGTCGTGCTCCACTCCAAGGATCTCTGCATCGGGTGCGGCTATTGCTTCTACGCCTGTCCGTTTGGCGCTCCGCAATATCCCAAGCTCGGCAATTTCGGTTCTCGCGGCAAGATGGACAAATGCACCTATTGCGCCGGCGGCCCGGAGGCTGACGGCAGCAAGGCGGAGTACGAGAAGTATGGAGCGAATCGTCTCGCCGAAGGCAAACTGCCGCTCTGCGCCGAGATGTGCTCGACCAAGTCGCTGCTCGCCGGCGATGGCGAGATCATCGCCCAGATCTACAAAGAGCGCGTGATGAAGCGCGGCTACGGTTCGGGTGCCTGGGGCTGGAAGACAGCTTATCGCGAGACGATCGAGTCCTGAATAACCGATGGCAATACTCTCATCATAGTCGGGAGGCGTTGATGGCGTTCTTTGCAAGATTTGTCCGCACGGCGGTCGCGGCTACGGCGCTTATTCTCCTGGTGGTTGCAGCACCCGCGCCAGCCGGAGCCCAGCAGATCAATCCGACGGCCGATGCGGTCCATGAACAACAGCTGTTGCAGCAGCTGGATCGGATCCAGGGTCGTGTCAGCATCCCCGACCAGCGCTCCAGCGTGCTCGAGCAGCCTCAAGGCCGCGAATGGCGTGAGTTCCACAACGTCGTGCTGTACTGGATCGGCGGCATCGCCATCCTCGGCATGCTTGCACTCATCGTGATCTTCTATCTCAGCCGCGGCATGATCCGGCTTCAGAGCGGACGGTCCGGCCGCACTCTCGTGCGCTTCAACATGTTTGAACGTTTCGTGCATTGGATGACCGCCACCTGCTTCGTCATCATGGCAATCTCGGGCCTGAACATCACCTTCGGGCGCCCGCTACTGCTGCCGCTCATCGGTCATCAAGCTTTCTCAGTGTGGTCGCAATGGGCGAAGTACGCACATAACTATCTGAGCTTTCCCTTCACGATCGGCGTGGTGCTCATCTTCTTGATGTGGATCGGCGGCAATATCCCCAACAAGGTGGATGCGGAGTGGCTCAAGCGAGGAGGCGGTTTGGTTGGCAGTCGTAACCCGCCCGCCTATCGCTTCAACGCCGGTCAGAAGATGATGTACTGGATCGTCGTGCTCGGCGGCGGCCTGGCTGCTGCGACAGGCTACCAGTTGCTGTTTCCGTTCTATTTGTCTGGTATCGAGGGGATGCAGTTGGCCCAGATCGTCCACTCCGTCGTGGCGATGTTGTTCATCGCAGCGATGCTGGCGCACATCTATATCGGTACGCTCGGCATGGAAGGTGCCTTTGAGGCCATGGGCACAGGCGAGGTAGATCTCAATTGGGCGCGCGAGCACCACAGTCTGTGGCTTGACGAACAATCGGCGCGAACGGGTCCAAATAACATGCAACAGCAGCCCCACCACATCCCTTCGCCGGCGGAGTAGCGCTGTTTCAACCTGCCGTTGTCTTAAAGACGTACACCCGTGGTCGCAAAGGCCTGCTGGGCGGGCTCCTGAATTCGATCAAGCACCACGACCGCGGCAGCTGCGATCACGACGATTGCTACGCACGCAAGCAGGAACGCTTTCATCACGATGCTCCAAACAAATAGGCCTGCGCAGCATTATACTCCAATGTCTTGCGTAACAAAATGCGACAAAAGGGATAGAGCACTTGAGAGGTGGAGCGCGCTTGCCGATCCAATTCGGTCGGCAAGTGCTCTGGACGCCATAGCGAACCATGCGCCGCGGCATCAAGGCGGCAGGCACATGAAGGTGACGCTTAAGACACGAGTTGAGGCAATGGCCAAGTTTTCACGCTGCAACATGGACCTCAAGCGTTCAAAGCCGACATATGCCAAGTAGCCAAAGCGATACTGTTTCGAAGCTATCGATGGGGGACTAACTGAAGCAATGGTTTTGAGAGGGGGCGACAACCATGATTTATACAGTCGAATGTAGGCAATTCTGGGGACGAGAGGCGTTGATGATGCTCAAGCTCAATCTGAGCCCGGAAGACGTTGGATGAGGTCCATGATCTCCTTGCCATAGGCAACCTCTCCATGGCTAGCCCCGCAATGCAGGGCGGGTTATAGCGAACCTCGTGAATTGCATACATGCGATTGTATAAATCATAATCGCCGTGGCTCTCCAAAATCATTGTCAACATGAATCCGCTATTCTAGGCTTCCGGAAAGCGGCGCCTATCGGTGGTGAGCCATCTCAGATATTTGGAGGACGAAATGAACATTGCGAACATTGCGAAGATCGTCGAGAGCGGCCTGAACGGCGTCGGCGTCAGCGTCCTGCAAGAGGGCGCAAATATTTTCGGAGCCTTGATGAAGGGCGCCGGGGCTGGCCCGATTGCCACCCTGATCAACGGCCGGACCGATTGTTTCCCAAGGCCGACGACGATCGAAGCGGGGAGCAACGGCCAGACCCTCATAGATGAGGGGCATCAGCTCGTGCAGGAAGGCATGCAGCTCATCCAGCAGGGTAATGTCCAGCAGGGCATGCAGCTCATACAAGATGGCGCCGCCCTTGAGATGCAGGGCGGACAGGGGACCGGACAAGGGGGCGGCGGGCTGGTGACCAACACTCAGCCAGTGTCATCCAGCGACACCGCCAACACTCAGCCGGTGTCCGGGAGCACTGGCCAGAGCCTCATAGATGACGGGCATCAGCTCGTGCAGGAGGGCTTGCAGCTTATCCAACAGGGTAATGTCCAGCAGGGTATGGAGCTCATAAAAGATGGCACCGCCCTTGAGATGCAGGGCGCACAGGGTACCGGACAAGGGGCGGCCTCCAGCAGTGGCAGTGTCAACGGATCGGCCCCGGCGAACGCGGCAAACTCCTCGAATGGATCGTCGAACGTGGCGCAAACTGCCGAGAGCTTCAAGGGCCAATGGGCCGCCAATCTCGAGAGCAGCGGCCAATTGCCGATGACTCCCGGCGTAGACCCCACCGAATGCTGCGCCAATTTCGTTTCCGCCGTGCTGATAAAAGCCGGTATGCTGCCCTCAAACATGCATACCAACCTGGTGAGCGGCCTCCAGAGCAATTTGCAGCAGGAAGGTTGGACGCCTGTCAATAAAGCCGACGCCAAGCCGGGTGACGTAATGATTGTCAATATTCCCGGCGGTGAGCAACATACCGAGATCGTAGCCAGCAACGATAACGGCAAGATCACTCTGATCGGTTCCAACAACACCAACGGCGGTAGTGGACCGCAGCAAGTCAGCTACGATTCCTACACTGCGAACAATGTGTCCTGCACGATCTACACGCCGCCGAGCTGATCAGCCGTTGCAGTCCACATGCCGCACGCTATTGCAGCTTGCAATCGATCGTACTGCGGCGAGTGTGGCTTCTTTGACATCCCGACCGACAATCTCTACGCGGCGCCACTGATGGTCCGCGACATCAAGGAGAAGTTCGACCTCAGCAAGGTCATGGTGGCGTCGCCCGGCGTGGGCGGCGCCGTTCCGCTGTACCATCGGTTCGACCATCATGAGGTGATTACCGTGAGACTGCTTTTCCTTGGATCACTACAGCGAACTGCCGTCCTACCAGCGCAGCCTCAATTTCAAGCCGGTCGTCAATGACCTGCTGCCGACGCGGCTGCAGGCGGCGATCCTGCCGAAATGGTATGCTGTGTGCGCCCAGCTTGCGGGCGACGATGCTGGCTGGCTGATCAGGGATCATGACGGCCGCTGGTATCTCTGGCTCGCGTCTGGCTGGCTCTGCCGCGTGGGACGCGACCGGGTGCGCAACGCGCTGGCCGAGATGCGTGGGAAGACACCGCGCAGGGTCCGCAAGCGCAAGGGCGATCTACTGACTGCGACGACGATCGGGTGAAGTCTTGAAAGAGCCACATCAGTCCGACTTCATGACAGTTCTTTCAAAATGGATTCGGACAGGCAATCATGCTTTCGGCGTTCAAAGTGGTGTGGGCGTTACTTATGATCATCCTCGGCGCAATTTTCGGCGCAAGAATGGGAGCTGAAATTTTCCACAATTATAGAATCGCAGATTGGTCCGGCCCACTGTCAGATTTTGTGGCGGTCGGAGCAGCTATCGGCAGTGGCATAGGTGCATATATCGGGGTTGTTTCCACAACTGCAGCCACAGCTGGCAAGAAAGAAAATAGCTAGTCGCGCCGGTCCCGGATAACATCAGATTTCTGGCGGCCTAATGCTTCGTCTTCGGCGGCATCGTACCTGAGATGATGCTTGACATCCACGCGCACCCATCCTGGCGCGCGTGGCAGGTTGCAGTAGGCCTGTTGACCCGGGATCATCGGGCGGCTTGCAGCAAGGCGCGCGGGTCGTCAGACACGCCCCAGTGCGTCCAATTTTGTACGAAGATCGTCGATTGCCAGTTTCGCAACAGCTCCCACGCCCGGCGCTGCCGCCGCCTTGTCGCACATCTCGTCGATCGAAGGTTTCGCCGCGGCGATCAGCTTGGCAAATGCGCTTCGTGCTTCAGGAGACAGCTTTGCCGCACGTGTATTGAGATCGCTCAACTGGGTGATTGCCTCGTTGATCTTGGGCAGAGCTGCTTGAGCGCTATCGGCGTCGGTGATGCCGGGCAGGGCGGACTTGAGAGCGCCGATGGAAGAACTGAATTGGTTGGCCAGGTTCACTCCGTCGACTGTGAACTCTGCGGGAGCCATTCCCACCGTTCCCGTCGCGGTCTGCAGCTCAGCCACAGTCTCGGGCGCCTGACGTCCGATTGCATACCAGGCGAAACCGCCCAATATGATCGCGGCAGCCAGCCAATAGGGCCATTGCGCGACCCTGCTGGCTGTTGTGGATGCTGTTTGACCAGCCCATGTGCCGGCGCGTTGCGCAGCATCTTCGATCCGGCTTGCTCCGCTCGAGGCTGCTGCTGCTCCACTGCGCAGCACGGAGTCGGCTCTGTCGATCAGCCCTGCCGCGCCAAGCTGATTGGCGAGACCTGACGGGATCGCAGCAACAATTTGAGACCTCTGTGAGCGCAGCAACGAGGCGAGGCCGTCTGCGTCGAGTCCGGTGTTACGCTGTTGTTGTCCCAAGGCGCCCAGCACGATCGGACCGAGTAGTCCAAGCAGCGATTTGCCGCCCATGCCGCCCATGCCAGTGAACCTGCCCACCGCTTCAGCCATGGCGTCCATGGTTCTGCCGCCGAACAATCCGGACAACATGCTCGATCCCGTATCGGCCAATCCCTGAGCACCAACGTTGCGCAGGAGATCCGTGACGGGACCGGCTTGCTGCTGCGATATCAGCCTGGAAAGTTGATTGGTCCCGGCAGGGGTTGAGACCAGGTCAGACAGGCCGGCCAGCAGGGTCGGGACTGCTCCTTCGGTCGCTTTCTGGGTCGCTGCTCGGTCCAATCCCAGAAATGACGCGATTTGTGTGATTGCCTCAGGAGTCAGAAACTGCATGACGATAGAGGTGAGATTTGCCATGGCGATCTCTCCACGATGAGTGTTGCAGGATTATTTTCTGCTAGGACAGCTTCTAATCTGCGGGATCGGCAAAGACAGTCGCATCGCTGCGCTCTTGGCGCACTCTTGGCGCGTCACAGAAGACCGTCCGATGCGGATCGGACGTTTCTCCCGACCTTCCCACCCGCGGTAATTGTCCCGCCGGCCTCGTTGGGCTGTCTATTCACAAACAGGGGAGCACCGTTTGCCCACGAAGTTCTACCTGAAAATGTCTGTGGTTTGTCCTGCTCCATGACGCAACGGACGCGCCGTGAAAACGTCAACCTGTTTGTCGCTTTTTGCCTTGGGTTTGCAGCGAAAAGGATTCAAAGGTGCAACGGCGACTCCGCAGGCGCAAATATTCCTGCGGTTCTACAGGCAAGGACATACGGCAGAACAAAAGCCTGAGCAGGTGATGTGGTTGGGTTGACCAAGCCAGCTTAGGCCCATGTTTCAATACGATGTTCCGCAATACAACATTCTTCAGATTTCGATATTTGGGAAGCATAGTTGTCGCATCGCGGTCCCGCTCTCGTATATGGCGCGGTGTTACAGATAGATCACAG
>JGI24705J35276_12238453_pt1 | contig 22617 bp, 16 predicted proteins | sample TergutNt197P4_FD_35276 | JGI IMG/M metagenome (IMG submission 35276) | reverse complement strand
AGGGAATTTTGCAAGTTTGACAAATGTGAAGATGGACGTATTTTATGACGGAACAAATGACGTGATAAAAGCGGATACTGCGGATATAGGCGGGAACATAGACATATTTGCCGGAGTAGGAACATACGATAACAAAGAATTCCACTTGATAATAACAAGCGGGACGCCTAATTTGAACGGTGTATTTACAAGCAGTTCAGTAAGCAAGGCAGACCACGGCTACTTTACATATGAGCTGAGATATGAGGACGGGATAGTAAAATTGCTGATAAACGGAGTAAGCCAAACGAATTTCAGCGCGTTAAGCCCTCTGACATATAATCAGAGCGAAACGGCAAGAGCGTTTGACAATCTGTCGGCAAATCCCGGATTGTGGCAGCAGATATTGAACGAGATGACGATAAAACAAAACAGCGGGACAGACAGCGAGATAGCGGAAATAAAAGAGTTTCTAACGGAAACGTCGGGATATTTTCTGTCGAATATTATAAGGAATATGGCGGCAGACAGCCCGAACAATGAAGTGTACGATAAAATAAGAAACCACAGGGAAGAGCATAGAACAAACAGCGGCTTGTGGGTACAGTTAAAAGGCGGAATAGAAAGTTTTAAAGAAGATGAGAATTCGATAGAAGATTACAAAGATACGTCAATGGGAGTGATGTTTGGGTTTGACAGATTTCTGGCGGATAAGTTTGCAGGAGCGGATGTGATGTGGGGAGTATACGGAAGAATAAACAAAGATAATATAGAGCAGGGAAGCGGACATAGAGCGGACGGAAACAAGAACGGATTGGGAGTATACGGAGGATATCTGAGGGACAGTTGGGAATTGAAAGGTATGCTTTTGGGAAGTTATGACAGGTTCAGCACGGAAAGAATGACATTTGGAGGAGATAAAGCAAAAGCTGATATAAACGCGGTAACAGTGAGCGCTGACTTGGAAGCTGCCTTATTAGTAGTATTAACAGAAAATATATATTTTAAGCCGTATGCGGGAATAGAAGCGCAGAACACTATGTATGAAGGATTTAAGGAAACAGGCGCTGGGATGTATAATTTGGAAGTCAGCGCAGGAAATTATTTGAGGAGCGCGGGAAGATTAGGCTTGGGATTGGATTATGAGAAAGGCAGATGGATATGGTACGGGAATGTGGAAGGGAAGTATATGATAGCAGGAACAAATCATGAGATAAACAGTTCATTTGAGCAGATGGGAGTAGAGTTTTACAGCAGAAGCAGTGAAGAAGGAAAAATACAACTGGGAACAGGGCTTGGAGGAGAAGTAAGGATAGGACAAAATTGGAAGGCGTTTATAAACGGAAAGTATTATGCGGCAGACAGATACGAGAATTTGTACGGTAATGTAGGTGTGAGATATATGTTTGGGAAAAAGAAGAACGGAGCAAAAGAAGCGGTAAGAGAAGCGAAACTGAGCGCGGAAGAGGCGGAGAGATTAGCGGAAGAAGCATTGATAAAGTCAAAAGAAGCATTGAGTAAAGTGGAAGAAGCAAAAGAGCTGGGAAAAGATATAGGCAGTAAAGGCAGTACGGGTGATAAAGTGGCGAAAGAAGCGATATATGCGGTAAAAATAGCAGCGGCAAAAGAAGTGATAGAAATGGCGGAAGATGGAATAAATAAAGCGGATGAAGCGATAAGGAAAGGTGAAGAAGTGCAAACGAAGGTAGAGACGGCGAGGATAAATAAAGCGAGAGCAACGGAAGAAGGGTATGGAATAACAAAGGCTGAAAAAGCGGAACTGGACAGTATAGAAATGTCATCGGAAAGAGCGTTAAATAAAGCTGAAGAGGCGAAAAAGAATGCGATGAGGGCAAAAGCGGAAGCAAAGATCTTGCTGCTGGCATTGGAAAGAGAAAGAGACAGGAATGAAGCGTTAGAGAGACAGAGGCAGGAAGCAATGATAAAGAAAGAGATAAGCGACGCGGACTTGGCCAAGCAGAAGGCGGAAGCGGAAGAAAGAAGAAAGAGGCCTATGCTGAAGACATACACGCTGACGGCGAATTTCAAGCCGGGGAGTTATTTACTGACGGAAGAGTTTAGGGCGCAGATAAGAGAAATAGCGCAAGGGCTGGCAAGATATGATTATAAGAATATAACGATAGAAGGGCATACTGACAATACGGGCCGGTTAGAGGTAAATAAGAGATTGTCGAGGCAGAGAGCGAGAAGCGTGTATGACGAATTTATAAAAGCGGGAATCCCTACGGAAAGGATTAGTTACGCTGGCTTTGCGGACAGCATGCCGATAAAGAGCAACAATACGGCGGCAGGCAGAGCGGCAAACAGAAGAACGGAGATATTTATAGAATAAAGCAAAGGCGATGCAGGGATGCGGGGATGCAGAGAGGCAGAGTAACGGCAAAGACAAAAACAGCAAACTGCTGATAACAGAATTTGTTATCAGCAGTTTGCTTTACATCCCTGCCTCTCTGCATCCCCGCATCCCTGCATCGCCGTTTACCATGTTTTTGTCTCTTCTTTTTTTGCTAAATAAATTATATAATCAATCTTTCGATGTAATCTAGTTATTTTAGGGGAAAATAAATGTTAAAAAGTATTTTAGGCGCAATTTTCGGTTCTCAAAATGAAAGAGATATTAAGGCGATAAAACCGACAGTCGATAAAATTAATTCGCTGGAGCCTTCCATTCAGAAACTTTCTGACGAGGAGCTGAAAGCCAAAACAGCGGAATTTAAAGGAAGGCTTGAAAAAGGCGAAACTCTGGATGATATTCTTCCGGAAGCTTTCGCGTGCGTAAGAGAAGCTTCCATAAGAACCATAGGCCTTAGGCATTTTGACGTGCAGCTTATAGGCGGATATATTTTGCACAAAGGAAAAATCGCCGAAATGCGCACGGGCGAAGGTAAAACGCTTGTCGCGACTTTGCCGTCATATTTAAACGCTTTGTCCGGCAAAGGCGTTCACATAGTCACGGTTAACGATTATCTCGCGAAAAGAGATAAAGAATGGATGGGCGCTATTCATGAAAAGCTCGGTCTGACCGTTGGCAATGTTTCGCATGATATTTCCAATGAAGACAGAAGGGCGGCGTATAACTGCGATATAACTTATGTGACAAATAACGAACTAGGCTTTGATTATCTTAGAGATAATATGGTCGTTTCAAAAGAGGACAGGGTTTTGCGTACGTTAAATTACGCAATAATCGACGAAGTCGACTCTATTTTGATTGACGAAGCAAGAACGCCTTTGATTATTTCCGGCGCCGGTGACCAGGCCACGGATAAGTACTATATATGCAACAGAATAGTTCCTCTCTTAAAAGGCAGAAAAGTTACCGAATCCGAAGAAATAAAAGCCAAATACGACGGCGTGGATTTGTCGGTCGGCTACGATTATCTTGTAGACGAGAAAAATCATACCGTTGTAATGACGGAGCAAGGCATACAAAAAGCCGAAAAAGTTCTCGGCATAAAAAATATTTATGATGATTTGCAGTCAGAGTGGGTGCACCATTTAACGCAGGCCGTAAGAGCGCATAATTTGTACAACAGAGACGTGGCGTATGTCGTTAAAGACGGCGAAGTTATAATCGTTGACGAATTTACGGGAAGGCTTATGCCAGGAAGAAGATGGTCGGACGGACTGCACCAGGCGGTTGAAGCAAAGGAGAATTTGCAAATAGCCGAAGAAAATCAGACTCTTGCGACCATAACGTTTCAGAATTTTTTCAGAATGTATAAAAAAATTGCCGGCATGACGGGCACGGCTTCCACGGAATCCGCGGAGTTTTGGGAAATTTATAAGCTCGGAGTCGTTGAAGTTCCGACGAATAATCCGATGGTAAGAAAAGATTTCCCGGACGTAATATACAGAACCGAGCAGGAAAAAGACGAAGCTATTATCAATGAAGTCGAGCAATGCTGGAAAAACGGACAGCCTGTTTTGGTCGGCACAAGGTCAATTGAAAAATCCGAACAGCTTGCCGCGATGCTGAGAAAAAAAGGCATTCCGCATCAGGTTTTAAACGCAAAGTATCATGAGCTTGAAGCGCAGATTATCGCACAGGCAGGCGCGAAAAGCGCGGTGACTATCGCCACGAATATGGCAGGCAGAGGAACGGACATCGTTTTAGGCGCAGGCGATGCGACCCAAAACGCGGAAGTAATAGAATTCGGCGGGCTTCACATAATAGGTACGGAAAGGCATGAATCGCGAAGGATCGACAACCAGCTCAGAGGCCGCTCCGGAAGGCAGGGAGATCCGGGTTCTTCAAGGTTTTTTCTCTCTCTGGAAGACGAGCTTATGAGGCTTTTCGGCTCGGACAGAATGTCTTTTGTAATGGAAAAGCTTGGTCTTAAGAGAGGCGAAGACATTCAGCATCCGTGGATATCAAAAGCCGTTGAAGGCGCGCAAAGAAAAGTTGAAGGAATGAATTTTGACATAAGAAAGCAGGTTATAGATTTTGACAATGTTATGAATAAGCAGAGGGAAGCCGTTTACGCTCTCAGAAACGAAATTCTCGAAGGCGAAGACATAACGGATACCATAAAAGATATGATAAACGAGTCTGTCGACGAAAAAATACAGCTTTGGACAACGGCTAAATATCCCGAAGAGTGGGAATGGACAAATATTGAAGCGTGGCTGCAGAGAACGTTCTCAATAAAGTATAAACTCGAAAACGAAGAAGCGACAGATTATCTGACTCCGGAAGCTTTAAAAGAAGATATTTACGCTAAAGTCATAGAATCTTACGAGAGAAGAAAAGAACAGCTTACGCCGGAACTTTTGTCGCATATACAAAGAATGGTTTTGCTTCAAATGATAGATTCTTCATGGAAAGACCACTTGTATGAACTTGACCAATTAAGGCGCGGAATAGGTTTCAGGGCGTACGCGCAGAAAGATCCTAAAAGAGAGTACCAGAGAGAATCGTTTCTTTTATTTGAATCAATGATGAAAAGAATAAGAGAAAATACGGTCGAATATATATTTAAAGTCCAGGTTGACATAAGGCCTCAGGGTATGATGAGGCCTCCACAGGATGCGACGCAGAAGCAAGGCATAGAGAATAATAATAATAAGATTAACCCTAATTTCGGCGGCGGAAATAAAGAAAATAAAAAAATTAAAGCCAGCGATATAAGCAAGATAGGCAGAAATGATCCCTGCCCTTGCGGAAGCGGTAAAAAATATAAGAAGTGCTGCGGAGCATAACGGCAGAGAAAAGATAAAAGGTAATTTTACACAATCTCCTTGACATTCCCGCTGTTTTAACTATTCTTTATTATATGTTATATATTTTAGTTTTAAAGGAATATTATGTTTTTAAAACCAATGCATAAAAATATTTTACTCTCTGTCTTAACGGGCGTATTGTCGGCTTTGTCTTTTCCGAAAATGAACCTGTTTTTTTTGATGTGGATAGCTATGATTCCGCTTTTTCACGTTATTTTGAACTCTTCCGTAAAGCAATCTTTCTTTTATGCTTTGCTGGCCGGTTTGGCCGGAAATATGTTTGCCCTTTTCTTTATTTTGGACAGCGTGGAGTTATTAGCCGGCAGTTATATTATCGCAATCTTTTTTTACGGAGCGCTTTGCGTATACTTTTCATTATACTCCGGTTTATTGGGAGCGTTTCTTTCGTTTATAAAACGATATTATTCGCAGCCGTGGATTTTGGCGCTTATGGCGGCTTGTATGTGGGTTATTTTGGAATATATAAAAACATTTACCGGCTGGCCTTGGACATTATTCGGTTATACCCAATATTCGTTCACATATATAATACAAATTGCGGAATTTACGGGCGTTTACGGCGTTTCTTTTGCCATAATACTTATAAACGGGCTTTTATATTTCGCAGTTTCCAAAAGAAAAAAATCTTATCTGTTTTCCGCGGCGGCGATATTTGCGGCAATTTTTATTTTCGGCATGTTCAGATACGCCGCATTTCAAAATTTTGGCGAAAAAGAATATACTGTCGCGGCAGTACAGTCCAATATCGAACAGTATAAAAAACTCGATAGACGGTATGCGGCTGAGACTAATTTGCATCTTGAAGAAACCGCGGCAAAGCTGTCTGAAATAGGAGCGGATATCAACGTATGGTCGGAAAGCGAAATAATAAATCTCATTCCGGCGGACATAGACGCTTATATGTTTGCGGATAAAATCGCAAAAACGGCGGGAGGATTTAATATCATAGGCGCTCCGTATCTCGACGGCGAAGGGAATCTGTTCGGAGCGATATTCTATTTTGACGGCGGCGGCGGATATGTTTCGATGCATACAAAAAACCACCTTATGCCTTTCGGAGAATATATCCCTTTCGGTTTGTCGAAATTTATTGATTTAGGCGCGGATAATGTTAATTTAAATAAAGTCAAAGGCTATGATACTGTTGTTTTTACCGACGGAGATATTTACGCGGGCGCTTTGATATGCGCGGAAAATTTTTTCCCGACAATTGTAAGGCGTTTTGTTTTGGCCGGCGCAAAAGTTTTGACAAACAACAGCAACGACGCATGGTTTTTAGATTCGTCCGGGCCGTATAAGCACTTCACCGCAAATGTATTCCGCGCCGTAGAAAGCCGCAGAGCGGTGATAGCCGCCGCTAATACCGGAGTTTCAGCGATAATAGACGCGTCCGGAAAAATAGCCGTTTCTACGCGCGTTTATGAGAGAGCAATAATAACCGGAACGTTTTATCAAAACGATTATCTGACTTTTTATATGCTTTACGGAGATGTTTTTGTTATGCTGTGCGTTCTTTTTATTATAATTTCTGCTGGTTTTATTGTTTATAAAAAGCGCTTAACGGCAGAGAATAGAGAAAAGATAATAGATAATAGTTAAAAATATTAAGTCGTTAGCAGTTGTCTTATCTATTCTCTCTTCTCTGTTCTCTATACTCTGATTTATGTAATATTATGTTTTTAAAACCAATACATAAAAATATTTTACTTTCTGTCTTAGCGGGTTTATTGGCGGCTTTTGCTTTTCCGAAAATAAACCTGTTTTTTTTGATGTGGATAGCTTTTATTCCTCTTTTCTTTGTTATTTTAAGAGCCTCGCCTGCCGCCTCATTGTTTTACGCTTTTATCGCAGGGTTTGTTTTTAATCTTCAGGTGAACTTTTGGATTATCGGCACGGTTATGTTGTTTTCAGGCAGCAGTTATTTGATTTCAGCGGTTTTTTATATTTTTTTCAGCGCGTATTTCGCGGTTTATTGGGGAATTTGGGGATTGTTCTTGTCTCTTGCGAAAAAATACAGTTCTAATATACCGCTTCTTATTATTTTTTCGGCGGCACTGTGGGTTGTTTTAGAATACGTGAGGAGCTATATTCTAGGATATTGGCCGTGGATGATGATAGCTTACAGCCAGTACCTGTTTCCTCAGTTAATACAGTTTATCGAATTTACCGGCGTATATGGAGTCTCTTTCGCGATAATGCTTATAAACGGGCTTATCTATTTCGCAATCAATGATAAAAAAAGAAATTATATTATTGCCGCAGCTGCTTTGCTTTCCGCGGCGCTTATTTTTGGCGTATTAAGGTATAATGCGTTTCGAAATTTTGGCGACGGCAATGTTCTCAAAGCGGTTGCCGTACAGTCTAACGTGGAACAGTACAAAAAACTTACTAATGAGCGCCGCACGGAGATGCTTGCCGGACTTAAAGAATTCGCCGTTAAAATTTCAGAAATGGACGCAGACCTTGTCGTATGGTGCGAGAGCGAGATAATAAATCTTATTCCGGCTGATATCGAGTCGTACGCTTTTGCGGATAATCTTGCGAGAATAGCGGGAGGATTTAATATAATAGGCGCGCCGTATATTGATGAAAACGGAAATTTATACAATACAATTTTTCATTTTGACGGAAAAGGCGGCTATATTGCAATGCACGCGAAAAACCATCTTGTCCCTTTCGGCGAATATATGCCTTTCGAAGACAATTTTTTAAGATTGTTAGGCATCGAACCAAAAAAAGAGTTGAGCCGCGGAGCGGACACGACGGTTTTCACAGACGGAAATCTTTTTGTAGGCCCGCTGATTTGTTCCGAGAATTTATTTCCCGACATTGTAAGGCGTTTTGTTTTGTCCGGGGCGAAAGTTCTTACGAATCACACGAATGACGCGTGGTTTTTCGATTCGTCGGCTCCGCATAAACATTTCAGCGCGAACGTTTTCAGGGCTATTGAAAGCCGTAAGGCAATAATAGTTGCCGCAAATACCGGCGTTTCGGCTTTTGTATATCCTAACGGTAAAATAAAAAATGAGACCGGCGTTTACGAACGTATTCTTATATCAGGTCCGTTTATGCAAAACAATTATCTGACTTTTTATATGCTTTACGGAGACATCTTCATAAAACTCTGCATTCTTTTTATTATAATTTTTATTTTAGCGGTTATTTATAAAAAGCTTTTGTATAAACCGCGATTAACAAATAAGAGTCGGAAGAATGAAAATGAAACAGAATTATAAAAATATCATATTATGCGTAATTACAGGATTTTTGGCGGCTTTTGCTTTTCCGAAAATAAACCTGTTTTTTTTAATGTGGATAGCTTTTATTCCGCTTATGTACGTTATTTTCAGATCATCCCAGCCGCTTTCGTTTGTTTACGCTTTTATTGCAGGGTTTGTTTTTAATCTTCAGGCAAATTTCTGGCTTATAAATACCATAATGCTGTTTTCGTATGACAATTACGGTATTTCAATTATTGCGTACGTTTTTTTCTGCCTTTATTTTGCTTTTTATTGGGGAATCTGGGGATTGTTTTCTTCGATTATAAAAAAATACTGTACGAATACATTGTTCTTTGTGATTTTGTCGGCTTGTTTGTGGGTAGCTTTGGAATACGTAAGAACATATATCCTGGGAAACTGGCCGTGGCTTATAATCGCTTACAGCCAGTATAAAATTCCTCAGCTGATACAAATCGCGGAGTTTACCGGAGTGTACGGAGTTTCTTTTGCTATAATTTTTATAAACGGTCTTTTATATTTCGGCATTTTCGAAAAGAAAAGAAATTATTTATTTTATGCGGCGGCTGTTTTTGCCGCAATCCTGGTTTTCGGCATATTCAGATATAATGCGTTTCAAAATTTCGGCGAAGGGAAAGAGTTTAAAGCGGCTGCGGTGCAGGCTAATGTGGAGCAGTACAAAAAACTTACCAATGAGTACCGCCAGGAGATGTTTGCCGGCCTTAAACACCTTGCGGAGGAAGTTTCAAAAATCAACGCGGACCTTGTATTGTGGGCTGAAAGCGAGATAATAAATTTTATTCCTTCGGATAAAGAATCTTTTGAAGAAGCAGACAAGATTGCAAAAATATCGGGCGGCATTAATATAATAGGCGCTCCTCATCTTGATGAAAATGAAAGATTGTATAACGCGGTTTTTTATTTTGACGGCAGCGGCGGGTATGCCGCGATGCACTTAAAAAACCATCTTGTTCCGTTTGGCGAATATATGCCGTACGGCGAAATTTATTCAAAATTTGTCGGAATCCCGAATATAAATGACGATATAACCGGAGGCAAAGACACTAATGTTTTTACGGACGGCAGTCTTTTTATCGGGCCTCTGATTTGTTCGGAAAATTTATTTCCCGATATTGTCAGGCGTTTTGTTTTATCCGGAGCAAAAGTTTTGACAAACCATACAAATGACGCGTGGTTTTTCGATTCTTCTGCGTCGCATAAACATTTCAGCGCGAATGTTTTTCGCGCCGTAGAAAGCCGTAAGGCGGTAATAGTTGCGGCAAATACCGGCGTTTCGGCTATAATCGACGCTTCGGGAAGGATTGTTTCCGAGTCGAAACTCTGTGAACAAGCCATTATATCCGGAACGTTTTTGCAAAACGAATATATGACTTTTTACATGCGTTACGGAGATGTTTTTGTAAAATTTTGTATTTTCATTATAATAGTTTTTGTTTTTGTGAATTTTTATAAAAGGCGGTTAAACGGCAGAGAATAGAGAATGGATACTATGTTTTCAAAACCAATATATAAAAATATTTTTCTTTCGGTGTTAACGGGCGTTGCCGCGGTATTGTCTTTTCCTAAAGCAAACCTGTTTTTTCTTATTTGGATTGCTTTCATCCCTCTTTTAATCACGATAATGCGTTCGTCTTTAAAAACATCGTTCCTTTACGGGTTTCTTACGGGCTTTGTTTTTAACGCGTTCGGATTATATTGGCTTGTTCCCATGCTTCAATTTAATACAGGCTCTTATATTCAGGCATTTGCCGCGGCATGCGCTCTTTGGGCTTATTTAGGGCTTTATTGGGCGCTATGGAGTTCTTTTGTAAATATTTCAAAAAGGTATTTTGCTTCTCCATGGGCAATATCTGTTTTTGCCGCGTGTTTCTGGGTTGTGCTGGAGTACGCGCGCACTTATTTTTTGACGGGATTTCCATGGATGCTGGTCGGATATTCGCAGTATAAATTTACGGAAATAATACAAATTGCGGAATTCGGCGGAGTTTACGCGGTTTCGTTTTTGATAATAATTTGCAATATGCTTTTCTATTTTTGGATTACCAACGCCAAAGGAAATAAATATTTATTTACCGCTTTGCTGCTTATTGCCGCGGCGGCTGTTTTCGGCGCGTACAGATTTGATAAGTTTAAATTTTTCGGAGACGAAGCTTTCACAGTGGTCGTAGTGCAGCCTAATGTTGACCAGTATAAAAAGTGGGACCAGAACTATAAAGACGATATTTTGTTTGATCTTGAAAGATACGCGTTTGAAGCTTCGGAGATAAATCCTGATTTTATTGTCTGGCCGGAAACGGCTCTGCCTGATTTTCTGCCATGGGACAGACAAACATACCAAACGGCAAAAAGGATAACAAAAACAGCCGGGGGTTTTAGTATTATGGGCGCTCCGTACAGCGACGGAACAGGCAGGTATTTTAACGCGGTTTTTGCTTTTCCCGGGGATGGCGAGGGATATACCGGAATTCACATAAAAAACCACCTTGTTCCTTTCGGGGAATATGTTCCTTTTCAGGAAATTTTGAGTAAATTTTTCGGGGTTTTAAACCAGCTTGGAAATTTTGTCAGAGGCAAAGACGCCAGAGTTTTCACAAACAATACAATTTATGCCGGAGCAACGCTGTGTTCCGAAAATTTTTTCCCGGATATTGCCAGAAGGTTTTCTCTTAACGGCGCCAGGGTTTTGACAAACCATACAAACGATGCATGGTTTTTTGACACAGCCGCGCCGTACCAGCATTTTATGATGAACGTTTTCAGGGCTGTTGAAAACAGAAAAGCCATGATAGTTGCCGCCAACTCCGGGGTATCGGGAATAATCGAAGCTTCCGGAAGGATTGTCGCGTCGACAAATGTCATGAAAGAAGCTTTGATAAGCGGCGAGTTTTTGCAGAACGATTTTCTTTCTTTTTATACTCTTCACGGCGATTTATTCGTAAAAATATGCGCGCTGCTTCTGCTTTTTATGATGGTGACGATATTAATAATATAAAAAAGGCAGAGTTCAAAGTTCAGAGTTCAAATGTCGTGTTTCGCCAAAGGCGAAACTAATAATAGGTTTTCGCTTCGCTAAAACACCTAATCTGAACTTTGAACTCTGAACTCTAAACTTTGCCGTTAAAAGGGGATTTTATGATGCTCGAACAACAAAAGGAAAGAATCGAAAGCTTAAGGGGGTCTCTTTGATATAGACGGGAAACTGGATAAAATCAAAGAACTTGAACTTGAAATTTCAAATCCTGATTTTTGGAATGACCAAAACAAAGCAAAAAAAACAATGTCTGAGCTTGACGGATTGAAAAACACATGTTCGCTTTGGAATGATTTGGACAGGCAGATAAAAGACTTAATAGATTTAAAAGGGCTTGCCGAAAGTGAAAATGACGAAGCTCTTTTAAAAGATGTTGAGGACGGCAGTAAAAAACTTGAAAAAGTGCTGTCCGCTTTTGAAACAAAAACCAAACTCGGCGGAGAGCATGATAAAAACAACGCGATTATGTCCGTGCACTCAGGCGCCGGCGGCACGGAATCCTGCGATTGGGCGCAGATGCTTGTAAGAATGTACTCAAGGTGGGCTGAGGACAAAGGCTTCGAGATTGAAGTCGTAGACAGCCTGGACGGCGATGAAGCCGGCATAAAAAGTTTAACAATGATAATAAAAGGTGAGTATGCTTACGGATTTCTCCAGTCTGAAATAGGGGTTCACAGGCTTGTAAGAGTTTCTCCGTTTGACGCGAATAAAAGAAGGCATACGTCTTTTGCTTCTGTTGACGTAATACCTGAAATTGAAGACGACATAGATATAGTAGTTGAAGATAAAGATATAAGAATAGACACATACAGAGCGTCCGGAGCGGGCGGGCAGCATATTAATAAGACTGATTCGGCGGTAAGAATTACGCATTTTGCCACAGGTATAGTTGTGCAGTCGCAAAATGACCGTTCTCAAATTAAAAACCGCGCTACCGCAATGAAGCTTCTTAAAGCAAAACTTTATGAACTTGAGCGTGAAAAAATGCGGGCGTCATATGAAAAGCACTACAGCGAAAAAGGCGCGATTGAATGGGGAAGCCAGATACGTTCGTATGTGTTTATGCCGTACCAGCTTGTAAAAGACACGCGCACAGGCTGCGAGACATCTCAGGTAGCGGCTGTTATGGACGGAGATATAGATGAGTTTATCGGCGCGTATTTGAACTGGAAACTGGAAAATAAAAAGTGATTAACACGGTTTGTTTTGCGGTCATTGCAATGACAAAAGAGGCAGTTATTCATTATTTCTAATAAGATTGAATTTGATTCCAATATCTATAGTGATCCCCGAATAGTCGATCCATAACTTTTCGTCCAACGGCTTAAAGTCTGTTTCAATTTTGCCGTTAAACTGATACCCGAGATTCAAAAACAGGCTCATTCTTTTAACGAGTGTGTATTCAACTCCTAACTCTAATCTCGGCATTACGGATAACCTTGAATCTTTTTCATCAAAATCTTGAAATACAAATCCGCTTGATTTATAAGTATATTCACTATGTAGAAATACAATACCTAAACCTCCGCCAAATCTCCAGTGCTCATTATCTTCGTCTTCATAGTTATAATAAATCATTATCGGAACGGCATAAGCGGTTGACGTAAAATTAAATTTATTACCGCCAAGTAATTGGGTGTGTAATCTATAGTAACTTTCTTCATATATGGTATATCCGACTTTTGCGCCCAGATACCCGTAACCGTCAAGCCCGAAAATCTCATTGCTTATTCTCTTTTCAAAAAAAATGTCTGCCCCATAATTAATAAAATTTGCCTTATAATCCTGACCTCCGTCTACAATATAATAATTATGCTCATCATATTTGTCAAAAATACTATCGCCGAACAATTTTCCGCCTCTTAAGTTCACGCCGAAACCGGCAAAAGCAAATCCGGAAAAATAAATTAAGCCGAATAAAGCAAAAAACAGTTTTTTAGCCACTATTTTTCTCCTTGATGTATAAGCTTGATGTATGAGAATGATTATATCCTTTATTTGCGTAAAAATCCAGAACGGCAGAAGCTCAGCAGCTCGGAAGTTCGGCAGTTCAGCAAAGACAAAGGCTTTTTTATTGCCGTTACCGAGCTGCCGAACTTCCGAGCTGCTGAACTTCTGCCGTTGTTGTTGACAAGATTTTCATTATTTTATAGTATCACTGAACAATAGATTTTCACAAATAAAATCAATCAGGAGGCGTATCATGGCGGTAAAAGTAGCGATTAACGGTTTCGGAAGAATTGGAAGGTTGGCGTTCAGACAGATGTTTGGAGCGGCAGGCTATGAAGTTGTGGCTATAAATGATTTAACAAGCCCTAAAATGCTTGCGCATTTGTTGAAATACGACACGGCGCATGGAAGATATGCTCTTGCCGATAAAGTAAAGGCAACGGAAAATTCGATTATAGTTGATGGAAAAGAAATTCAAATTTACGCTGAAAAAGACGCGAAAAATCTCCCTTGGGGAAAAATCGGCGTTGACGTTGTTCTCGAATGCACCGGTTTTTATACGTCTAAAGCTAAATCTCAGGCGCATATAGACGCCGGCGCGAAAAAAGTAGTTATTTCGGCTCCTGCGGGCGATGATTTGCCTACGATAGTATTCAACGTAAACCACAAAATCCTTAAAAAAGAAGACAATATAATATGCGCCGCTTCATGCACGACCAACTGTTTGGCTCCAATGGCGAAAACTCTTCACGATTTCGCTCCCATCCAAACCGGCATTATGACGACTGTTCACGCTTATACGGGCGACCAGATGACGCTTGACGGGCCTCACCCTAAAGGCGATTTGAGAAGAGCAAGAGCCGCAGCGGCAAATATAGTTCCTAACTCAACCGGAGCAGCGAAAGCAATCGGTTTGGTTATACCGGAACTCAACAAAAAGCTTATCGGTTCGGCGCAGAGAGTCCCTGTTGTAACTGGCTCAAGCACGATTTTGATTGCGGTAGTAAAAGGAAAAGATATAACAAAAGAAGCGGTAAACGCGGCTATGAAAAAAGCCTCTGACGAATCTTTCGGATATACTGAGGAAGAATTGGTTTCTTCGGATATTATAGGATCAACATACGGTTCGACATTTGACGCGACCCAGACCATGGTAATTAAAATTGACGATAACACATATCAGGTTCAGGTTGTTGCATGGTATGACAATGAAGTCAGCTATACAAGCCAGATGGTCAGAGTAATAAAGTACTTTGCGGAATTAAAGTAAGACGACGCAGGGATGCTAGGATGCGGAGTAACGGCTAACGACAACAAAAACAAACAACCGGCGACAGAAATGCTGCCGGTTGTTTGTTATCTGTTATGTTTGTTGTTGCCTTTATCAGTTGCTCCGCATCTCTGCCTCTCTGCATCTCCGCATCTGTCTTTATTGTAAGGAGATAATATGAAAAAAACATTAAAAGACATTGACGTAAAAGGCAAAAAAGTTTTAGTAAGAGTCGACTATAATGTTCCTTTGGACGGAAATCAGAATATTACCAATGACAAAAGAATAGTTGCCACGCTTCCGACCATACAGTATCTTTTAGAGCAGAATGCCGCGATAATACTTATGGCGCATCTCGGCAGGCCGAAAGGCAAAGCTGTTCCCGAAATGAGCTTGAAACCTGTTGCTCCAAGGCTTAGCGAACTTCTCGGAAAGCCGGTTAAATTTGTTGCCGGCGACTGCATAAGCACGGAATCAAAAAAGGCAGCCGCGGACTTAAAACCCGGCGAAATTCTTTTGCTTGAAAACCTAAGATTTCATCCCGAAGAAGAAGGCAAAAATGCCGCCGGTGAAAAAGATAAAGCGGCTATGGACGGCTTTGCCAAAGAACTTGCCTCAATGGGCGAAGTTTTTGTGCAGGACGCTTTCGGAACGGTTCACAGAGCGCACGCTTCCACTGCCGGAATAGTTAAATACGTAAAAGACGCGGCCGCGGGATTCCTTGTTGAAAAAGAATTGAAATTTCTCGGCGAAGCTCTTGATAATCCCGCAAGACCTTTTCTTGCCATTCTCGGCGGCGCGAAAGTTTCCGATAAAATAAACGTGATAGAAAATCTTTTAAATAAAGTTAACGCCATAATCATCGGCGGAGCGATGGCTTATACGTTCCTAAAATCCCAGAGCGTAAGCACGGGAAAATCTTTGGTTGAAGACGATAAGCTTGATTTAGCGGCCGAACTTCTCAAAAAAGCAAAAGAAAAGGATGTGGATTTTCTTCTTCCCATAGATCATGTTATCGCAGATAAAATTAATTTTGCAGATATGACGGTTCCTGCAGACGCGAAAGTTCAGATAACAAACGACGAAGCTATTCCGGAAGGTTTTATGGGCGTTGACGCAGGGCCGAAATCCATAGAAAAGTTTTCCGAAGCCGTTAAAAACGCGAAAACAATCGTTTGGAACGGCCCTTTGGGTATATTTGAAATTGACCGGTTCTCAAAAGGAACTGTTGAAATAGCGAAGCTTGTAGCGGAAGCTACCGATAAAGGCGCCATATCAGTTGTCGGCGGCGGTGATTCGGTTTCAGCGGTTAAAAAAGCGGGAGTAGATAAAAGAATTACGCATATTTCAACCGGAGGCGGAGCATCTCTGGAATTCCTTGAAGGAAAAGAACTTCCCGGCATAGCGGCACTTCCGGATAAAAAATAAAGAACGACGCGATGCAGAGATGCAGGGATGCGGAGATGCAGAGTAACGGCAAAAAAGACAAAAAAATATGTTCTTCCCTGCCTCTCTGCATCCCCGCATCCCTGCATCGCCGTTGTTTGTGTTTGACAAAAAAAAAACTTTGTTGTATAATCTCAAAATCATGAATATAATATATTACTTATTACAATTTGTTCACTATGCTGTTTGCGCCGGTTTAATACTCGTGGTTCTTTTGCAGGCGGGAAAAAGCGGCGGAATGGCGGGAATATTTGGCGGCGGCGGTTCTGACCAGATATTCAATGCTCCTTCGGGTATGGCTTTTATAAAAAAGCTTACCGTTGCTATGGCATGTATTTTCATGTTCACTTCTTTGACGCTTACAAAAATTTCAACGAATATGAGCATGATGTCTGTTGTTAACCAGCTTTCTAATATACCTATAGCGGCTCCGCAAGAGCCTCTTAACAGATAATAGATACGTACGCTGAGGTGGCGGAATTGGCATACGCGCACGTTTGAGGGGCGTGTCCTTAACGGGATGCGGGTTCAAGTCCCGCCCTCAGCACCAAAAAGACAATTACTAATTACGAATTACGAATAAAAGGCAATAAAAGACTATTTGAAAGTATAGTATGATTTGTAATAGTTTTAGTAATATGTCGTTTTTATTGTAGTTTCTTTGTTTGCTGTTGATTTGTAATTTGTAATTAGTAATTTGTAATTGCCGTTACGCGGGTGTAGTTCAGTGGTAGAACGTCTCGTTGCCAACGAGAAGGTCGTGGGTTCAAGTCCCATCGCCCGCTCCATATAAATAAAATCAAAACTCCGGGTAAAACCGGAGTTTTTTCGTTGTAAAAGGCGTTGTAATTTGGTAAAATCCCGTCTATGGAAAAGGTTGTTTTAGTCGGGCTTCAAACTAAAGATAAAACAGAACTAGAGGTTAAAAACTCTCTTGATGAGCTGGAGAGTTTATGTTTAACTGCCGGCGCATTGACTTTAGGGAAAGCCGTTCAAAAAAGGGATGTTCCTGACGCGGCTTATTTTATCGGGCGCGGCAAAGCTTTGGAAGTTAAAGAACTTGTAGAAATGCTTAACGCCGACGGCATTATTTTTGATGAGCAGCTTAAGCCTATACAACAGAGAAATCTTGAAAAAATAACGGAAAAGCGTGTAATTGACAGGACACGGGTTATTCTTGACATATTTGCTTTTAGGGCAAAAACAAAAGAAGGAAAGCTTCAGGTTGAGCGCGCTGAGCTTACTTATGAAAGTGCTCGGCTTGCAAATCAAGGCGTCAATTTAGACAGCCAGTCCGGAGGTATAGGAACAAGAAGAGGCCCCGGCGAGAGAAAAATTGAAAGCGATAAGCGAATCATAAGGGACAGAATTGCTTCTTTAGACAGAGAAATTGAAAAAATTAAAAGCAGAAGGGATATTCAAAGGGGCAGCCGCAAGAACTCTGATTTTCCGGAAGTTGCAATAGTAGGTTATACAAATGCCGGAAAATCAACGCTTTTAAAAAATCTTTCAAAAAGCGATATATATGCAGATGACAAACTTTTTGCCACGCTTGATCCCATTACAAGAAAAGTTAAACTTCCCGGCGGAAGAGAAGTTCTTTTTACGGATACTGTCGGTTTTATAAATAAGCTGCCTCACGATTTGATTGCCGCGTTCAAATCGACGATGGAAGAAATTCTTAGGGCGGATTGTATTCTTCACGTTATAGACGCGTCAAATCCTGATAAAAATAAACATATAAAAACCGTTTTTGACGTGTTAAAAGATATCGGCGCAGACGGAATACCGGTAATCACCGTTTACAATAAAGCGGATAAAATTGATCCGTATTTTATTAATTCTTTAAAATCCGAAGATTCGTATATTATTTCGGCAAAGAGCATGGAAGGCGTGAAAGAACTGTTAAAGGCAGTGGAAGAAAAAGCAGTTCCGGAGCATTCTTTTCACAAAATAATGCTAAGTTATAAAAATCAGGGTGTAATTTCCGAGCTTTATAAACTTTCAAACGTAAAAGAAAAAAATTACAAAAAAGACCGGATTGAAATAAAACTTGAAAGCTCCGAAGAAAATTGGAGCAAAATACGCAATATAATGAAAGAACATAAATTGAAGGATTTAAAAAATGCTTAAGAAAGTTGCAATCGTGGGCAGGCCGAATGCAGGTAAATCCACACTGTTTAACAGATTTATAGGACGCAAAAAAGCCATTATTCACGCGACGCCGGGCACAACGCGCGACAGGAATGATTATGAAGTAAACTGGAAAGATAAAAGGTTTATTGTTACGGATACTGCCGGCTGGTCAGGAGACGAATCTGTTTTTTCAAAAGAGATGGCAAAGCAGCTTGACGCCGCCGTACGGCAGGCTGATGTCGTATTGTTTGTAGTTGACGGTAAAACCGGCATGCATCCTATGGACAAGCAGATAGCGCAGCAGATACGGTTAAGCCGTAAAAAAGCGATTCTTGTGGTCAATAAAATAGATACGCATGCGGAAGAATCCAAAGCTTATGAGTTTTATGAACTGGGTTTTGACGACTTAGTTATGATTTCGGCAAACCACGGAAGAAATATAAACGAACTGCTGGATTTGGTTTGGGATAATATAAAATATGACAGAAGAACTAAGAAAGAAGACGAAACCTTAAAGATAATTTTGGTAGGAAAGCCTAATGTCGGCAAATCGTCTTTTGTGAATGCCGCTGCAAAAGAAGAAAGAAGCATTGTGCACGATGTTCCGGGCACTACGCGGGATTCTTTGACTGTACGCGTAACTGTTAATGATAAAGATTACATTTTAATAGATACTGCCGGTTTGCACAGAGGAAGCAAGATGAAAGACGATATGGATTATCTTTCCACTCTGAGCACGGATTACGCTATTGAAGATTCCGATGTTGCCGTTTTAGTCGCGGACGCTTCGCAGGGCATAGGCGAAACCGAAGTGAAAATTGCCAGACTTTTAATTGAGAAAAGAAAACCCGTGATAGTTGCCGTCAATAAATGGGACTTAATTGAGGAAAGGGAAGAAGCGGCAAAGTTTTTTGTCGAAGAACTTAAACAGCGTATGAAGTTTATGGATTGGGCTGACGTTCTTTTTATATCCGCTAAAACCGGACAGCGTTTGGAAAAAATTTTCAGCGAAGCCGAACTTGTTTTTAAGCAGCATTCAAAACAGCTTATGCAGGAAGAACTCAATGAAGTTGTCAGGGAAGCCGTCGCCAGAAAACCATATACAAGTAAAGGTAAAACTTTAAAGCTTAAAGAGTATGCACAGGTTGCTACAAGGCCGCCGGTATTTATTTTTTCGGTGAATGATATGGAACTGGTGCATTTTTCATATGAAAGATTTTTAGAAAATTGTTTGAGGCAAAGGTTCGGTTTTTACGGAACTCCGATAGTTTTAAAATTCAGGCCTTATTATACCGGAAGGAGAAAGAAATAACGGCGATGCGGAGATGCAGGGACGCAGAGATGCGGAGTAACGGCAAAGACAACTCTAAAAAAACAAGGAGCGCGGATTTTAAATATCCGTCAAAAAAAACTAAATCATGCTTTTAAAAATCACATACATTATTTTCGCATATTTTTGCGGGGCAATTCCGTTTGCTTACATAACGGCAAAAATTATCGGGAAAGTTGACATAAGAACCGTGGGTTCCGGAAATCCCGGAGCGACAAATGTTTTTAGAAGCGTCGGAAAGGGCGCGGGAATTATAACTTTTATTTTGGATGCTTTAAAAGGCTTTCTGCCCGTATGGTTTGCAATTTTGATAGACTCTTCTTTTTCATACTCTGTCGCGGTTGCGGCTGCGGCAATGGCGGGGCATATGTATACGGTGTTTTTAAAGTTTAAAGGCGGAAAGGGCGTGGCAACGGGCTGCGGCGTATTTTTGGCTTTAATGCCTTTGCCGGCATTATGTGCTCTTGCAGTTTTTGCAATTGTTTTTTTAGCTTCCGGTTATGTCGCTCTCGGTTCTATTGTCGCCGCGGTATCTCTGCCGCTTACCGCGTATTTTACGGGTTATTACATGGAAGCCGTAATTGTTGCTTTTGCCGCCGCATTATTGATTATATACACACACAGGTCAAATATAAAAAGGCTTAGAGAAGGGACTGAAAACAGATTTAAAATTTTTAAAGGCAGAGAATAGAGTGGAGAGTTAAGAGTGAAAAGTGAAGATAATGAGCGCTTCGCGCGGATATTTAGTGAAAGTGAATTGCCGTGTCGTTGCCGTATCTTCACTCTCAATTCTTCAATCTGTACTTTGTCGTTAAAAGAGGGTAACTGACATGAAAATAACTGTTTTAGGCGCAGGTTCGTGGGGTGCGACGCTTGCGGCTCTTTTGGTTGAAAACGGCCATGATGCGATTCTTTGGGAGTTTGATAAAAAGAGAGCCGATGATTTGCAGTCAAGAAAGATAAAACCGTTCAAAGGCGGATTTGATTTGCCGGAAAAATTAACGGTTACAAACGGATTGGACTCTTTTAAAAATAGCGAAGGCGTTTTATTTGTCGTGCCTTCGCAGTTTATGCGTTCAACATGCAGGTTTCTTAAAGATAACGGGATTTCGCTTGACGGCAAACTTATAATGAGCGCGACAAAAGGCATTGAAAACGGTACCTTGCTGAGAATGTCTGAAATTATAGAAGAAATTTTTCCGGGAAATTACAATAATATTGCGGTTTTGTCCGGACCGAGCCATGCGGAAGAAGTTTGTCAAAGGATGCCTACCGTTGTGACTTCCGCGTCCCAAAGCCTTGAAACTGCCGAACGATGCAGGCAATTGTTTATGAACGAATATTTCAGGGTTTACAACCAAAGCGATATAATAGGCGTTGAAACCGGGGCTGCTTTAAAAAATGTTTTTGCGATAGCTTCGGGCATTGTTGACGGTTTGAAATACGGCGATAATACAAAAGCGGCGATTGTTTCCAGAGGACTAAAGGAATTGGAAAAAGTTGTTGTTGCCTCAGGCGGTAAAGAAGATACCGTTTACGGATTATCGGGCGTAGGCGATTTAATGGTTACATGTTTTTCAAAACATTCAAGAAACAGAGCTTTAGGGCAAGCCGTGGGCGAAGGCAAAAGCGTTGAAGAAGCTGAAAAGAGCCTCGGTATGGTTGCCGAAGGCGTCAAAAATGCCGTCAGCGCGTATGAAATAGGCAAAAAGCTCAATATTGAGCTGCCTATAATAAATGAAGTGTACGCGGTTTTATTTAAAGGAAAGAATCCTTTGGAAGCAGTTAATATTTTAATGACAAGAGAGTCGAAACATGAATAAAAACGATATAGCCAATTCTTTGGCGTCTTTGTTAAGCTCGAAAAAAGAAGCGGACGCCGCGGTTGACAAAGTTTTCGATGAAATATCAAAAGCATTGAGAAACGGCGAGAAAGTTGTTATTACCGGATTCGGTAGTTTCAATATGTTTGTCACGCAGACTAAAAACGGCAGAAACCCGAAAACCGGCGAGAAACTGATGATTCCGCCGATGAAGAAGATAAGATTTAAGCTTTCAAAAGACTTTTTTGACAAATGACAATGAAAAATGATGCGGAGAGGCGAAGTAACGGCTTTGTCTTTGTTTTTGCCCTGCATCTTTGCATCTCTGCATCCCTGCATCCGCCGTTTATGTTTTTGACAAAAAAATTTGAAAATGTATAATATAACAATTCTTAGGAAGGATTAAATGTTTGAAACGCCCCCGATACCTGACAAAGAGTACTTTACAATAGGCGAAGTTTCTCAGATTACGCAGGTTCCTAAACACACTTTAAGGTACTGGGAAAATGAGTTTAAACTTTTAAGTCCTGTCAGAAAAAGTTCAGGACAAAGACGGTATCACAAAGAAGACGTTGAGCTTGTTTTTAAAATAAAAGATCTCTTATACAATAAACGCTATACTATAGAAGGCGTGAAGAAATATCTGACGGGCGGTAAAAGGAAAAAACTTACGAACTTACAGTCCGACCTGAATCTTGATATAGAGCACCTGCCTGACGCAAAAATATTAAGAGAAATTAAAGAAGAGCTTAAGCAGGCGCTTAAGCTGCTGAAAAAATAGCAGCAATAGTAAATTTTAACCGTTTCAATATTTGCCGGGTAGTTTTAGAATCGGGGTGTGGCGCAGTTGGCTAGCGCACTCCCTTGGGGTGGGAGAGGCCGCTGGTTCAAATCCAGTCACCCCGATTCTAAAACTACCCTTTTTTATTCATAAAGACAATGATGTGTCCCTGCCGAAAGGCAATGATGTGTCCCTTCGGGACATGATGTGTGCTTCGCACATGATGTATCCTTCGGAAATGATGTATGTACTTCGTACACATTAAAGACAAGGACACATTACATCATGTTGCCGCAAAGCGGCAATACATCATTAGCGTAGCGACATCATGCGCCGAAGGCGTACA
>JGI24705J35276_12238454_pt1 | contig 22621 bp, 18 predicted proteins | sample TergutNt197P4_FD_35276 | JGI IMG/M metagenome (IMG submission 35276) | reverse complement strand
AACCAGAGCACTGCCGCCAAATTGCTGGGCATCAACCGCAATACCTTGCGCCGCAAACTGACCGAATACGACCTGCTGTAAACTCCACCTGCTCTGCCCGGCTGCCATACCCGGACAGGTTCTCGTTTTTTCCTTCGCGTTTTACAAAGATGAAAATCATCCAGGCCCTGATTTCTGTCTCCGACAAGCGAGGCATTCTCGAATTCGCCCAAGGACTCGCCGCCCTCGGCGTCAAACTGCTTTCCACCGGTGGCACGGCACGGCTTCTGAAGGACGCGGGGCTTGCCGTCACTGAAATAGGCGACTACACCGGCTTTCCCGAAATGCTCGATGGCCGGGTCAAGACCCTGCACCCGAAAGTACACGGCGGCATCCTCGCCCGCCGCGACCTGCCGGAGCACATGGCAACACTCGACGCGCACGACATCCCGATGATCGACCTCGTGTGCGTCAACCTCTACCCGTTCAAGGAAACCGTTACTCAGCCCGACGTCACGCTGGAAACCGCTATCGAGAACATCGACATCGGCGGCCCTGCGATGGTGCGCTCCGCCGCCAAGAATTACGCCGGAGTAGCCGTCGTCACCGACCCAGCGGACTACGCTCCCATTCTGGCGGAAATACAGGCCAATGCAGGCGCGTTGCGGCTTGCCACCCGCTTCGATCTGGCCAAAAAAGCATTCACCCACACCGCCCGCTACGACAGCATGATCGCCAACTGGCTCACCGCCGAGCCTGAAGGCGTCGAAACCGCCCCTTCCGCGCCCGCCCCTGCCCCGGCGATTTTTCCCGAACGCCTGCAACTGGCCTTCGACCGCGCGGAGACCCTGCGTTATGGCGAAAACCCGCATCAACAAGCCGCTTTCTACCGGGAACCGCAAGCGCCAGCGGGCAGCATCGCCGCTTATCGGCAACTCCAGGGCAAAGAGCTGTCCTACAACAACATTGCCGATTCCGACGCGGCCTGGGAATGCGTCAAAACCTTCCCCGAGCCCGCCTGCGTCATCGTCAAACACGCCAACCCCTGCGGCGTTGCCATCGCCCCCAGCTTGCTTGGCGCCTACGAAAAAGCGTTCCAAACCGATTCCACCTCTGCCTTCGGCGGCATCATCGCCTTCAACGGCACGGTTGACACCGATGTAGTGGAAGCCATGAACGCGAGAAAGCATTTCGTCGAAGTACTGATCGCCCCCGCCTTCACCGCAACCGCCAAGGCCCTGCTGCAAACAAAACAGAATCTGCGCGTCCTGGAAGTCCCCCTCGCAAGCGGCCAGCATGCCCTGGAATTCAAACGTGTCGGCGGCGGCCTGCTCGCACAGACGCCGGACGCCTTCAACGTCACGCCAGAAGCACTGAAAATAGTCACCCAAAAAGCGCCGACCCCCGCGCAAGTCGAAGACCTCCTTTTCGCCTGGCGCGTCGCCAGGTTCGTCAAATCCAACGCCATCGTCTTCTGCGGCGATGGGATGACTCTGGGCGTAGGCGCGGGGCAGATGAGCCGCGTCGACTCCACCCGCATCGCCAGCATCAAAGCGGGCAACGCCGGGCTGGCGCTCGCGGGTTCCGTGGTTGCGTCGGACGCCTTCTTCCCCTTCCGCGACGGCGTGGACGTGCTTGCCGCAGCGGGCGCGACCGCCGTCATCCAGCCCGGCGGCTCCGTGCGCGACGAAGAAGTCATTGCCGCCGCCAACGAACACGGGCTGGCGATGGTCTTCACGGGCATCCGGCATTTCCGGCACTAAAGCCTCCGCTCCTTGACATATCCAACCTCAAATAACGGAAAAAAATAATGAAACTCCTCGTCATCGGTTCCGGCGGACGTGAACACGCCATTGCATGGTGCCTGGCACGGACGCGCGGCTTGCAGAAAATCTATGTCGCCCCCGGCAACGCCGGCACTGCCGCTGAACGCGAACTAGAGAACCTGCCGATCACCGACCCGCAAGAACTCGCGAATTTTGCCGCCGACAACAAGATACTCCTGACCATCGTCGGTCCCGAAGCGCCGTTGGCCGCCGGTATCGTCGATATTTTCCGCGCCAGGGGTCTGAGGATATTCGGCCCCACCAAGGCCGCCGCCCAGCTCGAATCCTCCAAGGACTTCGCCAAGCGTTTCATGATCCGGCACAACATACCGACTGCCGCGTTCGAGACCTTCACGGATGCCGAGAGCGCGCATGCCTACGTGGAAAAACAGGGCGCGCCCATCGTCATCAAGGCCGACGGCCTCGCGGCGGGCAAAGGCGTCGTTGTCGCCGAAACGCTGAAAGAAGCGCACATCACCATCGACGACATGCTTGCCAGCAACAAACTCGGCGACGCGGGCGCGCGGATTGTGATCGAAGAATTCCTCGAAGGCGAAGAAGTCAGCTTCATCGTCATGTCCGATGGCATCAACACGCTGCCGCTTGCCTCCAGCCAGGATCACAAACGCATCGGCGACGGCGACATCGGGCCGAACACCGGCGGCATGGGTGCTTACTCCCCTGCCCCGGCTGTTACGCCGGGCGTGCGCGCCAGGATCATGCGCGAAGTCATCAACCCCACCATCAAGGGCATGGCGCGCGAAAGCATGCCTTTCACCGGTTTCCTTTACGCCGGCTTGATGATCTGCAAGGATGGCAGCATCAAGACGCTGGAATTCAACTGCCGCCTGGGCGACCCTGAAGCCCAGCCGATCCTGATGCGCCTGAAAACCGACTTTCTGAAACTCCTGGAACACGCGGTCGACGGCAAACTCGACAAGGTCGAGGCCGAATGGGACTTGAACGTTGCTCTCGGCGTTGTGCTGGCTTCCGCCAAATATCCGGGTACTCCGCGCACGGGCAACATCATCAACGGGCTGCCTCCCGAGAACACCTTCGGCAAGGATGCCCATGTTTTTCATGCCGGTACCGCGCTCAACAAAGCCAACAAGGTCGTCACCGCAGGGGGGCGCGTACTTTGCGTCACGGCGCTGGGCGTCAATGTCCGCGCCGCGCAGAAACGGGCCTATGAACTCATCGAAGCGATTTCCTTTTCCGGCATGCAGTACCGCCGGGACATCGGCTACCGGGCAATCAACCGCAAAGCCTGATTTATCAGCCCCCCTCGATCGCTCGCAAGGCTTGTCCGAATTCTGAAACCAGAATCAATCCAGCCACTTTCGAGATCAAGGCCCGCCGATCCGACAACAAAGGCAAGGATCGCAAGACCTGCATGGCTCCATCCATGCCAACGAGGTCCCCTGTCTCCAAGGCGGCCTTCAAGCGGATAATTTCCTGATCCCAATGCGAGTCTTTCGTTTCTTCCCCGCCTTTCGACGTTGTTTCGCGGGGATATTCGTTCGCAATGGCTTCGGCTATTTGTGCGCTTAAGGAAAATAACCCTGTACGGAAATTGTCCAGATGTTCACAAATAAACGACATGTCCCCTCGAAGGCCGGCAGCTTCCAGCAAACCTGACGATTCCGACAAGGCCAGCGCGCCGATATTGGCCAAGGCGCTTTTCAGAGCATGAACGTGTGTGGTAAACGCTTTCAAGGTATCTGACGCCGGTTTTTCCAGTGAGACAAGCCGCTGCTTCGCATCATCCAGGAAAACCTCAAGGAGGCTCAAATAACGCTCTTCAGAACCGCCAACGCGCGACAGACCCACGGAAATATCCACGCCTTCGATATTCGGCAAGTTCTCGGTAGCGCTCTGGTTCTTTGAATTTTTTGCCCCCGACGGCGCAAGCTGGCGTTTTTCCTTTGAAATCCATTTCTCCAGAATTTCATTTAACTTGGCCGTTTCTATTGGCTTGGAAAGGAAATCATTAAAACCATTTTCAAGGAACATCTCACGAACCCCGGAAATGGCATTGGCAGTCAAGGCAACGATGGGCACTTCTTTAAAATACTCGCCTTCCAATGCACGAATAGCCGCAGTTGCTTCAATGCCATCCATAACCGGCATCATGTGATCCATGAAAACAATGTCATACCGTTGTGTTTGCAGCTTTTCGATGGCTTCATGCCCACCTTCGGCACAGTCGATCTGCATCCCGTAGACGGCCATCAATCCCTGGGCTACGCGCAGGTTAACGGCCAGGTCATCCACGATCAAAACTCTCGCATCCGGCAAAATGAAACGGACTCCATCCTCGGCGATACGAGCATAATGTTTCTCGTCGGAAAAACCATTCAGAATATTAGCGATAGTAGGCGCATAAGCCGGCATGACCAATGCACGCGCATGGGGGATGGGAAGATGCTCCCCGGACTCCACATCAAAAACGACCAGCATGGCATCTGGAGCAAGCCGCTGCGCTTCGGCGGCAGTCTTCTCTATCAGACCATGAGGCACAAAAATAAAATTGTACTTACGCTTCGACAATTCATTGGAAAAGTCCTCAAGGGAGTGCACTCGCGCGCAAAATACACCCAGATTTTCAATGGCCATGGAAATACCATTCGCATATTTCCGGCGCGGTTCATACAGTATGACGTTCTTTGACTCCGGCTCCGTCACTTCCGCAAAACGATGATATTCACCAACATCCTGCAAGAATGTAACGGTAAACGTCGTCCCCTGACCATAAACACTTTCAACCGTAATCCCCCCTCCCATCAGTTTACTGAGATTATTGGCAATTGAAAGTCCTAGCCCCGTTCCTTCTATACCTTTGTTATTGATAGAATTGACCCGTACAAAATCTTTGAACAGATTTTTAATATCTTCTTTTTTAATACCAATGCCTGTATCCTCTATTTTGCACTGAACCTCGTATTTACCATCTCTCGTTGTCTTACTGCTTATAGAAAGAATAATATGCCCTTCTTTCGTATACTTTATGGAATTAGACAAAAGATTTAACAATATCTGGCGAATACGTACTTCATCACCAATCATTTTACACGGCAAATGACTATCAACATAAATAACAAATCGTACTGACTTCTCCAACAAACGCATCTTGATGATAGTCGTCACATCATTCAACAAAGAACCCAATTCATATTCTGTCGAGGCCAGTTCAAGCCTACCGGATTCTATCTTGGAAAAATCAAGAATGTCATTGATTATAGCCAATAAATTTGTCCCCGCCTGTTTAACGTCTGCCGCATAGGAACGCACAGTATTTGATACATTTTTTTGGCGCAAAATCAATTCACTCATTCCAATGATGGCATTCATCGGAGTACGAATTTCATGGGACATGCGCGCCAGGAACATGCTCTTTGAGCGATTGGCTTGTTCCGCTTCCAGTCTGGCTTCAACCAATGGGGTTACATCGCTGATGTCAATGAACCTGCCCTCCACTTCAGGGCTGCCATTACCATCATAGCCTTCCACGAATTGACTGGATACGATTTTGAAATACCATGACTTATCAGACTCATGTACCTCAACTGTATTATCGTAAGAACCCGATTTATCAAAAGCATCACCTATCATCAGTTTCATGTTCATACGATGAAATAGATCAACCAATGGACGGCCAACAGCCATCTCCATATTTTCAATATGAGCCAATTTTGCCATAGGTTCGCTGAGATAAGTTACGCGATTCATCTCATCTACCAAGGCAACAAGATTAGGCGTTGTGGTCATTAACGCAGAAAAAGAACTTTCCGCCCTGGATGATCGCATATTTTTATCCGAAGAAAAACGGACTAGCAACAAAAGTATAATCATGACATTAATAGAACTTCCCCATAGGATAATCATCCCTTCAAAAGTAACCTGACTTCCAGTTAATGGAACCCCTGTAATTATTAATATAAAAACAACAAGATTAATAAAAATAGTTAAATACAACAAAGATTTATATCGGCAATAAATTGCACAAACACCACATAAAAACATAATCACGCAAAAATAATAAGGTTCTCCCTCAGTATGTACACTATTATGCAGTGTAAACGCCGTAAAAATAAGCAACGGGATCAGACAAGATAGAAAAGAAATATTTTTGATGTAATTTATTAAAAATGCAATCGCTATAATAAGCGCCGAGCATAAGAGCACAACAATAATTGCATCATAAAACTGCTCAACCCTAATATATTCCGCCACTTTGATATTAGCAAAAGTCACGATCCCGGAAAAACAAAAAATATTTGCGGCCTGAATATAACCTAACTCAGCCCGCCCACTAAATTTTTTTCGCACTAATCGTATTATCGGAATAACGATTAGAAGCATTAATAAGATAATTAAAATTATCGAAAACAATGTTAAAAAATAATTTGTTTTAACTTCAAAATACAAATACAAAGAAATCGCAACAAGATTACCCAATACTGCCAACATCAGCGACCAGCGAAAATAATCTTTTTCAGAGTTATTTTTGAAATTCATTATTCACTCCTGACGTATTTGAGTTGGATCAATAATGCGCACTACCCCAGGCTTAATTTCGATGGAAATGTATTTATCATAAAAAACCTCTCCGTCCAGATCGAGTATCAGCGGACTACTGGATGTCAAAAAAACCTTTTTTGCACGTCGGCATGTAAATAGGTGTGGATATTTTTCATGATGACTATTTACATACTTACTCAATACATCATAACTCTCCGATACATTAATTCCATTACTTAGCAACACATCCAAGCAACCATCAGCTGGATCGGCTTCCAGGATAATGTTCTTTTTATTTCTTGCATAATACGGACTGTTGGCAATAGTAATAAAAGCATGTTCTCCGCTCAAATTTTCGTCGTCTACCCAGATACGGTAATTTTGCCTAAGTATTTCAGAATCGAAGGCTCCCATAAGACACAAAGAACTGACGTTAAATAATTTTGAGAAAGTTAACATGCAGCGATCCACTAAAGTGCGCCGTTCCCGCATACTCTTGGTATTTCTGCGGAATAAAGCCTCTAAACCGATCAGGCAATGACTCAGGGCATAATTGCTACCACAATACAGCGCGTCCATCGGGGTGGAAGGCGCGCAGGTCTGCGCTTCCAATGAATTAAAAATCTCCTTATTCGCTTCCCCAAAAACACGATAGAAATCGATCCATTCTCCGCAAGGTATAATACCCAATTCCACATTCGGCAGTCCGACAACACCGTTCAGGCAGTCAAATAACAACCCACTTCCACCCACGGCATATACCCTGAGCGGAATGCCAGATGGAACGGCACTCGCAAACTGCTGAATCGCACAAATAGCATCACGTGGAAAACGCGAAACATGAACAGCGTAGTCTGGCACTACCTGCTCCAGTGAATTGTTAAAATCATTGAAAAAACGATGTATTCCTGTAATCATTGCCTCCATTTTCAGGTGGCTGCCGAAACACAGAGGGCTTATGATAAAAAAGTGCCTTGCTTGATAAATAGACACTGGCATTAAAGACTCTCCGTTCATTTTTTTGAGTTAAGTTATGATGAAGCAACATCAAGGAGAGGACGACTCTCATTATTTGATTTTGTGTTATATGGCATAGAGAATGGCAATTGTCCCGAACATTTCTCAAACAAATCAACCAAAACCGGGTCAAAATCCTTTCCCTTGCCTTGTAAAATAATATTTACCGCCGTTTCATGATCAATCGCCGGTTTGTAACAACGCCTGGACGTCAGAGCTTCGTAGACATCAACGATTGCCATCAGTCGTCCCAACAATGGAATTTCCGTACCTGCACGATTATCTGGATAACCAGAACCGTTCCATTTCTCGTGATGGTATCTGATAAAAATTTTGGCATATTGTAAAAAAAGGCTATCCTCTTCACCTTCTTCCAGTTTTTCTATAAATTGAACACCATACATAACATGTTTTTTCATTTCATCAAATTCTTCTTTCGTCAATTTTCCAGGCTTTTTAAGAATGCTATCATTGATAGCAATTTTTCCGACATCATGTAATAAAGAGGACTGAAGCAATAAGCCTATATCCCATCCATTTGTTTCTTCCTGGTAGATACCCATTGCAAACATGTTAGATAATAATATCCCAAGGCAATGTTGTGTTCGTTCAATATGATTTCCTGTCAAGTTATCTCGTCCTTCCACTAATTCTGCCATTGCTTGTAAAACTTTATTCTGTAATTTAAGTATGGTTTGTGCCTTGTTGGCCACCATTTCCTGCAAATTGTCATTGTAATCTTGCAGTGTTTTTTTCTGCTGTTCTACCAAGATATGTACTTCGACACGTTTTCTCAAAAGAGGTGCTGAAAATGGTTTACCTATATAATCAACAGCTCCTAAATTCAATCCTAGAAGTTCGCTATCGGAATCATTCATGGATGTAAGAAAAATAACTGGAATATTCTTCATCTTTGGATGGTTTTTGAGAATTTTGATTGCCTCATATCCATTCATCTCAGGCATAACAACATCCAGCAAAATCAGCTTCGGTGTATAGCGTGTCAGCAGATCGAACATTTTTGACGCTGAAGGGACCGTTATCACGCTATAAATATCAGACAGCGCCTCCTTGCCAACCATCAGGTTGGCAAGGTTGTCATCCACCAACATGACCAGATCGCGGGTATCGCTCATTTTTCTCCTCTCTTTTTCATTTTGGCGGAACCTGACTTGCTCCGCCTTTGGTAATTTCACCATGAAGACACATGTATTCGTCTATACACCTCGTCATACCGTCCGCCAAAAGTAGTCCATCGGCAAAGCCGTATAAATGTAAGAATTCACGCCGACTACCTACTACACAGGGAAGGCATCCCATGTCGCGCCGTCAGGCACGAGCCGCTACAATCTCTCCATGCTTTACGATCTGATCCGCCCTTTCCTGTTTTCGTTCGACCCTGAAACCGCGCACGAAACCACTATTGCCGCCCTGCATGCCGCCGGTCGCCTGCTGCCCGCCAAACGTCCGCGCGCAACCGCTCCGGTCGAAGTCATGGGGCTCACCTTCCCCAACCGCATCGGGCTGGCCGCCGGGCTGGACAAGAATGGCGAGGCCATCGACGGATTGGCGATGATGGGTTTCGGCTTTCTGGAAATCGGCACGGTCACGCCCCGCGCGCAGCCTGGGAATCCACGCCCGCGCCTGTTTCGGCTACCGGAAGCGCGCGCCATCATCAACCGCATGGGTTTCAACAACCACGGGGTTGACGCGCTCGTCGCCAACGTGCGCGCGGCCAAATACAAGGGGATTCTCGGCATCAATATCGGCAAGAATGTCGGCACTCCGATGGAACGTGCCGTCGAGGATTATCTTACGGCGCTGGAGAGGGTGTATGAAATGGCAAGCTATGTCACGGTCAACATTTCGTCGCCCAATACAAAAAACCTGCGCCAGTTGCAGGACGCTTCCGAACTCGACCAGTTTCTCGCCCGCCTCAAGGAAGCCCAACATCGCCTGGCCGAGCATCATGGGCGCTATGTGCCGCTGGCGCTGAAAATCGCGCCAGACCTCGACGCGGTCGGTATCTCGGACATTGCCGACGCCTTGCGCCGTCACCGTATCGACGCCGTAATCGCCACCAATACCACGCTTGCCCGCAATAATGTGGAGGGGCTGCGCCACGCCGACCAGGAGGGAGGGCTGTCGGGCGCTCCGCTGCTGGAGGCGTCAACCGCCGTGATACGCCAGCTCGCGCAAGAATTGGCGGGGGAAATACCGATCATCGCGGCGGGAGGCGTACTCGACGGCGCGGACGCGCGCGCGAAACTCGACGCCGGAGCAACGCTGGTACAGTTGTTGAGCGGCCTGATCTTTCGCGGCCCCGGCCTTGTGCGCGAATGCGTGCGGGCAACGACGGCCTGAGGCTTTACTTGTATAATTTTGTCCCCTTATCCGCCCACTGCGGCCATTCCAAATGAGCTATCTCTTCGTCGTCCTCGGCGCAGTCCTCGTCAATAACGTGGTCTTCGTCCGTATCCTCGGGCTGTGTCCGTTCATGGGGACGTCGAAGAAACTCGAAACCGCCGTTGGTATGGGCATGGCAACGACTTTCGTGCTCACGCTGGCTTCGGGGACGTGTTATCTGATCGACCATTATCTGCTGATGCCGTTCGATCTTGCCTATCTGCGCACGCTGGCTTTCATCGTCGTCATCGCGGCCATCGTGCAGATTACGGAACTCGTCATTCACAAAACCAGCCCGTTGCTGCAACAAGTGCTCGGCATCTACCTGCCGCTGATTACCACGAACTGCGCCGTGCTCGGCATTCCCCTGCTGAGCGCGAACCTCAATTACGATCTGCTCGAATCCCTGCTGTTCGGATTCGGTTCCGCTGTCGGTTTCACTTTTGCCCTGATTCTGTTCGCCGGCATCCGCGAACGGCTCGAAGGGGCCGATGTGCCATTGGCGTTGCGGGGCGTACCTATCGCCATGATGACCGCCGGTTTCATGAGCCTAGCCTTCATGGGCTTTGCCGGACTGGATCGTTTTCACCACTAAAAGCCCCGCTGCCCACAATATCTTCCGGCCTTTTTCCAGATCAATGCTTGCCGCTCTTTTAGTCATGACAGGGATAGCCCTCGTGCTTGGCACGGCGCTGGGCTATGCCGCCGTTTATTTCAAGGTTGAGGGCAATCCGCTGGCCGAGCAGATTGAGGCCACCCTGCCGCAGACCCAGTGCGCCCAATGCGGTTATCCGGGCTGCAGGCCTTATGCTGAAGCCATTGCCAGCGGCGAAGCCGAAATCAACCTGTGTACGCCGGGCGGCGACGACAATGCGCAAAAACTGGCGGAAATGCTTGGGCGTGAATTCAAGCCGCGCGGGACGCCGGTCGAAAAGCTGAAAACGGTAGCGATCATCGATGAGCAAACCTGCATCGGCTGCACATTGTGCATTCAGGCGTGCCCGGTCGATGCCATCATCGGGTCGGCCAAGCAGATGCACACGGTGGTGAGCTGCTATTGCACGGGCTGCGAGTTGTGTCTGCCGCCCTGCCCGGTCGATTGCATCGCTCTGGTGGAAGAGCCGCGCACACCGCAAAACTGGCGCTGGAAGTACCCGGTGAAAGGACTCAAGGTGGTGGCATGATTTCGCGCCTGTTCAGTTTCCGGGGCGGCATCAAGCCCGATTCCCACAAGACGGAATCTTCCGAGGCATCGATCCGGAATGTGCCGCTGCCGTCGCGGCTGGTGGTCTTGCTCACCCAGGGAAGCCAAGGCGCGGCAAGAACCATCGTCACTGTTGGCGACAAGGTATTGAAAGGCCAGTGCATCGGCGAGGCCGAGGGCGTGGCGGGTACGGCCATACACGCGCCGACTTCGGGCACGGTGACGGAAATCGGGCCTTACCCAATGGCGCATCCGTCCGGCTTGGCCTCACCGGCCATCGTGATCGAACCGGACGGGGAAGAACGCTGGATCACGCACGAGCCACTCGACCCCGCCACGGCGAGCCGCGAAGATTTGATTCTCCGCATCCAGGCAAGCGGCATCGTCGGCATGGGCGGAGCGACTTTCCCAAGCCACCTCAAAGCCGACAGTGAAATTGAAACGCTGATCATCAACGGCGCGGAATGCGAGCCGTGGATCACTTGCGACGACCGCCTGATGCGCGAGCGCGCCGCCCATATCGTGACGGGTTCGGCAATCCTGGCGCATCTGACCGGCGCGCGGCAGGTATTGGTCGGTATCGAAGACAACAAGCCCGAAGCCATCGCCGCCATGCGCACTGCCATACAGGACATGGAAGCTGTCGCGCGTAAGTGCCTGGATGCGGACAAAATGAACGTCATTGCCGTGCCGACGCTCTATCCGACCGGAGGAGAAAAGCAGCTCGTCCGCGTACTCACCGGCATCGATGTCCCTCCCGACAAACGCATCACCGATTCTGGCATTCAGTGTTTCAACGTCGCAACCGCGCACACGGTATGCCGCGCCCTGCTGCACGGCGAGTCGATGGTCTCGCGCATCGTCACCGTGACCGGCAGTGTCGAACGTCCGGGCAATTATGAAACGCCGCTCGGCATGCCGGTTGCCGACCTGCTTGCATTCTGCGGGGTAAAACCCGGCACAAGCCGCGTCCTGATGGGCGGGCCGATGATGGGCTTCTCCCTGCCCAGTCTCGACGCGCCCATCGCCAAAGGCTGTAATTGCCTGATTGCCGCTTCAAACGAACTTTTCTCCCCGCCGCCGCCCGAACAGCCTTGCATCCGCTGCGGCAACTGTGCGAATTCCTGCCCGGTTGGATTGCAGCCGTTTGAACTGTACTGGGCCAGCCGCGCGAAAAATCTCGACCGCGCCGAGCACTATCATCTCTTCACCTGTATGGAATGCGGCTGTTGCGCTTATGTGTGCCCGGCCCACATTCCGCTCGTCGATTACTTCCGCTTTGCCAAAAGCGAAATCCGCGCCCGCAACGAAGAACGAAAAACCGCCGAACAGGCCCGGACGCGGTTCGAGTTCCGCAGTCTCCGGCTGGAGCGCGAAAAAACCGAGAAGGCGGCGCGCCTGGCCGCCAAGGCTGCCGAAACCCGCGCCAAGGCGGCCTCCGAGGCCGACTCCGCACTGATCGCCGCCGCCGTGGAACAGGCCAAAATGCAGTCTTCCGTCCAGGACAAGGCCGCGCCTTCGCGCGATCAACAAACATGACCTCTCCGCATATCCGACAACCCGCCAGCGTGCAGCGCGTGATGATGACCGTGCTGGCCGCGCTCCTGCCCGGCATTGCCGCCTATGTATGGCAGGTCGGCGCGGGCATCCTGGTCAATATCGCCATCGCCTCCGTGACGGCGCTGGCCTCCGAAGCGCTGGTGCTCCGGCTGCGCAAGCGCGCCCTGTGGATCACGTTGAGCGATGGCTCGGCGCTCGTCACGGCCTGGCTCGTCGCGCTCATCCTGCCTTCCATCGCGCCCTGGTGGCTCACCGTAATCGGCGTACTGGTCGCCATCGTCGGAGCCAAGCACCTGTATGGCGGCATCGGACAAAACCCGTTCAACCCGGCAATGGCCGCCTACTGCGCGGTCATCATCGCCTATCCGGCGCTGATGTCGCAATGGCCTCATATCGACGGCCTCGACTTCGCCACCCAGTTGCATCTGATCCTCGGCGGCAGCCGCGAAATCGACGGCATCACCGGCGCGACAGCCCTGGATGCCATGCGTACCGGCTTGCGCAACCAGGTCGACATCCACACGATCCTCTCTTCCGGGACTTTCGGCTTCGCCGGGGGGCGGGGATGGGAATGGATTGCGGCAGGCTATCTTGTCGGCGGCTTCTTTTTGCTCGCGCGCCGCGTCATCACCTGGCACTTGCCTATCGGTTTCATCGTCGGCATGGGATTCACGGCTGGCGTCGCCTGGCTCGTTGCGCCGGACAGTTTCCCCTCCCCGCTCTTTCATCTCGCCAGTGGCGGGGCGATGCTTGCGGCCTTTTTCATCGTCACCGACCCGGTCACGGGGGCAAGTTCCCCGCTTGGCAAATTCATTTTCGCCGCCGGTGTCGGAGTCATCGCCTGGATCATCCGCACTTTCGGCATGTACCCCGACGGTATCGCCTTCGCCGTGCTGTTGATGAACATCTGCGTTCCGCTCATCAACCACGCGACTCAACCTGCCCTTGTCGGCCAGCGCAAGGAAGCCCGGCCATGACCGCCCCCGATCCCGCGCGCACCGAATCGTCTGCCTCCAGCCCAGGTTTTTTCGCAAAGCTGCCGCCTGCGCTCGCCCGCGCGCTGATTTCGGCCTTTGGCCTGTTTGCCTTCACGCTGGCCTTCACCGCCCTCATGGCATTCACATACGAGATGACGCACGACCGCATCCAGGCCGCCATTGACCAGCAACAAATGCAGCTCATCGGCGAGGTGCTGCCGAATCTCGCATACGACAATGCCCTGCTTGCCGACATGATCGAGGCCGAAGCCGGCAATGAAAACCACGTCGGTAAAATCTGGCGAGCCCGCAACGGTAGCGCGCCCGTGGCGCTGGTGTTCGAGACCTTCGCGCCGGACGGCTACGGGGGGCGCATCAACCTGATCGTCTCCTTGGACAACGAGGGCCGGGTCGGCGGCGTGCGGGTCGCCTCGCACCATGAAACGCCAGGGCTGGGCGACTACATCGACCCAGCCAAGGATCGAAAGAAAGAAGCCCCGTGGATACATCAGTTCTCTGCTGCGGATGCGTCCGCCACGCGGTGGGAAGTGAAGAAGGATGGCGGCAATTTCGACTACCACGTCGGCGCAACGATCAGCGCCCGTGCCGTTACGCGCGCGGTGGGCCGCGCCGCCGCCTGGGCCAATGCGCGCCGCGAGGCGCTTTTCGCCGCCCCGGCGGGAAGCCGCCTCAGTGCAGAGCAAGGGGATAGACGATGAGCGAAAGCAGGCATTTCCGGGAAAGCATCCGCAACGGCCTATGGCGGCAAAACCCGGGACTGGCGCAAATTCTCGGCCTGTGCCCGATTCTCGCCATCAGCACCAATATGGTCAACGCCGTCAGCCTGGGGCTGGCGACCGTCATGGCAATGACCCTCTCGAATCTTGTCATCTCAGGGCTGCGGCGCTGGATCGCCTACGAGATTCGCATCCCCGTGTTCATTCTCATCATTGCGGCCCTGGTAACGGTGCTTGATCTGGCGTTCGACGCCTATTTTCACAGCCTGTACCTGGTGCTCGGCATCTTCATCCCGCTCATTACCACCAACTGCATCGTGCTCGCCCGCGCCGAAGCCTACGCTGCCAAGAACAGCGTACTGGAATCGACCGTAGACGGCATTACGATGGGGTTCGGGCTGGTCTGGGTGCTGGCCTTGCTCGGCTTGCTGCGCGAGCTGATCGGCAACGGCACCTTGTTTTCCGGCATCGAGATGATTTTTCCCGGTCTGGAATCAATCAGTGTTTTCGGTGATGCCTATCCGGGCTTCCTGCTTGCCAGCCTGCCGCCCGGCGCATTCTTCATTCTCGGCGGCCTGATTGCCGGTTACAACGCGATCAATGCCCGCCGCGCGGCGCGCGCAGCTCAAAAACAGCCGACTCCAGCACCCGCGCCCGTGCCGCCCGTTGCCTGAAGCAAAAAACGGCCATGAAACCGGAAACAGCGCGCGAATTCTTCCGCCGTCTGGCTGAACGCACCCCGGAACCGCGAACCGAACTCGAATACGGCAGCCCCTACCAACTTCTCGTCGCGGTCGTGCTCTCGGCGCAAACCACCGACAAGGGCGTCAATCTGGCAACCCGTCGCCTGTTCGCCCTGGCCCCGACGCCGCAGGCGATGGCCGCGCTCGGAGAAGAGCAACTGGCCGAATGCGTCAAAACCATCGGCCTTTACCGCGCCAAGGCGAAGAACGTCATCGCGCTTTCCCGTCTGCTGATCGAGCGGCACAAAGGCGAAGTCCCGTCCGATCGCGCCGCACTCGAAGCCCTGCCCGGCGTAGGGCGCAAAACCGCCAACGTCGTGCTCAATACCCTCTTCCGCCAGCCGGTCATGGCCGTCGATACGCACGTCTTCCGGGTTGCCAATCGCACGGGGCTTGCATCCGGCAAAAACGTCGGCGAGGTCGAAGCCGCGCTCATGAAAAATGTACCCGCCGAGTACCTGCTCGACGCGCATCACTGGCTAATACTGCATGGCCGCTATCGCTGCACTGCAAAAAAACCACATTGCCCGGCCTGTTGCGTGTACGATCTATGCGGCTGGCCAGAAAAAACTGGCTGAATCTCAACATACCGACCCACCCCAAAAACATTTATCCAACCCTCCCCAAGCATGTTCAACCCCACCCGCGAGCAAGTCCGAGAATTCTTCATCGAAGCCTGGCGCAAGTACCAAGCTCAAGGAGTTCTGTCCGCCCTTGAGACCATCGCTGCTGGCACCGTGCTGGAACACCCTGAATATCACGCCCTGCTCTCCGGCCCGGATGCCATGACACGGGAGTTCCCTCCCGAAGACGGGCAGACCAACCCTTTCTTGCACCTGTCACTGCATCTGGCTATCGAGGAACAACTCTCAATCGACCAGCCCACCGGCATCCGAGCCGCTTTTGAGGCGCTGCGCAGGCTCCGTGGCCGCCACAACGCCATGCACGATGTGCTCGAATGCCTGGGAGAGACGATGTTCAAGGCGCTGCGCGACAAAGCGCCCCCCGATGGCATCGCTTACCTCGACAGCGTCCGCCGCCGCGCCGGAATGCCGCCGCTTGCCGATTGAACACGGGTCTTGCGCAATCTCCGCCATAAATGGCGGAGTCAAGCGAGACAAAGCGTAACTGGGAGTTTGAGGCTCCCCAAGACCGTATCGAGGAATCCCCTGCCTTTCAGGCAGGGGTGACTCAATCACGTCACGCAGGAACAATTCCCGGTATCCCGATGCCTGTGTCACGTCTGCGACGTGCATACGTATCTATAATCTCAGGTCTCTATCCGGGATACCCGACATGCTTTCGAGCCTGTTCCACCGCCTGTTTCCCCATTCGCCGCCGCCTGAAGAAAGCGATGAGCATCCCGGTACGCTTGCCTCCTGTCCCGCAAGCAGCGGCGCACAAGCTCGCCCTTCTACCTTACAACAGGAAGCATCGCTCACCTCCAGCATCGAGAATATCGAAGGCTCCATCATCTGCCGCGAGGCCATCCTCAATCGCCAGCAGAAAATCATTGGATACCAGTTTCTGCTCCAGAAAGCCGCCTATGCCCATATCCATATCAATAATCGGCGAGTTCTCCATCTTTACGCCGAAGTCCTGTTACAAGCCCTGGTGCAGACCAACATTTTCCCGCTGCTCGGACAACGCTCTATCTTCATCGAAATACCGGACTCCTTTCTTGCTCATCCCTGCCTCGCGCAACTTCCAGCGGCCAATACCTTTTTGATCCTCAAGCCTGTCCAGGACTCCAACTCGCCCTCGCAGGACGAGTTGCTGGCCAACACACGTGCATTACGCAAACTCGGCTACCGCATCGGCATCCCCTATCCGCTGGCCTTGCCCGCATATTTCCATCTTTTGCCGGAAATCGACCTGGTTTCAGCGCAGGCTTCCAAGGTCAATATCGACAAAGGGGAAAAACTCTTCGATTTCATTTTCAACAAAGCGCCACAAATCTCGATCCTGGTAAATGGCCTGTCCAGTATCGAAGATTTCAATTATTTCCACAAAATTGGGGCAACCCTGTTCCAAGGCTCCTTCATCACCCACCGCGAAAGCTGGCAGAGAGCCGAACTCAGCCCCAATCTCACCCATCTGGCCATGTTGTTGAAAAAACTGCGGTGGGATGCCGAAACACGCGAAATCGTTTCCGTCCTCAAGCAGGACGCGCTCATCACTTTGCGCCTGCTGCGCTACATCAACTCGGCGGCCAACGGCTTACCGGAACACGTCACCTCTATCGAACACGCCGTCACCCTGTTGGGCCGCGCGCCACTGCGCCGCTGGCTCATGCTGCTGCTCTGCGGGAGCAGCCGCAGCCAGCCGCGCGCAGCAGCCGTGCTGGAGGCGGCGCTCACCCGGGCGCGCTTCATGGAGCTGATTTCCATTTCCAGGTCAGAGCCGGAACGCGAGGCGATTTTCCTCACCGGACTTCTGTCGCTGATCGACGTCATCCTGCAACAACCGATAGAACACGCGCTGCAAGCCCTGTCCATCGACGACGACATCCGCGATGCCATACTCCACGGCCAGGGCATCTACGCCGCAACGCTGGCGCTGGCGCGGGCATGCGAGAGCATGAACATGAACCGCATCGTTTCCGCCGCAAAAGTCTGCAATATCCACCCCGAACAGGCATCGGCCTGTTACATGGACGCATTGTCCTGGACATTGACGCTGCAACAGGAAATTTCCGATTGAGGGGGCAATTATTAACGGGGCGACTGCCATCGCCCGTTGGACGCATGTCCCCTCCAAGGATGTGAATGGAGGGATATGAAACGCTCCCGGAAACCGTGGCGCTTCCGTATAATCCCTGCCCATGAAAATTCTTTTCGACCTGTTGCCGGTTATTTTCTTTTTTTGCGCCTACTACATCGCCAAGCTTTTTCCGGATGGGGCGCACACCTTGGTCACGAACTGGCTGGCGGCGGACATTCCCGCTGAACAGGCGCCTATCCTGATCGCCACGTTCATCACCATCGCCGCTACGGCGCTGCAAATCGCCATCGTCTGGCTCAAACACCGCAAGGTCGACCGCATGCTGTGGGTCAGCCTGATCATCATCGCCATTCTCGGCGGAGCCACACTCGCGTTTCACAATCCGGCCTTCATCAAGTTCAAACCTACCGCGCTTTACTGGCTGTTCGGTATCGTTCTGCTCATGTCAGACTTGGCCTTCCGCCGTAACCTCATCAGGCGCATGCTCGAAGGCCAGATGCGCCTCCCCGATCCGGTATGGCAACGCCTCAACTTGGCGTGGGCATTATTTTTCGTCATACTTGGCGCGCTCAACCTCTATGTGGCGTACAGCTTTTCGGAAGAGGTCTGGGTCAACTTCAAGCTCTTTGGCTGCATGGCGCTGATTTTTGTGTTCGCGCTGGCCCAGGGGCTATACCTGTCGAAACATTTGCTTGAGGACAACACCGAACATTGAGGCAATGTGTACGCCCGCTGGCATGACGGATAACGCGCGCGCAAGCGAGTTTCCGGTCATGCAATACTGGAACAAACGGGCTGCGGCGCAATCTCATTCCACTCTGTTTTCTCCCCCGGCGTGTTCCAACTGTCCCGACGAGCGCGGGAGTTGGAATCATGTCTCACAAAAAGGAAGCCTGATGAAAAAATTCCCGAGTTACCTCAGTGTCGCCTTCGCCGCCCTCGGCGTACTCGCCCTGACGGGCTGTGTCGGCGAGCCTTCGCCCGCCGCTTCCGGCACGGGGGCAAAGCCTGTTGCCGTCGTCAACGGCACCGTCGTCATTCCGAACGAAGTCATCGAAGTCATCATCGCCGAGCAACGCGCCCAGGGCGCGCCGGATGACCCGAACATGAAAGATGGCATCCGCAAGGAACTCACCCGTCGCGCGTTGCTCGAACAGGACGCCGTCAAGGCCGGCATCAACAAACGGCCCGATACGCTCGTCCGGCAAGACCTCGCCCGCCAGAACGCGCTGATCCGGGATTACGTGCAGGATTGGGCGAAAAACAACGCGCCGACCGATGATGAAATGAAGCAGGAATACGAAAAGATCAAGGCGGGACTGACGGATCAAAAGGAATACCATGTGCGCCACATCCTGCTCAAGACGGAACAGGAAGCCAAAACCGCGATTTCCAGGCTAGTGAAAGGCGCGAAGTTCGCAGAACTGGCGCGCAAGTCGCTCGACCCCGGCACCAAGGACAACGGCGGCGACCTCGGTTGGACCAACCCCGCCATGTTCGTCCCGGCTTTCTCCGAAGCTATGACCAAACTCTCCAAGGGGAAATACACCACGGCGCCGGTCAAGACCGATTACGGCTATCACGTCATCCTCCTGGAAGACGTGCGTGACCTCCAGCCTCCATCCTTTGATGACATCAAGCCGGAACTGCAACAACGGATGCAGCAGCAGAGGTGGCAGGCATACATCGACCAACTGGAAAAGAATGTCGATGCGAATGCTGGCGTGAAAGAAAAAGACGCCGACGAAAAGAAGGCGGACGAAAAGGAACCCGGCGAAAAGAAAGCCGACGTGAAGTAAGGGCTGTCTTTTCCGGGCTGCATTGACCCCTCTCCCCTCGTGGGAGAGGGTGCCCCGAAGGGGCGGGAGAGGGGGATGCCAGGGAGAGGGCAAGTTTCGGTCTACCAGAAACGTCTTCCCCCCTCTCCCCCAACCCCTCTCCCGCAAGGGGAGAGGGGAGTTCTGTGTACAACCGCTCTAGGCGCAAAGCGCCTGCTCAGACACTTTCTTCTTCATCCCCTGCCTGTTCCTGTTCACCATCCTTGCAATGGTGGGGGGAACAGGCAGATTGTTTTGCGCGGCGCTTGATCCCTTCGGCCTTTCGAGGTCTGAAACACCTCTGATACATTCTGAAACATTCCGATACTTTCATTGACTATACCCTTACGCATCGTTTTGGACGTTTAACGTTCCTCGCGTGTGCCAGCGTAGCGCGCGCCGTTTCCATGCCCCTCTCAAGAGACAAACCATGACGAAATCACAAAACCGGACGGTCTTTTTTCGTCCGTTTTTTTTGTTGCTGCCCATTCTTGCGTTCCCCGCCGCACGGGCGCAGACGCTCCTGCACGCTCCCCAGAATCCTCCGGCAGCGGTCGAAATCGCGTTGAGCGAGACGCAGATTACGAAAGCAAAAATCAAGCTCAATACCTTGGCCGAAATCAGGGTGAGTAAAGGAAAAAAAGGCAACGGTCAGGCGCTTTCTCTTCCCGGAACGGTGGTGCTTCCGCTCGATGCACAGGAAATCATCAGCGTACCCGCCGCTGGCATGATACAAGCCATCCTGACGCCGCCCTCGCACCCAGTGCGCGCCGGACAAGCGCTGCTGCGGCTCTACAGCCCGCAATTGCTGCAATGGCAGCGCGAGTTCATCCAGGCCGTCGCGCAGGAAAAGCTGGCAGCGGAAAAACTCAAGCGCGACATGGCATTGTTCGCTGACGGCATCATCGCCGAAACCCGCTTGCAGGAAGCGCGCAGCAACGCCACGCAAAGCCGCGCGCTGACCAGTGAAACGGCACAAATGCTGCATCTGGCAGGGATGAACGAAAAGGCCATCAAAACCCTGCAGGATACGCAAAAACTTTCCGCCAGCCTGGAAGTGGCAGCGAGAACGGATGGCGTCGTGCTCGAGTACGGCGTCGTGCCAGGACAGCAGGTGGACGCGGGCGCAACGCTCGCCAGACTGGCGCAAGGCGGACGATTGTGGGTTGAACTCAATGCCTCGAAACAGCAGGCGGCGCAGGCGCGGCCCGGCAACCGTATCCGTTTTGCTTCCTGCACCGATGAGGCGCATGTGATCGCGGTATCCCCACAGATCAATGCAGACAGTCAGACGGTGCTGATTCGCGGTGAATTGAAGCAGCCTTCGTCCTGCCTTTCCGTCAACCAATACGTGGAAGCGACGCTGTATGTCGAGCGCAGCGCCGATAACAGTTGGGTGGTGCCGTCCGCCTCTATCGTCCATCACGAAGGCGCGCACTGGATTTTCGTGCGCACAGCCCAGGGCTTTACCGCGCTGCCGGTGGAGTTGATTTCTTCCGCCGACGGATTTGACGATATTCGTTCGGTAACGTCAGCACCCGCACCAACGCTCGAATCCAAAACACGCATCGCCGTCTCCAGCACCGCCACGCTCAAAGGCGCATTGATGGGCATCGGAATGGAGGAGGAGGTTTCTGCGGCAACCGCGCCGGAACCCCCTAAACAGACGCAGAACGGGAGCAAGTAATGCTGCGGAAGCTGATTTCTTCTTCCCTGGTGCACCGCTTCCCCGTCCTGCTGTTTGTGCTCGTGCTTGCTGCGGCGGGCGTAGCGGCGTTCCGCGCATTGCCGATCGACGCGTTCCCCGATGTCGCCGGGACGCAGGTGAAGATCATCATGAAAGCGCCGGGGATGACGCCGGAAGAAGTCGAGATGCGGATCGTGCAGCCGATCGAGCAGGAACTGCTCGGCATCCCTCAGCAAAAGACGCTGCGCTCCCAGTCGAAGTACGCGATTGCCGAAATCACCCTCGATTTCAACGACGGAACTGACATGTATTGGGCGCGGCAACAAGTGGCCGAGCGCCTGAACAGCGTTCAGGACGATCTGCCGCCAACGGCTTCGGGCGGATTGGCTCCGGCGACGACGCCGCTTGGTGAACTCTTTATGTTCACCATCGAAGGGCCGCTGTCGCTGGAGGAAAAACGCACACTGCTCGACTGGACGATACGGCCCCAACTGCGCAGCATTCCCGGTGTTGCCGATGTCAACGCGCTGGGCGGCGAAGTCAAAACCTTCGAGGTCATCCCCAACATCAGCGCACTGGCGGCGCATAGCATCACGCTGGAACAGTTGCGAACGGCAATCGAGGAAAACAACCGCAACGATGGCGCTGGCCGTATCGACCACAACGAGGAAACCTTCCTCGTGCGCGGCCAGGGCAACATCGTCTCGCTCGACGATCTGGCCAATATCGTCGTCGCCGAGAAAAACGGGCAGGTGACGCGCGTTGCCGACATTGGCACGGTGCGCGTCGGCATGCTCACCCGCTACGGCGCTGTGACCAAGGATGGCGAAAGCGAAGCGGTCGAGGCGCTGGTGCTCGCGCTGCGCGGTGCCAACGCGCGGCAGGTGGTCAACTCGGTACGCGCGAAGCTCGATGAACTCCAGAAAACCCTGCCGCAAGGAACCAGCATCCAGATTTTCTACGACCGTGGCAACCTCGTCGAACGCGCCGTCGGCACGGTCGCCAAGGCATTGGGCGAGGCAATTTTCCTGGTGCTGGCGCTGCTCTTCCTCTTTCTCGGCAACCTGCGCGCGGCGCTCGCCGTGGCATGTATCCTGCCGCTTTCCGCCTGCGCCACGTTCATCCTGATGCGCTGGTTCGGGCTATCGGCCAATTTGATGTCGCTCGGCGGTCTGGCGATTGCCATCGGCCTCCTGGTCGACGCGGCGGTGGTAATCGTCGAAAACATCGAAGCGCATACGGAATCGCGGCAGGGGCGCCCGTCGATTTCCTGGCTGCATACGATCTACCGCGCGGTTTCCGACGTCGCCGTGCCCGTGTCCTCCGGCATCGTTATTATCGTCACCGTATTCCTGCCGCTCCTGACGCTGGAAGGGCTGGAAGGAAAAATGTTCGCGCCGGTAGCATTGACGATCGTCTTCGC
>JGI24705J35276_12238455_pt1 | contig 22676 bp, 21 predicted proteins | sample TergutNt197P4_FD_35276 | JGI IMG/M metagenome (IMG submission 35276) | reverse complement strand
TCGACACAGGATTAGGCAATACAAACACCACAACACAAATACACACCGCTAGTTATATAGTTAACGAAAAGTTATACTGCTATATAGCAATCACATAGTGCAAATACATCATGATTCTGCTGGTACAACATAAGCGACCTATGGCTATGCGTAGTTGAATACAACAATAACGGTCCATTTGGATACGCTACCTATAATGGTGTTATGGTAAACTGTATTAATTCATCTGGTGTTATCAATTGATTTTCTTTTTTATTCTCCTCTTCAGGTATTTTCGTTCTTAATGCCTATTTTGAAATTAAACTTAAATATTGCATGTTGCTGAGTGATTTCTGGTAATGTACATGAAATTTAAGAATTGTGCGTGTCTTGCTGTTTTTGGGCTATTGTTGATGTCTTTATGCATTTTGCAGCCTATTCAAGCTTATACAGCTGAGGAAGGTTTTGCTTATACTGGTGAAGGGAAATTCTTCGGAGGATATACTTCCACAATTTTCATAGATTCACCCATAAATACTACGTATACAACAAATCAAGTGAGTCTTAACTTTTCGGTCAGAGCTTTTGTCATGGGCGGTCGTATTGACACTGCAATGAGTTATAGTATTGACGGTGGAGATAATGTTACAGTATCAACCATTTCAACTTTTGTTCCTGTAGAGTCAACTATTACAGATGCAGATGGAATTAAGACAACAGGAGTATCAGCGTTTTGGTCTTACTATAATATTTCAGGCTCTGTGGAACTTACAGATTTACAATCAGGTCAACATAGTTTAACTGTTTTTGGCAACTATACACGGCAATCAGAGCCAGACGTAACTGGTTTTGCTATGAAAACTGTCTATTTTACGATAAACGATGGAAACTCATCTATTATCTCTAATATTGATATTGATGAGGTTGTACCTGAATCTGAACCATCAACTATTCTTCTTTATACCTCTGCAGGCGTTCTTTCACTTATAATTGTTGTATCCTTTGTTTTGTTTACAAAGCTTAGACAAAAAGATAAGATCAAGATAACACATACCTGAGTGCTTAGGCTAATTACAATTACAATTACAATCCCCTCTGCAAGTTTTCATTTTTTATTTTTCTTTTGATGATATTTTGACAGTTATAGGCGAAATTAGAGCCTGCAAAGTTCTATGTGATTATGTTTTTTCTGGGTGTTGTCTGTGAAATTAAATCCTTTTATTTTCCTTTTTTGAACATCTTTTTAGGCGAAGTGTGTTGAGTTACAGATTAACTAAAGTTGTTCCCTTGCATGGGTGCAGTTGTAAACTTTCTCAATATCAGCTGGAAGGGTTATTGGAAAAAGCAGGTTTAACCAACGGCTATAGCAAGAATGTGTTGGCTGGTGCTTGGGAAAATAGTAGTGTAATTAAAATTGCTGATAATCTTGTAATTTTGAATACACTTGATTTTTTTACACCCATGGTTGATGAGCCGGAAATTCAGGGTAGAATTGCTGGAAGTAACGTTACAAGTGACATTTACACCTTAGGTGTAACTACCATTGCTAGTTTGCTTACAATTATGGCTTACCCTGAAAGCATGCCCGATGAACTCGCAATTGGTATGCTCAAAGGGTTGGGTGATTTTTGCCGTGAAATGGGCATACCTCTAGTTGGTGGGCATACAATTCGTAATCCTTGGCCCATTATAGGTGGCGCGGCAACAGGTATTGGTGATGTAGAGAAAATTGTTTACACTCGTGGGGCCCAGCCTGGTGATCGGCTGTTTTTAACTAAACCCTTAGGTATAGCGCCAGCCATGGCTGCATACCGTCTGCGTAAGGAGGCGGAAGGTAAGGAACTACTTGCCGATGTTCCTGAGGACCTAGTTGAGAAAGCAATAAACAAAGCTATAGATGGTATGATATCCTCTAACAAACCCGTCGCTGAAGTAATGCAAAAAGTACCCGTTCACGCTGCAACTGACATTACAGGGTTTGGGTTAAAAGGTCACCTATCAAACATGGCACTGTTAAGCAAAGTTGACATAGTAATCAACAACCTCTACGTAATTCAGGGTACACCCATCTTGTCTGAACTTCTCGGTTACCCGCTTTTGACTGGTGAGGCAAAAGAAACTGCCGGTGGCATTTTAATGGCTGTTTCTAAAGAAAACGCTGATACTCTACAAAGTGAACTTGATAAACATAAGATACAACACTGTGAAGTAGGTTACGTTGCAGCTGGAAAAGGTGACGTAACCATATTAAAAGACTCAAAAATAACTGAAACAGAAACCTAAATAATCCTCATCTTTTTTTCTAACGATTACTTGCCTTAAAAACAAAAAACATGCCTTAGCAGTTTGTTTGTTAAGTGTTGTCTGTCTTTAAATTTCTTTGTCTGGTTGAAGCTTTCTTTTTTGGTAGCTCTATTTTTTTTCTTAGTAGTTATCCATTTTTTGGTTTGTTATTGAATGTTGTTTACTTTTAGGTCGTACCAAAAGTGTTATAACATAGCCACGCTACTAAATGCTATCAGTAATAATATTCGAGTAACAAAATTTCATAGCGAGATAACTCGCTTTGATTAACTCAAGAAAATAAAACTTACAAAATATTTAAAGAAGGTGTATATTTACGGGAGCTTCCCAAATATTTACGATAAAGTATGTTATACATGCTAGATTTGAAATTGACGGTGTCGTCGAAAAACCCGATGTGATAGGTGCAGTTTTTGGTCAAACAGAAGGTCTCTTCGGTTCAGAACTTGATTTGCGCGAATTGCAAAAAACCGGTCGTATCGGTAGAATTGAAATCGATCTCCACTCTAAAAATGATCGTACAACCGGCGCAATTACCATACCAACCAGCCTAGATCGTGTCTCTACAGCTCTTATCACAGCCAGTGTTGAAAGCATAAACCGTATAGGGCCATGCAGCGCTAAGGTATCACTTGATAAAATCGAGGACATCCGTGAAGCAAGACGAAAAGTCATAATCGATCGCGCCAAAGAAATTCTCCACAAATGGAACATTGAATCCATGCCTAGCGTTGACGAAGTCTATAAAGAAATCAGCGAAACCATGAAAGTCGGCAAAGTCGAAAAATTCGGGCCAGAAGACCTCCCTGCAGGTCCAAGCCTTGAAAATTCACGCGAAATAATAGTAGTTGAAGGCCGTGCCGACATCATCAACTTAATGCGATGCGGATTAACCAACACCGTCGCATTAGAAGGCGCAAAAGTCCCAGATTCAATAAAACGTTTAACTAAAGAACGCGAAGCAACTGCCCTCTTAGACGGTGACAGAGGCGGCGACTTAATCCTTAAAGAACTCCTACAAGTAACCAATGTCAAATATGTTGGCCGCGCTCCAAGAGGCAAAGAAATCGAAGAATGCAACTGCAAAGAAATCGCTGAAGCCCTAGATAACCGCGTACCAGTTTCAGAAATCTCCAAGCAACAATCACAACAATCACCGCAACAGCCGCAGCAACCTTCACAGCAATCACAGCTCCTAATACAACAACCACAAAGAAAACAACCAGACAAACACCTACCACAACCAGAACACGCACCTCCACGCCCACCAAAAGCGCCAGTCCCAGAACAAATCAAAGAAGCTGTAAAATCCCTGCAAGGCACACTTGAAGCAATACTGCTAAATGACAAACTTGAGCAAATCGAACGTTTACCTGTAAGCCAACTCGCAGAAAAACTTCAACAAATAACCGGTGTTGAATCCGTCATTTTTGATGGTATCATTACACAACGTATCGTTGATATCGCTGCTGACAAAACAATCAAAAGAATCCTTGCCTCCAGAGTTTCTGAAGCAGTTAAACCAGCCGCAACCGTTGAACTGATAACCTTCCAAGAAGCCCTCCGCTAAACACCTCCATTTGTTTAGTTAACTTTTTTCTTATTGTTTTTCAAAAAGGGTAACCCGCATCTAAATTAAAGATGACAGGTTTCATCTTTAAATTTTCAATTTTTGCTCATATGGGTTTAGCTAAGAAAGGGTTATTTGCGGATTTGTCCACTGCCTAAGATGACATATTTTGTGGTTGTTAAGTGTTGTATGCTCATGGGTCCTCTGGTATGCAGTTTCTGTGTGCTAATGCCTATTTCTGTTCCTAAGCCAAACTGGTTGCCATCTGTAAAACGGGTGCTGGCATTCCAATAGACTGCTGCAGAATCTACCTCTTGTAGAAAGCGTGTAGCTTTTGAAAAGTCACAGGAGATTATAGATTCGCTGTGTTTTGTACCATACTTGTTGATGTGTTCAATGGCCTCTTGGAGATTTTCAACAACTTTAATGCCGATGATTAGGTCAAGGTATTCAGTGTACCAGTCTTGTTCTGTTGCAGCTTTAACGTCTGGCATGATTTGGCAGGTTTTCTGGTCTCCTCTAACTTCTACTCCGTTTTTGTGTAGCTCTGTAACTATTTTAGGTATGTATGTTTTGGCTATTTTACTGTGGATGAGTAGTTTTTCAACGGCATTGCAGACTCCGGGGCGCTGGACTTTAGCGTTAATTATTATGGGTGTTGCAATTTCTAGGTCGGCATCTTCTTCAATGTAAATATGGCAATTGCCTGTGCCGGTTTCAATAACTGGAATTTTGGATTTTTCAATTACTGTTTTAATTAGGTCCGCGCCGCCTCTGGGAATAAGAATGTCAATATATTCCCGCATGCTCATCAATTCTTCTGCAACTTTACGGTCAGGCGAATTTACTACTTGAATTGCATCAGTTGGAACATTTGTGCTTAGCAGAGCATATCGCAGGACCTCACCTATGATAAGGTTGGATTGTAAAGCGTCTGAGCCTCCGCGTAAAATAACTGCATTACCTGATTTTATACAGATACCTGCAGAGTCTGAGGTAACATTTGGCCTAGACTCATAAATTACGCCTACTACTCCGATAGGAACGCGAATTTGGCTTATGATTAAGCCGTTAGGGCGTGTCCAACTAGACAATATGGTGCCAATTGGATCTGCCAAAGTGGAAACCTCCCTAAGTTCCTTTGCCATGTTTTGAATTTTTTTCTGGTCCAAAGCTAAGCGGTCAAGAAGTGACGCTTTTAGATTCTTAGCTTTGGCCGCTTCAACATCAATTTTGTTTGCGGCAAGAATCTTTTCAGCGTTAGCTTCCAATGCGTTTGCCATTTGGCATAATGCTGCATTTTTTTGGTCTGCTGAAAGTTTTGCCATTTGAATTGAAGCTGCTTTGGCTTTCTGGCAAATTTCCTCAATCATCGTCGTTTTGTTCTCCTATAAAATGGATATTTCTATGTTCAATTACCTCTTTAGGCTTATCGGCTCCTAACTTTTCTAAGACTTCCGTAACTTGTAAGCCTTTTATCTGATTAAGTTGGCTGCTGTTAAAATTTGGGTTACCTCTTGCAAATTCATGCTGCTTTTCATCTTCTAAACTTACAACATCGCCAATATCAAAGACGCCGGTAACTTTAGTTATCCCAACTGCAAGTAAACTTGAGCCTTGAAGTATTGCCTCTTTTGCGCCTTCATTAACTTGAATTGAGCCTTTAACAGCGGCTCCATAGGCGATCCAGCGTTTTACAGCAGACATGCGGTCATGTGGTTTAAAATAAGTGCCCACTTTTTTGCCTGCTAAAATGTCACTTATTACATTTTCTTTTCTACTGTTTGAAATTACAACAGGAATTCCACAGCTGGTAGCGATTTCCGCTGCTTTAATTTTGCTCTGAATTCCTCCTCTGCCGCATTTGCTTTTACCTTTAAGCGATTTTTTTAGCTCACTTGTTATGTTGTCAACAGTTTTTATGAGCTCTGCACCCGGCTCAGATGGGTCAGCCGTGTATAAGCCTTCAACATCTGAGAGTATGATTACCAAGTCTGCGCAGATGGCTCCTGCAACCAGCACAGAGAGAATATCGTTGTCACTAAAATTTACTTTATACCCGTTTGTACGTCTAAGTTCAGCAACACTGGTAACATCATTCTCATTGATAATGGGCACTATACTGTTTTTAAGTAGTAACGTTAACACATCGCAGGTGTGAACATATGATTTTCTGTTGGAGAGGTCTTCAGCTGTAAGTAGAATCTGTGCAACTTTTAGACCATATGTTGCAAATAGTTTGCGGTATTTTGCCATCAATACGCTTTGACCAGTGGCAGCAGCAACTTGCTGAAAAACTACGTCCTTAGGTTTAGGTGTGATGCCAAGCTCTGCAATTCCAGCGGCTACGGCACCTGAGGTTACCAGTACAATTTTGTCACCTTGTTTTGTTGCCTGTGCTATTTGACAGGCAAGGCTTTGCATTTCTTGCTCGTCAAGTTCGCCTTTGCTTGTGGTTATACCGCTTGTACCGACCTTGACAACTATTAATCTTGAAGGCATGTTCTCCACTACTTCAGTGTTGCTTAAACTATTATGGATGTATGTTGTCTTGCTTAAAAATGCACTCAGCAAGTACTCATGTTTGTTACTAAACTACTAGTCTATACTGTGGTCTCTTGTAGTTTGTTTAAAAATGCAACCAACAAATAAATAATGTATGTTATTAAAATTCATACATTTAAGCGGTTAAACCTTAGCTTTTATACCATTCTTAAGAAAAATTTATAAGCCTTCAGAACGTCGAAATGAGGCTTGGCTAACTCTATGATAGTACCGTTACAAATACTAACTTCATTATCTAGTACACAATTAACTCAATTTGCATTTATGCTTGCACCAATCGCAGGCATCATTGCAATACTTGCCTCTTTATTGCTTATGCGAAAAATCGGCAAAATGGATCCTGGATCCCCCAAAGCCCAAGAAGTCGCACAAGCCATCCGTATAGGAGCTTACGCCTTCCTAAAACGGCAATACAAAACAATCTCAATTATAACCGCTGTAATCTTTGTGCTAATAGCAGTAGCACTTGACGTGGGAACCGCTGCAGCTTTCCTAATTGGTGCAGTTGCATCATTAGCAGCGGGTTATATTGCCATGGACAATGCTACAAAAGCTAACGTTCGCTCCGTAGCTGCAGCCAAGGTAAGCGCTGATAAAGCTCTGAAAACTGCATTTTACGGTGGAGCAACAATGGGCTTTGCTGTTGTTGGGCTCTCACTTTTAGGCGTAACCGTACTATTTCTGCTCTATGGCGGATATGGCGCACTTTTCAACCAAACTCTTGATGCTCAGGCAGCTGCAGACTTAGGTAGAAGCGCTGCAAGCGGCATTGTCGGCATGGGTTTTGGGGCATCACTAATTGCGTTATTTTCCCAGCTTGGCGGTGGAATCTTTACCAAAGCAGCTGACATAGGTGCAGACATCGTCGGCAAAGTTGAAGCAGGTATACCTGAAGATGATCCAAGAAACCCTGCATGCATCGCTGATAACGTTGGCGACAACGTGGGTGACTCAGCTGGTAGAGGTGCAGACCTTTTTGAATCTGCAGTTGGCGAAAACATTGGTGGCATGGTTATCGGAGGTCTACTTAGCTATACAACTGGAAACTTGCTGTTTCTAGTTTTCCCATTAATTGTTCGCGCTTTGGGCATATTTGCAACCTTAGTTGGTATGCCTTTTGTAAAACTAAAGCCCTCTGAAATGAAAAATCCAATGAAGGCTCTCCGTAAAGGAGTAACCGTAACAACCATTGTATGTGCAATACTGTTCTTTATTGTTTCAATCCTATTCTTCTATGATGGCTGGTACTACATCTTTGGCAGCTTAATGACTGGATTAATTGCAAGCGTCATGATTGACTATATCACAGACTATTACACGGGACGTGACAGAACTCCAGTTAAGAAAATCGCTCAATCAAGCCAAACAGGTAGCGCAACAAACATTATCACTGGCATTGCCGTAGGCTTAGAAACAGTAGCACTACCCATAATCACACTTGTAATAGGTTTAATCGTATCCTACGTGCTTGGTCAACATTACGCCATATTGAACGGCATTTCACCTCTTGAAGGCGGAATCTATGGCACAACACTAGCAACCATGGGTATGCTTGCAGTAATGGGTATAGTCTTAGCCCTTGACGGCTTTGGTCCAATTGCTGATAACGCCGCAGGCATTGCAGAAATGGCAGGTGAACACGGTTCAGCAGAAACAATGGAAGCCCTTGATGCAGTAGGTAACACAACAAAAGCTCTAACCAAAGGCTTCGCACTTGGCTCAGCACTACTTGCAGCTCAATTACTCTTCCATACATACATTACAGAGGTAAATCTGCAAACAGGCCAAAGTATTATCATAGACATATCAAATCCTGCTGTGCTTATTGCAGGTTTCATTGGTGCGATGCTTCCATTCCTGTTCTCAGCTCAAGCAATTGACGCCGTCGGTAAAGCAGCAACAAAAATGGTTGCCGAAGTAAGACGCCAATTCAAAGAAATCCCTGGCATCTTTGACGGAACAGCAAAACCCGAATATGACAAGGCTGTAGACATTAGCACTAAAGCAGCCCTTGCAGGTATGGTTGTTCCAGGTATAATTGTTGTAGTCGTACCCATAATCGTCGGTGTCCTTATGGGTCCAGTTGCAGTTGGCGCGCTTGTCATAGGATGTACCTTAACAGCTGTTCCATTAGCCCTATTCATGAACACTGGTGGTGGCGCATGGGACAATGCAAAGAAACACATTGAAGCAGGAAACCTTGGCGGCAAAAACAGCCCAGCTCACCAAGCAGCAGTCGTCGGTGATACAGTCGGTGACCCATTAAAAGACACAGCTGGACCAAGTTTACACGTGCTCATAAAACTGCTAAGCACGATGTCAATTGTGTTCATCCCACTGTTCCTCAACCTGCTAGGCTTAATCTAACCAGTTAAGCCTAAAGAACACCCTACTTTTTTAGGGCCCCATTCTTATTTTTGAAATAATCAAAAGATTTCTAAATTTCACAAAACAAAATTTAGTTCTATGCAAGATGTGCCATTGGGTCTATTAGTTTGTCTTCTTCGAGTATGGTGCTTTCTGTTTTTATTTCTTTAACGATTTTTTTAGCGTTATCTGTTAAGAAGAAGACTTTGTAGGTGTTTCTGCCGTTTCTTGTGACTTTTGTATCTTCACGAAAAATTCCTGCGTCTCTTAAAAGTTCACAGTTTTTAAGATCTGAATTTGGCATAATCATACCCTCACTAGCTTCTAAGTACCAAAGGCATTTATCCTTGTTGTCTAACGCTGCAAGCATGTATTTTTTGAAAACCCCTATACGTGTTTTAATGTAATCACACATGTAGTCTTCAAATTTTATTGACATATATTATAATTTAAAGTTCAATAAATTTAAATTTTATCATCACACCAAACGCCCATTTGGTTTAAATTTTTATCCCTTTTATTCCACAATTGCACGAGTTTTTACACGTTTATACCCTAATTGCGCCACATTGTATTTTTACCCCTTCACATAATCAATATTGTCCTGTTAAGAGATGAAATTTACCTTTGAAAATCGTAGAAAAAAACCTACATCAGGGTTTTATCAAAGTTGTGCCCGACACACCTGATGATCTATGGCACCTGTATAATGTCATATACAAAGGTGACGAAGTTTACGCTTACACATCAAGAGCAATAAAAACCGACTCAGAAGCTTCCCGCCCAAAAAGCGCTGAACGCGTTTCAGCCTTCATGGGCGTAACCGTCGAATCCGTTGGCTGGGACCGATTCTTAGGAAAACTACGAGTTCACGGCTTAATCTGCCACGCCCCAGATATCATCCCTACAGGCGCACATCACACACTCGCCTTAGGCTTAAACCAGCAATTCACCATTGTCAAAAAACAATGGCCAAAACACCTCCTAGACAGGCTAACCCAAGCAAGCGAAAGCGAAAAACCCCTACTTATAATCTCCATAGATGACGAAGGCTTCGCAATCGCAGAAACCAAACAATACGGCGTAGAAATAAAAATTGAAGAACGCATCCGCCTCCCAGGAAAACACGAAGCTGACAAACGCGTCGAAGGCACAAAAGCATACTTCCGAAAAGCCCTAAACAGCCTCAACCAACTCTGGACACAAAACCATAACCCCATCATAATAATCGGTGCCGGCTTTGTCAAAAACGATTTCGCCCGCTACCTCGCAGAAGAAGCCAAAGACACAAACAAATCTGTAGCCGACATAAAAAGCGTCAACAACGGCGGAACCGCAGGCATCCATGAAGCCCTCCGATCAGGTGTACTGCTAAAAGCTACCAACCAACTACGGGTTGTAGAAGAAACAGAAGCCATAGAAGAAGTCATGAAACGCCTAGGTAAAGGCGAAGGCACCATAACCTATGGTCTAGCAGGCGTTGAAGAAGCAATCCAAATGGGTGCCGTTGAAAAACTAATTGTTGCAGACACCGCACTACGAGACGCTGAGGAAGATCAGAGACTTAAACTTGAAACTCTACTACGTGACGTTGAACGACAAAACGCTAAAGTAACCATAATAAGCACAGAGCATGAAGCAGGCTCAAAACTTTTATCCCTTGGTGGACTAGCAGCACTGCTAAGATTCCCAATTTATCATACCCCCACAAACCAATAACCAATCTTCTTTCTTTATCTTTGGTATCCAGCGCATTTGCAAATGATTATTTTTGGTTTAAAGTATTACTGTTTGCTCTATTGCCTAACTAAAGTTATCACATAATCCTGTTTGATAGTCAAATAACCACTTTTGATGAAATGCCTTTGGCTTTAGTTTTCTAAAAAATGTGTAAACCCCTTGTACTAACAGTTGGTCTTATATTTGAAGAGTCTGTAGGGTATGCTCATAAGGTATTAGCTGATATATATGGACACTGATACAGCCGAATTAGAGTATGCCCTACGTGGTAAAGCATGGAAAGTTTACTGGTTTTTACTTAAAAAAAGTGAACCTGTAAGTGTGCGTGAGGTACAACGGGCGCTGCATTTTAGTAGCCCAAGTGTTGCTAATCATCATCTTGAGCAACTACGTGAACTTGGCTTGGTTGCCAAACAAGAGATTGGCGGTCACTACATTTTGGTAAGTGAAGTTAAAATTGGTGTGCTTAAGCATTATGTGAAACTTGGTAAACTTTTGTTTCCAAGATTTTTCTTCTATGCCTTATTTTCCACAGTGTTTTATTTAGCGTACATAATGTTTTTGGTGACCGCGTTTAACCGTGACAACCTATTTATTGTCATGTTTGGCGCGATTGTTTGTGGAATCTTTTGGTATGAAGCATATCGTGTTTGGGGTATGCGCCCATTCTAACAGTTAGTACAGCCTGTTCTTAGGCTTAGGATAAAATAAAAACGTGCACGTAACCCTTTAAGGAGAAAAAAATCGTATGGTACAAAAAGAATTAAAAAGAAAAACTAAACTTTACACTTTAGTAGCAGTACTTTCTGCAGTACTACTAGTAAGCGCCATTTATACAGTTACTACACCCCCCGTAATGTACGGATTACTTGGCATTTCGCCAATGAAACACTTTACTTCAATAGAGGAATTAAGAACCTATCTAATAACTAACACCCAGAACCCCACCGCCTATCCAGATTCCTTTGATAATGATTCCGGATCTGAATTTTGGTCTAGACCTGATTCTGTGGAGATTACGGGCAGTGGATTTGAATCCAGTATGCCTCCTATCCCTACACCTTTGCCGTCTTCAATTCCTTCGGCAGCTACAGATAGTGCAGCGGGCGCCTTTACTACATCAACAACAGGTTTTTCGACAACTAATGTTCAGGTTGCTGGTGTTGATGAGGTAGACATTGTAAAAACAGACGGCAAGTACATCTATACGTTAAATGTGAATTATGATAATGAGTTATGTAGCAGTGTCCAAATTGTTAGGGCAGATCCTCAAAGTCCTGAGGTTGTCGGTAAAATTGCTTTTGACAGTTCAACTTATATTTATGGTATGTATCTTAGCGAAGATGGAAATAAGCTTGCAATTTTAGGTAACCACCATCAATATTTCGGTATAATGCCCCTTAATGAAATAGTACCTAGAGATGATGATGTGTTAGAGCCCATGCCAACGTCTGCGCCAAGTGACTTTTTTTGGCCATATAACACTCAAACATTTGTCTATGTTTATGACGTTTCTAACAAGGCTGAACCCGTATTAGCAAGAGACTTGACTTTAAGCGGTAACTACATTAACTCACGCATGGCCGGTGACTATATTTACCTTATAGTTAACCAATCAGCGGATTTAAACGATGAAACAGTATTTCTTCCAAGAGTTAGCATAGATGCAGTAACTAAAGAAATTGCTCCAACAAGCATTTACTATGCAGACATACAAGACGCTTACTTCTCATACACCACATTTACTAGTCTTAACATAATGAATGATGCTGAGCAGCCAACAAGCATGACCATTCTTATGGGCGCTTCAAGCTGCATGTACGTTTCAACCCATAACATGTATGTAACCTTCAACAAATATGAAAGCACAGAAATCTACCGCGTATCATTTAAGGGTGCAAACATGAGCTTTAGAGCACAAGGCACCGTACCTGGATATGTACTAAACCAGTACAGCATGGACGAATACGATAATCACTTCCGCATTGCAACTACAGTATCCACAGGCACCTGGGACAATAGAATAGACTACAACAACGTATATGTCTTAAACATGAATCTTGGCACAGTTGGTAAAATTGAAAACTTAGCCCAAGGTGAACGTATCTACTCTGCACGATTTGCAGGTGACAAAGCTTACCTTGTCACTTTCGAACAGATAGATCCTTTCTTTGTATTGGACCTTAAAGACCCAACCTCACCCAAAGTTACAGGTGAACTCAAAATTCCAGGATTCTCAAACTACCTACACCCCTACAGCGAAAACTATGTCATAGGCATAGGCCAAGAAAACAATGCCGTCAAGCTATCCCTCTTTGACGTCACTGACGTGAGTAACCCCATAGAAATCGCAAAATACGTTATAGGTGAAAACGCTGACTACACTCAGTCTCCTGCACAATATGACCCTAAAGCTTTTCTGTTCGACCCACAAAAACAGCTCTTAGTTATACCCATATCAATTAGTAACTACTCAATATATGAACCGTTCCCTGCACCTGAATACGACAGCACCGATAACTCCACCCTCATTGTCTTTCCTCGAGAAATGCAATTAATCAAGGAAGGTAGCTTCTGGCAAGGCGCTTATGTCTTCAGTATATCTCCGGAAAACGGCTTTACATTGCAAGGTGAATTATCTCATCAATCCAATAGCAACAACTACTGGTATAATTATTATGACTCAATAACTCGCTCGCTATACATCGGTAACACACTTTACACCATTTCAAACAGTATGGTACAACTAAACAGTTTAGACGACCTAAGCTTAATTGCCCAAGTCATCTTCTAAACTTCCTACATTTTTATTATTAAACAAAATTTTACACAACGTTAGCTATCAAAACTCGATTTGCCTATTCTTAAGCCATCTTCTTTTCGGAATTAATATGTATTTCTTAAAATAGTGCTTAAGAGTCTAGTTATTCAAGGAAAAAATATGTCTTACAGATATAGTGGTAGTTTTGTCGAGTCAGCTGCCCGTTACAAAAAATTTTTATCCATACTTATGATAGTTTTCCTAGTTGTTGCCGTATTCTTTTTTTATCTAAACTTAACTGGAGTCATAAACAACATAGTATACTACGCTCTGCTGATTAGTTTGATGATAGCTACTTTGCTCTTAAATTACTTTTTAGGTAAAATATCAAAAAAACGTTATGACTCAACTATACACTAAAAAAGAGTTATTTTGCTTTGTTAGCCTTTTTAGTGCAGGCATCACTGCAATATTTCTTTTTAGCATCAAAAGTCATAAACTTCTGCTTGCAAACCGGGCACTTTTTATCCAAACAATTCACCTCATCCTTTATCTGTTGATTAGACTAAAAAGTTTTTCCAAAAATTCCTGCAACAACCCGTTAATGCCTGTGAATTTCGTTTACTTATAGCCTGGAAAGAAGGGCGGCCGTGGTTTGTCTGCTGCTTTGTTCTTAACTGGGGACTAATGTTTGGACAGGTAGGCTTTAGCATAATTATGGTAAAATAATTGTTTTAGATGATGGTTTAGGTTTAATAGCTAAATTCAATTTAACTGTAAGATCATACATGTTTGGTTGCCGGTTAATTGAGAAATTTAACCCGTCTAACCGTATCATCATAGGTTTGTTGTCTTCTGAAATTTCTTTGATACTGTTTGCAAAATCTCCAATCTTGTTAATGATTACGTTAACGTCAAAGTCTGTTTTTTTGCTCTCGCAGGTACATGTGTTGTTTTCTTGTATTTCGTTTTCATACACTTGTTTTCACCTCCAAAAATAATCTGTTAAATCAAAGTCCTTACCAAAAAGAGGGAATGCATAAGCATCTTAAAGATGTGTGACTGCACAATGACAAACACACATCAGTTTGTTTAAATCGCCTCTCTGTCTTTTAATGTGGGCTTGCACTAAAACAAAAATGAGGTTTGTAATCTCAGTTTTATTGACTATTTGTTAATCTGTTTTTATTTTGGTAATCCTTATGAATGTGATTGGTCTTAAAATCTCTGATGTGCTAACCGCTGAATTGCAAATTAAAAGCAAAAAACTTCCAGAAAATGTGTCAGAATACCCTTGAAATAGTTAATGTTCTGTGTTGTTTTTTCGTTTAATTTATATACTGGTGTTTGAACTATGGTTGTGCATTAAAAGAGGAATATCTTAAGTATGGGTTCCAAGTCTCCAAGAGGCGAATTTGCCGCAAGGCAATTAGCAAAAAAGCGGAAGAACTTCCGTTGGCACGATAGGTACTTTAACAGACGCATGCTTATGCTAGACGAAAAAGTTGACCCAATGCAGGGTGCACCTCAATCTCGAGGTATCGTTCTAGAAAAAGTAGGTGTCGAATCAAAACAGCCCAACAGCGCCATTAGAAAATGTGTCCGCACGCAACTTATCAAAAACGGCAGAACTATCACAGCTTTCCTACCTGGTGACGGTGCACTTAACGTTGTAGACGAACATGATGAAGTCGTCGTTGAGGGTATCGGTGGTACACGAGGCGGTGCTATGGGAGACATTCCGGGTGTGCGCTGGAAGGTAGTAAAGGTAAACGGCGTATCACTAAATGAGCTAGTTTATGGACGAAAACAAAAACCATCAAGGTAATAGTTTATGAGTATACAAACAACCGTAGCACAACCCCCAGAAATTAAACTCTTCCAAAAATGGTCATTTAAAGACATTACAGTAACCGACATTGGATTACAACGTTATCTAAACTTGACCCCGATGGTTGCTCCACACAGCATGGGTCGTCATGAACATCAAAGATTCCGTAAAGCAAAAGTAAACATTGTCGAACGTTTAATCAACGGATTAATGCGTAGCGGCAAAAACAGCGGCAAAAAAGCCAAAGCAGCAAACATTGTTAAAGAAGCCTTTGAAATAATCAGCATAAAAACAGGCAAAAATCCTGTTGAAGTTCTTGTCAAGGCAGTAGAAAATTCTTCACCATGCGAGGATACAACAAGAATCAGCTATGGTGGTGTCGTTTATCACTTATCAGTTGATGTTGCACCACAACGCAGAATCGACTTGGCAATCCGTCACATTACTGCAGGTGCAAGAAATGCATCATTAAACAATCCACGTAGCATCCAAGAAACACTTGCTGACGAACTTGTTTTAGCTGCAAGCAAAGACATCAAGAGCGCCGCAGTAGCAAAACGTAACGAAATTGAACGTGTTGCACAAAGCAGCAGATAAAACTGCAACACTTTTCCCCTTATATATCATAAATTATTTTTTGTTTTTCATTTTAAAGTTTTAAAATTGATTTTTGGGTTGCTTTTTGTTTTTGCTTTAAGCAAATTAAGTGTTTTAAAGTTGATATTTTTTCTTGTGGATGAGGTTAAATTTGGAAATAAGTTAATAAAACCATGTGTAAAGTTTTTTTTGGTAAGATGAAAAAAATGAAAAGACAACTATTAATGACTTTTTTGTTGTGTGCTTTAGCTTTAACTGGTTTTACTATGTTACCCGCGATGCAGGTGAGTGGTGCATCAGCTGATGCAAAAATTCTTAGTTACAGTTGGTATGTAGCAGCCACAGACGATATGGCGACATATGCAGGTGACTTAGTTGTCGTTGGTGAACTGCAAAATATTGGTACAACTAACATTTTTTCTGTTTACGTGTTAGGTACTGCATTTGTAAATGGGGAAGAAGTTGCTTATGCTTCACGGCAAGTGTTTGGAAATAATCTACAGCCTAGTCAAAAAGCTCCTTTCTATCTAGATTTTCTGCCTCAAAATTATGTAACCAACGATTCAAACTGGATGGCAGAGGATGTTACTGATGTAATTGTAACTGTTGGTTATACTATTGACACTGATGAAAACATGTATCAGGGTTTAACAGTTTCTTCACAAGGATATGGTGATTCTGACGTATACACAGTAATAGGTTCAGTTAAAAACGACGGCACAGAAACCGTTGGCGATGTTAGAGTAATAACAACATTCTATGACAATAGCGGTACCGTTGTCAGCTTAAACTATACTGAAATTCTCTCCAGCTCTCTTTCACCAGGTGCGTCTAAAAATTTCATTGTAACACCTGTTGACAATTATCCTGGGTACGACATAGCCAGCTATGAAATCCTCGTTCAAAGTACTAGCCAACAACCTAGTGTTCCATCCCCTACTCCTTCATCGACAATCTTTCCAATTCCAAACGTATCTGCTTCAGCCCCTGCAGAAGGCAGTATCATACTCTCCGGATTCGCTTTGATTATAATTGCAGTGATATTGGTTGTCGTTGCTATTGTTGCAATTGTTCTTGTTGTCCTACTTATCCATGGAAAACGCAGAAAACCTCTATAAATAGTGCATACCGAAAAAGAAAAACTGATTTAGATTATTTCTAAATCAGCATCTATTTTTTTAGTCTTAAACAGTCAATTAGACTATACTACGCATTTTTAGTTGAAGGTGCAATATTTTTCTCTCTTATGCCTGCTCACATTTTTTGGTTTGTTTAAAAGTAGTTAAGGACGTTTTAGCCTGAGCGAGTGTGGATTTCAACTATGTCCCCATCGTCTAAGGCAAAGCTTATTCCAACTTTTTTAGGGCTGAAAGGTAAACGTTTGGCCCAGACCATTGCAAATAGAAAGTTGCTAATGAATTCTTTATGGATGTTTTTTGCCAAGTCACCAATGGTTGTCCCACGTTTAAGAGCAAATGGACGTCCCGTATCGGTTTTTGAGCCAGGTTCTTTGGTATAGATGCGTATGATGCCTAAGCTTTGAATTAATGCTTTACCTAACTCTTCAACACCTACTTTCTTCTCGCATGACATAGGTACAATTGGAATTTTGTCATTAACATACTTTTTAAGCACACGCAGATTCGATATAGCCCCTGGTAAATCAGCTTTATTTGCCACAATCACTGCGGGTTTATATGTAGTGGTTTCAAAAATTGCATCTTCCACATCATCAAGTGTTACTTCTCCACTAATTCTTACAATGGCATCATGAATCTTGTAGCTACGCAACAAGGTCTCTACATCTTTCATGGTACACTCAATTAGTTTACCAACCAAAATAATACGTAATGCCGTGCCTGCATGACGTCTATCGACCTCAACGCGGCCATTAGGCTTTTTTACCAAAACCCTGCTCTTCTCCAGCTCAGTAACTAAAAGCTCCACCTGCCCAATTGGATTGTTAGCTAAATCAACCATTAAGATTACACCATCAGCATTTCGGGCAACACCAAGAGTCATTGGACCCCAAGCCCGTCCATCTCCACTACCCTCCATAACTGCCGGAGTTTCAACTAATTGAAATTGAACATCACCAAAATCCATAATTCCCGGAACTGGTTGAGTCGTAGTATAATTCGTAGGTGAAACAACAACATTAGCCTTAGTAACCGTCTGCATTAGACAACTCTTACCCGCATTTGTAGGCCCAAGGATAGCAACCTGCGCTGAACCCTCTTTTTCTACAAATAACTTTGGCCCGCCACTACTTTTACCAGTGCCCTTACGCTTTTTATCTTCAAGGTCCTCACGAATTATAGCAATCTTTCTCTTGATCTCGCCTCGAAGTTTTAATGTACCTTTATGTTGCGGAACGTACTTTAGGAATTCTGTCATTTTCTCCATTTTATCTCTTGGAGTATGGGCAGCTTCTACTTCTTCCCATTTATCAAGCGCTTCAGGCGGAAGATTTGTCGGCATGTAAACTTCAGCAAAATATACCTCAAGTCAACTTTAAGTCTATTTCGAATATTATATTTATTTTTTACTTGACTGAAGGTTCAATTTTGCCAATAGGCAACATTAGTTTTGAATGTCCTCCTTATAATTACGCCATAAAAGATCACTGCTCTTGATGTATACCAAATAAGAGTAGAATAACGCAACTTACAAAATACTTTGTGAAGAATTTACTATCTTGCAGAGGTTTAGCTGTGGCTTTAGGGAATTTCTGTCTTATTATCTCGTAGCGCTAGCCAACGCTTAATCTCAAGTCCTGTGCCTTTGCCTTTGCCAAGCCAGTTGTCACCATACTTTTGCTTTAGCTTCTCGCTATAAGACGCAAAAGTTTCTGCTTCAGTAACTTCAATGCTGTCTATTTTCTTCTTAACCACGCACTATTATCTCCAGTTTAACTTAACTGCCTAACTCTCTTAGTTAAGTCTAACTCGATACCAAAAGTATTGAAATTACACTTAACCCCTAATACAACACCAATTAACATACTAACATACCGCACACAAACAATTTAACCTTAACGCACCCAGCAAAAAACACAAAAACTACACTATATATTTGACCAAGACTCAACATCACAAATCATTATTCCCATATTATTAGTTTAATATTTGTGTTTTTGTATGTTCGTTTAATCTTTTCTGTAGTTTTGCTTGGGCTTGTTTACGTGTATCGTTTGAGTGTGATTGAGTGGTCTTGGGTGTATTCGGTGTTAACTGTGTATGGTGTGGTGGTTACTCCGTTTTTGATTTTTAGTATTGTTGTGGCGTATTGTTATAGGCCTGTGCCGGATCGGGGTTATCGTCCTAAAGTTAGTGTGATTGTTCCTTGTTTCAATGATGAGTTGGCTATTGTGAATACTATTGACTCTATTCTAAAGTCGGATTATCCTAAAGATAAGCTTGAGCTTGTGGTGGTGGATGATTGTAGTGTGGATGGTTCTTTGGCTGCTATGTCTGGCTGTTCTACGGCTAATCTTCGGGTGGTTGCTTTGCCGTGGAATGTGGGTAAGCGTCATGCTGTTGCTGCTGGGCTTAAACGGTGTACGGGTGATGTTGTGGTCCTTATGGATAGTGACACTGTTGTGGACGCTAATAGCATAGTCAATCTTGTTCAGCCGTTCCGGGATGAAAAAGTTTATTGTGTTTGCGGTAATGCTGTGGTTCATAACTCGAGCAGCAAGAAAATTAATAGTTGGTTGGCCAAGTTTCAGCGGGTTTGGTATGCTGACGCTTTTCGTATCCGTAAAGGTGCAGAATCACTCTTTGGTGTCGTCCTCTGTTGTAGTGGTGCTTTGGCTGCTTATCGGCGTGATAAGATGTTGCAGGTGGCTGATAAATGGATCAATGAAAAGTTTGCTGGTCGTGCGGTATCTTGCGGGGATGATCGGCAGTTAACTAATGCGATGCTTGAGTTGGGCGGTAAGAGTGTGTTTCAATCTAATGCTTTGGCTTACACTATTGCGCCTCATGGGTTTAAGAAATTTATGAAGCAGCAGGAACGCTGGGGCAGAGGTTCACTATACGGGTTTATTTATGGTAGCAAGTTTTTCCCAAAAAAGAATTGGAAACAAAAACTCATATTCTACTCAACAATGCTGGTCTCGTTCCTTGCTCCTGTTGCTTTGGCTCTCAGCTTTGTGAGTATTGTTTTGATTGGTGGTTGGGCTGCTGCGGTCTTGTTTTTTGCTGGCCACTTAATGATTGGCTGTTTGGTGGCGTTGAATGATAAGCTGCTTGTTGATTATTTCACGCCTTGGGATATGTTGTATCGTGTGGTGTTTTTTGTGCTGATGTCAGCGGTTACATTCGTGTATTTGTATGCTTGGCTTACACCCTGGAAAGGGACTAAATGGGGGACACGCTAGATGTCTGTTGAATGAGGCATCAGGCTTAAAATATCATACCATAAATGTAACAACTTAAGTCAGCGTCTGAAACTAACATGGTCTAAATTGGAAATAGATATATTATGGAAATGGATTTATTACATTATAAAACATTGGGGAAGAAATGATTGTCAAAAGATAAAAATTATTTTACCCGATTATGTTGAAGCATCAATAGCTGTGATGTATCGTGGTGCCAGTGAGGAGAAACTTGCAGAAGTTAGAGCACAATGTGCAGAACAAATAACACTCAATGAACAAGAAGCCGCATAAAGAAACACTACGGGTCCAAAGGAGGGACAAACAAGAGCAATCGCGTATATAGGTACTTATCTCCGTGAGGAAGATACGGCTGGTGGGGTTTCATCCAACAGGTCAAACATATTGGGTGCACCAGATGACAAATTTGCACGGTTTTACACGCCAGCTGCTAATGGTCAAGCAGCACAAATTATTGGCTTGCTATCCACCCACACTTCATTATTTACTGCCGTTACCGTTGTAGCAAAAAAGGGGCCAACTGATTCATTAATGGCCAATAAAAACCGTGTAAGTGTATGGGCAAGTGTAAATGGAGCTGATTGGACTTGGGATTACATTGGAGGCGCAGTTATAACAACAGCAAATAATGCAACCGCAAGCACGTATACTGTAGGTTACACATCATCCAAATCATATTTGTTTGTTACAGTTGAATGCAACACTTTTGTCACTAATCCATATGCCTATGGAGCGACTAACTTTAACGATGTTGAAGTAGACAGTGTCAAATTCGCTTAATTACCCCTCTTTTTTATTCTCCTATTTTGCATGTTTTCGTTTTTAATGCATAATTTGGAATTAAACTTAAATATTGCCTGCAACTGAGTTCCTTATGGCAAATACACGTGAAATCTAAAAGTTACCTATGTCTGGCAGTTCTTGGACTCTTAATAGCGTCTTTATGTGTTTTACAACCAGCTCAGGCTCAGTATAGTGCTAACAGGAAAGGTCAGGAACATATTTCTCCGCTTGACATAACTTCTCCAACAAATATTACTTATGCAACAAATCAGTTATGCTTTAACTTTACTGCTAAAACCGTTTTTAACCTTAACGTTGCAGATGTTACAATAGACTACTGTCTTGACGATAAGAATAACATTACAGTACCAGTATCTTTAGTGCTTGTTCCAGTAGGGACATATGTCACCACCAACTCTGATGGAACTACAACTACTAAGCCTTCTACTTTGTTTTCTTATTATATAATCACTGGGTCTGCTGACCTTGGCGATTTATCTCAAGGATCACATAGTTTAACCGTTTTCGCTCGATATATTAGCTATGTGGGGAATAACGTTTACTTTGATAAAAAGACAATCTATTTTACGATAAATGGAAATTCACAAATTACTTCTAATCATGATCCTGAGTCTCAAATTACGTCTAACGTTGACCTTACTGACAGTATATCTGAAGCAGAGTTACCACTTAATACTGTTTGTGCATTTGTAGGTGTTATTTCACTTGTAGCTGTTGTATCTTTTGTTTTGTTTACAAGACGTAGACCAAATAATACGCCTGAAAATAGTTCAAATCCAACTGTTTTAAACTGATTAGTTCCATTTTAGTTTTGAGAATGGTTTATTTGATTTTTCCTTCTAGTATGTTTTTGGTGTATTTTTCCCACGGGCTATTTACGTAAGGGCTTGTGCTATCAAGGTTTTTTAATCCCATATATTTTTGCAGTGCCCACGCATCATTGTTGAGGAATTGTGGCCATAGATTGTTTCATGTTATGGCTCCTTTGTTGTGTATTAGTCTTTAGTAGGTTTTCGTCTTTGGGTCACATGAGTCTTAGCATGAGGCATGTGTTGTCGTAGCTTAACCAATCTAAAATTTACGGCAAAGAAAAAGCCGTAACTTATCATGGTTACCTCTGATAGTCACAAACTGTAGAATTTGGTAGGTGATTTTGGTTGTTATTTTTGTGAATGTAGCTTAGTGAAAGAAATGTTGGGTGTTTTTTGTCAGAAGCTGTAGGTATGCCATTTGTTTACTTCTGTTGGGAAATAGTAAGTTTTCCATGTGCGCCAGTAGTGGAATGGTTTAAAAATTACTGGTATGTCAAACTGTGTTGGCGTTGTTGTTGGTGTTGGATTGGTGGCTGTTGTTGATGTTGGTGTTTGTGTTGGGTCTGTTGTTGGTGTTGAATCGGTAGGTGTTGATGTTGTTGGTGTTGGTGTTTGGGTGGTTGTTGTTGGTGTTTGAGTAGTTGGTGAGAAGGTTTTTTGTTCTTTTAGGTATTGTTGTGTTATTTGTCCGCTTTTTGTGGGTGTGTAGTTTGGTGCGCCGTTGTGTAGTTTGAATATGCCTATGTCTCTGAACCAGTGTACTATCCAGTTTATGCCCCATTCGTTAAAGATTTTTAGTTCGTTTTCAAATGCTTGAAGTTCATAGTTTGCTTCTTGTCCGGTTTTTTCTATGTTTGCGCCGCATTCTGTTATGAATATTGGTTTGTTTAGGGTGTTTAGTACGTAGTCTATTTTTTCTGCGGTGAAGGCACGTTTTAGTT
>JGI24705J35276_12238456_pt1 | contig 22803 bp, 19 predicted proteins | sample TergutNt197P4_FD_35276 | JGI IMG/M metagenome (IMG submission 35276) | reverse complement strand
GTTACATTAAATTCATGAGGGAAAAGGATATCATCCTGAAAGACCCTTCAAACGCGAGTTATTTCATTATAGGTCATCTTTAGAATCAGGGCGTCATGTTTATCGAAAAAGAATATCTCGAAGCGTGGATGAACCGCATTATGGAGCGGTTCGACCGGTTGGAAAACCGCATAACCAAACCGCCTGAAAAGGAAAGGCATAAATTCAACGGCGAACTGCTGCTGGACAATCAGGACTTGTGTATTATGCTGAACGTAAGCAAGCGTTCCTTGCAGCGTTACCGGAGTTTGGGTTGGCTGCCATTCAAGCGGATAGACCAAAAGACATACTATTTGGAGTCGGATGTCGAAAAATTTATCAGCGAGCGGATACAGAAAAGGTGTAGCAAATAATACAGATTGACTGTGTTTTAAACCGTTGAAAATGAAAAACATGAAACTTGCAAATTCAAATGGCAGAAATTCCCGTATGGAAGTTTATAAAATATCATTACCTTTGCCTCAATATATTACCGTACAAATTGATTGAATATGCTATGGCGTGATACAAGCGGCAATATCGTTACCAGAAAGGTTGGCAACCGACTTTTGGATAATGCGGGGAACTGGTTGTTCGAGATCAGGGGCGACCGTATTTACGACACGTCCGGCAACTGGAGATTTGAGTTCCGCGGCAATCGCATATATGATACCGCCGGAAACTGGCGGTACGAAATGAGAGGCGACCGCCTCTACGACACCGCCGGAAACTGGTTGGGGTCAGAATATTAAAAATCCAGATGGTTGGAAAACGTTAATAATTATTTGCGATATAAAAAAAGACAGATTTTAATGCAATGTATTGTTATATTTCTTTGAAGCTGATGGGCAAAATAAATGCCGTTAGACTATCTTTAAGTAACATAATTTCAATTATTTAATATTTTATCTTCTGATTCGTCGCTGTATGGTTGAGTTTTCCTGATTTGTACGATTGTTTCCTCCATTGGAATTATTACGGGTATCGTTAGGCTGAGGGGTTGTTGTAGTTGGGTTTGTTCGTCCATTAATTGCCCTGACAGTATAACCTCCAGAATTGACAGAAACTCTATTGTAAGCTTCTACCGCTTCGGCAGGTACATACATTGTTATTGCCGGTATATTAACCCCCGAATATACTGTAGAACCTATACGCAATGGCGTTAATGCGTAGTTGATGATCTCTGTCAATCCAACGCAATTGTTAAACGAATATAAACCAACAGAAGTAATGCCTTCGGGTAATGTTATTGATTTGAGTTCTGTGCAATTGGAAAAAGCATAGTTGCCAATAGAAGTAACTCCGTAATGGATCAATATTTTTTTGATAGAGGTGCGAACATTATACCAGGGAGCGCCGGTTGAATTAAAATTTGCCATAGCGCCTTTTCCGCTGATAGTGAGCGCACCGTCATTCAATTCAGCTTTTACAGAAACTGCACCCCCCGGATTGATTCTTGTTGAAACGCCGCAATTCCATGTATTACCTTCACTTTCACTGTGTGTGTCTGCTTGTAGATTGCTGTTTACTGCCGTATTCAACCTTACTGAACGTGTAGAATTTCCCGGTGTGGCTGATTCTCTGCGTGCGGTTGATTCGGTTTGAGTATTTGTGTTTTGATTTGATGCTGAACGATTATTGTCTGCTTGTTGAGTTCTACTTACTGCCGTATTCGACCTTACTGAACGTGTAGAATTTCCCGGTGTTGTTGAAGCTCTGTTTGCAGATGATTCGGTTTGAGTATTTGTGTTTTGATTTGATACTGAACGATTATTATTTACCCTTCTACCTGTCAAGTCAAAATATTGAACAGGATTATTTCTTCCGGTTCTTACCTCAATTACGTCTTCACGAATTGTAACTCCATCATAATTGCATGGAATTATCACATTTCCATTTTTATCGAAAACGCCATATTTTCGGGTATTGTAATTTATCCTATTATTGTTGCGTTCACCAACTCTTTTTGTTACTTTCACAAGATTTCCGGAAAAATCACCTATTTCAGAATAATTACATGGTACAATCAAATTTCCGTTTCTGTCAACAAGTCCCCATTTATTATATTGTCTTTCGTCATTAAAACTTCTATCTTCAATTATTACACGTGAATAACCATTTGAAAAAGGTCGTACAGAGAAATATTTTCGGGGCACAACTTCTCTGCCTGATTTATCAATAAACCCCCATAAATCTATTGAACGAAAATTACTCTCCTGACCTCTGCTATTAACATCCGCCCTTGTTACACTTCTCGATACCGCCGCCAAGCCTTCCGAAAAACTTCCAACAGCTTTATATTGAGGTTGAATAATTTCACTGCCGGTTTTATTAATAAATCCCCAAATTCCGGCCCCATCGTTTCCTATTCCTATTCTTACCGCAGCCATGCCCTCTTTAAAAGAATGAACAGCATCATATTTACATTGAACGATTTCTTTCCCCGTTTTGCCTGCGAAACCCCATAGCCCGTTTCTGCTGACAGCCGCTAAACCTTCTGTAAATGATCTCACTGCGTCATATTCAAATGGCATTAGATCACTGCCATCCATACCAATGAATCCCCATTTGCCATTTTCTTTATCGTCAATTCTAACCGCAGCGAAACCTTCTGAAAAACTTAACACGTCATAATAAATGCACGGTATTACTACTTTACCGTTTTCGTCCATAAATCCCCATTTCCAGTTTAAAAAATTACCGTACCTAACTGCAGCCCTGCCATCTGTATAACCTTGTTTCTCACTGTAATAATCAAACCATCCGCTATTTAAACCATACCTTGTCATTAGCGCAAGTACAAAACCAATCAATAAGGTAATGGTGGCAGTTTTTTTTCTCATCATTCCTAATATAGCGCCCGGAATGATAATAACAGTCAGGAAGCACAGAATCAACAGTATCCCCTGAAAAGGCAAAACATCGCTCCGGTATTCTTTTATCCATATTGTGAGTATAGTTGTTTGTATCAGTATTGCAGCAATATAGAAAAGATAGTTGATTCTTTTCTTTTTAATTATGAAAACCGTCCCAATAAAACCTATTGCCAAAGTACAGAAGAAAAAAGGCAAAATTAAATGTAAAAAATAAATCGTATCCGGAATTTTATTTGCGAGCGATAACGATATAATATTTCGCACTGAACCACGCACTATTTCCGTCCCGAAAAGAATATATAAAAATGATAAAAACACACCCACTTGTAATATAAAACCAACGATGCGAAGTATCTTTTCGCTCAGGCTTTCTGTTCTACGATATGGTTCGTATATAGGTCGCGGCTGTATTTGCCTATGGGGAGTTTCTGTTGATTGACTTGGCTGCTGTGGTTGCCTCCGAGAAGTTTCTGCTGATTGACTTGGTTGATTTTGTTGACTTGTTGATTCACCTACAAATTCTCTCGTCTCATCATCATATAAGCTACCTTCAGGTGTTTTTTTTAAAGCCATTATCAATAATTATGTTTACATTCTACACAATTTGTATCTCTATTTAAAACAACGCCATACCAATTTAGTATTACAGGCTTCTTTTTACGTTCACTGAATGAATCCCAGTTTTTATAATGTTCTACACGCCTATTTGCCCACATATAGAAACAAAAAGTTAATTCATCTTCTAAAGAAGAAATACCTGAATTTAAACCTCTTGAAAGTTCCATTAAGGCAAGTTTTATCATCATATTGTTGATAGGAATAATATCAGATGAAAGTCCAACTTGCACCATTGCATTAGCATTTGCTTCAGAAGCATATTCCGGTATTGCGCCGCTTTGTCGTCCTCTTTCCAAACTGGATATTTCTTCTTCCTCTACCATACAAGCAGTTCCCATGAAACAACAATAACAAGGTCCACCCGGTCGATATATAAAAACATCGCCTCCTTCTGCCCTGGCAATTACGCGACCATATAAAGTGATTTTGTGATGCTGTATTGATAAAGCATTGATATTGAATCTGCTTCTGTGATTGTCTGTTGCGGCAATTACAATATCTGCTTTCTGAATTTCTGCTTCTAATATATCAGGATGTTCATCTACATTAATCTCAAATGTATCAATTTTTGCATAGGGATTTTTCAACAAAATCGCGTCTCTTACGGCATTCGTTTTAAATCTGCCCAATTCATTGACTCCGCAAATGTGTCTTGAAATGTTGTGTAATTCTATTCTGTCAAAATCAATAAGGGTAAACAAGCCTACTCCTGATTTTGCCAATTCAACTGCAATATTTGCACCACCACTTCCCAGTCCAACAATAAGTACTCTCTTTTTTTCCAAAATTCCTACTTCAAGAAGTCCTTTTACTCTAGTATATAGATTGCTTTTATTGGGTACAAAATTAATATCTGCTTCTATAATATCCTTTTCATCTCGCAAAATGCTTTTTTTCTTTAATACATTATCTTCAAAGAAAAAATAACAAGCCAATTTAGCCTTTTTAATAAAAGCGTCATTTTCACCAAGTTTAGTTTCAAAATAATGCAAGGCATTATCAAAATCGCTTTTATTTTCTAAAATCTCGAAATAGCAGATTACTGAATATCCAGAAGGCGCTACTTGTGGGTATTCGATGTATGCGTGATATACGCCTTCCCCTTTCCATTCATAAGCAACTCCTCCCTTTTTCTTTGATCCAGACTCTATCAGTTGCGCAATTTGTTCCTGATATACATATACTATTGGTTTCATTGAATTGAATTGAATTATCTATGAAACACGTCTGTTGCTATTTTCGTCAATTCGGGTTTTCCCGTTTCTTTTGCCGATCCTGCAGGAACCGCAATGAAAGTTTGCTTTGCCTCATCCCATACCAGTTCAGGTGCGCCCTGTTTATTATCATTCTGGTTTTTAATGCTTTCTGTTATTGTTCTACAATCGCTCATTTTTATAAATTTTATTAATTGTTAAAAAATATTTTTATTGTTATCGTATCCCTGTATTGGTGTCATGTTTTAAAATATTGCCAATAAGTTCTCCTGTAATAAGGTGAGATTCGTAAACCTCAATCCATACTCTGCATTTCATCACTACTTGTGCTAAAGATTTACGCGGACTCCAACTATACGGAGATAAATGACAAATTCTAACGCAACCATCCTTACCTGATAAGGTGTGCATATCGCTACTAGCCTCAAGCATTGAACCTCCAATTTTTGTTTTTATAGGTTTGGGATTTGTTATATAAACGGCAGGCAAAGAACTTGGATAATCACTAGGTATCTCAATTTTTAAAGTATATGCTTTACCTGAGTTTGTTCGCATGGCAAACATTAAACATTCTGAATCAGTACCGACATTTAAGAACCGGAACTGATTGTCGCTATACCCATCTTGCTTCAACAGATGAATTTCGTCTTTTAATCTTGAATTTTTCATATTTTATTTATTATGAGATTATTAATATTTTTACTTTCTATTATTGACATGGAAATTCCTTTGGAAATATCCATGTAATCTTTTATTTCATTTATTAGTTCGCCTTCGTTACTTTCAATCCTTATCAGATAAGTAGATCCCGAAGGAAATGTATTTGGGAAAATGATATTGACAACTTGATCTGAAAATCGGATAACAATAACAATAGCTTCGTTATCATGGTAAAAAATTTTGACATTTTCTGTTTTTTGTTTGATAAAATTCACGATATTATTCAGCTCTTTGGCATTATTATTTTCTAAAAGCCAATGTTGTTTTTTGAAAACATTATTATCATTATTAGTTTTTGCATGGCACCCTTTTATAGTTATAGGATGTATTAATACTTCTTTTTTTACTTTGTCTATTTGATTCCTAAATGGACTCATACCTTCTAATATATTCCATTGTGCAGATTGAAATGTTTTTTTAGAATTATTTTTAAACACAAAAGCATTAATAGGTGTCTTAGGAGGTGTAAAATTTCCTATGACCAATAAATATTCTTCATTTTTTATCGTTTTGAATCCATTGTGAACAGCCGCAACATCACCTCCGCTTGGGTAAGGTAAATCTAATTGATGATGCGAATGCCATGCGCCTATTTCACACATAGCAAAGGCATCAAATATATAGTCATATATGTCCTTTATATACTTTTCTTCCTGTTGAAATTTTGTAGTATGGTGCAAAGATGCTTTTCCAGGACCTATAACATATTCTATTACAGCAATTCCATTATTTGTATAATGACCAAACAGATTCCCTCCTGTTTCAATATCTGGAAAATCAAGAATACACCGTGAAATATAATCCAACTCTCCTTCGTATATGAATACTTTGGAAGGAATAATATCGATGGAGGCGATCTCGTTAACAACTGGTTTTCCTTTAAAAAAGTTCCTCATAAATTGCGAATTAGTCGGTTGACAAAATTGGTTGTTTTTTCAAAACTTAATGGATATTTACAAGCAAGCGATGTGCCTCCAAAGTTTTGCGTAAGTTTAAAATATATCATCGAATATCCGTTGTTTTGTTTTTCGTACATTGCACACCCACAGCCCAAATATATAAAATCTGATTTTAAAATATTCTCTCTGTGTCCAGGAGATTTCATCCAGCCTTCTACCACATTTTTGGCAAATTCGTAATATGAAAATGGGAATATCTCTTTTCCGTCGGTTGAAAACAAATGCCGCGTTCCGTTTCGTTTTACAATCGTAAAATTTTCATTTGCTTTGATAATGGGATAGTCAGCAATGTTTTCGCCCCAGCTCATAAATCCTTTGAAATTGTTGTCCTCAACCGAATTGATACGGTCAGTCAGTGTTTTGTATCTTGAGTCAAAAGGGTTTTCGTGACTGAAAAAGTTGTGGACTTTCATCTGCCCAGAATGTAAAACTGCCGATTGCCTTAACTTATCATGAATTTGAAACAGTTTTAAATTATACGTTTTGCGTGCAACATTCGTAAACCAAAATACGGCAGCATCAAGCAAATCCGCGTCTATAAACGACTTTGTGATTTTGCGCTGCAAATTCACAAGGCTGAAAAACGTATTTGCGTTATAATCTGAATAATAATCTACTCTCTGCGCCATAATATGTAAATTTTCACGTCATAACTAACCACTACAAACCTGCGGTCTGAAAAATCTATCCTACTGCGTCCGTTACTAGCAAGATAAATTACCCTTCATGATGACAATTGAAGCAATACCAAATATTGTTTTTACAATTAATGTTAGTACTGCCGCACTTAGGGCATTTATCAAAATTATTCACCTGTATTGCCTTGTTTTGTACTCTCGTTTTTTTTCTTCCTTTCATTTATAAAAATCCTCCAATAAAAAATTCGATGGAATGGAGCTACTAATAATTAGACTATTAACATATTGACATGATTTTGCAGAATGAGGAAGTCCCAATAAATTCCCTGAAAAACCTTCTCAAAACATCTGCAAAGGAAATATTTTTGAACCAAAAAAAAAAGCGTCGTAGTAAAAAAAGAATTCCTCCTGCTAAAACTTTAGTTATTTTTTGTCATATACTTAGAAAAAAAATCTATTTTTATCTTTTATCCTTTCAGGGACAATAATCTCCGTAATGTTATTATCATTCTTAGATTTGATATTTATAATGATCCCATCTCGAATAATTGGAGCCTTTTCAATATATTGATTTATCGGAGAGTTTTCGCATACTGAATAAAAATTTGTTTGTTGAAATTGTAATTTCAACAAATCAAGAAATTTTATTTGAATATCCAACGGATGCCTTTTAAGAAAGTGTGAGTGTTCTTCCTCATTTGATTTTCCTTCATCCCAAGGATGCAATGAAGTAGTATTTAATCCGAAATCAAAACCTGCTAAAAATACATTATCAAAGCACAAGACTGCGGCGAGCGCAATACCCTGAACACCGGTAGGAAGATATTGTTCATGATAGTATTCATAAAAACAACGAAATTCCGCAATGGCAATGTTTTGCTGTATCAAGAGTGTTGCTAATTTTACGCTGGGAAAATGGTTATCCGACTCAAATAAAACTGTAGTATAAATACCGTTAATCATATCTATTTCATACTCTCCACTCATATTCATCATTCGCCATTTGTAGTATAAGTCTTCTAACTCTCTGTAATAGCATAGACAATAGTCGACTTTTCTTCCTGCAAAATAATTTTCCTCTCTAAAAAATTCATTAAACCTCATCACCTTAAACGTTTCAGGCAATCTTCTATAGTCTATTTCCCTGCAGGAATGACCATTGCCAACTATTAAAATGTTTTTAATATCGCTCACAATTCCAAATTTTTTATAATTGATAAATTTTCTTTTTATATTTAGTAGCCGAATAGTGCCACATAAGGCTGAAAAAAAAGTGCCATGACGAGTACTATCAAAAGCGTTGGAAAAATTCCCACTTTGAACATGTCCATAGCTGAATAATACCCTGACCCAAAAGTATAAAGCAAGAGTGGCTCTGTGTATACTAACACCATAGCCGCTCCACCCCAATAGGCAGTGAGCATGACTAAGGCTACGCTGCTCTGTCCGGAGGCAGCCGCCAGTCCCAGCAGAATGGGGGCAAAGACAGCAACCACTGCGGGTCCTGTTGGAATAACCATACGTAACATAGCAATTACAAAGCCCACCAGCAACGTCAGCCAGAATGGAGAAAGTTGAGCTACACCTCCAAGCAATGTGGTAACGATCCAATTCATGGCACCTGTGGTACTGACGCATCCCACAACGATCCCAACAGCGCCAACCATAAATGTGACGTTCCAGTCGACCTCTTTAACAAACTGTGGCCAGGTAAGTAAGTCCACCCCCGGCATAAACATCACAAACACGGCACATCCCACTACAAAGACGGGGCTTAATACAGGTGCCCATGTTCCCGCAAACCACAGAATAACAGTGCTTACCATGATCACAATGGTCAATCTTTCCTTGCGTGATATGTTTCCAATTTTATTATGCTGTTGTGCCACTGCTCTTTGTAATTCCTCAGAGGTGGGTTCAGGTTTAAAAAACAGACATAAAAAAAAACTGAGAAGAAAGCATGTCAAGAACACAAAAGGCGCGCTTATGAGAAACCAATCTAAAAATCGAATGGAAAACCCTGCCTGATTCATAAACTGAAGAGCAATTATGTTGATGGAAGAAGCGGCAGGCGTAAAAAATCCTCCTATACCGGCAGCAGCAGGCAGCGATATCATCAAGCAGCGTCCCAAATTGCTTTTACCGGGCTTGATGTCTGCGCTCCGGAGAAATGCCAAAGCAACCCCCGCGAACATTGCTACAGCAGCAAAGTTGGACACAACGCCGGAAATAAGCGCAGTGGCAAAGGTAAAGCCATATACAATAACTTTGGGGTTCCCTTTGGATACCTTCATGATCCATGCTGCCATCCGCATGGGAATATTTGTTGGAGTGAGGGCGGCAGTAATTCCAAAGCAGAAAAAAACAAATAAAAACGCATTTCCACCAAAATCCTGCCAAATATGCGAATACGTGGAGACACCTAAATGAGGTAAAAGAATCATTATCGTGAGGCAGGCGACAGCCATAGGCACCACCCAGGTAACATACAGAATAGTGGAGCCCAGAAAGATACCGATAGAAGCCATCCCTGCCGGAGTGAGTCCTTCAAAAGGAGTCCGTATTTTAAAAAATACGATAAAACCGACACTTAAAATTAATCCAAGCCACCGCCGCAGCAAATCTGTATCTATGTGTTCCTTCCTATGACTCATAAAAACATATCCACTTGTAAAATCGTATCTTCAGCAATATCAATACCGGCAATTTTGTCTATGATAGACTTGTACTGCGCCGGCGATATTCCGGTACCGGGTCTCTTAAAGCAAAGTTTATCGGCAGTTATTGTTTCTCCTTTGGCGATATCGCATTTGCTGACTATCGAACGGCGGGCATATTTTCGTGCATCATTTTCCGTATCGGAATATCTCAATTCATCAGAACCGAGAATGTTTTGCAGTCCGGAAATTTCGTTGATAATTTTTCGGATATCCGTCGGATCCATCGCATGGTAATGATCATTACCCTTGAGCGTCTTGTCAAGGGTATAATGTTTTTCAATTACTCTCGCCCCCAGTATATATGCCGCCTTCAAGACGTCAAAATTGTCATCGGGTTTTGTGTGATCAGAATAGCCGATATAGACATCGGGAAAATGCTTTTTCAGAGACGTTATCTTTGCAAGGTTAGCGTGATTTTTCGGAGTTGGATATTCCAGAACGCAATGTAGAAGGACAAGAGGTTTGTCGTTCTTGTTTCGAATAGTCTTGACAGCCTTTTCTATTTCCTCCAAGTTTGCAGCACCGGTTGACAACAAGATTGGTTTATTTTTTTTAGCTTGATGTGCTATGAACGGAAGGTTTGTCAAGTCTGACGAAGAAATTTTATATACGTTCATCAATTTGTCTAAATAATTGGCCGAGTTGAAATCAAATGCGGTAGACAAAAACTCAATTCCAATTTTCTCGCAGTGCATGGATAGTATTTTATACTCTTCCTCGCCGAATGAATCGAATTTTTTGAACAGTTCATACTGGGAAGTTGAACTTTCTTCATTTAAGTCCCAATAGGATGGCGAATTTTTCGATGCAAGCGTTTCCGCCTTGTACGTTTGGAATTTGACGGCATTAAGCCCCGCAGCTTTACCCTCATCTATCATTTTCAAGGCAGCATCTAATGGCGATATATTCTCTTTTTTAGCTATATCGTAATAATTTACTCCGATTTCGCCGATAAGCGTAATTTTATTACTTACGATTCTGTTAATAAATTTATTCATTGTTATATTTTTTTGATACAAAAGTAATGCTTTTTTTATTTTTTTATGTTCATATATCATAATTCCCCAATATGATATTTTTCACGGTTTTTGTTCCATTCCGCAAGTTTGTTGAGAGCATAAGGTTGTGCATTTCTTTTCTTATTTCAGGGGCGTTCATCAACCATTCGATAGTATTGCCTATCGTATTGGTATCTATTTCATTACCGAGTCCGAGATTTATGAATCCATTGTGGATTTGAGCAAATTTGTGGCTTGTTTCCCTTAAATTTTGAGTCAGGACAATAGTCGGAACGCCAAGAGAGCAAACTTCAAAAACCGTTCCGCCAGCGGATATGACAGCCATATCTGCTCTTGCCATGTACTCACTTATGTGAGGTGTATTGTATATAATATTTATCTTGTCTAAGACAGGAACAAGTTCTGCTCTTCTCGCATCTTTAAAACCTAACCCTACAACAAAATCAAATGTCAAGTTAGGGTGTTTTTCTATCAGTACTCGAGCTACTTGATAAACTTTGCTTGTGATATCCGATGGGTCTGAACCGCCAAATGACACAAAAATATTTCTTACTTCTGTAGAAAACAATTTGGGTTCTTTAATAAAAAACTCGTCCCTTAGACAACAAAACTTTGCTCCATAGTAACGATTTTCTTCATGTGTGTTCTTCTCATATAGAGCGTTTATTACTATATCTGCATAATGTGAACCTTCACCTTCATCTTCAAAAACAATCACTTTAGAGACTATTTTCTTTAACTTAATAATACAATCTTTTGTGGTGTTCAAGCAATCGATTACTACGATGTCCGGATCGACTTTTTTCAATAATGTATAGAAGTCATCATCGGTTTCAATAAGGCAATATTTTAACCCAATTTTTTCTACCATGCTTATTCCCATGTGGTAAGCCTTATTAAGTACGACAACTATGTCGTGTTCCAGCATTGCCTGATAGAGTGTTATGACTCTATTAATGTGTCCCATTCCTAACTCTTTGAAAGCATCAGCCCTGAAAACAATCTTCTTTTTTGATAATTGGGCTTCACAAAGAAGCCAATCATTCATATCATCTATGTCAATAGCCTCTTTTTCAGGAATAGGATAAACGAATATTGCCTTTCCCAATCTTGATTGTTCTGTAACATTTTCACGTTTACTTATCATAAACCCGCCTGTTTCAACATAATAAGGAGGCAGGCCCTGTCTGATGAGACGTTCTTTATATGCAGGTAAATACTTGCCATCTTCACTTGTCCACGCCAAATGTGGACTGTTGAATACACTGATGTACGTATCATTTTTTTTGTCATCAATAAAGTTTGCAATAGCATTCTTTAAGGTTTCTGATGAAAGAAGGGGGGACGTAGGCTGAAGTGTTACTACAATATCATATTGAACATCTTTTTTTTGTTCACTTCTGGTAAGTGCATCATATACAACCGGATCAAGAGTTACGTGATCTTGCGATAATTCATGGGTTCTCATTAATGTGTTGACACCATAATTGGAGGCAATACATAAGATTTCCTCGCTATCGGATGTTACGACAATTTCATTAAACATACCGGTAGATTTGGCATTGTTTATAGCATAATGAATAAGAGGTTTGCCATTTAACAACCGTATGTTTTTATTTATAATCCACTTTGAACCACCACGTGCCGGTATAATTGCTATAATTTTCATACAAATTTATTTATTTGGGACATTTAGAAAACGTCTTCTATCATTATTAATTTTCGAGATTTTAAAAAAGTTTTGGCTTTTTTCCCGATCACTTTGTGACGGTCTTTCCAACTTAAACCGATTGGAGGACGAAGCATTATAAGATCCGATTCAAGAATTAAATCTCCTGCGTTGATATCCCGAGCCAACGCAAGGCTGCGTCGTAGATTTTCACGACGAAAAATATCCGTTTGGGCAATCACATCTGCACCGTCGCCCAATATAATCGCTGTTTCTTTAATTTGGGCAAAAAGTTCTTTGATTTCCTCTGGTTCCATAGACACCATATAGTCAGCACCTTCCATCTTACTATTCAAGGAAAAGTGCTTTTCAATAGCGTTTGCTCCAAGCGCTGTTGCCGCCAAACAACTGATTCCATGGTTCGTATGGTCACAATAGCCAACAGGAACATGGAAGAGGTCGCGAAGTCTTTGCATGCGCTTTAAGTTAATTTCATTGGCTGGGGTTGGATATCCGCAGTCGGTGTGATAAAGAAGAATTCTATCCTTAGCCTCTTTTATCTCATCCATCGCCTCTTCGACTTCCTCGAAGGTTGAGGCTCCAGTAGACATTAGAATGGGAAGTCCGGTATCAGCACAAAAGCGAAGAAATGGGAAATAGGTAATATCATAAGACACAATCTTGATGAAATCTATCCCGATATCCATTGCCTTTTGAAGAGAAGGAATATCTGTTACGCATATAGAAAAGGCCATTCCGGCTTTTCGCACCTCGGCAGCACAGTCTGCAAGGCATTCCCAGGAAACTGTGTGTTGTTCGGGCACAGGAAGGCTTGGCAACTCCGTGTAAAGCATTTTTTTATCTATCTGCTGGAACGTCAAAGCATCTGCCCCAGATGTAATAGCTGTCTTGGCAAGTTCGTGGGCTCGAACAGTATCTCCAAGATGAATTGCCGCTGCTTCGGCAATCAAAAACGGACGACCCAATTTTTGAATATCAATGTTACGAATTTTCATATACTACATAGGATTATTGGCTCCATCGACAACAATATTAGCTCCCGATGTAAAGCCCGATTTACCACTAAGCAAATAATAAGCAAGCTCGGCTATTTCTTCCGGCGTTCCCATTCGGTACATCGGAAGCGTATCAAGAAACTCCTTCTTTACCAGTTCAACGGCAATGCCTTCTTCGTCGGCACGGTCTTTAAAAAGTTGTTGGGCGCGCTCGGTCGCGATGGGACCGGGACTAATTGCATTAAATCTAATCTGTCGAGTGGCATATTCTTTGGCAAGCGATTTCATAAGTCCCAACAAACCAGACCGTAAGGACGCGGAAATTACAAGATTTGGATTACCGCTTCGGACTACATCCGATAGAATAAAAACAAAGGATGCGCCATCTTTGACTTGCGCCAATAGTGTCTGAAGAATAATGATATTTGATAAAAACAAATCAAAAACCGATTTTTCCCATTGTTCCAAGGAAATCGCTGAAAAACGACCGGGAGGTGGTCCTCCGCCGTTTAGCACAACAGCATCGGGAACTCCAAAAGATTTTAAGACGGCAGATAAACCGTTTTGAATAGACATTCGGTCAGTCAAATCCAACACTTGGGAATGAACTGAACAGCCTGCGTATGATGCTAATTCTTTTTCTGCCAATTTGAGTTTGTCGGCATTTCGTGAGCAAATACAAACATTACCCCCTTCTTGACATATTTTTACCGCAATGGCTTTTCCCATTCCATTTGAACCGCCAAAAATTAGTGCTTTCATATTATCGTGAGTTTTATACTAATTTAAATTCTTTTTTAACATCTTGCGGAATATCCACCTGTTTGTCCCAGCTGCTCAGAATGCTTTGCTTCGCTGCAACTCCAACCGAAAAATCAATACATTTTCGATGCTCAGTTTCTGCCTGGACTGTCGTTACAGGAGATACAACAATCTCTACACCCGAAAACAGCATTTGTTTTGTAAAACTTACCGTTTTTAACGCTTCATGGATTCGTTTACTTTTTGAAAAAACATAGACTACTTGATCGTATGTTTCACAGAGGGGGGAATCTCGCAAAGGTTTACGCCGGATAATCAATGGTGTAATATGAGCTAACAAACTTAAATTATTCAAATCAGTAAAACAATACTCTTGCAAAGAATTTATAAAAAAAACGACACTTTCCTCAGATGCTTCTTCTAATGTCTTTAGCAACAAAGCATTGTTCGTTATAGGCTCATGTTCTAACCAGGAACTATTGATGATATAGCAATTCGCACCATCAAAAGGTTGCAATTTATATATTTTTATAAATTGTCTTTTGTCATGATCATCAAAATTACAATTATAAAGGCTGGTACAGGTTTTATCAGGTATTCCGTAACAAAAAACGGTATTGTTTTCAATGTACATGTTGACCATCTTCTGGACAACGTATAATTTATCCATGTAGTGAAAAGCCGATATAAAAGAGCGTCCCAAACTACGATCTGTTTTTATCATGCTCTTCATCTTGTCGGTTGAACTTGTTTCGATGGCAAGCACTTCTTGAATTTTTAATCCCGGAACATAAAGCAAAAATTCTATTGGCATTTCATCATCTATGCGGATTAAACAATCTTTTTGAAAAATTTTGTGATCTATCTTCTTGGCAGGATGTGAATGAACTATTAATTGATATTGTCTGTCATAAAAATAATCACAAATAACCGCGAACAATAAATCATACTTGTGTTGATTATAAAAAAATTGCGCAACGTTTGCTTGGGGAGTATATAATGCAGTAATGAAGTTAAGCCAACCAATCGAACTCGGTAAAAGTAAACTTATTCCATCATCATCCATTCTTTCCAAATCATTACTGAAACAGTGCAATATTTTCCGCTTATCATCTTCACTTACTTTTAAAAAATTTGCATTGAAATCATATCGCTCAACAAAATCATTATCTTTGACTTCCGTTTCCGGATATACTAAAACCTTTTTTATGACCTCGCGGTTAGAATCGGTAGGAAGTATTTTTGATACGCAGTCATAGTATGTTGATGATGCTAATAATATTTTTATTGCACTTACGAAACGATGATGATATCTCCAAATATAGTCTGGCTCTATTTCTACTGTAATAATGTCTATATTTCTGTTATGAAGATATAAGGAAAAGCAAGCAAAAACATCATAAAAAACATATCCCAACCTTATACGCTCAATATCAATACCATGCTTACCAAGTAACTCATCATATTCGGTAGATAATGCTTCTATTGTTTTTTGTTCACTTGCTTCTTGTAAACCACAATTTTGGTATTCAAGCACATAGTCAAATAAATTATTGCAAATTAATTTTGTTAAAAAATATTTTTTCTGTTCAGCGGACACTACTGCCAGAATAGCTCTCTCATCGCGATGCTTGAGTAGTCTTAATGTCAACAAATGGGAAAGTCCACCAAAATGTTCCAATACATATATAACAGTTTGTGATTTGTTCATAGTTTATCGCTAGTTTGAAAAAAGTCAATATCGAAATATTCGGCTACATTTAATATTCCACAATAAATACAAATTCGCTTTACCATAGATACTCTTGTAAGAAAAAATTAAAAATCACAAAATTAATTTATTATTTTAACAAAGACGAACCCAAGTACGCTTGCGACAGAATATTCTTTTGAATACTTGACGGCAAGCCGGTAATATCGTTAATGATTTTGACCTGTATCTTTTTACATCCCCGTTTCAAGGCTTGTTTGACTCTTGTATTACCTGCAATAACATGGTAAGCAGGTTTGGTTTCGGAACCGGCTTTAATCACGGGAATTGGTTTACGTACCTGCCCTCCCGCGACTTTTTTCTCAGGTTCGCTGTAGATATTGACAAGCAAGCCTCTATCAATAAATAGTCGGTTTATTGGCACTTCAATTTGATAATGCGTCGGCTTGTTTGGAAGGCCACTATCTAATGGCAAAAACGCAAGGTAAATTTTACCGGCAACGTTTGGATAGATGATGCCATACTCTGTGTGTAAAGTGCCAGTATTAAATATCTTACGATCCTCTAACCAAGCATTCGGCAATTCTATTGACTGGCTTAGTTTGCATTGACGGTTGAAAATCGCTCTATCCGTTTTGCATTGCTTGAAGATGAATTTCGGTTTATGAGTACGAATATAACGTTCAACGCGGTGCTGCACTATTTTTGAGTTTAAATTCTTAGGGTTGGCAGGTGCTTTTCCCGGCAGATGTTCATCCAGCGCATTTGCAACATGAACCTGAATTATCTCTTGCATTTTTATTATACTGTAGTTGGGAACATGGGCCTTTAGTATTTCTTCGGTACCAAACCTGTTGCCAAAAATACGATGGAGTATCCAATGAAAAAATGGCTTACCGGCAATTTCACATGCCTTACCGAATTTGAAATCATAGGCTATGTTATGTGTTTTCAGCATTTCAATCTCCCAGCCTTTGACCCAGCGTAAGAGGAAGTTAACCTTCATGCTTCCGACATCACGATTAAAAATATGCTCTATACATTGAGAGTTAGAATTTACTGCCACAACCAGATTTTGTCCATGCGTATCAGGGATTATGCCTTGCTCAAAAACTAAATAACCGATGGCACGCACTAACGGTTTAACGACACGTTCACTCAAAAACTGCTCGAAACCGATACATCTTTTGCCACACTCTTCACGCCACCATTCGACAATCAGCGGCTCTTTGCCGCTACGTTCGGCAAATAAAGCGAAAAGGGGATAATATTGATGTTTCGGAAATCGCTTCATGAACTGTGTATCTCTGAAAATCAAACCATGTTGAAAGATGGTATACTGTTTCTCATCTATGTATGCCCCTGTTCCAACGTCCTTTCCAATATAGGCTCCGGCAAAATCCGGAATAACACTAACACCGTACTTCTCTGAATATTCCGATGGAATTAAACTGGTTAAATGACTGACCAATATGCTCCGACGGATTTCCCAATCCGATACCACTCGCCCCACTCCACTCCTCCTTCGGTTGAGGCTCAACTTTAAGAACACCGGCTCAGAATCCTGTAACTTAGAGTTCCTCGCCAAGAGCGTCCTTACCGAAGATGTGGCTTTTGCGTTGTAAGTACCGGCAACACCATACTTTGCAATTAGACCTTTATAGAGTTCTTCGCTTTCCGGATGGATAAAAAAACGGAACAACTTTTCGTCCTTATCCGCATAAATGTGTTCCCTCATGGATGGAGTGCCGAGCCGACTGTCAAATACACACAGATCTTCTACCGGTATCTCCAAATATTTAATATCAAATTCGGAACCTGCACAGTACTCTTTGGGAACTGTTGAGTCAATCTGTACACATTCAAAGGGACTCATAGTTTCCCTGTGCATGAAATCAAGCAGATGGTTATTTTTTACCCAAGTTACATCCATTCCGAAATGTCTTTTTTTGATATACCCCATGTTATGTTATTATCGGTTGCATCTATATTACAGTACCGGCAAAACGGTATCGACTTCCTTAAATATTTCAACAGGGGTTTTATGTTTTTTATTTTATATATATCAATGTAATCTTCCGGTAAGATCTCAAATTTTTTTGAAAAATGTTTATTGATGTATTTTATATATGCCGACACCTGACACATGTAAAATTTTCCTTCGTACAATTGATGGCAGAGTATTCTTTCACATTTTCTGAAAGAATCTTTAGGATTTTGTATACCTTCGTCATCATATACATCTTTTCTGAATTTCATTGTATATGGCGATTGATTGTTTTCGATTACAATACCATATTGAAGTGCCAATTCACATATTTTTTTTGTGTTTATATTTATCGGATATGCTGTTATTGCAATGATAATATTATTTTTTTTACATACATTCCAAAAATCTTCCCCCATTTTCGGAAGAAGAATTCCGTTTGTAATAATTTTTATTATAGCTTTGTCAAAATTACTGCGGGTAATTTCTATAATTTCGGTAATATTTTTATGTAACAAAGGTTCGCCTCCACACAAATGTATTAAAACAACATATTTTTTTGCCAATTCGGAAAATCTCTCACAGTCTTTTTTATACCTGTCAACATCCAGGAAATGTTCATTAGCAACAGGTGAAAAGTGGCTGCATCCTACACAATTCAAATTACAATGGTCTGCCAGTTGAACTTCAAATAAAAATTCATTGCTTATTTTTCGGAGATAGAAAATGTGTATTTTTCTATATATTTTTTCAACTGTTTTAAATGTGATAATTTTTCCCAGATACATTTTCACGCCTCCTTTACATCAAATTTCTTATTTCGCAGTATTTGAATGGCAGGTTCAATATAATTGCGATTATTTCTAAGTCCAACGCAATGTTTGCATAATTCAACGTATCCTCGTGTATTGAACCTGCAGGCAAACTCAACTAATTCGGCTTTATTGGAGGAATTTATTTTAGACAAATCAAGGTAATCATCTTTGCAGTATTTAATTAACCCCGCCTCTTCTGCAAAATGCGAAAAAGCGCACGAAGTTATTGTTTTATTGACTAAATATCTGCAGCACATTCCACAATCGGTATAATTTTGCCTTAACCATTCTTCTGTATGTTCATTCTCATTAAACAAATTTGGCGTAAAATTGTACCATCGTTCCATAGATCTGCGATCTGTATAAATATTATCGAACGACCTGAGTTTAGCAACTGTTTTATCAACATTCTTTTTAGCTAATGGCACTGTTTTGCCGTAATCAGACAAAACAATACGCATTTTATATTTGTCGAACATGGCACACAGTTTATCATTTGGGATTATTGTGCCATTCGACATCAACTCATAAGATACTATTTTATCCCCATAACGCTCCCCAACATACTCTATCAATTCAGCTAAATTGGGATATAATAATGGCTCGCTTCCTCCAAGAGCAAAACTACAGACTAGATCTACTTTTTCAAAAAATAAATCGATACTTTCATATAAACTGTCCAGTTCATAAATGACGTGTTTTTTCGTATGTGGCATAAATGCCGAGCAACCATTGCAATTCAGGTTACAAATGGTACTTACCCTGATACTCATGTTGTATAAACAAACCATATTAAGGTTGTACCAATAGTGAATTGACAGTTGTTTGTAAAAAAAAGATTCGAAATCAAAGAGGTTTTGCATTTGTAGAAAACCGGCATCTTCGGCAATTTTTATCATTACGGGCAAAGTTTCTTCATTGACACATACGATTACGAAATCTTTGGATTTGTCTAGTGTATACAGTGCCTCCTGCGGCAACACACGTAAGCCCATAAAACCCGATCGCTGTTTTTCATCATTAAAATCAATGAAAGTTATCTTCCATTTAAACCACTTTGAAAGCGAAGTTATGGTTTCGCAGGCTCGCCAGCCAAGAAACCCCGCGCCGTAGATGTACACGTTTTCCATGTTCTTGAGGGAATGTCCGATTTTATCAAATTCATGTCCCGGATTTATCCATTTCATAAAGTTTATTCCTGTTTTTTCGTAAATATTTAAAATTAATGTATCACACTATCAATTTGACTATGGGAACACCTTTTTTGCAAAGTTCACAATCGGCAGCCTCCCAAATGTTCGCTTCTAATCGGCAACAAGCATAGAACGGCCATGGTAGTTTTGCATTTGACGATCGAAAATCTACTATGCAAGCCAGCGCTGCGATTTTTGCACCTCTCTCTTCCAATACCTTAGCGCACTCCCTCGAAGCCTTAGCAGTGATGACCACATCATCGACGATAAGGATATTCTGTCCGGGCTTTACCTCGAAGCGTCGCCGCAAGGTCGTTACGCCGGAAACATCCCTTTCGGTAAAAAATGCCGGAAGTCCAAGTTGGCGACCCAATTCGTAGGCAATAATAATGCCCCCAATCGCTGGTCCAACCACAGCATCAATTTGCAGTTTTCCTGCCTTTATATCCGACTTTAACTGTTCAGCCATTGTAGAAAGTGCCGCCGCTGCTCGAGCCGGATGTTCAAGAAGTTTAGCACATTGAAAATAATGGTCGGAATGACGCCCGGAGGAAAGGAGAAAATGCCCATCTACAAGATCTCTGGATTCTCTCATGAGGGAGACAGTGTCGTTCATACCGGACGACAGAATATCAGTTCTTTTATTTTTCATATCTTGCCTCCATTAATATGTTTTTATCTATCCATTTTGCTACTCCATTTTCACTGTTTAATTCGCAAATATATTTTGCTGTTTCCTTTATTTCATCAATTCCGTTTTCCATTGCCACTCCTGTGCCGCAATATTTTACCATTTCAAAATCGTTATAATCATCTCCAAACCCGACTGTATTTCTTTGCTCTATATTATAATATTTCAGCAACTCTTTTATGGCATTCCATTTTGTCGCTTCCTTATTCATCACTACTCCCAATCCTCTTTCGGTTATTTCCAAATATAATTGTTTGGGTAAATATTTTATCAGACCATTCACTTCATCAATACTTTCCGACTTTATAATGATTTTATCAATTTCTGTCTGAGGTAAATTTTCAATGTCCATTTTTTCCGAAGCAATATTTACCCATAAAGTTGAAGAATCAAAGTTTGTGTATAATTGATTATTAGCGTCTATTGCTAATTTTGCATTTGGAAATTCTTTTATTATATTTTCAATTAATTCTTTTGCAACAGTTGTTTTTATGCCGCACTGATATATTTTCTTTTCATTGACATAAACAGCTGCTCCATTATAGCAGATAACCGCATCAGGCATTATAGAATCATAATATATCTCTGCGCCTCTTAGTGGCCTTGCCGTTGCAAACACAACAATAATACCATTTTGGATACATTTGTTAAAAACACTGCTTGAATATTCAGCTATCTTGCCTTCATTATTTAACAGACTTCCATCCATATCCGTTATTATCATTTGTGTTTTATTTCTCATGTTAATCCGTATAAAACTTTGGATTTATACCATTTGCTCCTCGTTATCTCTATCGGAAAGAACCTTTAGAGATTTATTTTTCTTGATAAAAAATTTCCAATAAATAAAAAGCCATTTGCCGGTAATCACACGAAAGGGGCAGAACAGCCTGTTAAAATGATTGATAAAATATTTATAATAAAACAAGCGGCTTAATATCTTCAAAAGTACAGGATACTCTTTTTGTTCTTCTTCATAACCCTTTACCTTAGGCAATAGTTTTTCAAGTATCCAATTCGGTATTTTTACACACGCTATCAAATAAAGAATAACATTGCTAAAAGTAGGACGTATTTTAAAATAAAACGATTCCGCACACTTTATATTGTTCTCTTTAAAATAATACGTTAATTTTGTTCCGGGAAATACTCTTAAGGAAAATATGTTGAATAAAAAAGGACGTCTCAACGTATTGTAAAATCGTAATGAAGATATTATATCCTCCCTTGTCTCAACCGGATTATCACATATTATATCGTATCGCGGCGACATCATTTTATATTTTTTTTGAGCATCTGCCAATATTGTAACCCCGGAACGTATTTTTTCTAATGACGTGTTCCTTTTATACAATTCTAAAGTATTCTGGTTTCCGCTTTGAATTCCCATCTTTGTTCTAATCATCCCGGAAGAACTAAGCAATTCTACTTTTTCTTTATTTATTGTATTTGGATGTATCCCGTACATAGTAAAAGGCAAGTTTATTTTTGACTTGTATAATGAACAAAAACTTTCCAAAACATTAAATGGGAGCGCTATCATATTATCATCATAGAAGCTAATGGTCGAAATGTACGGGTGCCTTGATATCGCGTCTTCTATCTCACGAACAACAATTTCCGGTTTTGGGTATCGTAATTTCCGGTAATTTTTATCAATTTGTGCAAAACCGCTATTGGAACAGTAAGAGCAGGTATAAGGACATCCTAAGGTCCATATTGTCGGATACTCCAATCTGTTAAATTCAAGATAATGAAATTTTGTGATCCGGACAAATTGTTTTATCCCGACATCATATATCCAAGAATTGAGGCTATCTTGTCCAATTTGATATATATTTAACTCATCATTAGTATTCAGAGCCTCAGTAGGATTTTTGAGTATACCCCCCCCTTTATTAAACCATAACCCTTCTGTATTATAGTATTCCTTTTCATCTTTGTACATTTCAAGAAATCTTTGCATTGGTTTTTCTCCCTCTCCAATACAAATAGCATCAACTTTTTCTATGGCATCATCAGGAAATAATGTCGCATGGACTCCTCCGAGTAACGTGAATACTTTATTATTACGTTCCTTTACCCTTTTTGCTATTGCGAATACATTGTCGACTGTATAAGTCATGCTGGAGAAACATACGATATCATAAAGTGCAAATTTTTCAGATATAATATCG
>JGI24705J35276_12238457_pt1 | contig 22811 bp, 13 predicted proteins | sample TergutNt197P4_FD_35276 | JGI IMG/M metagenome (IMG submission 35276) | reverse complement strand
AAGTGGTTCAACCCGACGAAGGGTTATGGATTCATCCAGCCTTCGACGGGAGGGAAGGATGTGTTCGTGCATATCTCGGCGGTGCAGAAAGCTGGTCTGTCGACCCTCAATGAAGGACAGTCGGTGGAATATGAAGAGATCGCAAACCGGGGCAAGACGTCTGCAGAAAACCTGAAGGTTTAGGCCCGAAGGAATTTTCCGCCTCTCGAATCCATTTCGGGAGGGCCAGTTCTGGAAGACGATCAGGTGCATTCGACGACATCCTTTCGCCGAAGGGTGTATGTGCAGTTCGTCGGGTGTGCGCCTTGATCAAAAGTAAGCTGCGCTGGCTTGGTAAGCTGGCTTAAGCATCGTCCAGCGATTATCGCCACGAACCTCCATCCCTCCTCTGGAGGGGGAGGGCCGGCTTGCCTTGAGCTGCGCGAGAGCTTGTGCCAGCATTCGATGCAGAACAACTGTCACGCGAGGCTTGCTACGCAAGTCGGCGCCCTCTAGTGCAATCTCAGTAACGGTCATCCATATAAGCTGGATTGTCAATCCTTTGTTGTTGTTTGGTCTACCAAAAAAGCGACTGACACTCACCCCTGTTATGCCTGACTCAAAGGGTTGCTATCGAGTGGGGTTATAGATTCGTGTTTGAGACATGATCCGTCCTGGCGACCTGCGCTTGTTTCGGCCCGAAGCAAGGCATTTTAGCTCTTCCCCCTCGCCTCTCCGATATCTTGCTTATCGCGATAGAATCGCAGGTCCCAGACCTTGAGGCTTGAAACGAGCTTCGGTTTGGGCAAAACACGGCCATGGAGTTACAGGATTTTTTGGCCCTTTCCGCCGCTTCGGTGGCAGCGGTCTTCATCGCCCAGATTTTCATCATGGGCGGCTACCGCAACCAGCGCGCGCCCATGGCGATCGGGCAATGTGCGCTCGTCATCGCCGTAACCGTGGCTGGAGCTCAGTTTTTTGAGGGCGTATACGGGTATGTGAGCCTGGCGGCGCTTGCTGTCGTGATCGCCCCAATGTGGTTTGCGCAGCGGGCCTTCATCGCCTCAATCAATGGTCACTATGCAACCGCGGCCCGCCTGATGCGGATCGCGGCGCTCACTCATCCAGAGATGCGCTTTGAAGCCGCGATTCTCCAGGCTCGCTGCGAACCTACACGCGCGGGGCTCATCTCGGCGCTCGAGCGCATCAGCGCCTCTTCGCCGATGCAACAAGCGATGATCACTGTCCAGAAGTTCAGGGCAATGAATGACTGGGGCGGCCTGGCTTCCTATCTCGAAACCGTTTCGCCTGACGTCCTGTCTCTTCATATCAATTTCGTCATCTGTGCATTCGGCGAGACCGGTAAGCTTGATCGCATGCTCGACACCTATCGTTATCTCGATGAACGAGCGGGCTTGAGATCTCGACAACTCGCCAGGATGATGGTGCTGGCCTTTTGCGGACGCCCCGATGCGACGCGACTCCATCTTGGCCTCAGCCCAGCGGCCAGGACATTCTGGCTGGCGACGGCTCTTCAGGCTGCGGGCCGGCTCGATGAGGCAAGGGAACTTATTCTCTCAGCGAAATCGGCAGAACTAACGCAGGCCGACCGCGAACGGTTGGAATTGCGATTGACCTCTCCCGTGGCGCCGGCCGCTCATCTGAGCATTGCCTCTTTGCAAATCCTGCAGTCCCTGGAAGCGGAGGCGACGGCGGAGATGGCGCCGCGCCCGCCCATCTGGCGACGCTGGCCGGTGACATTGCTCCTCATTGTGACGAATCTCGTTTTCTATGGTGTTGAGCTTTACACCGGTGATCCTGAAAGCAATCCGACGCTATTTGCGTTAGGCGCCCTCTGGCCGCAGGCCATCGTACAAGGTCATGAATGGTGGCGCCTCGGCAATGCGATGTTCCTTCATGCCGGCTTCGCGCATATTTTTGGTAATATGCTCGCGCTGTGGGCACTCGGCAGTTTTGTCGAAAACAGCCTCGGCTCGTGGCGGATACTGGTTATCTATCTCCTTGGCGGCCTCGCTTCCATGGCTGGCGTTCTTTTCCTGATGCAGAGCGGGATCATCGAACCCGGCCTGCTGGTCGGCGCTTCAGGAGCGATCTTCGCCCTGCTTGGGGCGATCGGTTATATGAGGGTTTCCGATTATCAGCGCAGGCGCACCATCGTAAACCGGCGCGGTCTGATGATGGTCGTTGTCGTCCTCGCCATCCAGTTCGGTATCGATTTGGCCGTGCCGCAAATCAGCTTCACCGCCCACGGGCTGGGCTTCGTTGCTGGTGCAGTGCTGACTGTCATTTTGCGCAAGAGACCCGCCGCAGCTCATTACGGTGCGTAAACAACGCGTTCTACGTTCGTCGTTTCTCGGCAAATGCTTTCCGCATATGTCGCATTGCAAAACCGGTTCCAACTCTCACGACGCACGTGCCCCCCTCTCGAAGCATCGAGAGGATCTTCCGGTCAATTCTGATCTATATCCATAGTGACATCAGGAAAATCGGCCTCTGAGCTGCTATCTTGGCCATCAGACTAAGCGTGATCCGGTGATCACGCTCCAAACAAGGCGATGTGCGAAACCGTCAAAGCGACAAACGCGTAGCGTTTGCGCAGCAGGAAGCGCCATGCTGAACGCCGCGTCCTCATTCAGTGCGCCCTACTCGCCCGATGACACCGACATCGCTGCTCAGTTGCTGCGAGCGGCTCATTTGAGCGCAGCCCAGGAAGCGAGGATAGACGGTACGGCAACCCGGCTGATCGAGGCGATCCGCGCCCGTGACGACCGGCTTGGTGGGATCGAGGACATGCTGCGCGAGTTCGCGCTCTCGACCAAGGAGGGACTGGCGCTGATGGTGCTGGCGGAAGCCCTGCTTCGCGTACCTGACGCCCGGACGGCCGACCAGTTCATCGAAGACAAGCTCGGCGAAGGCGACTTCATCCACCATGAGACCAGATCCAGCGCCTTCCTGGTGAACACCTCCGCCTGGGCGCTCGGTCTTTCGGCGCGGTTGATCCAGCCGGGCGAAACTCCTGAAGGCACGATAGGCCGGCTTGTGAAGCGGCTTGGTGCGCCCGCTGTCCGCGCCGCGACGCGCCAGGCGATGCGGCTGATGGGCAATCACTTCGTGCTGGGCGAAACCATCGACCGGGCGCTGACGCGCGCTGTGCCGCGCTCCGGCCATCAACCGCGCTATTCCTTCGACATGCTCGGCGAAGGCGCGCGCACGGCTTCTGACGCCAGGCGTTATTTCGAAGCCTATGCCAGCGCCATCGACACCATCGGCAAAATGGCCGAAAATCGTCCCCTGCCCGACCGTCCCGGCATTTCCGTCAAGCTCTCCGCGCTGCATCCCCGCTTCGAGGCCATCAGCAGTGATCGGGTGATGACGGAACTGGTGCCCCGCCTGCTCGAACTTGCTGCCCGCGCCAAGACCTTCAACCTGAATTTCACCGTCGATGCAGAGGAGGCCGATCGGCTGGAATTGTCGCTCGATGTGATCGCCGCGACACTCGCCGAGCCCTCGCTCGCCGGCTGGGATGGATTCGGACTCGCGGTCCAGGCCTATCAGAAACGCGCAGGCGCCGTGATCGACTATATCGACGGCCTTGCCCGCGCACTTGACCGCAAGCTGATGGTGCGGCTCGTCAAGGGCGCCTACTGGGACACCGAGATCAAGCGTGCGCAGGAGCGCGGACTCGACGGCTATCCCGTATTCACGCGCAAGGCGATGACAGACCTCAACTACATTGCCTGCGCACAGAAACTGTTGGCCTTGCGACCGCGCATCTTCCCGCAATTCGCAACTCACAACGCGCTGACAGTCGCAACCATCCTGGAACTTTCGGGCGACCCATCCGGCAACTTGTCTGGCAGCTTGGGCGGCTTCGAGTTCCAGCGCCTGCACGGCATGGGCGAAGCTCTCTACGCACAGCTCGCGCAGGATCATCCCGAGCTTGCCTGTCGCACCTACGCGCCGGTCGGTAGCCATCGCGATCTGCTCGCCTATCTGGTCCGGCGGCTCCTGGAGAATGGCGCCAATACGTCCTTTGTGGCGTTGGCTGCGGACTCCCATGTCCCGATCGCGACACTGCTGCGGCGACCTGCCGATATCATCGGCCGGCCGCAGCAGGCGCGCCATCCAAGGATTCCATTGCCAGGCGATCTTTTCGCGCCGGAGCGGAGAAATTCCCGTGGTGTAGAGTTCGGGGAGCGCGCCGCGCTGACGCGTCTGCTCGCCGACATCAGCGTCGAGCAGACCGACCCCACCCCCATCGCGGATGCGACTCCCGAACAGGTAAATGCCGCTGTGGCCGCTGCGCGCGCCGGATTTGCATCGTGGAGCCGAACGCCGGCAGCCGCACGAGCAGCCGCGCTGGAGCAGGCCGCCTTTCTCCTCGAACAGCACCTCGCGCATTTCATCGCGCTCCTGCAGCGCGAGGGTTTTAGGACACTCGACGACGCGCTGTCCGAAGTGCGCGAGGCCACCGACTTCTGCCGCTACTACGCCGCGCAGGGGCGCAAAACGTTCGGCGCAGGCATGGCGATGCCGGGGCCGACCGGTGAGAGCAATGTGCTCGCCTTGCACGGCCGTGGCGTCTTCGTCGCGATCTCACCCTGGAATTTTCCGCTCGCGATCTTCCTCGGCCAGGTGACGGCGGCGCTGATGGCTGGCAACACGGTGGTGGCAAAGCCGGCCGAGCAGACCCCGCAGATCGCCGCGGACGCCGTGCGGCTGCTGCACGAGGCTGGCATCCCAACCGCCGCCCTGCATCTCGTTCTCGGCGACGGGCGCGTCGGCGCAATGTTGACTGCGCATCCTGATATCGCTGGCGTGGTCTTTACCGGCTCGACCGAAGTCGCGCGCTCGATTAACCGAACGCTCGCTGCCAAGGACGGGCCAATCATTCCGCTGGTCGCGGAAACCGGCGGCATCAACGCCATGATCGCGGACGCAACCGCCCTGCCCGAGCAGGTCGCCGACGATGTCGTGACCTCCACCTTCCGTTCCGCCGGCCAACGCTGCTCGGCGCTGCGGATCCTGTTCGTGCAGGAGGATGTCGCCGACCGCATGATCGAGATGATTGTGGGAGCCGCGCGCGAATTGAAGATCGGCGACGTCAGCGATATCGCAACCCATGTCGGGCCGGTGATCGACATCGAGGCCAAACAACGGCTGGACACCCATATCGCGCGCATGAAGAAAGAGGCGCGGCTGCATTTCGCGGGTCTCGCGCCTGAAGGCTGCTTCGTGGCGCCTCATATCTTCGAGCTTGCCGATGCCAGCCAACTCACGGAGGAGGTGTTCGGCCCCATCCTGCATATTGTGCGCTATCCAGCCGACAACCTCGGTGGCGTCCTGCAGGCGATCGAGCGCACGGGCTATGGGCTGACGCTCGGAATCCATTCCCGCATTGACGACACGATCGAAGCGATCGCGGGGCGACTTTCCGTCGGCAATATCTACGTCAACCGCAACATGATCGGCGCGGTGGTCGGCGTTCAGCCATTCGGCGGCAACGGCCTGTCCGGAACCGGCCCCAAGGCCGGCGGTCCACATTACCTGGCTCGCTTTGCAACCGAGCAGACTGTGACCATCAACACCGCCGCCGCCGGCGGCAACGCAGCGCTACTTGCTGGGGAGGAGTAGGCACGCCAAGCCCTACACACCAAGCACTCATTGAATAGCAACAAGACCGAGGGAGCAACGCCACCATGCAAAAGGGCATCTTCGACGGCCTGAAGGTTCTTGACTGTGCAAGCTTCATCGCCGCCCCCGCCGCCGCAACCGTGCTGTCCGATTTCGGCGCGGACGTCATCAAGATCGAACCGCCGGGCGTTGGTGACCCCTTTCGTGCCCTGCCGAACCGGCCCGGCTTTCCCACATGCAAACACAATTTCGCCTGGCTGCTGGAAGCGCGAAACAAGCGGAGCATCGCACTCGACCTCACCAATCCGGACGGCCGAGCCGTCCTCTACAAGCTCGCGGCGGAAGCTGACGTCTTCATCACCAACACGCCACCGCAGGTACGCGGCAAACTCGGCATTGCCTACGATCACCTTGCCCATCTGAACGAACGCCTGATCTACGCCTCCTTCACCGCTTACGGCGAGAAGGGCGAAGAGGCCAACAAGCTTGGGTTCGACAGCAATGCCTATTGGGCACGCTCAGGCCTCATGGACCTCGTGCGCGCTGACACCAGCACGCCGCCGGCCCGTTCGGTCGCCGGCATGGGCGATCATCCCTGCGCCATGGCGCTCTATGGCGCGATCGTCACCGCGCTTTATCAGCGCGAGAGAACCGGCAAGGGCTCACATGTCGGCTCCAATCTGATGGCCAACGGCGTGTGGGCGGCAGGCGTGCTGACGCAGGCGAAACTCTGCGGCGCCAAGTTCGGCGAGCGGCAACCCCGCGAACGAGCGCCAAACGCGCTGACCAATCATTATCGGTGCCGAGATGGCCGCTGGATCATTCTCTCGCTCCTGAACGAAGAGCGGCAATGGCCGACGCTTGCCTGTTGCATGGGGCGGGCAGAGTTGATCGCCGACCCGCGTTTCGCGAACCAGGCCAATCGTCACGCATGCTCGGCGGAACTGATAGGGATTCTCGACCAAGTGTTTGCCACCAAGGATCTCGCCGAATGGCGCAACATCCTCGACTGCACCGGGCTGGTATTCGGTGTGGTCGGCATCCTCGATGACATCACGCACGACAAACAGATGCTCGACAACGAGGTGCTCGTGCCGTTCGAGAACGACACCATGCTCACCATCAGCAGCCCGATCTGGATCGACGGCGCCAGGAAGGTACAGCCGCACAAGCCACCCGCCGTCGGCGAACACAGCGACGAGATATTGCGCAACGCGGGCTACGATAACGCGGCGATCACGAAGCTGCGGGAGTTGGGAGCAGTGACGTAGTCAGGCTAGTGTCCCGTCTCCGAATAACCGACTAATTTGCCGCGCGTTCGTACGGTTATTCGGAGACGAAAGGACACTAGCATAATCAAAGTGCTAGTGCGGCCTATGTCTCGCAATTGCCGATGAGAGACTAGCCGCAAGGGAGGTCGGCAATTGCGAGACGCCACACTAGCGAGGGCCCTGTACGAAACACATGCCCATTCGGCTCGCAGCTCCCATGACCTGACAAGTCAGGCCCTTGGCGCAGGTCCATGATGTAAAACTCTTGTCGGCGCTAGCCAATCCATCGCCCTGCAAATAGCAATGCGCGCCCCAGCCGTCCTGATACTCGGTCCCAGTCAGTTCTGTGCTGCCGCGCGTCTGCGGCCGGTTGGAGAAGCCGCGTGAGAAGTCAGGCCGTTTGCCGTCGCGAAACGCAGCCAGAATGTCGCGGCGGCGGATCTGGTCGCCGAAGAATTGCGGCGAGGCCGGCACAATGGTGGAATTGGAAGGCTCTTTCACCATCCAATCGACGCCGGGAAAATGGAAGCCGCCGATGCTGCGTGTCTGGTGACAGCCGGCACAGGTGGTGTCGTTCAGCCGACGCTGAAAGCCCGCAAATGAGCGAATGTTCTCCATCGTGATGCCCCGCTCGGCCGCCTTCTTCAACGCACCAACCACATCATTCTCAGTGAAGACGGGCTTGCCTGTTCCCTCACCTTGCATGAGGCCGAATTCCGGCTGCAACTCCGATGGATCGAAGCCGGCAGGCGTCGGCGCTACCGCGACTTTGGCAAGGAATTTTTCCGGGATCAGGACTGTGCCGCGATCGAACGCGCGTAAATGCTCCGGCTCCAGCAGCCACTTCTTGAAGTCGCGCTTGAGATTGTCGTCCGCCAGAATGCGATCTCGGTCAATCTGGTTCTCAAGCGGCGCCTCCTCGAACACATGCGTGTCCGCATTGTACTTGAACACTTTCAGGAGATAGTCGGTCCGAAACTCCCTCGTCCCGGATTTGGGCGCAAACGCGATCTGGATGTTGGTTTCGATGCGATCGATGTTCTCGGTGCCTAGCAGGTCGAGTGGTCCATCGCGGCCCAACAACTTTTCCGCGAGCGGCGCTCCCGTCAACCCCATGTCGGAAGTCGCAAGCCAGGGCCGCGCGATCTCGGCGCAGGTGATGGGTTTGCCAGCGCGGTCGACTGCAGACTCACGCCTCGCTTTCAGGACCAGATTCAGCGTCATCGGCAGGCGCGACGATTCCGGGTCGTCGCCAGCCGGCGTGGCCCCGATTCGATTAAGACGATAGATCAGGCGGATCTCGCCGCAGCCCGCCTGCGAGACATAGGCGCGGTCCATGCGATTGACGATGCCAGCCAGCGCGAAGCGCGTGTCGGGTGAATAGATCTGGGCGCGGTCGAACAGCCTGACGGAAAAGCCGTCGCCGACACCGATAGTCTCGTTCGGCGAACTGTCCTTGTGTCGCGCGACAAAGCGCTCGAATTCTTCGTTGAGCGCCGCGCGAACGGGCTTCATGATCGAGGCAGAAAAAAGCTGAGCGTTGGAGAGCGGGATATGGGCCGAACGGTCCGGCAACAACATCCGACCGATGCCAAACCGGCCATGATCGAGTTCGCGCAGGGCAAGGGGATCGGTGATCGCTGTACCTCGTTCCAGCGATGTGTTTTCCGCTGCCGACAGCCTCAGCGCGCCGTTGTACAGCACGACGACGGTAGCGAGTAATCGCAAGACGCGGCGGTCCATGTCCGCATTAACACCGCGTCCAACAGATATGTTCAAACAAAAAGGCGCTTCACGTCGCGGTGAAGCACCTTTTCTTAGTGGCTTAATTAATGCGGCGTGGTCAGTGACCGACGATCAGGCCCTTGCTGGTCACCACCACCCAGTGGCCATCCTGCCGGCGGATGGCATCGACGCGGCCAAGCCCGGGCACGGGAACGCCGGCATAGACTTCGTAGACGCCGGTGCGGCCCTCGATCAGCGCGCTGCCATTGCCAACGTCGCGCAACCGCCAGCCCTCCACCGTCGGCAGCCGGCCGACCTCAGGCTTGGATGGCGATACTGGCGCGACTGCAGCGGTCTGCGTCGGCTTGGACGGCGCGGCTGTGGCGGTCGGCGTCGGCGCCCCTGCGGCAGTCTGCGGCGTTGGCGTGGTCGACCCCGTCGCCTCCTTTGCCGCGGCCTGCTGGGACGCGCGGAGCTTGTCCACGGCCTCGGAAAGCTTGGCAAGCCTGGCCATGGGTTCGGCCTGCGCCTTCTCGAGCTTATCGAGGCGCTCGCTGGTCTTGTTGAGGCCCGCCTCGATCTTCGCTGAGTGCTCGAGGCTGGCCTTCAGCGCCACGATATCGGCATCGATCCGCGCAATGGAGGCTTCCAATGCGCTGTTATCGGCGACTTTCGGCGCGGGTGTCGATACTTCCAGTGTGCTGTTATCGGCAACTTTCGGCACGGGGCTTGCGGCAAAGCGCATGACGCCTCCTGTCGCCAGCGCGCCGCTGATGGCTCCGACCAGACAGGCGAGAACGATCACCGCCATCGCCGAGATCCGGCGCTGGCCCGCGGCGCGCTGCTCCTCCTGCGCCTGTGCACGCGCCCTGAAATCCTGGCGGGTCCGGGAGCGATCTGCAGGCGGCATCACGATCAGCGTGGCGGGCTCGGGCTGGTCCTTTTCCGCATCAAACTTCGACACATCAAACTTGGTAACCTCGCCCTTGGACAGTTCAGCCTTGGACAGTTCGGCCTTGGACGCCTCGCCCTTGATCACATCCTCCTTGGGAGTGTCAGGTTTGAGGGCGTCAGCTTTTGGTGCCTCGTGATCGGGGGCGATCGAATAAGACTTAAGGCTCTCGTCCTCGCTCAAGGCAGCCTTCGGCTTGGCCGAATTCTCACCGGGTTGCGGAATGGCGGCAGCACCGGCTTCTGGCTCGAGGCCGGCCTTTTCGGGCATCTGGTCGCTCACAGCTCAAATACTCCAATGAAGATTGACATTTTGGTAACCATTATTGCTTGCGAAATCCTTACCTGCCGAGCGCTTTACGGAAATTTTAAAGATATATCCAGGGCCGAATTTGGCCGGAATAGTGGAACTGGCGTGGCGTCCGGAAGGCGAATTCCCCATACCGTCCTGCGACAAACGGGTCGAAGCGGCGGGGGAGCCGGTCCACGCCGCCGGCGCATATGACCCGACGTAGCGCGCTTCGATATCTTGAAATTCGTCTTTTGCTAATTGATGGAGCGCAAGCGGTCGGCCAACGAAAGTAGCGAGCCGCGCCGTTCGCCCATGACCGCGCGACCACAGTCTGTACCAATGGCCGAGTTTGCCGTGTATCACGTTCTTGGAACAGATAGCGTTTGGTCGTTCTCTTCTCGCGTGAAGTGCGCGGATGGACCACGCTCAGGGACCTCAGGTCATGATCATCCTCAGTCGTCATCGGGCGCTTGCACATGAAGCCTGGAGTGAATTGGTAGCCCAGGCCGCGATCGACGAAATTGTTGCCGATGCAATCGCCGACTTCCATCCTGATACGTTCTGGCCGGCTCACCCCAGTGACAACGGAATCGGAGACGGCAACCCAAGTTTCTACTGTGGCGCGGCCGGTGTTATCTGGGCGCTGGACTATCTGCATCGCATCGGCGCGAGCCATGTCGCCAAGGACTTTCGCCCCGTATTGCCGAAGCTCATGAAGCGGACAATCGTCAACTTTGGACGCAATTCGCCAGCCGATTACGCGAAACATGGCTCGCTTCTCTTTGGCGACATGGGTGCCGCACTCCTCGCCATGCGCCTTGCTCCCGCATCGAGCTTGGCAGACTTGGTATATACGCGCGCAGAAGCAAATACTGGGCTGCCGATCCGGGAGCTTATGTGGGGCATGCCCGGGTCCATGGTGGCTGCAATCCACATGGCCGAGATGACACAGGAACCGCGATGGCGCGAACTGTTCGAAATGCAGGCCACCCGGCTGTTAGCCGATCTGGAGGAGACGCCACAAGGTCCGCTCTGGACACAGGATCTTTACAGTACCAAGGACCGTTGGCTCGGGCCCGTTCACGGCTTCGCCGGCAACGTCATTCCGTTATTGCGCGGATGGGATTGGTTGACGCCCATGCAGCAAGCTCAGGTGACTGAATTCGTGCCGAAGACCCTCGCAGCGAATGCGTGGCGGTCTGAAGTTGGGACAACTTGGGGCGCGAGAAGCAAGCGCGAAGACCCACCAACGTTGTGTCAGCACTGTCACGGCGCACCCGGTATGGTGACGACATTTGCGGGCGCGCCGTTCGCCACCCCTGAATTTGACGCACTTCTTTTGGATGCAGGTCGGTTCACCTGGGCCGCCGGACCACTTACCAAGGGCTCGAACCTCTGCCACGGCACGAGCGGGAATGGCTATGCATTCCTCAGGCTCTACCGCCGCACAAACGATCCGATCTGGCTCGACCGCGCACGCCAATTCGCCATCACGGCCATCGTCCAGTATCACGGCGCCAAGGCAGTCGTTGGTCGCGGACGGTATTCGCTTTGGACCGGCGACGTCGGTCTTGCAATATACCTTTGGGACTGCATCACAGGAGAGCCCCGCTTCCCGACGATCGAGGTATTCTGACCCGAAATCGGAACGGTCATCAATGTTGGCTTGGGCAGGCTCGTCGCGCGCGACCGCATCATCCCGTGTCGGCCTACCCTGCCATTGGCGCCCTTTACGGAAACAATCCGCGCGTCGCCTTGGCGTTGCGAACACGCTCCACGCCGATGGCCATGGCGGCGGTGCGGTTCGATATTTTGTCTTGCTTGGCGCGCGAACACATGCGTTCGAAGGCGCGGTCAAGGATCTCATATTCCCGCCGCATCACCTCTTTCTCTTCCCAGAACAGGCGCTGCAGGTCCTGTACCCACTCGAAATAACTGACCACCACGCCACCCGAATTGCACAAGATATCGGGGATCAGGAATATCTCGTCCTGGCGGTCTTCCAGTACCAGGTCCGCTTCCGGCGTAGTCGGCCCGTTGGCGCCTTCAGCCAATATTCGGCAGCGCAAGTTACGGGCCACGTTTGCGTCAATCACGCGCTCCATCGCTGCAGGAACAACGACGTCACAAGGCACGGTCAGTATCTCCGCGGCGTCGAAAGCAAGTTCATTCGAGTACCCGGCAATACTCCCATGCGAGGCAGCGTGCTGCACCAGGCCCGGGATATCCAGGCCGCCAGTGCGGTGAACCGCACCGGTATGATCGCTGACCGCGATCACTTTGAATCCCATCTTGTGCAGTTCCAAGGCCGCGATCGAACCGACATTGCCAAACCCCTGGACGACTGCAGTCGCGCCGTCGCAGCGAATTTGCCGTTCATTCGCGACCCGCCGGACCAGGTGAGCGACGCCCCTGCCCGTCGCTTCGCGGCGCCCCAGAGTACCGCCCGCACTGACGGGCTTGCCGGTGACAATCTCGGTCACCGTCTGTCCTTGGTACATGGAGTAGGTATCCATGAACCAGGCCATGATCTGCTCGTTCGTCCCCATATCAGGCGCCATGACGTCCGTCTGCGGCCCGACAAAGGGAATCATCTCCTGCATATACCGACGCGAAAGCGCTTCGAGTTCGCGTTTGGACAGGCTCGAGGGGGCAACGCTGATCCCGCCCTTGGCGCCACCATATGGCAAGCCAACCAGGGCACATTTCCAACTCATCCAGATCGCCAGCGCGGCGACCTCGCCAAGATCGACGCTGGGAGCAAAGCGGGTGCCGCCTTTGGTGGGACCAAGCGTGAGGTGGTGTTGTACGCGATAGCCCTCAAAGACGGCCGTGGTCCCGTCATCGCGGTGTATCGGGCACGATACAATGATCGCCCGCTTCGGCAGCAATAGCCGCCCTCTTTCCTCTTCCGGGATCGACAGATGGTCGGCGATGACAGCGAATTGCTTTGCTGCCATGTCAAAAACCGGTCCCTCAAACGCGCTCACATTGGCCTCCAAACGTGGATCGTTGAGTTTCTCAAGTTGAGTTTCTCATTGAGAAAGGTGCCATTCTACCCCCCGCACGCGGCAGGTCAGTCGAATGCCCATTCCGGGGCGCCTCCAGCGCAGCCGGCACTGCGATCGGTCCTGATCGCGATGGTCGCGTCTACATGCTTCATAACATGAAGACGCTGATCGTCTGCCTCGATACCCTTTCCATCAGCCTGAAGCAATATTCCCGAACCCACCGCCGCCGGCCGTTTTCATTTCGATCAGGTCGCCGTGGCGCAATGTCATATGATTGGCTGGATCCACGTCCACGCCATTGACCTTGATTACGGCTCGCTGACCCGCCTCACCGCCCTTCAGGCCGGGCGCGGGAACGTTATGGCGCTGAGCCATGAAGGAGCAGGTTGCCGGTGTTTCTCCAACAAAGCGAAATGCAAAATCGAGACCGTCGCCGCCCCTATGCAGCCCCTTGCCGCCGCTTCCGCGGCGCAGATTGCGATAGAGCACGCGGATCGGCGCTTCTGCTTCCATGACCTCAATCGGTGTATTGCCGAGATTGGACGGAAAGCTTGTTGCCGAAAGCCCATCACGTTCAGCACTCGCGCCTTGCCCGGCATTGAGGAAATTGACGACAGCATAGCGCCGCCCCTTGTCGTCGCCACTTAAGGTGAAGGAAGAGTTGGCACAGCCCGGCGCTACCACGCGGTCAGGCAGAATATCCGCGAGGGCGGCGATAAAGGCGACCGGCATGAGATGGCCGACAAGGGCGCGTGCGCCCGTCGCGGCGGGATAGACCGGGTTGAAGACCGAGCCCAGCGGTGCACGCGTCGTGATCGGCAGAAACGCGCCTTCATTATTGGGCACATCTGGCGAAAGCAGGGCTTTCACGCCATAGGCCGTATAGGCGAAAGTGTAGATCGGCACGACATTGACGGAGCGGCGCAATTGCGGCGATGACCCTTCGTAGTCGATATCGATGGTGTCGCCGGCGACCGTGACGCGGCTATTGATCACCAGGGGCTCCTCGAACCCGTCATGTTCGAGCCTGGCGGTGTAGACCCCGTCCGGCAGCGCCCGGATGGCATTGCGCATGGCAGCCTCGGATCGCTGGCGGATTTCTCCGCCCAGGACGTCGAGTTCGATGCCGGTTTCATCGAGCAGATCGTTGAGGCGCGTTTCGAGCATGCGGCAGGCAGCGACCTGGCCCCAAAGGTCGCCCATCGTCTGATCGGGAACTCGGACATTCTGTTTGATGAAGCTTGTCACAGCTTCATCAACGACACCTTTGCGCACCAGCTTGAGCAAGGGAATCTGGAGCCCTTCCTCGAAGATTTCAGGGATGCCGGAGTTGCGCAGCCGCCCACCAATGTCGGGAACATGGCTTGTCGAGACTGCAAAGGCCGTGAGTTTGCCTTCGCGAAAAATCGGCATGCCAATCGTCACGTCATGGATATGGCCAGTGCCCATCCAGGGATCGTTGGTGATGAGGACATCGCCCGGCTCCAATCCACTTGGCGTGAAATGGCGGAGGAAATGCTTCGCTGTCGCGGGCAGAGTACCAATGAAGGAGGGAATGCTCATTGAAGACTGCGCGAGGGAGCGGCCCCGCGCATCGGTGAGAACCACGGCAAAATCGTTCGCTTCGCGCACCAGGGTGGAAAAGGAAGTGCGTACGAAGGCCGCCGCTGCCTCATCGACGGCGCTGGTGAGGCGCGTCCATAGGATTTCGAGCGTGATGGGATCAAGATTGGCGCGGGACATCATCATTCTCCCATCTCAACGCTGACGGTAAGGTCTTGGAGGATTGTGACGCTTGCGGGAAATGGAATGGCGAGCGTGGACTCGCGTTCTTCCAGGATCAGCGGCGCCTGCAATTTCGTTCCGGGCGGCAATGCATAGCGGTCATAGACATTGACATCCGCAAACGCGTTTTGGACCGGCAGATAGATGGGGCGGCGACGGGGAGCGCCCGTCCCTTCGCCTCGTGCTTCTGCCCAGGAGAAGCGGCGCGTCACAGTCGTGGCCTTGCCGGTCAGACGCCAAGTCACCACCTGGATCTTGCCATCGGGAACCGTCGAACCGAAGAGCTTGCTATAGGCTAGCTCAAAGCCGTGGCGGCATTTATCGGCCAAGCCTGGATCAATTGGACCGTAGGGCAGCGTGACGCCAACTGTCGATCCTTGTCCCGAATAGCGCATTTCGAGCAGAAGCGACCATTTGATGTCGGCGAGGTTGACATCGCTGGAGCGCAATTCCTGGCTGGCCTGTGCATGCAGGTCGGCGATCACGGCCGCAGCACCCGCCCAGTCGAGCGTTTCGAGCAATTGGGGTTTGGACCAGGATCGATCGACACGTGCGGGCGCGGCAAGGAGGCCCAGACATGATCCCGCGCCAGCCGCGATCGGGCACAGAATGCGTTTGACGCCCAGCTTGCGGCCGACTTCTGCAACGTGAACGGGCCCAGCTCCACCGGTGGCAATCATGGTGAAGGCACGCGGGTCGAGCCCCTTTTCCGCGATATGAACGCGCGCCGCCGCCACCATGTTTTCATTGACGACATGGGCAATGCCCCGGGCTGTTTCGATGGCGTCGAATTTCAGCTTCTTGCCAAGCCGCCCTAATGCCTGCTCGGCAAGATCCTTGCGCAAAGTCATCTCACCACCGAGGAAGCTGTTCGCATCGAGATAGCCAAGTACCAGATCGGCATCCGTCACGGTTGGGTCCATGCCGCCGAGACCATAACAGGCAGGTCCGGGTACCGAGCCTGCGCTGTGCGGCCCCACCTTCAGAAGGCCGAGGGAATCGACGGAGGCGATGGAGCCGCCGCCTGCACCGATCTCGATCAGATCAATGCTTGGAATGAGGATTGGCAAACCACTGCCACGCTTGAAGCGCTTGACCCTTGCGGCCTCGAAGGCGTGCTCGATATGAGGCTCCCCCTTGATCGCAACACAGGCTTTGGCTGTCGTTCCGCCCATGTCGAAAGCCAGGACGTGATCCACTCCCGCCTGCAACCCGGCGTTCACGGCGCTGAGCACGCCCGCGGCCGGGCCTGATTCAAGCAGATGGATCGGCGCTTCCGCGGCCGCGGCTGCCGAGGTGAACCCACCACTCGACAGCATGATGCGGAGGGAGCTGCTGATGCCAGTTTCCCGAATGCGGGTTTCCAGCAGGGACAGATAGCGCGTCACAATCGGTTGAACATAGGCATTTGCCGCAACCGTTGACATACGTTCATATTCGCGGATTTCGCGGGCAATGCGTGAGGATAGCGAAATGCTTCTGTCGGGGAATGCACGGCCGAGGGCAGCGGCGACATGGCGTTCATGAATGTCGTTCACGTACCCATGCAGAAGGCAAACGGCGATCGCTTCTACATCCATGGTTCGCAGTTCCTCGATCAGGCGATCGAGTTTATTATCGTCGAGTGGGACAAGAACCTCTCCGCGCCAGTCGAGCCGCTCATCGAGCTCCAGCCGCTTATCTGTGGGCACGATTGGTTCGGGCAACTCCAGGGCCAGATCATAAAGGTCGTAGCGAAATTCGCGCCTGATATCGAGTGTATCGATACAACCTTGCGTGGTGACCAGGGCTGTCTGCGCTCCTTTGCGCTCGATCAGCGTGTTGGTCACGAGAGTGGTGCCGTGAACGAACTCCGCGACGCGGGATGCGGCCTTTTCGGCGCCGATCTTTGCCAACAATTGGGCGACCACATTGGAGACCCCTTCACCAGGATCCTGCGGCGTTGTCAGACATTTGCCGACCCAGATGCGCCCGCTTGCCTGCTCTTCAGCGACGCCGTCGGTGAATGTGCCGCCTATATCGACCGCGATCCGAAGTGCGGGAATGGTCATGACTTGGTGCGCCCCTCATTACTTTTGTATTATTTTGAATACAAATGTATGCAGTAAAGTCAATAGGATATTCACGCCGGGCGGCACTGCGCCATCGCTCGAACGCGATCGCGCCGGGCGCCAAGAAAATAAAGCTGGAATTAAAGCTGGTTCGAAATGCCGTGCAGTCCCGCTGCCGAGCTCTTGCTACCCAAAATCGCGAAGTGTCATTTGTACCGAAGAATGAGACAGCCATTCTCCAAATGCCGCCGAGCAATCCTTCGCGGCTGTAAGGACGGCGCAGATCCTTTCGGGAAATCCGGTGTCGGCGGTTACAGCGCGTCGAACATCATGCGCATGCGGATTTTGCCGGAAGCCTGAATATGTAGGCGGCAAAGGGTTTCGGCCTTGTCGGCATCGCGTTCCTCGATCGCAGCAAGGATGTCTACATGTTCTTGCTGCGCAGCCTCAGAGCGGCCGGGCGCTTCGTAAGTTGTGCCTGGCAGCAATGCCAAAGAATCCGCCAGTTGACGCAATGCCTGAGCCAGATACCGATTGTGAGCAGCATCATGGATCGACTGGTGAAAGATCCGGTTGGTTTGAGCGGTACCGACGGGATCGCCGAGCATGCCGCCCGACCTTTCCAGAAGTTCGTGCATCACCATGATCTCATCCGGCGAAGCATGCTGGGCAGCCAGCCGTGCTGCCGTTCCCTCCAAGGCTTCGCGCAGAGCATACAGCTCGCGTACTTGTTGCTTGTCGAGCTGAATGAACATGACGCCGCGCGAAGGGGCAACTTCAACGAGGCCGTCCGAGGCCAGGCGACGGATCGCCTCGCGGATCGGAGTACGGCTCACATTCAACTGCGCCGCCAATTCAGCTTCGCGAAGCCTGTCGCCTGGACGAAAGGCGCCGGAACGGATGCCCATCCGTAAGTGCCGGTATACAAAGTCGCCGCGGGAGAGATTTGCGTCTTCAGGTCCCTGCGACGGAATGTCGGTAGCCGATGACCTAGCTTTCATAGCAATATAATCCAATCATGCTTTCGATTGCGGTTTTCAGGTCAACAATGCTTTGGCTTGGAATACGATCAAGAATATCCCTGCTGCGGAAGGGATCAAGAATAATACTTACAACGAGCGTATTTTTCACTTCACCTTTCTTCCTATACCGGACTCGTGGACAAGGCAAAAAAGGGCCGTCATTTGGGCATGATTCGTGCTGGCTATCTTTCGCGCCAAAAAACGCGCCGACCTGATTCCTTGGCGCGCGGCGGCTATGCGGCGCATCGCGCCAGTGCTCTTGTCCTGCTGAATGACGGTTGGAACTGCAAATGGGTTATCTCGGCGCTGACGCGCTTTCTCCAATTTGCTTACTCATCCTTCCATGCAGAACATTCATTCCGACCTCTTATCGAGCTCCCTTGGGAGAGCACCTATCAACCAACGTACAACAAACCGTCGAATACGAGCTTTCATTCAAGAAAACCCAGGACCTGCTGATTGCGCGATCTGGACAGAGCTCCGCGCAATCCGGAAGCGGTAAATCCGCTGCATGGTGATAGAGTTAAGAACTGGAAAATAATATCAACGGTTGAATGTAATAAGGTGCTCTTCGGTCAGCTCCCGAATAGCATATTTCGGTCCTTCATGTCCAAAGCCCGACTGTTTTACCCCACCAAATGGCATACCATCCGCACGACAACTGGATGTTTCATTGATGTGGATCGCCCCAAAGCGAAGGTGCGTTGCCACCTTTAGTGCCTTGTCAACATCAGCCGTGAAAATACCGGCCGCCAAACCATAGTGGGTATTATTGGCATGATGAATGGCTGTATCGAGATCATCGAACGCCATAACCGCGATGCAGGGCGCGAAGATTTCCTCGTCCACTACCCGCATGCCGCTGGAAGCATTTGCGACGATCGTCGGAGCCAGTACCGCGCCAATGCGCGTACCGCCATGGAGGATGCGTGCTTGCTGCGCGGATGCTTCGTCGATCCATTGCTCGGCGCGCTTGGCTTCCGTGGGCGAGATCATCGGTCCGACACGGGTCGTTTTCGCATGCGGATCGCCCGCTGGCATGGCTTGGGCCGCGGCGACCAAGCGGTCGAGCACCTCATCAAGTCGGCTCGTTGCGACATAAAGCCGCTGTACGGAAGTGCACACCTGTCCGGCCTTGCGAAAACCGGCATTGGCGATCCTGGGAATGGCCCGGTCCAAATCGGCATCGGCGCAAACGAGCGTGCTGGCTATGGAGCCGAGTTCCATTTGCGTACGGCGCAAGCCTGCACCCTGCTGGATGGTGCGTCCGACCTGCGTACTGCCGGTGAATGTATAGAAGGCGATGCGCTGGTCCTCGACCAGAAGCTGGCCGATCCTCCCACCCGGCCCGTGCACCAAGGCGAGCATGGACGGCGGCAGGCCTGCCTCGAGAAGGATCTCGCAGAGCACAGCGGCGCTGAGCGGCGTCATAGCGGCAGGCTTGAGCACCACCGGATTACCTGCCGCGAGCGCGGGCCCGATCTTGTGAGCAACAGTATTGAGCGGCGAGTTGAAGGGCGTGATCGCGCAAACCACGCCGATCGGTACACGGATCGTGAAGCCAAGCCGATCATGCTGGCCGGGCGTTGCTGCGAAGGCCACGGTTTCCCCGGTGACGCGGGTTGCTTCTTCCGCGCACAGGTTGAGCGTCACGATGGTGCGGGCAATATCCCCCGCTGCATCGGCCGGTGTGAAGCCGGTTTCCGCCACCATGATATCGACCAACCTGTCATGGTGTGTCTGGACGAGGTCGGCCGCCTTGCGCAGGACCCTTGCCCGTTCCACTGGCGGGATGGGCCCCTTTTCGAAACTTGCCTGCGCAACCGCCACCGCGCTCGCCACGTCCTCGGCCGAGGCCTGGCCGACTTCGGCAATGGTTTCTTGGGTATATTTGTCGAGAACCGCAAAGCAATTGCGACGCTCCAGCCATTTTCCGTCGATCAGCACGGACAAAGGCGGCAGGCGCAGGGCCGGCCTGGGCGTAATGCCTTCGCTATGACCATCCGTGTGGCGCGCGCCGCTCATGCGTAATGCCTCCCCTGCTTTGAAACACTCAAACCGTGTAGTTGAGGCCCATGCGGCCGCCTTCGACATAGATGACCTGCCCGCTGACATAGGCTGAATCGTCAGTTGCCAGGAACATGGCGATGCCCGCTACATCCTCGGGCTCGCCCACGCGGCCCATCGGCGTGCGCGACATGATCCTCGCCTTTGTTACCGGATCACCCAGAAGAGCGACGCGGGTGAGTTCGGTGGCGATCGTGCCCGGGCCGATGGCGTTAACGCGTATGCCGCGTGGCGAAAGACTTAGTGACATTGCATTCGTCAAGGAAGCAATCGCACCTTTCGAAGCGGCATAGGCCGGAATATTGGGCTGGGTCAGCTTCACGCTGGTCGACGCCATGTTGATGATGGAGCCGGCGATCTTGCGCTCCACCATATGCCGGGCGACTGCCTGGCCACACAGGAAAACCGATTTAAGATTGGTGCGGATCACCAGATCCCAGTCCGCCTCGGTGAAATCGAGAAAATCAGCACGTCGGTTGATGCCAGCGTTGGCGAGCAGAATGTCGATCTGACCAAAACGCTCGATCGCTTGTCCGACCATGGCGTCGACCTCGGGCTTGAATCCGACATCGCATGCCATGAATACCGCCGACAGCCCCTCGTTCACGAGCCCTTGCGTGGCTTTCCTGCCAACATCCTCGCTCTTGTCAACCAATACAACGTTGGCGCCCTCGCGCGCGAAACGCTGCGCACAGCCAAAGCCGATACCTTGCGCGGCGCCCGTAACGATCGCCGTCTTACCCTTCAACCTCATCGACATATCCTCTCTTATGCAACTTTCTTATGCAACTTTACTGACGCCGCCCTCATCGATCCGGTCGAGAATGCGGTAGAGCGAGATGAGACTGCCGACAAGGGGCCGTGCAAAATGGCGCACCAATTCGGATTTGGGAGCCGTCAGCGGCAGGGCCAGATCGTCTGGATGGTTGCCCGAGATATGTCGAGCGACCTCACGACCGAAAAGCGTGCCCATTGCCAATCCCCGGCCGCTATAGCCAAACGCCCCGAAGCAGCCTTCATCCACCTGCAGCAGGCGCGGATACTCGTTCATCGTCACTGCGACCCAGCCAGACCATTCCTCTTCCCACTCGAATTCGCCGATCTGGGGGAAGAGCTTGTGCACCCGCCTGGTCGCCTGATCGCGGAAGGCCTTACGCGTATCGGAGAAAACGGGGCCATCCACGCTCACATGCAGCCGTCCGCTCGGATGGACGCGCACGCCCGAGAATAGCCGTCTCGTATCGATCATCGGTTGGCCGCCGGGCATGACGGTTGCCCGCACCGAAGGCGCGAGCGGCTTGGTGATGAGCTGATAGGCGCGAAGCTTGATCAGGCTTTGCTTCAACGCAGGCACCGCATCGGCGCTATAGGAATCCGTGGCCAGCACGACATTCTGCGCGATGACGACGCCCTCATCGCTGGCAACATGCCATTTCCCGCCCTGGCGTTGCATTTGGCGCATCGGCGCATTCACATGGATGACGGCACCGGCTTTCTGTGCTGCGGCCGCAAGGCCCCGCGTATAGGCAAATGGATTGAGCATGCCTCCGCGCGGATCATACAGCCCGGCGCGATAGACGGAGGAACCTGTGACGGCAGCGGCTTGCTCCGGCCCGTAAATAGCGAGTGCTTCGCCGCGGTCCTGCCAGAATTTTGCGCGGCGCTTCTGACTATTGAGACCTTTCACGGTATGGGACGCGAAGAAAAGTCCCTTCCACACCATGTCACACTGGATGGCATGGCGCTCAATGAGATCACGGACGAGGTTCGGCGCCGCGGCTGTCGCCGCAATCAACCTTTCACCGCGTTCGCTGCCGAAATGCTTCAGCACTGCCGCTTCGGAATGTTTGGTGTAGGGGACGATCTGGCCGAAGGCGCGTCCGCTACCGCCCCAGCCAATTTCGTGAGCTTCCAGCAGCGCCACGCTTATACCGCGCTCCGCAAGATGCAGGGCGCAGGAAAAGCCGGTGACGCCGCCACCGACCACGACGACATCGGCCTGAGTCGTGCCTTGCAGGGGCGTGAGAACAGGCAGAGCCGGCGCGCCTGACGTATAGGCCTTGGGAGGCAAGCAGGCTTCGTGCTGAAGTGGCGCCATTCGTATCTCGCCATATTGGATTACGGTGTCCAATGGTATACGAATGAACGCATATTAGCAAGCGAGCATGAACGATGCCTAGCTCATCCTTCATGGCGCCTGTTGTGCTTCACGAATCTGGAAAGTCATGATCCATGTCACGCTCTGATCCCCTCCTTTCCCGGGCGCTGTCCCGCATCAAGCCGTCCGCGACCATCGCAATCTCGCAGAAGGCCAGGGATCTTGCTGCTCAGGGCCGGCGCATCATCGCCCTGAGCTCGGGCCAGCCGGATTTCGACACGCCCGAGCACATCAAGGGGGCGGCGCGCATTGCCATGCAACACGGCCAGACGAAATACACCCCGGTTGCTGGCATTCCCGAACTCAGGCAAGCCGTTGCAGCCAAATTCAAGCGCGAAAACGGTCTCGACTATTCACCCTCGCAGACGATCGTATCGACGGGCGGAAAACAGGTCATCGCCAATGCCATGCTGGCGACAGTCGATCCAGGTGATGAAGTGCTCATTCCAGCGCCTTATTGGGTTTCCTATCCCGAAATGGTCGCGCTGTGCGGAGGCACGCCGGTCTTCGTTCCGACAAACGAGGCGGACGGCTTCAAGATCCGCCCTGAGGCGCTGGAAGCTGCGATTACGTCGCGCACCAAATGGCTCATGCTGAATTCGCCCTCCAACCCTTCCGGCGCGGCCTACAGCGAAGCCGAGTTAAGAGCCATTGCCGAGGTCCTGCTACGCCATCCGCATGTCTTCATCTTCACCGACGAGATATACGAACATCTGGTCTATGGAGATTTCAAGTTCGTCAGCTTCGCCAAGGCGGAGCCGCGCCTTTATGAACGCACCCTCACCATGAATGGCGTATCGAAAGCCTATGCCATGACGGGTTGGCGCATCGGCTATGCCGCCGG
>JGI24705J35276_12238458_pt1 | contig 22868 bp, 24 predicted proteins | sample TergutNt197P4_FD_35276 | JGI IMG/M metagenome (IMG submission 35276) | reverse complement strand
GGAGAAAGGCATATCCAGTCAAAATGGCCCGACAAAGGATAAGCCCCCGAAGTCTCTAAAAAAATCTTCAGGCCGTAATGATGCAACAGATCACAGAGCGGCAATAAAGGATACCGTAATGGCTCTCCTCCGGTTATTACTACCGATTTGGAGGGATGTGCGGAGGCCCGCGCTCCCATATCTTGAATGGAGGTAAGCGGATATAAATCCGGATGCCAGGTTTCTTTAGCATCGCACCACGAACAGCCAATGTCGCAACCTCCCAGCCGGATGAAATAGGCCGGTTTTCCACTGTAAAAACCCTCTCCCTGAATGGTATAAAAATCTTCTGCCACAGGGAGGTATTTACCATGCTGCAATATGGAATCAATGGTCGGCATAAATCGCAAATGTAGATAAAATGATAAAGAAATCCAAATGGCTAAGGATTTAATGGCTCGTAATACTTTAAGGGATGATTGGGCAACAAATCGGGATGAAAGATACTAATCAGATCTGCCAACAAGAGTTGGGGCTCTGTTACGCCTGTTTCCCAAAAATCGGAACCGCCTTGAGGCGTATTTCGGCGGGTATTGTTATACACGCGTCCGCTCAAAAAGGCTGGCATTTGGGCAAATCTCGCATCATGTCCACTTAGGGCATGTAAGGTGCGGAAGGCATTTGGATGTAGCCAATAGTCTGCTTCCAAAGCGTAGAGACAGGCCTGTTCCAAACTGACCGTATGGCTCTCCTTGATTCCTTTGCGGCTGCCCAATACACGGGCGCCGGCATCTTCAAATAGTTGAGTCAGATAGTTGTCTCCTCCAGGTATGTACCAGACGTCTTTATAGGGAGCGTTCAGCAGCACCTTGACGCGGACGCTGTATCGGACGCTTTCCTTGAGGGAAGTGTATTGGTGGCAGATATCTTCGAATTGAATCTTTGCTTTTTCTATAACTTGAGGTTCAAAAAAAGCAGCAAAGGCCAGTAAGTATTCGGCTTTGCCCAAGGGATGGGTTTCTAAATAATCGCTTATGTATACGACCTGCAATCCTAATTTGGCCAAAGGCTCCAAAAAAGCATTAGAGGCTCCAGAAATGCCGTAGGCAAAAACAACGTCAGGATGGAGAGCGAGCAGGGTTTCGTAGTTTAACCCTGCCTCGTAGCCAACATCAATTATGGCGTTGGAGGCAGTAGCTGCTCTAATTTTGGGGTTAGAAACATATTTGGCTCCGGATACTCCTGAAATACAACTGTCTCTATCCAAGGCAGCCAGGTAAGCAATATGGGTGGTCGACAAGCAAACGGCATTTTGAACGGGCCAAGGGATGTGTCCCGCTTTTCCCTGATGGAGCAGAGAGTCTTTGCGGGGGTAAATAACGTAGCGAAAATTTCCGGCAGCCCCTTTTTGCCAACTGTTTTTTATGGAAAGTATACGGTTTTCTCCCTCCTTTCCTAAGGCAAATCCCGCCGCATAGGACGGCTTATAAAGGGACGATCCGGATTCATCTGTATGGATACTCCCCCCTCCGCAAGAACTTAAAAAAAAAGTAATCAAACAGAAGAGTATCAGGTGCTTCATAAAAATTGGGTAGAGCCTCCCACGGGATTTGAACCCGCGACCTGCTCATTACGAATGAGCTGCTCTACCGCTGAGCTAAGGAGGCTTTGAGGCAGCAAAGGTAAAAATTTTTTTATCATAATTTAGCTTTATATTTGCCGAAGCATTTATATGAAACAATACGACATAGTAGTAGTAGGCGGAGGGCCGGCGGGCCTGATGGCGTCTGGATGTGCAGCTGCCACAGGGTGTTCGGTTTTGCTCTTAGAAAAGATGGATCAATGCGGAAGAAAGCTTTGTATCACCGGCAAAGGCAGGTGTAATATAACCAATATTAAAAAGTGGGACGATTTTTCTGCCCATATCTATCCGCAATCCGATCCTCTTCGCCCCGCCTTTAGATGTTTTTCCAACAGGGATGTAGTCTCTTTTTTTACCCGTATTGGCATCTATTCGCAGAGAGAGCGCGGCGACCGAATCTTTCCGCTGTGCGAAAGCGCGCCCATGGTGAGGGACGCTCTGGTAAAATGGGCTGCCAAAGAGGGGGTAGAAATAGTAACCGGAGCCAGAGTGGCGGCTTTAGCATCGGCAAATAACAAAATAGTATCGATTCAGTACCGGAGGCAGGGAAGAGCGTTAAGCGTGGCTTGTGGTGCATTGGTGCTGGCTACGGGAGGGTATTCGTTTCCCTTAACCGGATCTGAGGGAGACGGCCACCGTATGGCAGCAGACCTTGGACACAAGGTGACGCCCTGTTTTCCTGCTTTGACCGGATTAATGCCCAAGGATTACGACAGACGTTTACAGGCATTGACGCTAAATAATGTTGGACTTGGGCTCAAGATTGACGGGGATTTAGTACGGGAAGAATTTGGAGAGGTTTTATTTACCGATCAGGGCATCGAAGGTTCTTTGGGCTATCGACTCAGTAGACAAGTAGTATCAGCCATGAGTATGGGTCGGCAGGTATCGTTGGTACTCAACCTGAAAGCGGCCATTCCTCCGGAGCAATTGGAGGCGCGTTTACACAGAGATGTAGAACGATTGGGAGCCGAACAGGTAGCCATCTTTTTGCGTCACTATATGCCAAGGGAGCTGGTTCTTCCCTTTATGAATTATCTCGATTTTTGGGCGAGCGACCTCATGTCCGGTTTAAAGCCTGAGCAGGTGCAAAAGTTGTGGCAAGGACTTCAACACTGGGAAGTGCCCATTGTGCGTTATGGAGGATTTGATCGGGCGATTGTTACCGCCGGAGGGGTTTCACTAACCGATGTTCGAAAAAAAGATATGCGGTCTCGGATCGTAGAAAACCTCTTTTTTGGCGGAGAACTCATAGATTTGGACGGCGATACGGGTGGGTATAACTTGCAGATTGCCTTCTCTACCGGAGCCTTGGCAGGGAAAAAGGCAGCGGAATTAGTGCAGGCTAAAGTGTAGCCGGAGCGCTCCGTTGCGGGAGGCGACTATTTGGGAGGGGACCAAAAGAGGAGTGGGCGGATGGAGTTCTATCCAGATCAGATCGCCCATCCTTAGAGATATGGAGCGTGAAATATCTGCAATGCTTTGGTCGATAGAGCGGTTTAAGCCCCCTTGCCACTCTTTCCATGCAAAAACTTCCTCTTCTTGAAGAGGATCAAAAATATCCGATAGGGGCGCCGAATAGTCCAAAGCACAGGCGGGGGCCCAGGAAGCCCCCGCTGCGCTGTTTTGTTCGAGTAGATCGGTAGCATAGAGGCAAAAGCCTAAAGCTGTTTCGTGATAATAACGAGGCGCAAATTGAGGGGCGATGTGGCGTCCTAATCGGGTAATTCTAACAACTAAAGCCAAAGATCCGCTAATTCGCGGGCAATGATCGGGAAGATAAAAGCACCGACCGTTACGCAAGAGGGCGGTGTCGGGCTTGAGATAAAAATGGGGGCTTTGAACGGGGAGGCAAATCAACTTCATATCCCCTGTATCGATGACTTGAATTCTGTAAGTACCCGTTTGGTATCCAAGGTAAAATCCCCTTTCATGATCCAGTCGTAGTAATTGGGGTCGATGGTTAATAATACCTCCCTGAGTTTTTTACCTTTGTGTTTTCCAAAATTGACAATTGGTTCATCCTCTTCGTTGAGTATAATTCTTCCGGCATAGTCCAAGTTGCGATTGATACTGGAAAATTCGGCCAAAAAGTCCACCTGGTTTTTTAATTCCGGGTAGCGCGCTAACTGAGATTGGAGCACCTCATAGGTGGCAAAAGTGTCTGCTTCGGCGCTGTGGGCATTGCTTAGATCTTTGTTGCAGTAAAACTTGTAGGCAGCTATCAGGGTGCGTTGCTCCATTTTATGAAAGATATTCTGAACGTCAATAATCTTTCTTTTTCTAAAATCCACGGGAACCCCAGCTCTTAAAAATTCTTCTGCCAAAATCGGAATATCAAACTTGATAGAATTATAACCAGCTAAGTCACACCCTTCGATCCATTGAGCCAAAGATTTGGCAATTTCTTTAAAAGTGGGACAACCGGCCACCTCTTCGTTGGTAATATGGTGTATGGCCGTGGCCTCTTCCGAAATGGGTATGGTGGGGTTGAGGCGTCTGGTTTTGATCTCTTCGCCTCCATGAGGCATGACTTTAAGGATCGACAATTCTACAATCCGATCGGACGCAACATTTAATCCCGTAGTCTCCAAATCGAAAAACAGGATTGGATCTTTTAGATTCAACAACATGAAAAGAGGGGCTTAGGCGCCAATCATCATGGGCATGATCAGGGCGCAAATATCTTCATTGGGATCGGTAAGTCCTATGGGGATCAACAGGCCTGCGCGGCTGGGATCGGAAAGTTCGAGACTTACATCCTGTCCGGGCAGGTTAGCCAAAATTTCTGCCAGAAAAACCCATTTGAATCCAATCTCCATAGGCTCTCCACTATATTGACAACCGATTTGTTCATAACCCGACATTGAAAAATCAAGGTTTTGCGCCGAAATGGTAATTTCGTCCTGCTCTAATTTTAGTCGGATTAAATTGCTGGCTTGGTTGGAATAGACGGCAACGCGGCGGACACTGTTTAAGAGTTCGATTCGGTCAACTACCGCTTTGTTGAGATTGTTGGCGGGAATCACCGAGCGATAAGCCGGATAATTACCATCAACTAATCTACAAATTAATAGGTAGTTAGGGAAATGGAAAACGGCATTTTTGTCGTCAAAACGGACTTGAATATTATCCTGTACCTTAGGCAACAGGTTTTTGAGGATGGAGGCAGGTTTTTTGGGGAGGATAAAGCGGGATGCTTTGGAGGCTACCACATCTTTTCTAGTGTAGCACAATAGTTTGTGCGCATCCGAAGCGACTAAAGTGGTGAGTTCTTTTCCCAAATCAAAAAGTATACCGTTCATTACAGGGCGGAGTTCTTCTTCTGCCGTAGCATAAAGGCTACGGTTGATTCCCTCAAGTAAGGTAGGGGCGGGTATGGATAATTCGGTAAAATCTTCCTTAATAGCCTGTGGTTCAGGGTAATCATCGCCAGGAAGGGCAGGGAGTTGGAACTTTCCTTTGGCATGGGATATGTGCAATACACCATCGGAGGAGAGGGTAAATTCAAGGGGTTGTTCGGTCAAATCTTTTAACGAATTGGTCAATCTTTGGGCATGAACCGCTAAAACGCCCTCTTCGGCGGCATCCTGTACCTGAATAGAGGCTTGAACGGTGGTTTCTAAATCTGAGGCGGTAATCATCAGGTTTTGTCCCGACAGTCTGAACAAAAAGTTTTCCAAAATAGACATACTGTTTTTAGCGGAGATAACCCGCGACAGGGCCTGAAGCGGCGTAAGGAGCTCTGAACTGGATACTACGAATTTCATAATTTATGTGTTGTTTAGTCTTACAAAGGTATAATTTTTTTCCCAATCCAACAACCACTGTTTGCGTTCCAATCCGCTGGCATAGCCCGTAAGGCTTCCGTGGGATCCGATGACCCGATGACAGGGAATAATCAGGCCTATAGGATTGTTGTGGTTGGCGTTTCCTACTGCACGGCAAGCTTTTGGTTTACCCAATGAGGCCGCCAAAGCTCCATAAGAGGTGGTCTCCCCGTAGGGTATTTGGAGGAGTTTATTCCAAACGGATTGATAAAACGCAGAACCCTCCGGAGCCAAAGGAAGTTCAAATATCCGGCGTTTGCCTGTAAAGTATTCGGCCACCTGTTGCAGGGCCTGCTTTAATAACGCAGGAACCTCAGTCGAGGCTCTTTTTTGGTGGAGCGGTGTGGCAAAGCCGGCCCAGACAAGAGCTTGTTGGGTACATTGCACACCAAAGATTCCAATCGGGGTTGGGCAATAACCGGTGTATATTTCTTCCATAATTCAGGCAAAATTCCAGATTTTTCTCAATCGTTCCATTTCGGCATAATGGGTAGTGTCAAGCTGATGGGGCACTACGCTAACATAGTCATGGTCAACGAGGTTTTGGTCGGTATCCATAGCATCCGGCTCGTCATTCCGGTAGGCTCCGGTCAGCCAATAGTAGGGGTATCCGTGGGGATCAATCCTTTTGTCAAATTCTTTGATCCACGCTCCTTTTCCCTGTCTGCCCAATCGGATGCCCCGTATTTGTTCCAGGTGAATATCAGGCAGGTTGACGCTGATAAAAACAGGTGAAATAGGAGGATGAAGAAGGTATTGCTCTACAATTTTTCTGCCGAAATAGATAGAAGCACTAAAATCTGCATCGGGATTATGGGGGGTGGCTAAGGAAAATCCAATGGAGGGAATGTTGTATAAGACTCCCTCTGCCGCAGCACCTAAGGTACCGGAATAGAGGAGGGCCGAAGAGGTATTGGCGCCGTGGTTAATGCCGGAAGCCAATAAATCGGGTGGATTATTCGTAAATAATTGGTTCATGGCGATTTTTACGCAGTCTACAGGGGTTCCTGTGCAGATATAGCGGATCAATCTTTCTTCTTGGGAGTGTTCGAATAAACGGAGTGGATGGGTAATGGTCACAGCGCTCGACATACCCGATTGGGCCTCTTTGGGGGCCACTACTGTAATTTTTCCGAAGGGGCGAAGCATCTCTTCCAATGCTCTAAGTCCTTTTGCCCCAATGCCGTCGTCGTTCGTCAGTAGAATATTCTTTAGTTTTTTCATCGTGTAAAGGTAGTATATTTTATGAATATATTGTATATTTGTAGCTTCGATGAAAAAGTATAACACTCATAAAATCAATCAAAATGACAAAAATTAAAGTAGGAATCAATGGCTTTGGCCGTATCGGGCGTTTAGTATTCCGCGCCGCACAGGAAAGAAACGACATTCAGATCGTAGCCATCAACGACTTGTTGAGCGCAGATTACATGGCATATATGCTCCGCTACGACAGTGTTCACGGCAAATTTGACGGAACGGTGGAGGTAAAAGAGGGGGCTTTGGTGGTAAACGGCCAAAGTATCCGCGTAACTTCAGAAAAAAATCCCGCCGACCTGAGATGGAACGATGTAAGCGCCGATTATGTGGTAGAAGCCACCGGTATTTTCCTGACCAAAGAAAAAGCGCAGGCTCATATTGATGCAGGCGCCAAAAGGGTCATTATGTCTGCGCCCTCTAAAGACGACACTCCGATGTATGTATTTGGGGTAAACCACCAAAAATACGCGGGAGAAACAATGGTTTCCAATGCTTCCTGTACTACCAACTGTTTGGCGCCAGTGGTTAAGGTTTTGCACGATAATTTTGGGGTTGTTGAGGGGTTGATGACCACCGTGCATGCTACCACTGCTACCCAGAAAACGGTGGACGGACCTTCGGCCAAGGATTGGAGGGGAGGCAGGGCCGCTGCCGCCAATATTATTCCCTCTTCTACAGGAGCTGCCAAGGCGGTGGGCGTGGTAATTCCCGAAATGAAAGGCAAACTGACCGGCATGTCTTTCCGCGTGCCGACGGTTAACGTTTCCGTGGTAGATTTGACCTGTCGATTGGAGCAAGCCACTACATATGACGACATTAAGGCGGCTATGAAAAAGGCTGCCGAAAATGAACTGAAAGGAGTGTTGGGTTATACGGAGGATGCCGTGGTTTCCACCGACTTCATCCACGATTCCCGAACCTCTATTTTTGATGCAGGCGCAGGTATTCAGCTAAATCCCAATTTTGTAAAGATAGTCGCGTGGTACGACAATGAATGGGGCTACTCCTGCAAAATATTGGATATGATCGCCCACATGGATACGGTCTAATGAAGCAATTGGTCTATCGAACTCCTTAGTGCAGGATCCGAAGGACGGGGGGCGTTAGCATTCACTAACTCCCCTTTTTTATTGTACAGCAGGAATCGGGGAATGGCATTAATGCCGTGAAGCCTGACAATTTCGCTTTTGGGTCCATCTCCTCCAAAAAGTTGGACGCCGGTCAGGTTCTCTTTTTTTATAAAATTGGTCCATTTTGGCTTGTCTGTGGCCGGGTCAATCGAAATACTCATCACCACCACCTCCTTGTCGTGATACGCTTTTTCCAACTCTTTTAGATAGGGAATTTCTGCTTTACAGGGGGCGCACCAGGTAGCCCAAACGTCGACCAGCACGACTTTACCCTTAAAATCAGAGAGTGATACCTTTTTACCCTCTCGATCATAAGCAGAAAAATTTCTGGTATCGGGTTGCGCGGCTAAAAATACATAATATATTAATAATAACGAAATTAAAGAGAACTTCCTGAGCATATTTTAGAGAATATAAGATTATAACAACGACAAAGTTATACAGAAAAGGAAAAACAATGATATTTGTATTGCAAAAAAAAGTTTTTATGAAAACCAAAACATTCATTTTATGCCTGTTCGTTTGTGTTGCATCATTTGCAGGCAATGCCCAACAAAAAGGACGGGTACGCGATTACGGAATTACAATCGGCGTATTGCCTACAGGTGGCCATAATGCCATTACCGATGTGCCCGGTGTAAAGGTTGGGCATTGTACCCTGATAAACGGCACGGATATCAGAACCGGCGTAACGGCGGTATTGCCTCATTCCGGTAATATTTTTCAATCCAAAGTTCCGGCAGCCTGTTTTGTGGGCAATGGCTTTGGCAAATTGGCGGGTACTACCCAAATTGCCGAGTTGGGCAATATCGAAAGCCCCATTATCCTCACCAATACCATGAGCGTAGCGGCAGGATTGGCGGGTTGTATCGACTATGTTCTCTCCTTTCCCGAGAATGACCGTGTTGTGAGCGTAAATGGCGTGGTAGGGGAGACCAACGACAGTGGTCTCAACGATATCCGCGCCCGCATTGTCACTCCGGAGCACGTGATGGCTGCCATTCGTTCAGCTACCGATGGACCAGTGGCAGAAGGCAACGTGGGGGCCGGAACGGGTACGGTGGCGTTTGGTTTTAAGGGAGGTATTGGCACCGCCTCCCGCGTTCTGCCTGCCTCTTTGGGCGGATACACCGTCGGGGTGCTGGTCCAATCCAATTTTGGCGGAATATTAGAGGTCAACGGCGCCCCTGTTGGGGTAGAGTTGGGTCGATATTCGTATAAAAACCAAATCGAAAACGCCGATGGATCCATCATGATTATTGTGGCCACCGATGCCCCTTTAGAGAGTAGAAATCTGGAACGATTGGCCAAGAGAGCCTTTATGGGCTTAGCCAAAACGGGAGGTATTGCTTCTAATGGAAGCGGGGATTATATGATCGCTTTTTCTACCGATCCTGCATTACGTGTACCTCATAGTACTTCCGGCAGTGTGCAGACCCAAACCGTACTCCGTAACGATGACGTATCGCCCCTCTTTTTGGCTGCGATAGAGGCGACCGAAGAGGCGATCCTCAACTCCCTCTTTGCTGCGGAAACGATGAGCGGCATGAATGGAACAACCGTTCAGGCATTGCCCATAGATAAAACTTTGGAAATAGTAAAGAAGTATGGGAAAATCTATGGACCCGTCTCTATTACCCCTGTTTGGTAATTAAACTCTGATCCCGATGTGCTGTGGGGGATAGAAAAGACAACCAATAAGGATACAGCAGCGACGATGGCTAACCATCGACCCGATTTTTTTCTCGAAAAGAGGAGGGCCACGATCCAAAAACAGGCGGCAATCAGGGTTTTGGTATCGGTTAAATCTTCACCGACCGGCCAACCGCTCCAGAAAGCGCCAAAGGCAAATTTTTGAACGATTGGTCCTAAAATAAGGCCTCCTGCTAAGAGTATGGCAAGGCAACACCATGCGTAGTTTTTCCAATTAGATCCTTTTCTCAAGGAGAGCAATCCGCAAAAAGTAGAGAGTAGCATGGCAGCAAACATAAAGAGTATATGAGGAATAAGCGCCCATGCGGGTACAGGGTTGCGGAAGCGGATGATGATGGGAGATTCCTTAGAGAGGGCTACTCCGGATACTTCTATATAATAGGCCAACTTTCCGGCGGGAGGCTGAGCGGGAAGAAGCGCTTCCAAATGTCCGTCAGACCCCGCTTTCAAGTCTACCATCTTCCAATCTTCTTGAGAATATGCACGTTTGTAGAATAACCGCGCCTCTTTTTCCTCTTCATTGACCTCCTTAACCCCTATTTGGAGGAGAGAGGTCTTGCCTAAATTTTCCCAATCTTTTTGAGCTTGTTGGGGCGTAATCTCTGTGGAGAGGCTACGGGGACACGAAAAAGTACAGCGACCTCCTAATAAGGATGCCTCTATACTTTTGGGATGGGTGGGGCCGGTAGTGCGTTGGTATATGGCTGCCGCGACAGTGATAACAAAAGCGATAAGCCATAGAAGCCATCTTTTCATCTTATACTTCATGCATTGCTTTTACCGCCTTTTTTCCCAACTCAATAGCCTGCTCGTTCAGGGGAATCAGGTGGTGGTGGCGTTCGGGAATCGATTTTTTGAGCCCCCTGATCACATTCTCCATTTTTACAATGGGTTTGAGTTTGAGAAAAGCCCCCAGCACAATCATGTTGTAGGCTTTGGCATTGCCTAATTGAGCGGCCTCTTCTACGGCGGCAATCGAGTAAATATTAATCTCTTTACGAACAGGATGACGGGTGATTCCATTGGGATCGTAAATCAACAGGCCTCCTGCTTTTATTAATGGCTCAAATTTGTCTAAGGATTGCTGGTTGAGGATGATGGCTGTATCGTAAGCGCTCACAATCGGCGAACTGATGCGTTTGTCGCTAAGTACTACCGTTACGTTGGCGGTTCCTCCCCGCATTTCGGGCCCGTATGAGGGCATCCAGGTGACTTCTTGGTCTTGCATAATGCCCGAATAGGCTAATATTTTGCCCATGGAGAGCACGCCCTGGCCTCCAAATCCGGCTATAATGATTTCTTCTTTCATGGTAAGCTTATTTATTATCGGTCTTTTATATCGCCTAAAGGATAAAAGGGGAACATGTTCTCTTCCATCCATGTATTTGATTGAACGGGAGTAAGTTTCCATCCCGAATTACAGGTAGATACCACCTCTACAAAAGAGGTTCCCTTGTTTTGGCCTGAATTTTCAAACGCCTTTCGGATCGCCTTTTTGGTTTTACGGGCGGCGGCGGCGGTTTGCACCGATTGTCGCGTAACAAAGCAGGTGCCTTCTAATTGGGCAATCAGTTCGGTGATTTTAAGGGGATATCCGTTCAGGTCGGCTTGACGTCCGTATGGAGTAGTAGAGGTTTTCATGCCTATGAGGGTGGTGGGAGCCATTTGTCCTCCTGTCATGCCGTAAATGGCGTTGTTGATAAAGATGACCACAATGTTTTCGCCTCGGTTGCAGGCATGCATAATCTCTGCGGTTCCTATGGAGGCCAGATCACCGTCTCCCTGATAGGTAAATACGTATTTGTCGGGATAGAGCCTTTTAGTGGCTGTGGCCAAGGCAGGGGCTCTTCCGTGGGCGGCCTGCTGCCAGTCGATGTGCATGTAGTTGTAGGCAAAAACGGCGCAACCCACGGGGGAGATGCCAATGGTTTTCTCTTGAATGCCCATTTCGTCTACGACTTCGGCAATCAGTTTGTGTACGGTTCCGTGGGAACACCCCGGGCAGTAGTGCATTACATTATTGGTAAGCACTTTAGTCTTTTGATAAACTATATTTTCGGGTTTGATAATATCTTTGATATCCATAATCGTAAGGTGAAAAGGCGTTATTAAATGTAGTTGGTTTTAAAGGCGTCGAGCACTTCCACAGGCGTGGGAAGCATGCCGCCCTGACGCCCGAAGAGCGAAACAGGAATTTTTCCCTCTACCGCCAGACGGATGTCTTCTACCATTTGCCCGGCGCTGAGTTCCACAGACAAAATTCCTTTGAGTTGCGGAATCATGCGTTGAATTTCCTTAGTGGGAAAAGGAAAGAGGGTAATGGGGCGCAAAAGTCCTAATTTGATGCCCTGTGCCCGGGCAGCCTCAATGGTGCTTTCGCAAATACGGGCCATACTGCCGTAGGCAATCAGCAAATATTCTGCATCTTCGCAAAACAAGGTTTCAAAGCGTACTTCTTTTTCTGTAATCTCTTGATACTTGGCCTGTAATTTATGGTTTAGGGCCTCGTGTACTTTGGCGTCTAAAGCCAAAGAGGTAATGGTGTTTTCTTTGCGGTCAGGCGTCTTTCCGGTGGTAGCCCAAGATCCGTAGCGTTGGGCAATTTCCTGATCGCTCAGGCGTGCTTGTTGGGGGCGTAGCTCTACCTTTTCCATCATCTGCCCTATCATGCCGTCTGTCAACAGCATGACGGGAATACGGTATTTAAAGGCCAAGTCAAATCCAAGTCCTACAAAATCATACATTTCCTGTGCAGAAAAGGGAGCGAGCACGATGATCTTGTAATCTCCGTGTCCTCCTCCTTTGACCGCTTGAAAATAATCCCCCTGCGAGGGTTGGATGGTGCCCAGGCCGGGGCCTCCGCGAACAATGTTAGCCGTTAGACAGGGCAATTCTGATCCTGCCAAATAGCTCAGTCCTTCGCACATCAGGCTCATGCCGGGGCTGCTGGAGGAGGTCATCACCTTTTTACCGCAGCAAGCGCCTCCGTATACCATATTAATAGATGCGATTTCGCTCTCGGCCTGAAGTACTACCATACCGGTGGTCTCCCAGGGTTTTTCTTCCATCAGTGTTTCCATCACTTCGGATTGAGGCGTAATCGGGTAGCCAAAGTAGCCGTCGCAGCCGCAGTGTATGGCGCCGAGGGCAATGACTTCGTTCCCTTTTTTCAATACTTTTTCAGCCATTATCTTATTGTTTAATTATTGATTGTTATACTTTTACCCTATATACAGTAATACAGGTGTCGGGACATACGGTTGCACAGTTGGTGCAGCCGATACAGGTGTCGAGGGTCGCCATATAGGCGTAGTTGTACCCTTTGCCGTTGACTTCTTTAGCCAGCGCAATGGTTTTGGTGGGGCAGTTTACCACGCAAACGCTACAGCCTTTGCACTTTTCGGTATCTACCACGATTGCTCCTTTTGATGCCATAATGATTTGATTTTTTATGTTATGCTTTTATTTTTTAAAATAGTGAAAGCCTCTTGCTACCTCCGATACAATAAAACGCCACCTTAAAGCAACGCCGACCATCAGAATCAGCCCAAACCAAATAAAAGCTTTTGAAGTAGGGTTTTGGTTCCGATACCATTTTTTGCATCGATGGGTAAAGGTAGGCATATTTTTTATTTTTCTATACAAATGCGGGCGTCTACGGCCGTAACGTGTCTATGAGTGCCCAATAGAGGGTTAATATCCATTTCAACAATTTCGGGTGCAGCGGAACAAAGGGCCGATACCCTGCGTATGGCTTCGATATAGAGGATTTCGTGAACGCCCTCCTGTCCGCGTATGCCTTTTATCAATGGATAGCTTCCTAAACTTTGTACCATATTTTGGGCTTCCATCAGTGAAAGTGGCGACAGGCCGTACCGGATATCTTTAAGCGTTTCTACAAAAATGCCCCCTAAACCGCAGAGGATGGTATGTCCAAATGGGCCCTCGCGTTTGGCGCCCACAAAAAGCTGGATGCCGGATAATTGGGATTGAAGGAGCACGGCGGTGGTATCTTTAATACTCATCATGCGTGCAAATTCGTTTTGCACGGTCTCAAAATCGTTTACGTGGAGGGTAACGCCGCCTGTATCCGATTTATGAATGGGCCCTACCACTTTCATCACTAAGGGAAATCCGATCTCTTTAGCAGCATCTAAAGCCTGAGATTCTGTAGGGGCTACTATTTCCCGAACGCGGGCAATGCCGGCGGCGTCTAAAAGTTGCTGCACCTGTTCGGGAGGGAGAAAGCCTTGTGGAGCAGCCTCTATAATGGATCGTATTTTGGCCTTATCCACAGGAAGGAGGGTGATCTCTTCTTCTATGGGCGGAGGGGTGTGCAGTATTTTGGCCAAAGCAGATCCAAAAACGACTTCGTCCGGAAAAAAGAGACGCCCCTTGGCCCTGAATGCGGCTATTTCCTCTATCACCGTAAGATGGGAGGGAAATATGGGATAGATCGGTTTGGTGCACCTTTTCATTTTTGCGTCAATCATTGCGTAAGCTGCAAAGACGGGCTCCAACCCGGGAGAACCGAATATAATGGACATGGCATCAATATTGGAAGCCTCCTCTTCGCAAAAATCAATGATGGCGCCCAATTGTTCGGCGGTTCCGGTGGCCAAAAAGTCAATCGGATTGGCTACCGAGGAGCCAGCATAGAGCTTGGCCAGCAGGGCATCAGCCTTGGGTCCCTGAATAGGGGGAATTTCGATATTATTGATGGAGAGGGTATCGGTGAGCATTACAGCCGGTCCGCCGGCATGGGTAATAATGGCGATTCGTTTCCCTTTGGGCAGAGGTTGCGTGAGTATGGAGGCGACAGTTACCAACTCGTTGCGTCCGTAGCATCGGATAATGCCCGCCTTTTTAAAAAGGGCATCTACCGCTTTGTCCGGAGAGGCTAAGGCTCCGGTATGGGAAGAGGCAGCTCGGCTGCCCGCCTCGCTAAAGCCGGCTTTGATGGCGGCAATACGGGCCCCTTTGCGTATTAAAGAAGCAGCATGTTTTAATAAGATGTCGGGTTTGTTTATACTCTCTATATATAAGAGTTTAATGGGAGCGCTCTTTCCGTGTACGTACCGGAGATCAAGTTCTTTAATCATGTCTTCTACACCCATTTGGGCGCTATTGCCTACGGAAAAAACATTGGCAAAAGAGAGGCCGCTGCGCATGGCTGCGTCTACAATAAAGAGGGCGGTGGCCCCGGAACCCGAAATCAAGTCTACGCCGGTAGGAGAAAAGTCGGGGATTGGCTCGGTAAAGACTCCTGCATAGTGTTGATTCATGACGCCAATACAGTTGGGGCCTATTAACGCAGCCCCGGCACGATTGACCGAATCAACGATTTGTGCCTCTAAACGACCACCTTCTTCGCTCTCTTCGTGAAATCCGGCGGAAAAGATGATAAAAGCCTTGGTCTCTTTTTTGCGGCAGAGGTTTTCCACCGCTTCGGGACAAAGTCGGGCAGGCAGGGAGATAATGGCCAAATCGGTTTGAGGAATTTCGTCTACAAAGTGGTAACAGGGTATTCCCTGAATCGTATCCGCTTTGGGGTTGACCACATAGATTTTACCCTTGAAGCGATGATCCAAGAGGTTTTTAATAACCCTGCCGCCGGGTTTGTGGATATCTTCTGATCCTCCAACAACTACAATACTTTTTGGATTAATGAGTTGGGGTGTTATCATGGGTTAATTTCAGAGGTTTTTTTGAATTCAACGTACAAAAGTAATAAAAAAACATTGATTGTATATAAAAAGTTATAAACAATAAGCAAAACACGACAAATAAAATAAAAATTTCAACATTGTAGGATTAAAATCGATATTTGTGACTAAGGTATGCGATTTATTTTAACTTTGCAGGGTAAATTTTTCAGATACGAGTAAAAAATTGAATTTAAATAACAAATAATGATGAAAAAAGTATTTATAGCCGCAGCCAAGCGCACGGCGATTGGTAAATTTATGGGCAGTTTAAGTCCGTTGTCGGTGGCTTCTTTAGGAGCCGTTGTAGCCAAAGATATTATTAAATCCACCGGTATTGACCCCGCAGCCATTGACGAGGTGATTGTGGGTACTATTTTATCGGCGGGACAAAAACAGGGGGTAGCTCGTCAGGTTGCCATTCAGGCGGGGATTCCCCAGGAAGTACCTGCTTGGGGCCTGAATATGATATGCGGGAGCGGGATGAAAACGGTGATGACCGCCTTTCAGATTATTAAAAGCGGAGAGGGAGAGGTCATTTTAGCCGGAGGAACCGAATCGATGAGCAATACCGGTTATTTTATGCCCGGCACCCTGAGAAATGGAGTTAAGATGGGAGATTTCAAGGCGGTGGATTTGATGGTTTGCGATGGACTGACCGATGCATTTCAAGGTATTCACATGGGATTAACTGCCGAGAATATTGCTGCTAAGTATCAGATTAGCCGTGCAGAACAGGACGCTTTTTCCTACGGATCCCAACAGAAGGCCATTTCCGCTATTGACGGTGGCAAATTTAAAGACGAGGTTGTGCCGGTTGAAGTTCCTGATAAGAAAAATCCTTATATTTTTGATACGGATGAATTTCCCAATCGCGCTACCACTCCCGAAAAATTAGGAACTTTACGGCCGGCGTTTAGCAAAGAGGGAACGGTTACGGCCGGAAATGCTTCGGGCATTAACGATGGAGCAGCCTTTTTGTTGGTGGTTTCGGAAGAAGCTTTGCACAAGCATAACCTTACTCCTTTAGCCGAGATCGTAGCAGTGGGGCAGGGAGGCGTAGACCCCCAAATCATGGGTATGGGCCCTGTTCCGGCCATTCGTCAGGCTTTAAAGAAAGCCGGAATGAAATTATCGGATGTGCCCCTGATTGAATTGAACGAAGCCTTTGCCGCCCAATCGTTAGGCGTGATAAAGGAACTCTGTTCCGAACATGGCGTTACCCCCGAATGGTTTTCAGAAAGAACCAATGTAAACGGAGGCGCTATTGCCCTTGGCCACCCTATTGGAGCTTCGGGAAACCGTATTATTGTCACCTTGATCCACGAAATGATACGCCGCGACCAAAAGCTCGGTCTGGCCTCCCTGTGCATAGGCGGCGGTATGGGAACAGCTATTATATTAAAACGATAAAACGATAACGATGATAAAACAGAACGATACCTATATCCACGAAGTTATGTTTACTCAGGAAGAGGTAGATACCTTTGCACGGATTACCGGAGATGCCAATCCGCTACATATCGACCCCGACTATGCGGCCAAAACTCCATTTGGCCGCCCGATCATACACGGTTTTTTGTCGGCTTCGGTCTTTTCCAAAGTCTTTGGGATGTTGTGGCCGGGAGAAGGAACTATATATATGTATCAGGATATGAAGTTTTTGTCCCCTACTTTTGTAAACGAAACCTATACGGCTTGTTTTAAGGCCTTGGAAGTAGATACGGTCAAACATCGGGGGCTGATTCAATGCCGGTTACAGGATGGTCAAGGGAATACACTCATTGAAGGAGAAGCTAAATTAATCAATAAAAATCAATTTGTATGAAATTAGAAAATAAAGTGGCCATTATTACCGGCGGAGCGGCCGGTATTGGCAAAGCGACCGCCCTTCGTTTTGCAGCAGAAGGAGCCCAAGTGGTGGTCTGGGATCTAAATCAAGAGCTTGGAGAAAAGTTAGTGCAGGATATTACGGAAATAGGACAACATGCTGTATTCGAATGTGTTAATACTTCTAAATACACCGAAGTTGAAGCTGCAGCGGCAACTGTATTTCAAAAATTTGGTAAAATCGACATCCTTATCAACAATGCCGGTATAACCAGAGACGCTTCTTTAAAAAAGATGACCCCCGAATTATGGCAGCAGGTGATCGACGTAAACCTGACAGGAGTATTTTACTGCGCCAAAATTGTGTCGGAGTATATGCTTCAAAAGGGTTACGGGCGTATAATCAACGCCTCTTCGGTGGTAGCTCTCTATGGAAATTTTGGACAAACCAATTACGTGGCTACCAAATCGGGGTTGATTGGAATGACCAAAACCCTAGCAAAGGAGCTGGGCCGCAAGGGCATTACGGTAAATGCAGTGGCCCCCGGATTTATAGCTACCGAAATGGTGGCGGCCATGCCCGAAAACGTGATCGAGGCGATGAAAGCCAAAATCCCCGCCGCCCGTTTGGGATTGCCCGAAGAGATTGCTTCGGCTTATCTCTTTTTGGCTTCGGACGAGGCGGCCTATATTAACGGAGCCTGTGTAAGCGTAGACGGAGGGATGACGATTTAATCGGCTCCCCCTTTTATTGCCTCCTCAATAAACCGGTTAAAAGGCAACATGGTTTGGTAATAACCGGCGGCCTTTTTGACAATATCGGGGCTTTGGAGGGCGGAGTCCGATAGGGGAACAAGCAGGTAAAAATGCTTGAGCATGAGGAAAGAGGCCGAGGGGTGCTCTTTGGAGAAGCCGGGTGGTACGCGTTGCAGGGCATCGTTGTCGCGGTAGAGTCCGTCCCATGCCGCTTTGTGTGGAGGGTGGAGGATGGCGTCAAACTCCTCCCAATTGTCGTATATACTTTTGCGAACGATGCGCAAAATATCGGGTGGAGGGCAGTATACTCCGCAGGAAACAAAGGATTCGTTAGGTTGAATGTGAAAATAGTATCCCGGGGCTCCTGCTTTGGCTTTGGTGCCGAGTGTGTGCAGGAGGAGGCCAAAATTGGGCTTGTACGGTGATTTATCGTGGCTAAATCGGGTATCGCGGGCAATGCGAAAGAGGCAGCGTTTGGGATCGACGTGGGAGAGTGAGGGATCAAAACAGCTGATTTCGGCCGTAAGGGCCTGAGCGGTGTCCAGAACATTCTGTTTGGCAACGGCGTATTCGTGGGCGTGGGTATGAAACCATTCCCGATCGTTGTTTTGGGCTAAATCCTTAAGAAATTGCAAAGTAGAGGATGTGATCATATATTTTTTTGTTTGATGGCGTATTGTCCTGGGGCTTTTTTGGGAGAATATCCGGCCTCAATCCAGGTTTGGGAGATTTGTGGCAGGTAGTGGGGATAATGGGTACGACAAAATTCGTAGAGCAGTAAACCCCGACGTTCCATACTCAGGGGCTGGTCTAACAGACCGCGATGCATAAGTTCGGTTAAAAAATCGTCTAAAAATGCAGGCTCCCTAAGTACGAGTTCTTTAAAGGGAAAATTCCAATGGGAATGATTGTACCATCCGTCCAAAAGTCTGGAGAGCTGCTGGGCTTCGCGTACATCCTGAGGAGGCATGGCCGGAGTGGAGAGTACTTCGTAAGGAGGTAAAGGAGCGTATGTTATACCCCAATTAAATGCTCCTTCTCTCATGCTGGTACCGGGCAATAATTTGAGGAGTTCGAGTTGTATTTCGTCCGGATTCAACGCTATTAATGTATGTATGTCCTCTTTTAACCGCAACAGCGTATAATAGGGAAGCCCTGCAATTAAATCGGTATGGGTTTCAAAATTAGGAGCGGAACAAAGAAATGTAAGCCCCTCTAAGAGAGAGGTGCTGTTACCGGTGCGCCCGGATGCTTCCAATACTTGGTCGTCAAAGCTTTGTACTCCCGCTTCTACGTGCAGCAGACCTTTAGGGAGGGTGGTCATCAGCGTTTTTACCTCCCTTGTGAGTATACCGGGGTGGATTTCTACATGAAAATGCAAGCTTCCGGCAAATTCCTCAAAAAGGCGAAGCAAGGCTAAGCTGCGTTTGGGATTTTCATTAAAAGTCCTGTCTAACATACGGATTTTTCTAACCCCTTTTGCCTCCATGTTTTTAAGGCGGATCCGAATTTGATGTACAGAGAGGCTGCGCAGCGGTTTGTCTCCTCCGCTGACGCAAAAAGAACAGTTGTTGTAGCAGCCTCTGGTGGTTTCTAACTGCACAAAAGGTTTATTAAAAGGAAAAAAAAGAGAATTTTCGGGAGGGATCAGGGCCTCCAAAGAGGTTGCTTTTGCCTTTCCTCCATCCCGATATACTCCCTGATTATCAATGGTGCATATACCGGTTAAGCGGCCTCGTTTTTGGGGATGATCCCATAATTGGAGCCATTGGGGAAAAATCTCTTCTCCTTCTCCCCTGAATACTGCGTTTACGTATGGATGCCTCCTCAGGTATGCCTCATTATTGCCCAAAAATTCAGGCCCGCCTAAGATAACGTAGGTGTGTGGGCACAGGGCTTTGATGCGGGAAACAAGGGCTAAAAGATATTCATGGTTAAAGAGCCAGGCGGTAGCAGCTATTACATCCGGTTGCAGCCCGATGGCCCTTTGAATATAATCAGCGTATGGAGCGTGCAACTTTCCCGACACAATATGCCATTGCCACTCTTTGCTTGTTACCTGAGCGTGCAGAGCAGGGAGGGCCAAGGAGGAGTGGGCAAAGGAAGTGTTGATATCGAGCCAAAGGAGAATCATGGGAACAAAATTAACTATATTTGCAAAAAGAAAGTCATGAATTTGATGTTGATTAAACAGGTATGGATGAATGGCAAAAAGTGCGATGTGCTGATTGAAGGTACAACAATCAGTAAGATAGCCGATTCCATAGACATTCCTGTAAATAAAACCATCGATGGAAGGCATAAAGCCCTGATTCCCGGCTTTGCCAATACCCACACCCACTCAGCCATGACCCTTTTCAGAGGGATGGGCGAGGATATCTCCCTGATGAAATGGTTGCACGAGTATATCTGGCCATACGAGGCTAAATTAGACGAAGAGATGATTTACTGGGGCGCCAAATTAGCCTGCGTAGAGATGATTCGATCCGGTATTACGGCTTGTAACGATATGTATTGGTATCCGGCTACCTGTCGGAGGGCAATGGAGGAGTTGGGAATGCGATCGGTGCAATCATATGTGTGGATTGATTTCTTTGAGAGGGAACGTGCCGAAGCCCACAAAATCAAATTGGCGTTGACCCACAAGCAGGCAGCAGCATGGAGCGAGCTGACCTCTTTTTCGGTGGGTCCTCATGCTATTTATTCTGTTTCTGGCGATAGTTTGAAATGGGCGACCACTTTCGCAAAGGAATACGGGTTGATGCTCCACATTCATTTGGCGGAGAGTCAGACTGAGTACGAAGATTGTGTAAAGGAAAGAGGCCTGACGCCTACCCGTTACCTCTATGAGTTAGGAGTACTGGGGCCCAACGTAGTGGCTGCACATGGCGTATGGCTCTCTCCCGAAGATATTCGAATTTTGGGCGACTGCGGGGTAAGTGTGGTTCATAACCCCAATTCCAACCTTAAATTAGCTTCGGGCTACAAATTTAAATACGACGAACTCAAAGAGGCCGGTGTTCGAATTTGTTTGGGCACAGATGGGTGCGCCTCTTCCAATAACCTTGATATGGTTGAAGCCATGAAACATGCCGCCTTGCTCCAGAAGGCCTGGCGCAGGGATCCTGCCTCCATGCCCTTGAAGGAACTTATGGATGTTGCTTCGCTGCACGGCTATGAGGCTATGGGTATTCGTGCCGGAAAAATAGAAGAAGGCTGGTTAGCCGACTTGGCGTTGATTGATTTGCGCCAGCCTGCGTTTGTTCCCAATCATAATTTTTATGCCAATCTAATTTATGCCGCCAACGGCGGTGCTGTAGATACCGTGATTTGCAACGGACGGATTTTGATGGAAGGAAAAAAAATAGAGGGAGAGAAGCAGATATTGGAGATGGCACAACAAATGGCCACAAAATTAGTAAAACCTTAATTCAAGAGATATGAATATTGATAGTATGCAGCCGTATAACGAAGCGGCTCAATTTTTGCGGCAAAAATATGGAATCAAGCCCCTTATTGGCATTGTATTGGGGAGCGGATTGGGTAAATTGGCAGACGCGATAGAAAAATCAGTCACCGTTCCGTATAACGATATTCCTCATTTTGCCCAATCCACAGCCATAGGGCATAAGGGTAACCTGATCTTTGGTTCTTTGGGCGGAAAGACCGTGGTGGCCATGCAGGGACGTTTTCACTATTACGAAGGTTATTCTATGCAGCAGGTTACTTTTCCCATAAGGGTTATGGCTTTGCTGGGTATTCAATACCTTTTTGTCTCCAATGCAGCGGGAGGAATTAATCCGGAATATAAAGTAGGGAACCTGATGATCATCCGCGATCACATCAATATGATGCCAAACCCTTTGATCGGACCCAATCTGGATACTTTTGGACCTCGTTTTCCCGATATGACCCGTCCTTACGACCCTGTGATCATACAAAAAGCAGAAGCGTGCGCTTCTGCTTTAGGAATTGACCTCCAAAAAGGAGTCTATTTTGGGGGTACCGGTCCAACCTACGAAACACCTGCCGAATATGCCTTTTTTGGCAAAGCAGGAGGAGATGCGGTGGGTATGTCCACCGTTCCGGAAGTCATTGTGGCTCGCCACAGCGGAATCAGGGTCTTTGGGGTGTCGGTGATCACCAACGAAGCCCACGATTTTGCCGAGGATTTTGTGAACGACGGCCAAGAGGTAATCACAGCCGCCGACCGGGCTGCCGACCGCCTCTGCTTGCTATTCGCTCGGCTGATTGAGCGCCTTATTTAATGATCGCCGGGAGGTTGAGTACAATATAGGCTGTCCAAAAGAAGATGCAAAGTCCCAGAATTATGCCTATCCAAATCAGGATGGCCTTGGCCCAATTGGCTTTGGTTGGATGAGCAGTGCCGTCAAAGGCCCATAAGAAGAGCATCACAATGTTTACGATGGGAATAAACATAAGGAGCGTGATAATCATCCATTGGCCTATGCTGATGGGCGCTTCGGAACGATGAGGTTGAAGTTGGTCGATAATTTCCATGGTTTATTATTAATTGGTAAAAAATTGTATTATATTTTTAATCAGGGTATTTCTTTGGTTGATGTCTATTATGGTCTCCACAGGAAAACCTAATACTACTGTTTTGTAATCATCTCCATGATAGACCACTCCGGCGCTTTTATTGTTGTCGTCATAGTGGAAAACGGTGTAGGCATCAGGAGCAGCAGGTTGGAGTACGTCGGGGGACTCTATCCAATAGCATTGGTTATTAGGTTGCGAATAAAAGGTATAGGTATGGTTAAACAGATCTCTGAATGGAGATTGAGCCGGTTTTACCATCCCGCTTTGGGTACCGAATCCGGTCATCCATTTGTATTTAAGTATTTGAGTGGCAAAGGCTTGAGAAATGGAATCGGTTTTTGGCGCGTCCCAGAGGTCAGTGGCCACATAAGCTCCGCTAACTAAGAGGTTGCCCCCTGAATGACAGTAAGCGGCAAGACGGGTTTGGAGTTCGGGCGGAAAAGCTGCATACCGCGCGCCA
>JGI24705J35276_12238459_pt1 | contig 22896 bp, 22 predicted proteins | sample TergutNt197P4_FD_35276 | JGI IMG/M metagenome (IMG submission 35276) | reverse complement strand
GCGATGTCAGACCCTTACTGGTTCGACTATCCGCAGGACTGGGTCGACAAGTACGGGCCACGCAACATCGTGCATTCCTATGCGACCGACACCGACGATTCCACCGAGATGCCGCGCTGGGGGAAGGTCGGAAAGCAGCGCATTACTGATGAAGGGCCGCTCGCGCCGTTTCCCGAAATGGGCGCGGACCACCAGTACTGGCAAAAGGGCCGTCCGGCCAAGTACAACATGGAGACGTTCGACTCCGTGCTTGTCGAGAACAGCAAACGCTTCATGGATCAGGCCAAGCAGGCGGGGAAGCCGTTCTTCATTTGGCACAATCCGACGCGAATGCACATCTTCACCTATCTCTCGCCGAAGTATCAGGCGAAGATGACACCAGAAAGCGGCAAAGGCCTAGAGGAGGCCGGGATCTCGCAGCTGGACGATGATGTCGGAGATCTGCTCAAGCATCTCGACGACATTGGGGTCGCCGACAATACGATCGTCGTCTTCACAACTGACAACGGCGCGGAGGTTTTCACCTGGCCGGACGGCGGGATGACGCCGTTTCGGGCCACCAAGGGCACGGTGTACGAGGGTGGCTTCCGCGTGCCCGCCATGATCCGCTGGCCAGGCAAGATCAAGCCGGGTGTTGTCGAGAACGGCATTGTCTCCGGGCTCGACTGGCTGCCAACACTTGCAGCAGCGGCGGGAAATCCTGACGTCACCGAGCAGCTTCTGCGCGGCGTGCAGCTTGGCGACCGGAACTACAAGAACCACCTCGACGGCTACAATCAAATCGATCTGTTGACCGGAGCCGGGCCGTCGAAGCGAGACGAGGTATTCTACTTCGCCGAGGCGAACCTTGGCGCAATCCGCGTCGGCGACTTCAAGTTCCTGTTCATGCAGCAGCCCTTTGGCTGGCCCGGCGAAAAAGTGACGACCGACATCCCAACGATTGTCAATCTGCGGCAGGATCCCTTTGAGCGGACGCCGTCCATTCACGGCGAGACGCTCAATAATGCGGGCGGCGGGTACATGAACGACTTCATGGCGCGCGAATTTTGGCGTTTCGTGCAGGTGCAGGACAAAGTGGCCGACCTGGCCCGAACAGCCATCGAGTATCCGCCGATGCAGGCTCCTGCTTCATTCAACCTCTCTGCGGTCAAGGAGAAGATTGACGCGGCGATGAGGACTCACGAAGGACAGTAACGGGCAACGATCTTTGGCGGGCGGCCGCCTGAGCGCCTGCCAGGATCAATGTCGTCCTGCTCTGATATCGAGCGGAAGCGACGAGGGACGCTTGAGGTAGATATCCAGCCTCTCGGCCGGACGTCGCAATGTATCTGACGGCGATTCCCCGAACAGCGCGCGGTAGGCGACTGAGAAACGTCCAAGCTGCCAGAAGCCGTGATCGGTAACGATGCGAGTGACAGTCGTCTCCGTTGGTTCTGCGTGCACAAGCGCCCGTCGCGCGAGATGCATCCTTCGCAATGTGAGAAACCGAATTGGTCCCATGCCGAGATGTTCTTCGCAGGAAGCGCGCAACGTTCGCTCCGCGACGCCGATGCCAGCGCAGATTTCGCTGAGATGGAGCGGCCGGTCGGGATGTTCGGCCAAAAAATCCTCGAACCGGGCAATGATCGCATCGCGGCGGCGACCTGCTGTCGTGGTCTCGACGCCCACGCCTTCCGCGAGACATTTTATCACGAGATGTATCAATTGTTCTTCCAGCGCGCGGCGGACTTCCGGCAACTCCAGAATCTCGGGGGTGTCGTGCGCGACCTGGCAGACAGCTTTGTGCAGCTTCAGCAGGCGCGACATCAACGCCGGGCTCGGCCGAACGACGGGTCTGGCCAGTTTCTCCAGGAAATCACACCCGATGACAGCCTCGAGTTCGGCATTCAGCGCATCGACGGGCAGGGACATTGAGCCGCCGCAAAGATCAGCCTCAGTGCGCTGATGTGCTACGTCCGATTTGTTGACGACAATATCGCAGGGCAGGATTTTCGTGCCGCGATAATAGACTGTCGGCGAGGGAGATTCGGTGAGGAAGCCGATCACTCTGCGGTCTGGCTTGATCGTGATTGCGCTGACCTGCGGCAAGGACAAGCGATACCGGATCATCCGGAGCCTGTTGAAATGTACTTGTGTGATGTCGACCTGAAAGTCTCCTCTTGCGGTCGGAAACGTTTCGAAGTCGGAGTCCACGAAGGCCGTCCGGCAAAGCAGCGGGTCGTTGATTCTCAACAGTCTGGTCCAGGGCATTTCTGTTTCCCCCAGTCAGAAAGCGCGCTGTTACGCGTGTTGGACCTGGTCCGAAGTGCTTTCCGTCACATTTCCGGCCGCCGCCTGTGATGGTGGCGGCGTCCAATGCCCATGACAGATGTGCCCAATTTGACATAGTGAGGGTGGAACGCGGCGTGCGATGTGGTCGGCGATAGCCTGAAATTGCGCGGTAACCCCATCGAGGGCGAAATTGGCCTGTGCAAATTCGGCAGAGGAAAGAACTTGAGCACAGTCCAACCTGAACGGCTCGACGGAAATAGCAGACACTGCCCCCAAGCTTCCTGTTCGCCACCAAATTGTAGCAACGGTTTTGTAGCAATCACCATCCGTCGGGCGAGCCGGAATCTGTCGATTTTCAGGCAGTCGGAGGCTTGGCTGGGGAACCTGGATTCGAACCAAGACAAACAGAGTCAGAGTCTGTTGTGCTACCGTTACACCATTCCCCATCAAAGCATTGATATCACAACGCTTTCTCAGGAGGCTCTTGCAAGCCTAGCCGAAAGTTCTGCAAATCGCCCAATCGGTAGGGCCGATATAGCGGCCTCCGTGTTCGCGGTCTAGCCCCTATCGCTTACCAGCCTTTTTTGGTCGTCGGCACCCACGCTCACTTGGTCGTGGAAGCAGCAATTGACTCGCCACCAATGACCTCGGCCGCTGCCAGACTGGCTGCCGTGTACGGATCGATGCATCTGCTGGTGAGGGCTTCCATGAGATCGGCGTAGCTCTTCGCATGTGCCAGGCGCGCCATGCCCTGTTTGAACAAAAGATCCCGCAACAGCGCGGCAAACCTGTCTTCCAGGCGCTGTCGCTGCACGCCAGCCCAGCTGTCCCCCAGTTGCAGTTGCGCCCGATGCCGATCGATGGCCGCGACCAAGTCGTCGACTCCCTTGCCACGGGTCGCCTCTGTCTTGATGATTTCTGGAGATGGCGCCCCCTTCGGCGCGCGTGCAAGCAGCATTGCCTCAAGGTCTCGCATCACCAGATCCGCGCCCGGAAGATCGGCCTTGTTGACGACGAAGATGGAGGCGATCTCAAGGATGCCCGCCTTGATTGACTGGATGTCGTCGCCAAGGCCCGGCACCTGCACCACGAGCGTGGTATGCGCCAAGCGGATGATGTCCAGTTCATCCTGGCCCACACCGACTGTTTCGACGATGACCACATCCTTGCCCATCGCATCCATCACGTCCACGACGTCGCCCGTGGTTCGCGACAATCCACCCATGTGACCGCGTGTAGCCAGGCTGCGAACGAACACGCCCGGGTCGGTCGTGTGCGGCTGCATGCGCACCCGGTCGCCCAGGATCGCACCACCGGAAAACGGACTCGAGGGATCGACGGCGACGACACCAACCGTCTGTCCGCGCTTGCGGAGAGCGCTGATCAGCTGGTTCGTCAGGCTCGACTTGCCGGCTCCAGGTGAGCCTGTGATGCCGATCACGTGGGCGCGCCCTGTGTGCGGGTAGAGCTGGCGGAGCATCTCCCTGGCGTCCGCCATCTCGTCGTCCAGGTCTCTCATCAGGCGGGCGGCCGCACCGACTTCACCCTGCAAAACCGCAGCAATGTTCAAGGTCTATACCTTCACAAAATGATAGGACACTCGTCCGAGGGGCAAAGGCTTCGGGACCACCAGCAGCGGCATGCCGATTTTCGGGTTGTCACCGGCGACCTCTGCCGCCAATTGCCCGAAAACCTTGATCCCCATGGGGAACTCCACGACGGCCAATGTGTAAGGCACCTCGTTCTCGAATCCAGCGGGGCCATACGCCACCGTCGTGAAGGTGAGCAGACGACCGGGTTCGTCGATGGGTATCCACTCATACACCTCAGAACCGCAGGACGAGCAACCACTGCGGGGGGGAAAGCTCAGCTTCCCGCACCCGCCGCAGCGGGTGGCCATGACTTTCCCCTTCTCCAAGTACGTCGCGAACTCGGCAACGCGCGTTTCGGGGACGAAGCTCTTGATGCCAAATTCCGCAAAGCTCATAGGTCGTCCCTCGCAAGGATGGTTACGAACGCATAGATGCCCGGACCACCCAGGTTGTGCACGAGTCCGATGCGGGCGCCATCGACCTGCATCTCGCCACCCTGGCGGCGCAGTTGGCGTGTGATGGTGCGCAACTGGCTTAAGCCCGTGGCGCCTACGGGATGCCCCTTGCCGAGCAAGCCGCCGTCCACATTGACGGGAATACGCCCGCCCAGACGGGTCTGCCCTTCGCGCAACAAAGCAGCGCCACCACCAGGGGGAGCAAAGCCCAGATCCTCGTAGGCGATGATCTCGGTGATGGTGAAGCAGTCGTGGACACCAGCGACATCAATGTCCTCGGGACCGATGCCGGCCATGTGATAGGCCCGGTGCGCGGCCGTCCGGGCGCTGGTCAGGCTGGTAAAGATATCCCGGTTCGACAGCGTCGCCGAATCGCTGGCCGCGCCCAGGCCCATGATCCACACTGGATCGTCAGTGAAACGCTTTGCAGCCTCTCGCCCGGCCACGATCAGGACCACGGCGCCATCTGCGTTGGCGCAGCAGTCGAGCATCTTCAGCGGTGTGACAACAGGCGCGGAGGCCAGCACTTCCTCCACCGTGAAACGCTTGCGGTAGGCGGCCTTGTCATTGGCGACCGCGTATTCCGAATTTTTCGCGCGCACCTGGGCAAAGTCGGTTTCGGTCGTGCCGTAAGCTTCCATGTGAGCCTGCGCGAAAAGCGCGAAGCCGGCGGGCTGGGTCAAGCCAAAGGGAGATTCCCACATCACGTCGCCGCTGCGGCCCATTCGCTCCGCCACTTCCGCGGATGACAACTCGGACAGTTTCTGGAAGCCAACCACCGCGACGACTTCGTGCAATCCCGAGCGTATGAGTCCGTAGGCGGTACGCAGGCCGCTGGAGCCTGAGGAGCACAGCGACTCCACATTGAATGTCGGACGGCCGGAGAGCCCGAGGCTCTCGGTGACAGTGCCGGCGGGGCTGCGCTGGCGATCGTATTCCGAAGCAGAGCATACCACGACGGCATCGATCGCCGCTTTCAGGCTGGCATTTTCGTGCACAGCCTCGCGAAAGGCCGAACAGCACAATTCGCCGATGGAGGAGCCGCTGCGGCGAGCGAATGGCGTCTGCCCCGCCGCAACGATGGCCACTTGCTTATCCATACGCTTGTTTCCTCAGTGATCGGACGGGTTGGCGACGAGATGAGCGCGAATTCATCATCGCCCTTCGGTGACGCGCTTGAAGATCTCAGCCTCGAGCAGCTTGCGATCCACCTTGCCGTTGTGCAGCAACGGCAGTTCCGTCACGTTTTCCACGCGCTCCGGAACCTTGTATTTGGCAAACCCGCGCCCGACGAGATACTCGAGGCAATCAGCAACATTCACCGTCTCCCCTGCAACGGGCACGACAAAGGCGCAGGCCCGCTCTCCGAACACCGGGTCAGGCATTTTGACGACAGCGACCTCGCGGATCTTCGGATGGCCGACAAAGCCGTCTTCGACCTCCGTCGGGCTGATGTTCTGGCCGCCCCGGATGATGATGTTCTTCTTGCGACCGACGATCCGCAGATAGCCTTCCGCGTCGAGCACGCCCAGATCACCGCTGCGAAACCAGCCGTTCGCTCCGAACGAATGGTTGTCATCTCCCCACAACCCGATTGCGCAATTGGGGCCGCGGTAGATGACTTCGCCAACCTCACCAGCGGGAAGGGCCACTCCGTCATCGTTTGCGATCTTCAGCTCCATACCCGGTGTCGCCTTTCCGACCGTGTTGAAGATCCGCTCCGCCGGATCGTCGTACAGGGTATGGACCGGCGTACCGCCATCCAGCGCACCGTATGCCTCCATCAGGCGACAGCCGAACTTATGAGAGAACTCGGCCGCCGCTTCGGCCGGGAGCGGTGCGCCCGCATGATAAAACAGCCGAAGCGAACCAAGATCGAATTCACCGAGACGGGGGCTGTTCATCATCTTGATCATGTGCGTCGGCACGCCGACCGCGACAGTAATGCGCTCGCGCTGGATCAGTTCTAGTGCTGTATCCGGATCGAAACGCTCAAGCAGCACGTTGCGGCAGCCGGCGATCATCGCGGCGACCGTTGCCACCGAGTAGCCCGTGCCTTGGATCACAGGCGCCACTCCGAGAATCACATCGTCCGGACGCAGCCTCGCACGCTCGACAATATACTGGCCGAGAGTCAGGAATACGTTCGGTGTACGCAGGACGAACTTCGGCTTGCCGGTACTTCCGGACGTGGACATCAGGATGTCGATGTCGTTGGCGCTCGGATGAAAAGAGAGCAGGTGGCCTGGCGCATGGCGGGTCTCGATAGGGTCCTCAAGCATATCTTCGAGGCAAGCCGCGCCCGCAACCCGACCGGCAATGGATACCCAGTGCTTCACGAAGGGAAGGCGGGCACGCAGACGTTGCACGGTTTCGGTGTATTTGAAGTCGTGGAATTCAGAACAGAAAAAGAATGCGGTAGCTTTGGTTTCTGTAAGCGCGACCTCGATTTCGTGCTCACGCACGGTGTGCGCCAACGGCACCGGGATGGCGCCGATGCGCGCACAGGCAAAACGCACGTAGAAGAACTCAACCCAGTTGGGTGTTTGCGTGCCGACGCGATCACCTGGTCGGATACCCATCCCCAGCATGGCCAGTGCGATCCGCTCTGTCGCCCTCTTCAACTCGGCGAAGGTGACCCGATGGCGCGAGTCCGATGCCGCCGTCCGGTCGGGGGTGTAGGCGGCGTGATGATCGAGGTGATCGGCCAGGGTCATGGACCCCCAGTAGCCCGCTGCAGTGTAGCGGTCGATCATGTCCTGCGTGAGGAGGGAGGGAATGCGTGTCATAGATAATCTCGGAGTCAGAACTTGAAGACTTTGCGCGCGGCTCCTTGAAGCAGCTGCGATTGTGCTTCTGGTCGCAATGAGAGTTCGTCGATTTGCTTCAGCGAACCGGGCCAGTCGAGCACCGGAAAGTCGGAGCCGTACATCACCTTGCCGATGCCGCGCTTGGTGTTGAGAAAAGACACGAGCTCCGGCTTCCAGTAGCGTGGCGCGTGCGCGGTCGTGGCGATGAACACGTTAGGATGCTTCCAGGCAACCGCGATCAATTCCTCGACCCACGGCCAGCCTGTATGCGCGCAGACGATGCGCAGCTCGGGGAAGTCCAGGGCTATGGTGTCCACCAGCATAGGACGGCCGCACTCACTCGGCATCGCCTCGGCAGAGTGTCCGATCTGCATCACGACCGGCACGTCGAGCTCCACGCATTTGGCGTAGAAGGGGTAGTATCGGCGATGGTCGACCGGCAGCTCGAAGCCGTAAGGGTGGAGATGGGCGCCGACGAAGCCCAGCTCGCGCACGGCCCTCTCCAGTTCGCCCACACCGGGCATGCGGCTGTAGGGATTGATCCCATACAATCCATGGATGCGCGACGGGTGGTCACGCAGCACGGCGTGGATTTCATCGGGAGTGAACGACCACTGCATGCGCTGATGCACGAAGGAGCGAATCTGCAAGGAGGGGATCAGCACCTTGTCGATCCCATGCCGGTCCATGTCGGCAACGAAGGCATCGGGGCTTTGGCCGCGCACCCGTTCAGTCAGTCCCCACCACTCCGTGACCTTGCGCTGCTCTTCGTCATCGATGTAGCAGCGCTTCATCAGTTCGGGGGTATAGGGCTGGTGCCAGATGTCGATCGTTCCGGGCATTGGCGACCTCACTTACGCGCGCCGAGGCTGCTGATGTACTTGACTGTTTCGGCCAGCGGCAGGTCCTGCTCGAAAACATGGGCGGCCCCAAGCGATACCAGCGCCCGCCGGTCCTCCTCTTCCGGAATGAAGCCACCAGCGATGACCCTCTTGTCACCGGCTCCGCGATCGCGCAGTTCATTGATCAGCTCGGGCACCAGGGTCATGTGCGCACCGGACAGAATGCTGACCCCGACTACGTCGACGTCCTCCTGGATCGCGGTGCTCACGACCTGCGCAACGCGCTGGTGCAGCCCGGTGTAGATGACCTCCATCCCGGCATCCTTGAGGGCTTCAGCCAGGATCTTGACGCCCCGGTCATGTCCGTCCAGTCCCAGCTTGCCCAGCAGGACTCGCATGGTGCGGCAGCCGCTTGTATTCATTTCCAGCTCCTTGAAAGCTTAGTGTTCATTCACCGGCCCTTGTTGCCGGGGCGCATATTTCGTGACGCTCCAGCCGCCATCGACGACCAGAGTATGGCCATTGATGAAGGCGGCCTCGTCGGAGCAGAGGAACCAGACCGCGTTGGCGACATCCTCCGGTTTGCCCAGGCGAGTAAACGGAGTCGGCTCCGCTACGAGCTTCCGGTAATACGCGTCGTTTCGTAGTCTCTCTTCTGACAGCTGCGTCGGGATGACGCCCGGGGCCACCGCATTGATGCGGATACCGCGCGGCCCGTAATCGGCGGCCATCTGCCGCGTGAGCCCCATCAGCGCCGCTTTGCTTGCTGCATACGGTGCGGAGCGCGGGCTGCCGATGATGCCGAAAATGGATGCGACATGCACAATCGCGCCGTGGCCCGGCTGCAGTTTTGGAAGCACCGCGCGCGTGTATCGGAAGGCAGCGCGCAGGTTTACGTCGAGGAAGTGATCCCATTCGGCGTCGTCGGTTTCTTCCGCCGGCTTGGCGTTGCCGATCCCCGCATTGTTGACCAGCCAGTCGACACGGCCAAATGCGCCGAGCGCAGCACCCAGCGCCTCCGATGGCGCGTCCTTAGCGGTGATATCCTGCGCCAGCGTCCGCACATGCTCAGGGCTGACGCTGGACGAGCGCGCCTCTTCGAGGGCATCCGCCTTCATGTCGCAGGCAAGCACCTGCACGCCCGCGCGAACGAAACGGTGGAGGGTTGCGCGTCCGATCCCTTGCGCAGCGCCCGTAATGATCGCGGCCCCCGTCGTTTGCACCGGATACCTCCTCAGGCGCAACCGCCGCGAGGCGGCGTCACACCATTGCCGAAGTCTTGCATCGTCATTTCCTGTGGTTGAGCGCTGGTGGCCAATCACCCGAATGCCGGGCTATTGCATCCGATAGCCCCCGTTGACGTCATTCGTGGTGCCGGTGACGTAGCAGGCCCCTTCAGAGACCAGGAAGGACACCATCGCCGCGATATCCGCCGGCAGACCCAAACGACCCAAGGGAACATTCGCCGCAGCCTGCTGCTCCTGGCCCGGCGCCATGGACAAGCGCATCATGTCAGTGTCGATCAACCCCGGTGCGATGCCATTGACAGTGATGCCCAGGGGCGCAGCTTCCCGCGCCATCGCCTTGGTCAATCCGAGGACGGCGGATTTGCTGGCGATGTAGGCGGCACTGGAGCGGTATCCGCCGAGCTGGGCGGCACAGGAGGAGAAGGTGATGATCCGGCCGTGAGCGAGAGGTGCGACAGTTCGCGCCCTGAGAAATGCACGCGCACAGAGGAATGTGCCGCGTGAGTTGACCGCCTGCGTGCGCTCCCATTCGTCCAGGCTGATTTCGGCAATAGGCAGGCGCGCGCCGTCGTGCAGGATCAGGATGCCGGCATTGCACACCAGCACCGCAACGGGGCCATGCTTATCCTCGATCGCCGAAAAGGTCGCATCGACGCTCTTTTCGTCCGAGACGTCCATGCGCCAACTGCTGTGGCCGCTACCCGGCAAACTCGCAGCAACGTCCTTGGCGAGTTCGTCCTGTATATCAGTGACGGCGACGCGCAGACCGTCGTGGGCGAGCCTGCGACAGATCTCGGCCCCGATGCCTCGCGCTCCGCCTGTTACCAAAGCCAGCCTGCTCATCAGTCTCTGCCGTACCGCTGAATGACAGCCACTTCCTTCTGACCTCGCGTGCTCGGAATAACGTCAGGACCGAAAAAAGGCGCGACACCAGCGAAGGGCAAGTTATGTATACATATACATGGCGTGACCAAATAGACAACCCGGAAATCGCCTGAATATGGATTTTCCAGGTGGGTTTATGGGAGTAATGTACACATATCAATGTAACTGGGAGCTGCTTCTGAGGCCTCGACCGCCCTTAGCCTGGGGCTGGCCAATGCTTGGTCTCGCTCCAGCCTCCATCAACCGCCAGCGTCTGGCCGGAGATGAATGACGCTTCCTCTGAGCACAGGAACGCAACGGCGGCCGCGATTTCCTCCGGGGTGCCGGGGCGGCCGAGGGGTGTCAGGCCGAGCGCCGTCGACCTGAACCACGCGTTGGACTCCAGCCGCCGCGCTGTCAAAGCAGTGGCGATCAGGCCCGGGGCAACAGCATTCACCCGCAGGCCGCGCACACCATAATCGGCTGCCATCTGACGGGTCAGCCCGATCACAGCGGCCTTGCTTGCTGCATAAGGCGCACAATTCAGGAAGCCTCGAATACCAAACACCGAGGCAATGTTGACGATCGCGGGATTTCCGCACGCGGCCACGTCGAGGAAAGCACGACTCAGCCGCATCACCGCACGCACGTTCACATTCAGGTAGCGGTCGATGTCTTCATCGGTGCTGGCGTGCAAAGGCTTGGCGTCGCCGACGCCGGCGTTGTTGACCAGCAATTCAGGCGGACCGAAGGAGCGCTGACATGCCTGCATGATCTGCTGTGGTGCCGCATCCTCCGTGAGGTCGACTCTCAACAGGCTCATGCGCTGCTGTTCTTTCGTGCCCCACAGATCCCGTGTTTCTGCGAGCCCGCCCTCATTTCTGTCAGTTGCGAGCACCCTGGCTCCTTCGGCCAGCAGACGCAGGGCGACCGCGCGGCCGATACCAGACGCTGCTCCCGTGACGATGGCAATCCTGCCGTCCAGTCGCCTGGCAGGGAGTTCGTGCAATGGCGAAGTCATGGGGCAGATCCTCGATGCGGCCCGGTTGGGTGTGACGGTACCGGGATGGCTAGGCGCAACTCTGTTCGTCTTGGGTAATATGGATACATAATAGCTCAGCACGCGTGGAGTGCCTCGCGATATTCTAAATAACTGCCATAAATTTCTGTGATTTCGTTGATCCACTTGAACGCGGCTAGCTCTCAAGTATACATGACTTAAGCAAGAAGGGGGCACGGGCAAGGGGGAAACATGAAAATCAGGAAATTTTGGATCGCCGCCATCGCGGCCACATTGAGCGCGCCAACGCACGCGGAAACGCTCAAGATAGCGATGATCGAAGCCTTATCCGGACCAGCCGCGACCACCGGCCTCGCGTTTGTCGAGGGCGTGCGTTATGGCGTCGAGAAGATCAACGAAGCTGGCGGCTTCAACGGCGGCAAGGTCGAACTCCTCGAATACGACAACCAGGGGGGGCCTACAGGCGCCGCCGACAAGTTGAAGACGGCGATCGCCGATGGCGTCCGCATCGTTTCCTCGGCCTCATCGTCGGCGGTCGCGGCGCAATTGAGCGACGACATCCGCAAATACAACCTGCGCAATCCCGGCAATGAGATCATCTATTTCAACGTAGGTTCTGAGGCGTTCGAGCTCACATCCGAGAAGTGTCACTTCTGGTTCTTCCGCATGGCCACCAATCCGTATGTCCGGATAAATGCACTGGTCCCTGCGATGAAGGACACCGGCGTGCTGGGCCAGAGCGTGTACCTCATCAACCAGAACTACTCCTATGGTAAGGATCACGAGCAGGCGCAGATGGCTGCCGTGGAGAGGGCTGGCGCCAAGGTCGCGGGTTCGGTCCTGCACGACACCAACAAGATCCAGGACTTCTCGCCCTATGTGGCGAAGATAAAGGCCTCCGGCGCCCAGACGGTTCTGAGCGGAAACTGGGCCAATGACATCATCCTGCTGCTGAAGGCCGCCGGCCAGGCTGGACTGAAGGTGCGCTTCGGCAATACATCGCTCGATACTCCAGGCACGATCGCCAATGCAGGGGAGGCCGCCTTGGGCTCTTACCTGGCGAAGATCTACAACCTTGAGGCTGGCGGTGACAGGGGCAAGGCCTTCATCGAGGATTTCAAGACCAGGATCGGTCACTACCCTTATTCAGAAGAACCGACCTCCGTTTTCGCGATGGGCCATCTCGGGGCTGCTCTCAAGACGCTCGATTTCAAGGGTGGCAAGATCGACCCGACCAAGCTCGCCCTGGCCGTAGAGAATGCAGCATGGGAGTCACCCGTCGGCACCTGGTCGGTTCGCAAGGAAGACCATCAAGTGCTGCTGCCGATCACGATCAGCGAGGTCAGCAAGGACGCGAAGTACAAGGTGGACGGCACCGACATGGGGTTTCGCCTGGTGAAGGTGGTGTCAGCGCAGGATGCCGCTGCGCCGGTGTCAAAGGCCTGCAACATGAAGCGTCCCGACTAGGCAGGGCTTTTCGTGGCTTGGCCCCAAGGCTTGGTCGAAGGCTTGGTCCAAGCATTTTCTCAGGTGTCTCTCGGAAGACCGCGAGACACTTTTCCGGATCCGGAATAGCGCCGTGGAATTCTTTAGCGTCTCTCTGCTGAACGGAGCGATCTACGGCCTGCTCCTGTTCGCCGTATCAGCCGGCCTGACCCTCGTCTTCGGAATGATGGGCGTGATCAATTTTGCTCACACCTCCTTCTACATGCTGGGCGCGTATTTGGCCTACTCGCTCGCGGGCGTGCTCGGTTTCTGGTGGGCGATCCTGCTGGCGCCGCTGGAGGTCGCGGCCATCGGCGTCGGGGTCGAGAGGTTCATGCTGCGCCGCGTACACGCCTATGGCCACTCCCACGAACTCCTTCTGACATTCGGCCTGGCCTTTGTCTTCGGAGAGCTGATGAAGATGCTGTACGGCAACTATGCGGTGAACTACCAGCCCCCCGCGGCCCTGCAATTCCGCATCTTCACGCTGTTCGGCACCGACTACCAGTTCTATCGTATCTTCGTCGGCCTGACCGCGCTGCTGATGTTTGCAATCTTGTTCTACCTGCTGCGATACACCCGCGTCGGAATCGTCGTGCGTGCGGCAGTCAAGTTGCCGAACATGGTTGGCGCGCTCGGGCATAACGTGCCCGCGGTCTTCATGGGCGTGTTCGGCCTCGGCGCCTGGATGGCGGGGCTGGCGGGAGCCGTCGGAGGTGCGCTGCTAACGACCAATCCAAACATGGCGCTCGAACAGGCCGTGATCGTTTTCGTCGTCGTGGTGGTGGGTGGCCTGGGTTCGCTCGAGGGCGCGCTGATCGCGTCGCTGATCATAGGACTGTTGACGTCCTTTTCGGTCGGCCTGGACTTCTCTGTTGCCGACGTGATGGCGTTGATCGGCTTGCGCGAGCAGGCGGCTGCCATGGGCGATATCATGACCAACGCGTTGTCCACCTATTCGGCTGCCATTCCGGTGTTGCTGATGCTGGTCGTATTATTGATCCGCCCTGCGGGCCTCATGGGCGAGCGTAACTGAGCACATCATGAAACCAAGGCTCTCCTGGACACTCGCAGGCCTGCTGCTGCTCATGCTCCTCGGCTTGCCGATATGGTTGGCGCCGCACTGGATCGGAGCGATGTCGACGATGCTGATCGCAGCTCTCTTTGCGCTCGCGTTCAGCCTGTTGATGGGGCAGGCAGGGATGCTGTCCTTCGGCCATGGCGCGTATTTGGCTGTCGGCTGTTTCGCCACCGTGCATGTGATGCGGGCTGTCGAGGCTGGCGGGTGGAGCCTGCCAACGCCGCTTCTGCCTCTCGTCGGGGCGGCTGCGGGCCTTGCGGTGGGCGCGCTGGCGGGATTCTTTGCCACGCTGCGCGGCGGTGTTTACTTCTCGATGGTGACGCTCGCCATCGCCGAACTTCTGCACACGATCGCGCCGAACATGCAGGGCATCTTCGGCGGTGAAGTGGGCATTTCCTCCATGCGCCAACCCTGGGCGGGCATCAGCTTCGGTTCAGAGCGGGAGGTCTACTACCTGGTGCTCGCCTGGGTCGTCATCAGCGCCATAGGGATGTACCTGTACACACAGACGAGCTTCGGTCGGCTGACGGTTGCCTTGCGCGAGAACGAGCAGCGGCTGGCGTTCCTTGGGTTTGACGTGCACCGCACGAAGAACGTGATCTTCTCCGTCTCGTGCATGTTCGCAGGCATTGCGGGCGGCCTTCTGGCCGTGACGAATGAGAGTGCCAACTACGTGCTGTTCAGCATGAGCTATTCCGCCAATGTGGTGTTGTTCAGTTACATTGGCGGGATCGGCACATTCATCGGGCCGGCAGTTGGCGCTGTGGCCATGACGTTGTTCGGTTTTGCAGTGTCCGACGTGACGCGCCAGTGGCTGCTGTACCAGGGACTGATCTTCATCTTCGTGATGATGTATGCCCCCCGGGGCCTGGTGGAGTTCGTCGTAACCCAATGGCGTCAACTCCTGCACGGCGAGGGTCCCACGCTGAAGCAGCGCGCGGCGATGTTCATTTCTGCTTGTGTGATCGCCGCCGCGACGGTGTTCGTCTGCGAAATGACGGGTGCGATCCTGTCGCAGGATTACCAGGCCCAGCGGGCACGCAGCGGCACCTGGGAGCCCGTAACGATATTTCGGAGCCTTTGGAGCCCGGATCATTGGTCAACCTGGCTGGCTCCGGCGCTCTGCCTGGTGCTCGCAGTTTCTTACCTCGCGTATCAGACCCGTCCCCCGCGCGTCGTGATCCAGTCGCTGCAGAAGGAGCAGGCATGAGCGGCCGCATTGCCATTCAGGGCCTGTGCAAGAACTTCGGCGGCACGTCAATCATCCGCGGGCTGGACCTCGAGGTCATGCCGGGAGAACGCCACGTCATCATCGGGCCTAACGGAGCGGGGAAGTCGACGTTGTTTCACCTGATCTCCGGCCTGCTGCAGCCCAGCTCTGGTCGCATCCAGTTGAACGGCGAGGAAATCTCCGGCCTTGCGCCGCACCAGATCAGCCGCAAGGGGCTGTGCCGATCCTTCCAGATCACAAGCATCTTCCCGCGCATGACAGTGTTTGAGAACCTGCGCATCAGCGCGATGGCCCGCCGAGGGGATCGCTTCGGTCTGTTCCGTCTGGTACAGCGCGCTCGCGTCGTGAACGAAGATGCCGAGGAACTCCTCGAACTCTGCAGGCTGCAATCGGTGCGGGACAACCTGGCCGGTGATCTCACCTATTCCGAACAGCGAGCGCTCGAGATCGCCATGGCGCTCGGTCCGGCCGGCGACCTCATCCTGCTGGACGAGCCAACTGCCGGCATGTCGAATGATGAGTCCATGTACATCGTTGAGCTCGTGCGCCGCATCACTGAAGGCAAGACCCTGATGGTGATCGAGCACGACATGGATGTGGTCTTCTCGCTGGCGGACCGCATATCCGTCCTGGTTTACGGCAAGATCATTGCCACCGGCGATCCCCAGGCGATCCGCGAGAACGCGGTGGTCCAGGAGGCCTACCTTGGCGAGGCGCATTGATGAGCCTGCTCGAAGTTTCCAATCTGCACGCGCACTATGACAAAAGCCACGTGCTCACAGGGATCAACCTGCAGGTGGCCGCCGGCGAGATCGTGAGTGTGCTCGGACGCAACGGCTCGGGCCGATCGACCATGCTGAAATCCCTGATGGGGTTGGTCCCGCCATCAGCAGGGTCAATACGCATGCAAGGCCGTGAGCTGGCCGGTGAACTGCCCCACCGTATCGCCAGGGCGGGTATGGGCTATGTGCCGGAAGAGCGGCTGATCTTTCCGAACCTGACTGTGCAGGAAAACCTGGCGATCGGCATACAACCAGTTAGGGAAGGGCGGCAGCCGTGGTCCATTGCACAGATGTTTGCTTTCTTTCCCCGGCTCTCGGAGCGGCGCGCCACCAGGGCAGGCAGCCTCTCGGGCGGCGAACAGCAGATGCTTACGCTGTGCCGTTCACTCCTGGGCAACCCCAAGGTGTTGATGATCGACGAACCGACTGAAGGACTGGCACCACAGATTGTCGGACAGTTGGTCGAGGTCATGCTGGAGATTAACCGCAAGGGCGTGTCGATCCTTCTCGTAGAGCAAAAGATGACGATCGCGCTTCAGGTGGCGCATCGTTGTCTGATCATGGGCCGCGGACAAATCGTCTTCCAAGGCAGCCCGCAGCAATTGCGCGACGATGCCGCGATCCGGCGCAACTGGCTGGAAGCGGCGTGACCGGCGTCTCGAAGAGCCGCTGGACGTCGTGACCTCCGATCAAGTAGATTTTCTCACGAGCCTCTGCCTCGAACTCGATAGCGGACGCTGCATGTAAAGGCGATGCACACGATGATACAGACTTCTGAAACCAAGCTTGCTCCCTTGCTGATGCAGCCGCTGTCTATCCGCGACGTCACGCTTCGCAACCGGGTCGTCATCTCACCGATGTGCATGTACGCCGCGCCGGATGATGGCACGGCTACTGACTTCCACCTCGTGCAATACGGTCGGTTCGCCATCGGCGGTGCCGGATTGGTGTTCGTGGAGGCGACGGCGGTCCAACCCGAGGGGCGGGGCACTTACGGCGACCTCGGGCTATGGGACGACCGACAAATCACTCCGCTGGCGCGGATTGCGGCGTTCATGCGGGAGCAGGGCGCTGTGCCCGGCATCCAGATCGCTCACGCCGGGCGCAAGGCGAGCGGGCGACGTCCATTCCACGGCGGCGGGCCTCTCGATAACTCCGACCTCGCACGCGGAGAGCGGCCTTGGCGGACAGTGGCGGCAAGTGCATTGCCCATTGGCCCAGGCGGGACTGTCCCGTGCGAAATGACGTTGGCCGAAATTGCAGAGCTGCGACGCAGTTTCGCGTCGGCCGCACAGCGCGCGGCGCGTGCTGGTTTCCAGGCACTCGAGATCCACGCGGCGCATGGTTACCTGCTGCACGGCTTCCTGTCGCCGCACATGAACAAGCGCTCCGATGCCTATGGCGGCAGCTTGGGCAACCGGATGCGGTTGCTGCTCGAGGTGGTCGATGCGGTGCGTGAACAATGGCCTGCGTCGCTGCCACTTTCGGTCCGCATCTCGTCGGTCGACGACATCGACGGTGGCTGGAGCATCGAAGATTCCGTGGAATTGGCTCGCCAGATGAAGGACCGTGGCGCCGACCTTGTCGATTGCTCGTCGGGCGGCATTGCGGGCTCAGCGACCGCTCCGATCGTGCCGCGCGACTACGGTTTCCAGCTTCCATACTCCAAACGCGTGCGCAGCGAGGCGGGCATCGCGACCATTGCGGTCGGCCTCATTCTTGACCCGTGGCAAGCCGAGGAAGCGCTGCAGACGGGGCAGGCCGACCTGATTGCGGTCGGGCGGCAGGCCCTGCTGGACGCGAATTGGGCGCTGAACGCAAGCGTGGCGCTCGCCTCGGATGCGCCACCCGAGTTGCGCTTTGCCCATTGGCCTGACTGCTTTGCCTGGTGGCTATCTCGTCGTGCCGCAATGCTTGATCGTCTCGGCCCCTGGTGCAAGGGACAACGAGACCAACCGACGTAACTACGGCCGCGGCGGTTTGCACGCTCTTGAAGTTGTGCACGGAGAGCCGCGGGACATCGCGGCTCTCCTGTGCCAAGCCGCACGAATGAGGATAATTCGTGCGTCAGTATCCGGCGAGAAGCTCGCGGGCTTCTGCGCTCGGCAATCGATACGCCGCTCGACTCTGCGCCAGGCCGGTGCGGTCCTTGAGCGCCACCGCCAGTTCGGCGAACAAGATGGGAGTCGCGATCGCATCAACGACAGGGACACCATCGATTTCGCGCAGGCCATTCTCGGCCGCCATGACGCCAAGCACGCCTTCGGCGGGAATGACGACCTGTGCGCCGGCTGCGATCGATTTGCGGGCGCCGTTGACCAGGCGTTCGAGATAAGGGCCCGGGGCTGGAAACTTCGCGTCGAGTTCTGCCTCGGAAACCTCACCCTCGATCAAGTGGATGCCGCTGACGCGGTCCTTCCACTTGTGCAGCGAAACGGATTTCTCGATAAACGTAACGACGAACTTGTTGAGCGTGACGAATCCGACCTTGGGCGCACTCATGGCTGCCGCCATGAAGCATGCCTCTGTCATGGAGATGACCGGGATATTCGCCAAGGCACGGAGTTCGGTGAGGATCGGCTCGCTGAACGAGGCCACCACAAAAGCGTCCGCGCCGGCTTTTTCGGCGGCCAACAGTGAGCGAACGAAAGCTGGCGCCACGACCGTATGATACATGATCGCCGAACCGAACACGTCATCCCCCCCGAGATCACTGCCGAACGCAGTCTTGCGCCCGTTCAGAACGACCTCAGTGCCCGGACTGGCAACGCGTTTGAAGTGCGCCGCGAGAGCCTTCTCGTAGTTCGGATGGTGCGCAAAGTTCAGCGTCGACTGGTACCAGATTTTCATGACGGTCCTTTACTGGCAGCACTTGCGATGAAGGTATCGGAACGGGATGTCAGCCTATGCCGGTGCTCTTGCCGTCGATGAAGGCGAGGACAGCCTCGGTCGGCTTGACGTAGTGCCAGCGGCGGCCGGGCTTCAGCCCCGTATGGCGGTGCAGCTTTGCCAGCATCTCGGCATAGAGCACCGCTGCCGCGATAGGATCGACGACCGGAACCCCATCGATCTCTGTCAGGCCGTTGCGCGCCACCACCGTGGCGACCAGACCTTCCGAGGGGATGATGGCATCAGCGCACTGCTCGATCGCCGTGCGCGCGACGTTCGTGAAACGGGCGAGATATGCGGAGGGATCGGTGAAGATCGTGTCGATCTCCCGCTCCGTGGCCTCAGGTCGAACGACATAGATGCCGCTGATGCGACCTTCCATGCAGCGCGCCTGCATATTGACGCGCTGGAACCATTCGTTTTCCACGTTCATCGTGACGAGGGCGAACTTCTGCGCGACCGAACAGGCGACATGAACGGCCGCCTCTGCCGTGGAGACGACGGGGATATCGGTAATGGAGCGCAACTCGCGCAGCCATGGCTCGGTAAACGAGCCCAGCACGAACGCGTCATAGCCCTCCCGATCGGCGCGGCGCAGTTGCTCAAACAGAACGTTGCTGAGGATCTTGTGATAGGCATAGGGCATCTGCATGATCTGGCTTGGCGCCAGACCACCCCAGGTGCCTTCCGGAACTCCGTGCAGCGTCACAGCAACATCGGGCGCCACAAGCTTGAAGTGTGCCTCCAGCGCCTGCCGATAACTGTGATAGGTGGCGATGTCGACGGTCGATTGAAACCAGATTCGAAGGGCCATGGTCGTTCAGAGCTTTGTGGATGTTGCGATCTTCAAACTCGGGCGAGCCAGACCCGCGGCGGGATCAGCGAGATTGGTGTGGCAAACGGGGAATAGAGGATTCACGGATAACGTAGCTGCAGATCGGGGTCATGCGATCGAGCCTCCCAGCGATTTGCCACCATCCACGAAAAGCACCTGTCCTGTAATGAAGCCGGTCTCGGCCGAAGCCAGAAAAGAGACGGCTGCAGCGATGTCCTCCGGCCGGCCCGCCTTGCCGGTGGGCTGCAGCGCCAGTTGCGCCGCCATCCGCTCGGGCGTAAGCGCTCGCAGAAGGGGCGTGTCGATCAGTCCCGGAGCAATGGCATTGACCAGGATGCCGCGCGGCGCGAGCTCCATGGCGCTGGCCCGCGTGTAGCCAACGATTGCGGCCTTGGACGCCACGTAATGGGGATGGTTGCGGGCTCCGAGATAGGCGCGAGAGGCGATGTTCACGATCCGGCCGCCATCCGGCATCTTCTTTGCGACTTCCTGCGTCAGCGTTGCAGCTGCGATCAAATTGATCTCGTAGGCGCGGCGGAAATCGTCGTTGCTGACCTCCATGAACTTGCGCTCGTCGAACACGCCGGCGTTGTTGACCAGCGCGGCGATGGGAGGAAGCGCCTGTACCATGTCGCGAACAGCGGCTTCGTTGGTAAGGTCCACGATGCGCACCTGGACATCCAGGCCCAGCCCCTGCAGCCGCTTGACCTCGCGTACGGCGATCTCCTCGACGCGGTCAACCATCACGACCTGGAAGCCATCTTGCGCCAGCCGTTCGACCGTCGCCAGGCCCATGCCACTAGCGCCCCCAGTAACAAGTGCAATCGGTTTGCTCGTACTCATATCGTCACATTCCCAAGTAAGCGCGGCGCACGGCCGGATCGTTCAACAACTGGCTCGATGGCCCATGCAGGCTTATTTCCCCGTTTTCGAGGATGTAGGCGTAGCTCGACGTCCGCAGCGCCAGGCGCACGTCCTGTTCGACCAGCAGGATCGTCAGCCCTTGCTCGCGATTGAGACGCACGATGGACTCGAAGATCTGCTCGACCAGCAGCGGCGACAACCCCATTGAGGGCTCGTCCAACAGGATCATGCGTGGTCGCGCCATCAGCGCACGCGCGATCGCCAGCATCTGCTGCTCGCCGCCGGAAAGTGTCGAGGCGCGTTGTTCGGCTCGCTCCTGCAAGCGCGGGAACATGGCATAGACACGATGGAAATCCTCGGCGATCTCGCGTCGGTTGCGCCTCAGATAGGCGCCCAGCTCGAGATTTTCGCGCACGCTCATGTCCTTGAAGACCTGTCTGCCTTCCGGGACCTGCACCAACCCACGCTGCACGATCTCATCGGAATGAAGCCGCCCGATGGATTGACCGTCGAAGTTGATCTCGCCGCTTGACGGTTCGATCAAATGTGAAATTGCGTTGAGCGTCGTACTCTTGCCTGCTCCGTTGCTGCCAAGGAGTGCGACGATCGCGCCGCGGGGTACCTCCAGAGATACACTATGAAGCGCCTGAATCGCCCCGTATGAAGCGTTGATGCCGCGCACCTGCAGCAAGTTATCACTCACTGGCCGCTCCCTTGCCCAGATAGGCTTCGATCACGCACGGATCCTTGCTTACTTGCTCCGCCGTTCCTTCGGCGATCTTCTGCCCCTGTGACATGACGGTGATACGGTCGGAGATTGACATCACCAGTTGCATCACGTGTTCGACCAGCAGCACTGTGATGCCGTCGCGCCTGGCGAGTTCTGTCAGCAGCCGGTCCAGGCTTTCAATATCACGGTTACGCAATCCGGCGGCTGGTTCGTCCAGCAGTAGCAGCCGCGGCTTCAGAGCCAGCGCGCGAGCGATCTCGAGCAGCTTCTGGTGACCGAAATCCAGGTCGCGCGCCGTTGTATCGCGATCATGAGTGAGTCCCACCCGCTCGATCAGGTTGTCCACGAGGTCGCGCGTTTCTGCGTCAGGCCGTCTCAGCAGGCGTCCGAGGCCACGGGAACTATGCGAGTAGCAGCCGAGCAGTACATTCTCGTAGACGCTCAACTCGCCGAACAACTCGAGATTCTGGAAGGTGCGCGCGACGCCAAACCCTGCCATGCGATCGGCCCGAGCCCGGCTGACGTCCTGTCCGTCCAGCAGGATGCGACCCCGCGTGGGCTGATAATAGCGCGAGATGCAATTGAAGGTCGTCGATTTGCCCGCGCCATTGGGACCGATGAGGGCGTGGATCGTTCCTCTTTGCACCTGGAACGACATGTCACTGATCGCCGTCAGACCGCCGAAGGCGACGGTGATGCCCTGCACGTCGAGAAATGGAGTCGTCATGCCTGGCTTCCGTGAGTTGCGCTGTCGCGCATTTCTGAATCGCGGACGAAGCTGGCCTTGTTCAACGAACCTTCCCGCTGCAACGGGCCGAGTTGCGAGTCCACTGCATCTCCGCCTGCGGCGCGTGCCGCCCGCTTCCTGCGCTCGGCGAACAGGCCGCGTGGCTTGAACATCATGAAGCCCATGAGAATGGCGCCAAAGATGATTTCCTGGATGGACAGCGCCTGGCGCAGCAACTCCGAAAGGGTCCCAAAAGCGAGCGCGCCTGCGACTGCCCCGCGGATGGAGCCGATCCCGCCGACGACAACCATGGTCAGCACCTGGATCGTGGTCTCGAAGCCGAGGCTGTCAGGATGGACGAACGAGACAAACAGCGTGTACATACCTCCGGCGATGCCCGCGAAGGCTGCCGAGATCGCAAACGCCGCCTGCTTCATGGCACGCGCGTTGATGCCCATCGCTGTGGCCGCCACGTCGCTTTCCCGCACCGCTCGCAATGCGGAGCCGAACTGCGAGCGGGAGAGGAGCACCGTGATCCATAGCATCAGAGCCGTGAGTGCCAGCACGAAGGGATATGCTTGAAGATCGTTCGTGAGCCTCAGCCCGAACAGTTCGGCCGGGTTCATACGCATCCCGTTCGAGCCACCGGTGACCTTCTCCCAATTGAGGAACACCCACTGCATCGCCTCGCCAAATGCGAATGTGGCCAGCGCCAGGTAGATATCCCGCATACGCAGCGCCAGAAAACCGATCACATAGCCCAGCGCTGCCGAGAGCACGCCGCCGGCGATGATCGACACCGGGAAGGGCGGGTGCCAATGGGCATTGATCAGCCCGGCCGTGTAGATGCCGATGCCATAGAATGCCGTGTGCGAGAGCGCGAACTGTCCGGCCTCGCCAAGCACGATGTGCATGCCCAGCGCCAGCACCACGAAAACCATCAACAGGTTCACAACGTACAGGACATAGCCTGTTGCGGTGAACGGCAGGACGCATAGGACGGCAAGCAGGACCAGGAGGGCCGCTCGGTCAAAACCAAGCTTCTTCATACCTTCTTCACCTGCACTGCGCCGCCGAGCAGCCCTTGAGGTCGCACAACGAGGGTAACGAGAATGGCCAGGAATGGCGCGACCACGATCGCGTTGGTCGAGATGAACAGGCCGACCATGT
>JGI24705J35276_12238460_pt1 | contig 22969 bp, 19 predicted proteins | sample TergutNt197P4_FD_35276 | JGI IMG/M metagenome (IMG submission 35276) | reverse complement strand
GACCACGTAGGCGCTCGCGCACTTCACGAACATGAATTTGCGCGCGAAGAAGTGCTGGAAAGTCTGGGAAATATCCTGATAGGCGTTGGACTGTTGTTCAAACGGCAACTGGATGTTGAGTCCCACTGAGGGGCTTTTGCCGAAGAATGCGCCTTTGTTGGCCGCTTCCATGATGCCCGGCCCGCCGCCCGAAATGACGGCGAACCCGGCGTCCGAAAGCTGGCGGGCGATGCGCTCGGTCAGTGCGTAATAGGGATGATCCGGTTCGACGCGGGCGCTTCCGAAGATCGACACCGCCGGGCGAATGGCGTTGAGCCGTTCGGTGGCCTCAACGAACTCTGCCATAATCCCAAAGATTCGCCACGATTCGCGTCCGTTGAAATGGGGTGCGGCCTCGGCCACGCTGGACGGTATTTTTTCTTTTACGCTCATTGGTGTCGTGCGTTCCTGATTGCGAGGATTGTTTTCAATGCCCACCCTGCTGCTCGTCGATGGCTCCAGTTATCTTTATCGCGCGTTCCACGCCTTGCCCGATCTGCGTACTTCGCGCGGCGAACCGACCGGGGCTATCCGTGGCGTCCTTACGATGCTACGTCGGCTGGCCGGGGACTACAAGGCCGAATACCGTGTTTGTGTATTCGACGCCAAAGGGCCGACCTTCCGGGATGAATGGTATCCGCAATACAAGGCGCACCGCCCGCCCATGCCCGACGATCTCGTCGCTCAGGTAGCGCCCCTGCATGAAGCGGTGAGGGCTGAGGGCTGGCCTTTGCTGTCGGTCGCGGGAGTCGAGGCCGATGATGTCATCGGCACACTCGTCCGCCTTGGCGTTGGGCGCGGTTGGGAAGTGGTGATTTCTACCGGCGACAAGGATTTGACCCAACTCGTGCAGCCCGGTGTGCTCTGGGTCAATACGATGAGCGGGGAGGCGCTCGACGAAGCCGGAGTCGAAGCCCGGTTTGGCGTGCCGCCCTCGCGCATCGTCGATTACCTCGCGCTGGTCGGGGACGCGGTCGACAATGTGCCCGGCGTGGAGAAATGCGGCCCCAAAACGGCGGTGAAATGGCTGGCCGAATATGGGAGCCTCGATTGCCTGGTTGCACGCGCTGGCGAGGTGGGCGGCAAAGTGGGTGAAAACCTGCGCCGCCATCTCGATTTTCTGCCCTTGGGGCGCCGCCTGCTGACGGTTGCCACCGACGTGGCTTTGCCGTGCGGCCTTGACGATCTGGCTCTGCGCGAACCCGATACGCGGGCATTGACTGCGCTCTACGAGCGTTTTGAATTCAGAAGCTGGCTGGGGCAGGGGGGGCAAACCGCAGCCTCCGGCACGCTGCCCTCCGTGCCGGAGGGATTGACGCGGCGCTTTCAGCCGGACGAGATTGCCGATGCGCCCGCCCATGCGCCGGATCGTTCCCGTTACCGCGCCATTGTCGATGAGCCGGATTTCGAGGCATTGTTGAAGCGTTTGGAGTCCGGGGTTTCCTCCTCCGGCCTCGTTGCGCTCGATACCGAAACCACGGGGCTTGACCCGCTTACCGCGCGGTTGGTCGGCATTTCCTTTGCGTTTGCGCCGGAAGATGCGGCCTACTTGCCGCTTGCGCATCGCGGCACGGACATGCCCGCGCAGTTGCCATTCGATGAAACGCTGGCGCGGCTCAAACCCTGGCTGGAGTCGGACGCGCATGCCAAACTTGGGCAGAACCTCAAGTTCGACGCCCACATCTTCGCCAATCACGGCATCACCCTGCGCGGCATTGCCCACGACACCCTGATTCAGTCCTACGTGCTGGAAAGCGACCGTCCTCACGACATGGATTCGCTCGCCAAACGGCATCTCGGGCTTACCACGATCCCCTATACCGAAATCTGCGGCACGGGCGCGAAGCGGATCGGTTTCGACGAAGTAGCGCTGGAGACCGCCACCCGCTACGCCGCCGAAGATGCCGACGTCACCCTGCGGCTGCATGAAAAGCTGTGGCCGCAACTGGATGCCGCCCCCAGGCTGGCCGCGCTTTATCGGGACATCGAGTTGCCGACCCTCTCCGTGCTGCTGGCGATGGAGCGTACCGGCGTACTCATCGACCCGTTTCTTCTCGCGCAGCAGAGCAACGAACTCGCCCGCCGCCTGCTCGACCTGGAGCGCGAAGCCCACGCGCTGGCCGGGGAGGCGTTCAACCTTGGCTCCCCCAAACAACTCGGCGAAATTCTCTTTGGCCGCCTTGGCTTGCCGGTACGCAAGAAAACCGCGACCGGCCAGCCTTCGACCGACGAAGATGTCTTGAGCGAGCTTGCCGAAGATTATCCGCTTCCCAAACTGTTGCTCGAATACCGTAGCCTTTCAAAGCTGAAAGGCACTTACACCGACAAGCTGCCGCGCATGGTCAACCCGGCGACGGGCAGGGTGCACACCAGCTTTTCCCAGGCGACCGCCATTACCGGGCGGCTTGCCAGTTCCGACCCCAATCTGCAAAACATCCCCGTGCGCACGGCGGAAGGCCGCCGCATCCGCGCCGCTTTCATCGCGCCGCGCGGCTGCCAGATCGTTTCGGCGGACTATTCGCAAATCGAACTGCGCATCATGGCGCACCTGTCGGGTGATGCCCGATTGCTCGACGCCTTCGCGCGCAGCGAGGATGTCCATCGCGCCACCGCTGCCGAAGTGTTCGGAATCGCGCCCGAGGCGGTTGCTTCCGAACAGCGCCGCTACGCCAAAGTCATCAATTTCGGCCTCATCTACGGCATGAGCGCGCACGGGCTTGCCAAGGCGCTCGGCATCGAGCGCGGTGCGGCACAAGGTTGGATCGACCGCTATTTCGCGCGTTATCCGGGAGTTGCCGCCTACATGGAACGGGTGAAGGCGCTGGCGCGCGAACAGGGCTGCGTCGAAACCGTCTTCGGGCGGCGGCTCCGCCTGCCGGACATCCACGCCCGCCAGTTCACCCGCCGTCAGGCGGCGGAACGCGCCGCGATCAACGCCCCCATGCAGGGAACCGCCGCCGACCTCATCAAAAAAGCGATGATAGCCGTTGATCGTTGGCTGTCCGACTCAAACCTTCAGTCCCGGTTGGTGCTACAGGTGCATGATGAACTGGTGCTCGAAGTCCCCGATGGGGAAATCGACACCGTTTGCGCGGAACTTCCCAGGCTGATGGAAAACGTCGCCGATCTGGCCGTCCCGCTACGGGTCGATGTAGGGGTGGGAGCCAATTGGGACGAGGCGCATTGAACGTAAGCTATCGCGCCGTTGACGATCAACGTCTTCGATAACCGCCACCACCACCGCCGCCGCGCATCGTATTTCGCCCGTAGCCTCGGTTTCTATCGGGAGCCAAGCGGGGGCCGTTTTGCGCGCGTGGGTTGTTCCGGTACTGCGGTGAGCGATAGGGTATGCTTCTGTACTCTGAATACATCCAGTAGTTGTATGGATAATAGGAGTAGAAGGGATAATAGGAATAGAGAGGATAGTAGGGATAGCCGAAATAGTAGTGATAATAGGGATAGTAAGTCGCCCTTCCGACATCTCCCCTACAATCGACCCGCTCCCCATTCTCATCATAGCCGCCGCATGAAACGCAGGCGGACAGTAACAGACAAAGCGGCAGTACCAGGAACCAGGCGGAAATGCGATGACGTGCTTTCATTTTGCGTCTCGTGATCGTTCACCAAGGTGGGCTGATATAACTATAGTCGCAATTCGATGCTCATCCGCATTCTCTACAAAGCGTTACAAAGCGTCCCATCGGGGACAGACCACAATCCGTCCCCGATTGACGCGATCAACGTCTTCGATGACCGCCTCCTGAACCATCTCCCGAGCTGCTTTCTGAACTGCCTCCCCGATGAGAGGAAGACGAGGATGTGCTCCTTTCGGAGGAAGAAGAAGACGTCGATGATTCTCTGGATGGCCTGCTTTCCTGAGATGAGTCGCTGTGCCGAGAGGAATACGAGGATGATGCACTCCTTTCGGAGGAAGAAGAAGACGTCGATGATTCTCTGGATGGCCTGCTTTTCTGAGATGAGTCGCTGTGCCGAGAGGAATACGAGGATGATGCACTCCTTTCGGAGGAAGAAGAGGACGTCGATGATTCTCTGGACGGCCTGCTTTCCTGGGATGAGTCGCTGTGCCGAGAGGAAGACGAGGATGTGCTCCTTTCGGAGGAAGAAGAAGACGTCGAAGATTCTCTGGACGGCCTGCTTTCCTGAGATGGCTCATTGCGCCGAGGGATGGGCGATGCTGCGTTCCTTTCGAAGAAAGAAGGAGGCGTCGAGACTTCTCGGCTTGGCCTGCTTGCCTGTGATGGCTCACTGCGCCGAGGGGCTGGCGATGTAGCGTAGCCTTCATGGGAGGGGGCGGGCGCCGTTGGCGCCAAATGGGGACCGTTTCGTGCGTTGTTGTTTTGAGTGCGTCGATTGTCCCGATGCGGGGATGAGCGATAGGGCATGCCTCTATGGTCTCTATAGCCTCTATACGCCCAATCGTCGTCATCTTGATAATAATAGGTCGTGCTTTCGACCTCCTCCCTACAATCGCACCCTTCTTCATATGTATCGTAGTGGCGGTGTGAAACGCAAGCGGACAGTAACAGACAAAGCGGTATTACCGCGAGGTAGGTGGAAATGCGATAGTGCGTTTTCATTTTGTGTCCTTTGATCGTTTATTAAAGTGGGCTGATGTAACTATAGCCGCGAATATGACGCCCATTTGCGCTCCTTACAAAGCGTTACAAAATCAACACTATATTGAATGACATCAGTGTTTTTTATAAGGAACAAGGAACGGCAGAGGGAATGCTGAAGGTATTTCCGTTGTGGGTATATGGAGATAATCTTTCTTCGTTGCCGAATATCTGGAAGAGCAGACAGAGACGATCGGTATGCCGTTGGGTGAGGCAGTAGTGGTAGTATCAGTTCGTATCTGACGTTTCCACTTCAAAGGAATCTCACCATGGCCAAGCTCTACGAATCCGAATTCACTCTCTTCATGCACGAGTGGCTGGAAAAGCATCCCAAGGAAAGCGAAGTGCAAAGGACGGGTCAGGCGCTGTGGTGGGATCGTCCGCAAGACCCCGAGGCCGCCCGCCGCTTCGAAGCCGCGCGTGTGCCGGTGAACCCGTATTACTACGACATCGCGCACTGAACAGCTTACGGAACGGGCGATTTGCTCACTCGCTTTTGTTCCAGACGAATGAGACCCGTTTCACGTTGCACAGCAGTTCGTAGGCAATGGTTCCGGCGGACTGGGCGACCTGATTGACGGAAACCTGTTTGCCCCATAGCTCGACGGTGCTGCCGATGCCCGCTTCCGGGAGGTCGGTGAGATCGACAGTGAGCATGTCCATTGATACGCGCCCGATCAGGGAGGTGAGTTTGTTGTCGACGGCCACAGGGACGCCATCGGGGGCGGAGCGCGGGTAGCCGTCGGCGTAGCCTATCGCCACCAGCCCGACGCGGGTGGGGCGCGGGGCGATGAACCTTGCGCCGTAGCCGAGCGGCTCTCCAGCCGGGAGGTCGCGCACGGCGATGATCCGGCTCTCCAGCGTCATGACCGGGCGCAGGCCGTTGCCTTCGCCCGGCATGGGGTCTGCGCCGTAAAGCATGATGCCGGGACGCGCCCAGTCGCGGCAGGCGTCCGGCCAGGCGAGGATGGCGGCGGAATTGGCCAGGCTGCGCGTGCCGGGCAGGCTCCGCGTGGCTTTGTCGAAAGCGTGGATTTGTCGGGCGGTGACATCGCACTCCGGCTCATCGGCGCGCGCGAAATGAGTCATGAGGCCGCATTCTTCCACTTTGCCGCTGGCCATGAGTTGCCGCCAGACCCGTCGCGTATCGCCAAGCGGGAATCCGGCGCGGTTCATGCCGCTGTTGATCTTGAGCCAGACCCGGAGCGGCGCGGGCAATTTGGTTTTCGCGATCATTTCGATCTGGGCGAGATGATGGATGACGGGCCAGAACCCGTGACGGGCGGCCTCAAACAGTTCGGCGGGGTCGAATATGCCTTCGAGCAGCAGGATGGGCTGTTTGATGCCGGAACCGCGCAGGGCGAGCGCCTCTTCGAGAAAGGCAACCGCGTAACCGTCGGCATCCCAGGACAAGGCTCGCGCGCAGGCAAGCGCGCCGTGACCGTAGGCGTTGGCCTTGACGACGGCAAAGATATGTCCGCCGTGGCGCTGCTGGGCGATGTGGTAGTTATGGCGCAGGGCGTCGAGGTCGATCAGGGCGCGGGTGGGACGCATGGGACAGTGCTTGTCGTGAGAAGAGGGGAGCCTGGGAACGGCCGCAATGGTGCACCAGTTTAAGTGTATGCCGCAATTGAGGATGTCTCACAGGTGGGGAAGTTCTGTTTCCGTTTCCGGATGGCGCATAAGGGCGGCCAAGGCCATGATGCAGAAGAGGGCTCCGGCAAGAAAGGTGGCAGGAGCGCCCAAGCGATCCCACAGGAAACCGGCGGCGAGGCTGGCGAGCAGCATGGCAAGGCCGCTGATGACGTTGAAGAGGCCGAAGGCCGTGCCGCGAAGTTCCGCCGGCGCGGTTTTCGCTACCATCGCTGACAGCAATCCTTGTGTGATGCCCATGTGCATGCCCCAGAGCGCGACTCCGGCCAGCACGATGCTCCAATGTTCATGGGACGCGAGCACCAGGTCGGCGGCAATCAGCACGATCAGGCCGAGCGCAAGCAGCCGCCGGTGGCTCATGCGGTCGGAGAGCTTGCCAAAGGGCCAGGCCGAGAGCGCGTAGACAAGGCTCATTGCGGCCATGACCAGCGGGACGAGGGTGAGCGATATGCCGCATTGCAGGGCGCGCAGCACAAGGAAGGCTTCGCTGAAGCGGGCCAGCGTGAAGATCGCGCCGATGCCGACGACCCGCCAGTAGGAGGCGTTGAGCCTCCGCAGGTTGTCGCGTTTGATCGGGTTCTCGCGTTTGGCTGAGGGTGCGCGCGGAGGTTCCCGGAGACAGAAAACAAGCAGGGCTACGCTCGCCAGGCCGGGAATGACGGCGAACCAGAACACGGCGCGGAAATCATTGGCCAAAAGCAGCATCAGGAGGGCGGCGAGCAGTGGGCCGATGAGCGCGCCTACGGTGTCGAGTGACTGGCGCAGGCCAAATGCGGCGCCACGGATGGGCGCCGGGGTCAGGTCAGTCAGCAGGGCGTCGCGCGGCGCGCCCCGGATGCCTTTGCCCAGCCGGTCGAGCAGGCGCGCGCCCAAAACGGGCGCGGCGCTCTGGGCGAGGGCAAACAGGGGTTTGCTCAAGGCGCCGAGCGCATAGCCGAACACCGTCAGCCCTTTTCGCTTGCCCAGGTAGTCACTCAGCGCCCCGGAAAAAATTTTGACGATCAGCGCGGTGGCTTCGGCAAGCCCTTCGATCAGGCCGACGGTGAGGGCGCTTGCGCCGAGCGCCGTGACCATGAAAAGCGGCAGCAGGCTGTGGATCATCTCCGAGGAAATATCCATCAGCAGACTGACAAAGCCGAGTATCCAGACGCCGGGGGGCATCCGGTATGGAGAGGTTTTCATTTAATCCCTATGCAGATCATGTGGGCGCAATACGATCACATCTCCCGTTGCAAAAGAAGGGGGCGGAACGGGCAATGTACGATTTTTCCGTTCAGTCTGCCTTCCCGTGTGACGCATCAGCCTGATGAATGTCTACCATTTCTGATTCATCCGTGCCCTTGTGACACAATATATGGCTGGTTGGATGTTCGGCGGCTTGGAGACTGCTGGTTTCCGCGCCTGTCTGCTTGTCGGGAAGGAAGAGGGTTTTTTAGGCCGATTTTCCAGACAGTTTGTTTTGATTGATTTTGCTTTGATTGATTTCACCAGGAGTGAACATGAGTCCTCAAGATGTCATGAAGTTGATCCAGGAAAACGAGGTCAGCTTCGTTGACTACCGTTTTACCGATACCATCGGCAAGGAACAGCACGTGGGTGTGCCGGTTTCCGCTTTTGGAGAGGAGGCGTTCGAGCACGGTCTCATGTTCGACGGCTCTTCGATGGCCGGATGGAAAGGTATTCAGGCTTCCGACATGATGCTGCTTCCGGATGCCGCATCCGCCTACATCGACCCCTTTTTCGATGAAACCACTCTGGTATTGACTTGCGACATCGTCGAACCGTCCGACGGCACGGGGTATGACCGCGACCCCCGTTCTGTGGCCAAGCGCGCCGAAGCCTACCTGAAGAGCACCGGCATCGGCGATACCGCTTATTTCGGGCCGGAACCTGAATTCTTCATTTTCGACTCCGTCGAATGGTCGGTCGATATGTCCGGCTCTTCCGTCAAGGTGTTTTCCGAAGAAGCAGCCTGGTCGACAGCCGAGAAGTACGAAGGGGGCAATCTCGGCCATCGCCCGCGCGTCAAGGGTGGGTATTTCCCCGTGCCGCCGGTCGATAGCCTCAACGACATCCGGGCCGCGATGGTCTTGGCGCTTGAGAGCATCGGTGTGCCGGTCGAAGTGCACCATCACGAAGTGGCTAATGCCGGACAGTGCGAGATTGGTACCCGGTTTGCCACGCTGACCCGCCGCGCCGACTGGACGCAGATGCTCAAATACGTGGTGCACAATGTCGCGCACCAGTACGGCAAGACCGCTACTTTCATGCCCAAGCCCATCGTTGGCGACAACGGCTCCGGCATGCACGTGCATCAGTCCATCTGGAAAAACGGCCAGAATCTCTTCGCGGGCAACGGTTACGCCGGTCTGTCGGAAATGGCGCTGTACTACACTGGCGGTATCATCCGCCACGCGCGCGCCCTGAATGCCATCACCAACCCCGGAACCAACTCTTACAAGCGGCTGGTTCCCGGCTTTGAAGCTCCGGTGAAGCTGGCTTATTCCGCCCGCAACCGCTCCGCTTCCATCCGCATCCCCTACGCGACCAATCAGAAGGGCCGCCGCATCGAGGTACGTTTCCCCGACCCCACGGCCAACCCGTATCTGGCGTTCGCAGCGATGGCGATGGCTGGTCTGGACGGCATCCAGAACAGGATTCATCCGGGAGACCCCGCCGACAAGAATCTTTACGACTTGCCGCCGGAAGAAAACGCCAGGATTCCGACCGTGTGCTCCAGCCTCGATCAGGCGCTCGATTGCCTCGACAAGGACAGGGAATTCCTGACGCGCGGCGGTGTGTTCTCCAACGACTTCATCGACGCCTACATCGAACTGAAGATGGAAGAAGTCTCCCGCTACCGCATGACGACGCATCCGGTCGAGTTCGACATGTACTACAGCCTTTGAACACGGAGAGGCGATATAAAAAAGACGGGCTGTTGCCCGTCTTTTTTTTTGCCCGACTGAGGAAAGGGTTGGCGTTTACTCTGTTTGGCATGGTGTAGTTTTCGGCGTGGAGTGACTTTTTCCTTTTTGGGCAGACATAGAGGACTTCAGCCATGAAACCCACGCGCGTCGCCGTTTTTTCATCCTTGTTATTTCTGACGTTCGCCCTCGCGCCGCTTCCCGCTTCTGCGCAGGTGTTCAAATGCGTCGATGCCAACGGGAAGGTAAGCTATAGCAATAATGGCGGCTCTGCCAAGGGGTGCAAGCAACTCTCCAGCGAACAAACCGTTTCGACCATCTCCATGCGTCCCAATGCCTCGTCTGCGGCATTTCCAAAAGTGAGCGACGACACGCAGAGGGAACGCGACAAGACCCGGCGCCAGGTTCTGGAGAAAGAGCTGGACGGCGAACAATCGGCGCTGGAGGAGGCGCGCAAGGAACTCGCCGAACAAGAAGCCGTCCGTTATGGCGACGAGAAGAATTACCAGAGAATGCTTGACCGCTTGCAACCGTACAAGGACGCTATCGGACGGCGCGAGCGCAACATCGAGGCCTTGAATCAGGAATTGTCCGGGTTGCGCTGAACGCGGCGCAAGGGGCGCAAACTCCTCTCCTGCTTTTTGAGGTTCCCTGCCACGCGAGCGAGGCAGGGATTTTATTTCCGCGCTTGGCGCGTACTCAATCCTTATGTCTGACAATTACGCACTGATAAACGCCGCCAAAATATGTTTTTTTCTCCCAGACGAATTGGTCGGCTTTACTTGCGTAATGGCTAATCTCATTTTTCCATAATGCTTCAGCAAACGGTTCGAGTAAATGATTGACGACTTTAAGAATATAACGAATTGGTTGCCATTTGGCCGGATTGGCGTAATCGACAAAAATGGCTTTTCCACCTTTTGGCAATTTTTTTAGTATGTGATCAACGATTTGATATTTTTTATCTTCGGGAACTTCATGCAAAAGAAAGAAACTGCATATCACGTCATAGTCGATGCCTCTTTCGCCGACAAAATCGGCCGCGTCGCTACGAACCACCTTACACCACGGTTTATCGGCCAATTTACGCTCTGCGTGTTCGATCTGTATCGGCGTGATGTCGGTCAGATGGAATACGCCTTGCGGCCCGATTTTTTCTGCGACACGTTTGACCAGGTCTCCATAAACGTGGGCAACTTGCCAGACACGCATTCCTTCCTTGATCTCATTCAGGTATGCGCGCATCAGCCTTTGGTCGTTGAAAAACAATAAGACGCGAACGACCAGATTATGATCCAGCAGACGTACCTTCTCCGGGTCTACGTATGCCCATTCGTACACTTCAGTCATGTAGGCAGGAAGGTCTTCGTAATACGGATCAGTCGCCGTCAGAACACTGTTTTGTTCCATGATGAAAAAAGGACTTAAAAATGAAAATGAAACTCATGGATTACAGATGAACTATAAATGTATCGCAGCATTAATGCAATGCTTTTAATTATTTTTTGAAATCTTAATATTGAATATTGCTTTTTTTTTTGATAAGGTATACGCGGTACACACAGGTTCCCGTCACAAAAAATATATGCTGTTCTTGTAGCTTGGTTCTGCCTTTTGTTCTGCGGTAGAATCCATTTTCCGCTCCGCTGGGATGAACCCGCCATGAGTATTGTTGCCCGCCTCCCTCACTACGCCCATTTGATCCGCGTCGATTCGCTCGGCAAGCAAGTGGGTACGATGTTATTGCTCTGGCCGACGATGTGGGGGCTGTGGATTGCCGCCGAAGGCTCGCCTCCCCTGTATATGGTGTTGATTTTCGCGCTTGGCAGCTTCTTGATGCACTCTGCCGGATGCGTCGTCAACGATTACGCGGATCGGGAGTTCGACGGGCATGTGGAGCGAACGCGGGATCGTCCTCTCGTTACGGGAGCCATCAGCGTGCGCGAGGCGTTCTGGTTTGGCCTGGGGCTGTTGTTCCTTTCGTTTCTGTTGATCCTGCCGCTCCAGAATGTCCTTGTGTTCCTGATCGCTTTGCCGGCGCTGTTCCTGGCGGTGAGCTATCCCTTCACGAAGCGGTTTCTCCCTGTGCCGCAAGCCTACCTGGGGGTGGCGTTCGGATTCGGCATCCCGATGAGTTTCGCCGCCGTGCAGAATGCCGTGCCGCCGATGGCCTGGCTGCTGGTGGTGGCAAACCTCTTTTGGGTGATTTCCTACGATACGTCGTATGCGATGGTGGATCGCAACGACGACATCAAATTGGGCCGCATCCGTACTTCGGCTATCACGTTTGGCCGTTACGAGGTCGCGATAGTGATGCTGTGCTATGCGGTCTCTTTGTCCCTGATTACTGTGGTGGGGCTGGCGTTCGGTCGAGGATGGGTTTTTATCGCCGGGATGGGGGTGGCCGCGCTGGTGGCGGGGCGCGTATTTCTGCTCATCCGCACACGGCAGCGCGCGGCCTGCTGGCGCGCCTTCATAGACAACAACTGGGTGGGTGCGTCGGTTTTCGCCGGATTCGCGTTGGATTATCTCGTGCGGGTTTGAGGCGTTGAGCATGGACTTCATGAGCGCCCTGCGGGCTGCATGGCGGGAACGCGACAGCCTGCTTTGCGTGGGGCTCGATCCCGACCCGACCCGATTGCCGCCGTCCTTGGCTGGCAGGCCACGGGCCATTTTCGAGTTTTGCCGGGGCATTGTGGACGCGACCGCCGATCTGGTTTGCGCGTTCAAGCCGCAGATTGCTTACTTCGCGGCTTGCCGCGCCGAAGATCAGCTCGAAGCCCTGATTGAGCACATCCACGCGCGGCATCCGGGCATCCCGGTGATCCTGGACGCGAAGCGCGGGGACATCGGCAGCACGGCGAACCGCTACGCGGAAGAAGCCTTCGCGCGTTACCAGGCGGACGCGGTCACGGTGAATCCTTACATGGGGCAGGATTCCGTGGAACCTTACCTGGCTTGGGAAGGCAAGGGAGTGATCCTGTTGTGCCGCACGTCGAACCCTGGCGGGAGCGATTTGCAGAATCTCGCGCTCGATGACGGCGAAAAGCTCTATGAGCGCGTCGCCCGGCTTGCTTCCGGCGCCTGGAACGCGAATGGGAATTGCGCGTTGGTGGTGGGGGCGACGTTCCCGGAGGAGTTGGCCCGTGTGCGCGCGCTGGTGGGTGAACTGCCCTTGCTCGTGCCCGGCATTGGTGCACAGGGCGGGGATATTGCGGCCACGGTGTCCGCCGGGCAGACAGGCGATGGCTTGGGGCTGATGCTCAATTCGTCGCGCGCCATTCTTTACGCGGGCGAAGGCAAGGGCAAATGCCGGGACGGGGATTTTGCCGCCGCCGCGCGTCAGGCGGCGCTCGATACCCGCGCCGCGATCAACGCTTGTCGCGTACCTGGGCCGTCCACGCTCATGGAAAGAACATCCTGTCCTCAACCGGCGCGGCGCGTTGCTGCTGTCGCGGCGCCTCACGGCGCTCGGAAGAAGAAGGAAGGCCAAACAGGGAACTGAACCAGTCGATGGGGTCGATGGAGTCTTCTTCCTTGGGCGGGAGTTTCAAGGCCGGGGGCTTGTTTTCAGCGTAGTAGAAGTCTTCGCGCTGACCGTCCAGCACTTTGGCGGAAGCAATGCCCGCCGGGCGGGGGAGAAAGGTGTCCGGCGTACCGGCCAGCGCGGTGCGCATGTAGTCGATCCAGATTGGCAGCGCCGCAGCCCCCCCGGTTTCGCCTTTGCCCAGGTTGCGCGGGATAGGGAAGCCGATCCAGGAGACGGCGACAACCTTGGGGTTGTAGCCGCAGAACCAGGCATCGACGAAATCGTTGGTGGTTCCCGTCTTGCCGGCAAGGTCGTTGCGGTTGAGGCTGCGTGCCCGAACCGCCGTGCCCCGGCGCACGACGTCCTGGAGCAGGGAAGTCATCATCCAGGCATTGCGCGCGTCGATCACCCTCTGGGCGCTCTCGCCGGCGACCAGCGGTTTGGTGCGGGCAAGCGGTTTGTCGTTGCCGTCCCGGATTTCCTTGATGACGTAGGGGTTGACGCGGTAGCCGCCATTGGCGAACACGGCGTAGGCGGTTGCCATTTCCCACGGCGTAACGGACCCCGTGCCCAAGGCCATCGCCAGGTAGGGCGGATGGTGGGCGGCGTTGAAGCCGAAGCGGCTGATGTACTGCTGCGCGTAGCTTGGACTGATGTCTTCGAGTACGCGGATGGCCGGGATGTTTTTCGAGTGCGCGAGGGCGTCCCGCAGGGTGATGATGCCGCTGTATTTGTTATCGTAGTTGCGCGGGCTCCATTCTTGCACGGTGGCCCCGCCCGCCGGGTAATACAGAGGCTCGTCCGCGATGAGCGTACCGGGTGCGTAGCCTTTTTCCAGGCTGGCAGAGTAGATGAAGGGCTTGAAACTGGAACCCGGCTGGCGTTCGGCCTGGGTGACGTTGTTGAATTTCTTGCGGTCGTAGTCGAAGCCTCCGACCAGGGCGCGCACCGCGCCGGTTTTCGAGTCGATGGAAAGCAAGGCGGCCTCGGCTTCCGGCAACTGGGTGAGTTCCCAACCCTGGCTGGACTTGTGGATACGTACCAGTGCGCCACGGCGCACCCGGCGGGTTTGCGAGGCTTTTTCGCTCAACAGGGGGGCGGCGAACCGTAAGCCGTCGCCGCTGATGGAGATTGTCCGCCCGTTGCGATAGACAGTGACCTCCTTGGGGGTGGCAGCGAGCACCACGGCGGCGAGCAGGTCGCCGAAGTCGCGCGCCAGGGCGATTTCTTCGTTCATCGACTCGTTCGGTGCGCCGGGCGGCAAAGAAAGCACTTTTTCCGGGCCGCGATAGCCGTGGCGGCGGTCGTAATCCATGACGCCTTTGCGCAGGGCTTCGTAAGCGGCTTCCTGTTCGGCGCGCGTGATGGTGGTGATGATCTTGAGGCCGCTTTGATAGGTGGTCTGTTCGCCGAACTGCTCAATGGCGATCTGGCGCGCGATTTCGGCTACGTATCCGGCGTGTATCGAAGATTTGATGGTGTCGGTATTCCACGCAGTTCTGCCGGAAGCGATGCGCAGGGGTTCGTTCAAGGCTTGTTTGTATTGGGCTTCGCTGATGAATCCGGCTTCGAGCATGCGCCGCAGGACATAGCGTTGCCGCTGTTGCGCCAGTCCGAGGTTGGAAATCGGGTTGGCGGCACTGGGAGCCTGGGGCAGTCCGGCAAGCACGGCGGTTTCGGCCAGGGTGAGCTTTTCGAGCGATTTCCCGAAGTAAATCTGGGCTGCGGCTGAAAAGCCATAGGCGCGCTGTCCGAGGAATATCTGGTTGATGTACAGCTCCAGTATCTGATCCTTGCCGAGGTTATGTTCGATCTTGAGCGCAAGCAGGATTTCGTAAAGTTTGCGGTTATAGGATCTTTCGCGCGTCAGGAAGAAGTTGCGCGCGACCTGCATGGTGATGGTCGACCCGCCCTGTCCGCGCGAGCCGGAACGCAGGTTGTTGATGAGTGCGCGCGTAAAGCCGATGAGGTCGATACCCGAGTGCTCATAGAAGTTTTTGTCTTCCGCCGCGAGCAACGCCTGCCTGAGATGGGCGGGAACGTCCTGGATTCTGACCAGTTTTCGCCGTTCTTCCCCGAATTCGCTGATGAGATGGCCGTCGGCGGTGTAGACGCGCATGGGGACGCTGGGCCGGTAATCGGTCAGGGTATCGAGAGGGGGCAGGTTGGGCCAGGCCAGCAGACTGATGACGGTCAGCGTGGCCAATCCGATGATCACCAAGGCCAGTAACGCGGCGAGCGGGTACATGAGCCAGCGCATGAGGTGTCCGTGTGAAATTGAACAGATCACATTATATACGGGCAAGAGAGGGGTTCATTCACGGCGTTCGGAGCCGTTACTGAAAGAGGGCAGGCTGCCTGGATCATCCGGGTGTTACCGACAGCGAACCGAGAAGAATGTTTTTGTGGGAATGCTTCGGTGTCACTTAATGAAGACATAAAGGGGAAAGTTCCTTGTGACGCTTCTGAGGGCTTGCCTAGAGTGGGGCATGTGCCGGGAGACCAGACGCAAGTTTGGTTTGTTTCCTAACATGATGAAGAAAAAGGATTTTTCGTGGCCGATATTTCTCTCTTCGGTTCAAGATCGCGTCAGCTTGTCGGGCTCGACATATCGTCCTCATCGGTCAAGCTGGTAGAACTGGCCTCTGGCGACCGGGATACGCGGTGCGTGGAACGCTATGTGATCGAGCCGCTTTCGGGCGAAGCCGTGGTAGACGGCAATATCGCCAACTTCGATGCCGTGACCGACGGTTTGCGGCGCGCGCTGCGGCGTTTCGGCTCTGGCGTCAAGAATGTCGCCATTGCCCTGCCGACTTCGGCGGTGTTCGCCAAGAAGATCGTCCTGCCGGCCGGCTTGCGCGAGTTGGACATGGAGATGCAGGTCGAGTCCGAGGCCGCGCAGATCATTCCGTTCGCGCTCGACGAAGTCAATCTCGATTTTCAGGTCATTGGTTCGACCGGCGCTCCGGACGAAGTGGAGGTGTTGGTCGCGGCTTCGCGCAAGGAGCAGGTCGAAGACCGGGTCGGCGTGGCGGAAGCCTGCGGGCTGAAGGTGGTGGTGGTCGATGTCGAATCCTTGGTGCTCGAAGCCGCTTTCGATCTGGTGGCCCGGCAGTTGCCGGGAGAGGGTTTGGGCAAACTGGTAGCGCTGGTGGATATTGGCTCGGCGGTGATGAATTTCATCGCCCTGCGCAATGGGCAGCGAGTCTATGCGCGTGAACAGGCATTCGGCGGGCAGCAACTCACCAAGGATATTTCCCGCCAGTACGGCATGAGCCTGGACGAAGCCGAAGCGGCCAAGCGTTCAAACAGCCTGCCGGATGATTACGCGAGCACAGTGTTGCAGCCGTTCATGGAAAACCTGGCGCTCGAAGTCTCGCGCGCCCTGCAGTTCTTCTTCACTTCCACGCAGTACAACGAAGTCGATTACATCGTGCTGGCCGGGGGCTGTGCGGCCATCCCCGGTCTGGCGGATGCCGTCGGCAAGCGCACCCAGGTGAAAACCTGCATCGCCAATCCCTTTTCGGGCATGACGGTGTCGGCAAGGCTGGGAACCAGAAAACTGCTGGCCGACGCGCCTTCCCTGATGGTGGCGTGCGGATTGGCCCTGCGGAGATTTGACGAATGATCAGGATCAATCTCCTCCCTCACCGGGAAGAAAAACGCAAAGAGCGGCGTCGGCAGTTCTACGTGAGCGCCGGATTGATGCTCGCGCTGGGTGGCGCGGTCTGGCTCCTGATGCACATGATCAACGCCGGGGACATCGAGCGTCAGGCTATGCGCAACAAAACCTTCAAGGACGACATCGCTGCGCTCGACCGTGAAATTGAGGCAATCAAGGATTTACGCGGCCAGATAGACCGTCTTCTGGCCCGCAAACAGGTGATTGAGACCTTGCAGAGCAACCGGGCCGAAACCGTGCACCTGTTCAATGAACTGGCTACGCGGATACCGTCCGGGGTCTTTTTGTCCTCGGTGTCTCAATCCGGCAACAAGATCGCCCTGAAGGGCTACGCGCAATCCAACGCCCGCATCTCCAACATGATGAGCAGCCTGAACGAATCGCCGTTCCTGGCGAAGTCGGAAGTGGTCAAGAGCGTGGCGGAATTGCTCAACAACCGGCGTGTGTACCGCTTCGAGATCAATGTTTATATCGAGAAGCCCTCCACGCCTGCCAGCGAGGCGGCAACCCATGCCGCGACGACACAAAAGGGCTAGGAAATGAAAGGTATCGACTTTCAACGTCTGCAGGACGATTTCCGGGGCTTGAACCTCAATGACCCCGGGGGTTGGCCGAAAGCGCCGAGAATTGCGGCTTACGTGCTGATTCTGGTCGCGGTGGTTGCGGCGGGCTGGTTTCTCGATTGGTCGGATCAATGGAGCGAACTGGAACAAAAACAGCAGGAAGAATCGAAGCTGCGTGACAGTTGGGTGAACAAGAAGCGCCAGGCCGTCAATCTCGACGAATACAAGCGCCAACTCGAAGAAATCAACCGCCAGTTCGATTCCCTCGTCCGGCAGTTGCCGGGCAAGGCCGAGATGGAGTCCCTGCTCTCGGACATCAACCAGGCCGGGGTTGGGCGCGGTTTGCAGTTCGACCTGTTCCAGCCCGCCAAGGACGACATCCGGGAGTTCTATGCGGCAGTTCCGGTCACGATCAGCGTGACGGGCAGCTACAACGACCTTGGGGAATTCGCCAGCGATGTCGCCAAGATGCCGCGCATCGTCACGATCAAGAACATGGTGCTCACGGCGGCTCCGGCCCACAGCAACAGGGGCAGGGAAAAAGCCTCTGTTGCCTACGATGGGCGGCTAAAGCTGGATGCGACGGCGGAGACCTATCGCTACCTCGATGAAGAAGAACTGAACAGGCAGCGGGGAGGCAAAAAATGAGAATGCACCCTGCTCAAGCAAAACAAAGCGCGCTCGCCGCGATGGTATTGGTCTGCGGCGTCATGGTAGCCGGCTGCCAGAACGACCAGGGAGACATCCAGCTCTGGATGCGCGAACAGGCCGCAGGCATGCGCGGCGCGGTCAAGCCGTTGCCGGAAATCAAAATTTTTCCGGTCGTCGATTACATCGCTCTTGGTGACATGGAGCCGTTCAACGTGGCCCGTATTGAACCGGCCAAGCCGGAGAGGCTTCGCGCGGACGACCCGCGCCTCGACCCCGACAGGCAGCGCGAACCGCTGGAAGCCTATCCGCTGGAGACCCTGAAAATGGTCGGTGTGCTCGGGAAGGGCAAGTCGATCCATGCGCTCGTCCAGGCCGACAAGGCGCTCTACCAAGTGCACGTCGGCAATTTCATTGGACGCAATTATGGAAAAGTCATCGCCATCAACCAGGATTCGCTGGAACTTCAGGAATTGGTTGAGGATTTGAATGAAGGTTGGGTCGAACGAGTTACAACCGTACAGTTGCAAGAGCGGCAGGAGGCAGGAAAATGAAAACGAAAACAGGTGCGCCGTCATCATTATTGATGGCGGCAATGGTGGGCTTATCCATGATTGGGTTCCCCGCGCAGGCGCAGGCGCAATTTCCGGTTCAGGGGCAAGCCGTTGCCGCCGCCAACCTCAACAGTATCAAGTCGTTCAATGTGGCCGATGACGGCGGCACGCTCTATGTGCGTCTGACCACGAAAACGCCCCTGAAGGCAACGCCGGCCAGTTTCACCGTGGCCAACCCGCCCCGGATCGCGTTCGACTTTCCGGGCATGGCCAACGAAGTCGGTCAGAGCGTGCAGAGCGTCGAGCGCGGCGATTTACGCAGCGTCAACATCGTACAGGTCGGCGACCGCACCCGCATGGTGCTCAACATGGCCAAACTCCTGTCCTACGATACCCGCGTCAACGGCAATACGCTGACCATTGCCTTGACCCAGGGAAGCAATGCGGCATCCGCACCGAGGCCAGCCGGTACGCCCGCTGCCAGGGTGGCTGCACCTACGCTTGCTCCCGCGCCGGTACGGGTTGCCTCGGCACAGGTTGCGCCGCAGCGAGCCGCATTGGGGCGCAGCGTCAATGACATCAACTTCCGCCGTGGCGACAGGGGCGAGGGGCGGGTCATCGTTCAACTCTCCAGCGCCGACGTTGGCGTCGATGTGCGCCAGCAGGGCGGCAAACTGGTCGTGAGTTTCCTCAAGGCGACATTGCCGGAAAATCTTCGCCGTCGGTCGGACGTTACCGATTTCGGTACGCCGGTGACGCAAATGCTTGCCGAACAGCAGGGCGAGAACGTCCGCCTGACCGTGACGCCCACCGGGATGTGGGAACACAACGCCTACCAGAGCAACGACCAGTTCGTGCTGGAAGTCAAGCGCGTCGCCGAAGACCCCAACCGGCTCGTGCAAAGAGGCGGCGGGCGCGTCAAGTATGCGGGCGACAAACTCTCGCTCAATTTCCAGAACGTCGATGTGCGCTCGGTGTTGCAGGTCATCGCCGATTTCACCGACTTCAACATCGTCACGTCCGACTCCGTGCAGGGCAACCTCACCCTGCGGTTGAAGGATGTGCCCTGGGATCAGGCGCTGGACATCATCCTCCAGGCCAAGGGGCTGGACATGCGCAAGAACGGCAACGTGATCTGGATTGCCCCTGGCGAAGAACTCGCTGTGCGTGAAAAGATGATCAACGAGGCGCGCGCGCAGGTTGAAGAACTGGAACCGCTGCAAACCGAGAGCTTCCAGATCAACTACCACCGCGCCACGGAAATCACCAAATTCCTGCAAGCCAAGGGCCAGACCGTGTTGTCCAAGCGCGGCAGCGTGGTGGTCGATGACCGCAGCAACAAGGTTTTCGTGACCGATGTCGGTTCGCGCCTTGCCGATGTGCGCCGGGTCATTACCGAGATCGATATTGCACCGAGACAGGTGCTGATCGAAGCCCGTATCGTGGAGGCCAAAAAAGGTTTTGCGCGTGACCTCGGCGTGAAACTGGGCGGTGGCAGCAACGGTTTGGCGAGCCTGGGTGGGGGCGCGCAAATCGGTTTCGGCAAGACCAGTATCGGTAATTTCAATCCAAGCGAGGGCGGCATCCAAAGCGGAAATGATGCAAACCTGTTCGGATCGCTCGGTTTGACGCTCGTCAACAGCAAACTCACGCGGTTCCTGAATATCGAGTTGCAGGCGCAGGAAACGGACGGCAAGGCGCGTACCATCTCCAGCCCGCGTGTGCTGACCGCCAATAACGTCGAAGCCTTGATCGAGCAGGGAACAGAGATTCCGTACCAGGAAGCGTCGAGTTCCGGAGCGACGAGCGTCTCGTTCAAGAAAGCGGTGCTCTCGCTCAAGGTCAAACCGCAAATCACGCCGGATGGCCGCTTGCAGCTTGCCATCCAGGTGAACAGGGATTCCAAGGGGGAAGATGTTAATACGGGAAATGGTAGGGCAATCTCGATCGATACCAAGAATGTCAAGAGCGATGTGTTGATCGACAACGGCGGAACCGTGGTGATTGGCGGCATCTACATCGACGAAGAAAGAAACGATGTGGACAAGGTTCCGCTACTTGGCGACATCCCCATCCTCGGCCATCTCTTCCGTTCGAGCCGTAAGGAAAAGACGGAAAGCGAACTGCTGATCTTCGTAACCCCGCGCATCGTCGATGAGGCTTTGACCATGCGTTAAAAACAGACGCCTCTAACTGTTATGATGCTGGGCGGTATCCTTTCGGGGTACCGCCCTTTTTCATCTTTGCGATCATGACGGAAACCCCTACTTCTGACCTGAATAGCCCGAATCGCACCCTGCTCTGGCTTGTTGCGCTGGGTTTTTTCATGCAGATGCTTGACGCAACCATCGTCAATACGGCCTTGCCGACAATGGCCGCCAGTCTGGGCGAGCACCCGTTACGCATGCACATGGTCATTATCGCCTACACCTTGAGCGTAGCCTTGTTTATGCCCGCGTCGGGCTGGTTGGCCGACCGTTTTGGCACGCGCCGCGTTTTTACCGCCGCCGTGGTTCTGTTTACATTCGGTTCGCTTCTGTGCGCGCAGGCGCAAACACTGACGCAGCTGGTTCTGGCCCGTATTGTTCAGGGAATGGGCGGCGCGATGCTGATGCCTGTAGGGCGGCTGGCCGTTCTGCGCGCTTTCCCGCGTGAGAAGTTCCTCCAGGCAATGAGCTTCGTGACCATTCCCGGACTCATCGGCCCGCTTGTCGGCCCCTCCTTGGGTGGGCTTCTGGTCGAAATTGCCTCCTGGCACTGGATTTTTCTGATCAACCTGCCGGTGGGGCTGATCGCGGGTTTGCTCGGCATGCGCCTGATGCCGGATTTTCGCGCCTCGTCCCTGTCGCCGTTCGATCTCTCGGGTTATGCCTTGCTTGCTTTCTGCATGGTGGTGATTACTGTCGCGCTCGACGGCATTTCGAACCTCGGCTTGCAACGCACGGAAATCGTGGCTCTGTTTGTTTCTGGTCTGATCGCGTTAGCCGCCTACTGGCTGCGCGCAGCCCGGTGGGAATCGGCGCCTCACCCCGCTTCTTCGGCGCCGCTTTTCCCGTTGAGCCTCTTTCATACCCCAAGCTTTTGTGTCGGTATTTTCGGCAACTTCTTCGCCCGCATCGGCAACGCCTCGATGCCATTCCTGCTGCCGTTGATGCTGCAAATCAGACTCGATTACCCTCCGTTCAAGGCCGGATTGATGATGGTGCCAGCGGCGCTTGCTGGAATAAGCGCAAAAGGTCTGGTGAGCGCGCTGGTCAGCCGGTTCGGCTACCGCCGGGTGCTGGCCGCAAACACTTTCCTGGTCGGTTTCATGATCTGCGCTTTCTCTCTGATCTCGCCCGCGACCCCTTTCTGGTGGCTGATTACTCAGCTTTTTGTTTTCGGCGCCATCAATTCCTTGCAATTTTCTGTAATGAACTCGATTACGCTCAAAGATCTTCAGCCGCAGCAGGCAAGCAGCGGCAGCAGTCTGCTTTCGATGGTCATGCAGCTTTCGATGAGTCTGGGCATCAGTACAGCAGGGGCCTTGCTCGCCGCTTTCAGCGCTATCTCCGGCAGCGACAATAATCGTGCCTTCACCATCACTTTTATCTGTATGGGCGTTATTACGCTGGCCTCGACCTGGATTTTTTTACAGTTGAAAAAAGACGGCCATGGCAGCGTGAGGCTTTGACTCTGCGCGGAATCAAACAAGGCTTCCGCGCTGTTATGATGTAGGGCGGTGTCCTCTCTGGGCGCCGCCTTTTTTCATCTTTGCGAAAAAACAAGTGACCTGTTTGATTCTGATTGGAATGATGGGAGCCGGTAAGACGACGGTGGGGCGCGAACTGGCCAGACGCCTGAACCTGCGTTTTGCTGACTGCGACCATGAACTCATCGCGCGTACCGGCGTATCGGTTCCCATCATCTTCGAGATTGAAGGCGAGGCCGGTTTCCGGCAGCGCGAGTCGCGCCTGCTCGCCGAACTGCTCGACGAACCCGACATCATCATCGCCACCGGTGGCGGCATCGTGCTCGATCCCGCCAATCGCGCCCTGCTCTCGGAGCGGGGAACCGTCATCTATCTCAACACGCCGCCCTCTGTTCTCTGGGAACGCACCCGGCGCGACCGCAACCGTCCGCTGCTTCAGGTCGAAGACCCGCGCGGGCGCATCGAGGAACTGTATCGCCAGCGCGACCCTCTGTACCGAGCCGTGGCCGACATCGTCGTCGACGGCGAACATGGTTCCTGTTCGTCAATGGCAAGAAGGGTCGAAAAGGCGCTGGCCGAGCACACGGCGAACGCGAACGGGAAATCTTTATGCGCGTCCTGAATGTCGAACTGGGCGCGCGCAGCTATCCCATCCGCATCGGGGCGGGCCTGATCGACCGCGCGGAACTCTTCCTTCCTCACCTGCGATCACGCAAGGTCGCAATCGTGACCAACGAAGTGGTCGGGCCGCTTTACCTTGAGCGCCTGTGCGCGGGGCTTGCCCGCGTGGGCGCGGGCGTGGAAATCGTCCCCATCATCCTGCCCGATGGCGAAGCGTATAAAGAGTGGCAGACCCTCAACACGATTTTCGATGCCCTGTCGGGTGGGCATTGCGAGCGATCCACCACCCTCATTGCCCTTGGCGGCGGCGTGGTGGGCGATATGGGAGGGTTCGCTGCGGCGTGCTGGCAGCGGGGCATGCCCTTCATCCAGATACCGACCACGCTGCTCGCGCAAGTGGATTCCTCGGTGGGCGGCAAGACCGC
>JGI24705J35276_12238462_pt1 | contig 22970 bp, 16 predicted proteins | sample TergutNt197P4_FD_35276 | JGI IMG/M metagenome (IMG submission 35276) | reverse complement strand
TGCCGGAAATCTTTCTCATCGCGGTGATCCCTGGACCAGTGGCCGCTGATCAGGCCGCGCGACAATACGCCGTAGGCTGTGATGCCGATACCAAGCGCGCGGCAGGTCGGAAGAATGTCGCTCTCGATGCCGCGCGAGATCAACGAATATTCGATCTGCAGATCGCTGATCGGGTGGACTGCATGCGCGCGGCGAATGGTGTCGGAGCCGACCTCGGACAGACCGATATGCCTGATATAGCCGGCCTTCGCGAGGTCGGCGAGCGTGCCGACCGTGTCCTCGATCGGGACGTCAGGATCGAGCCGAGCAGGGCGATAGATGTCGATATAGTCCACCCCGAGCCGCCGCAGCGAATAGGCGGTGAAGTTTCTCACTGCGGCAGGTCGGCTGTCGTAGCCGAGCCAGGCGTTTGCCGGGTCTCTCAGCGCGCCGAACTTGACGCTGATCTGCACTTTCTCGCGATTGCGACCCTGAAGCGCCTCACGGATCAGCATTTCATTGTGGCCCATGCCGTAGAAGTCGCCGGTGTCGAGCAAGGTTATTCCGGCATCGAGGGCCGCGTGGATCGTGGCGATGCTCTCACTGCGGTCGGCGGGACCGTAGAAATCCGACATCCCCATGCAGCCGAGGCCGATGGCCGAGACGGCGGGGCCGACTGAACCAAGTTTGCGCTGTTCCATGATGGCTCTCCCGAATCGCAGCGTGTGGAAGCCGGAGAAGGAGACTTACAGCATGCTCGGCAGCACGCGATCCGGCGGCTTGTGATTGTCGAGGAAGGTCTTGATGTTGATAATCACCTTCTCGCCCATCTCCACGCGGCCTTCGATCGTGGCCGAGCCCATATGCGGCAGGATTATCACCTTGCCAGCCTTGGCGAGCCGCACCAGCTTCGGGCTGACTGCAGGCTCATGCTCGTACACGTCCAGGCCGGCGCCGCCGATCTCGCCGCTCTCGATCAGCTTGATCAGCGTTTCCTCGTCGATCACCTCACCGCGCGCGGTGTTGACGATATAGGCGTCTTTGCGAATCAGCTTCAGCCGTCGTCCCGACAAGAGATGGAATGTCGCGGGCGTGTGCGGACAGTTCACCGAAATGATGTCCATCCGCGCCAGCATCTGGTCGAGGCTTTCCCAATAGGTCGCCCCCAATTCGTCCGCGATGACAGGCGCCACAGGACGGCGGTTGTGATAGTGGATCTGAAGGCCAAAGGTGCGGGCACGGCGCGCTACGGCCTGGCCGATCCGGCCCATGCCGAGGATGCCGAGTCTTTTTCCTCCGAGGCGGTGGCCCAGCATCCAGGTCGGCGTCCAGCCCGCCCAGTGCTTGCCTTCGGTCAGGATCGAAGCACCCTCGATCAGCCGGCGCGGCACGGCCAGAATCAGCGCCATGGTCATGTCGGCGGTATCTTCGGTGAGAACCTTCGGCGTATTGGTGACGGTAATTCCGCGCGCATGCGCGGCGGTGACGTCGATATTGTCGACGCCGTTGCCGAAATTCGCGATGAGGCGGAGCTTGCAATCGGGCTGATTGATGACGTCAGCACTGATATGGTCGGTCACGGTGGGAACCAGCACGTCGGCGGTGCGGGCAGCTTCCGCGATCTGGTCCCCGGACAGGGGGGTGTCGTCGAGATTGATCTTTGCGTCGAACAATTCGCGCATCCGTGTCTCGACGGAGTCCGGCAGCTTGCGCGTTACGACGACGAGGGGCTTTTTCTTAACCGGCATGTGTTGCTCTCATGGGGGCCAGTCCTAGGAGGAAGACCCGCCTCTGTCGCCAAAGTCTTCAGACCTCATTAACCCGGTTGTTCGACACTACCCTTGACGCGTCTTTCCCCGGCATTTCCTTCAAGCTTACCCGATATTTCCGGTCGGAAAATCGGGAAAACGGGCTCTCATAGCCGGTTCCTCTCTAGCAGAAGGCCGGGCCAAGACAAGAACCACGACAGAGCTTGCGGAAAATCGGGGCAAAGGGTGCGGCGCGGCGCGGAGTTTGAAAGCACGAAGGGGAATCCGGCCTGGCTGGATTTTCGGCGGGAGTGGCGTTGATGGCGTTTGGGCGTTTTTGTTCGGTGGCAGCGCTTGTGTGTGTCTGGCTGGGCGCTTCGGTCCCCACTGGATTTGCGGCGGGTAACGTGTCGACCGCCAGTGGCTTGCCGGTACCACGCTATGTCAGCCTCAAGTCCGACCATGTGAATGTTCGTGCCGGCCCGACCAAGGACAACGACGTTGCCTGGGTTTATACGCGTGCGGGACTGCCGGTAGAAATTACCGCTGAATTTGAGAATTGGCGGCGGGTGCGCGATTCCGAGGGGGCGGAGGGCTGGGTGTATCACTCGCTTCTGTCAGGTCGCCGCACTGCTGTCGTCACCATGAAGCACAAGGAAGACCTCGCACCGATCTATGATCGTGCGGAGGCAGATAGCGCAATTGCCGCGCGCCTGCAGGCTGGTGTTGTGGCCCAGGTCAAGAAATGTACCTCTGGCTGGTGCCATATCACCGGAGACGGCTTTGATGGCTGGATCCAGCAGGAGCGGCTCTGGGGCGTTTATGCCGATGAGCAGGTGAACTAGAGCATTTTGCGCCGCGACAAAACAAGAAGAACCCGAGCCGCGCCGTCATGCCGGACGGCTCAACAGGTGTCAGCGTTTCTTGCGCAGGCGCACGACCACGTCCATGCGCACGATCTCATACCCCTCGGGCACGTCGGGCAATTTCGAAAGCACCAGATGTGAGTCGGGGATATCGACCAGTTCGTGGCTGTTCTCGAGATAATAGTGGTGATGTGCGGTGACATTGGTGTCGAAATAGGTCTTGGTACCGTCGATGCTGACCTGGCGGAGCAGGCCGGCATTCGTAAGCTGGTTGAGGGTGTTGTAGACGGTGGCCAGCGAAACCGGAATTTTGGCCAGGGTAGCTTCCTCGTAGAGCATTTCAGCCGTGAGGTGGCGCGCACCCCCGCCGAACAACAACGAGCCGAGCGCCATCCGCTGACGGGTCGGGCGAAGGCCAGCAGCCTGCAGCATTTGGTTGACGTCATGCCATGGGCAGCCAGCCACCGGCTGGTGTCCCGAATGGAAGAACGTCGAATCGGCGGTTTCGCCGCTTTGGGTCGAAGCGTTGTCTTTCATGCCCTGATTTCGCACTGCGGAATCAATTCTATCTCATTGCAATATAAGAGGAAGCTGATGCACATGCAAGTTTTTCGCAACTAGGGCCGTTCCAATCCTATTGAGTTGGGGTGCGAGACCGTCAATTTCCAGCCTGGGGCGCTTTGATGCTCAAAAGGCCTGTGTTAGAGAGCCCCCGGTCTCGCTTAACTCTCTGGTGGGGCCCCGGCCTTTGGAGCTTGGCCCGCGATCCATCCGGGCGTGGCAAGTCACGCCTGAAAACGGTGAGTGGCGTATTTTCCCATCCGAAACGGGGCCATCTTCGCTAGAAACGTTCCCCTTGGAATTTGAACAGAGGCTTAGGATGCTGAATCGTCGCAGCGGTTACGAATATGAAGATTTGCTCGCATGTGCCCGCGGCGAGATGTTCGGCCCCGGGAATGCCCAATTGCCATTACCGCCGATGCTGATGTTCGATCGCATCACAGAAATTGCCGAGACCGGCGGCGAATTCGGCAAGGGCTTGGTGCGCGCCGAGCTCGATGTGAAGCCGGATCTCTGGTTTTTTGGCTGTCACTTCAAGAATGATCCCGTCATGCCCGGCTGTCTGGGTCTGGACGCACTCTGGCAAATGGTCGGATTTTACCTTGGCTGGATTGGTGGTGAGGGGCGCGGCCGGGCGTTGGGCCTGAGCGAACTGAAGTTTCGCGGCGAGGTGCTGCCTGAGGCCCGCAAGGTTGTGTACAATGTCGATATCAAGCGGGTGATGCGTTCCAAGCTGGTTTTGGCAGTCGCCGACGGGTGGCTTTCGGTCGATGACAAGATTATCTATCGAGCCAAGGATCTGAAGGTCGGTCTGTACAAGCAGGGAACAGCGCTGGACTGACGCAAGGGCATATCACTTAAGTTGAAGACGAGATGATCAGGGTGAGGCGGTTATGAGGCGGGTTGTGGTCACCGGGATGGGCATTGTCTCGTCAATCGGCAACAACACCCAGGAAGTGCTTGCGAGCCTTCACGAGGCAAGGTCAGGCATATCGCGTGCGCAGAAATATGCCGAGCTGGGCTTTCGTTCCCAGGTGCAAGGTGAGCCCACGCTCGATCCGTCGACCGTGATCGACCGGCGTGCCATGCGTTTTCTTGGCCAGGGGGCGGCGTGGAATCATGTCGCGATGGACCAGGCGATCCAGGATTCCGGACTTGAGCCTGGCGAGGTGTCCAACATCCGCACTGGCATCATCATGGGCTCCGGCGGCCCGTCGGCCCGAACCATCGTAGATGCCGCTGACATCACCCGCACCAAGGGACCAAAGCGCGTCGGACCGTTCGCGGTGCCCAAGGCGATGTCGTCCACGGCATCAGCGACGCTCGCGACCTGGTTCAAGATCAAGGGCGTGAACTATTCGATCTCGTCGGCATGCGCCACGTCGAACCATTGCGTCGGCAATGCCTATGAGACAATCCAGCTCGGCAAGCAGGACATCATCTTCGCCGGTGGCTGCGAGGAATTGGATTGGTCGCTGTCAGTGCTGTTCGACGCGATGGGGGCGATGTCCTCGAAATTCAACGACACTCCCGCGACTGCGTCGCGGCCCTATGACATCACTCGGGACGGCTTTGTCATTGCGGGCGGCGCCGGCGTGCTGGTGCTCGAGGAACTCGAACACGCCAAGGCGCGCGGTGCGCGCATCTATGGCGAGATCGTCGGCTATGGCGCAACATCTGATGGCTACGACATGGTCGCGCCGTCGGGCGAGGGTGCCGAGCGCTGCATGAGGATGGCGCTGTCGACGGTGAAGACGAAGGTCGACTACATCAATCCACACGCGACGTCGACGCCCGCAGGTGATCCGCCGGAAATCGAGGCGGTCCGCAAAGTGTTCGGCGTTGGAGAGAAGTGCCCGCCGATCTCGGCCACCAAGGCGCTCACCGGCCATTCGCTGGGCGCAACCGGCGTGCAGGAGGCGATCTATTCGCTTCTGATGATGAACAACGGCTTCATCTGCGAAAGCGCTCATATCCAGGAGCTCGATCCTGTCTTTGCCGACATGCCGATCGTGCGCAAGCGCATCGATAACGCCAAGATCGGCACTGTGCTGTCGAACTCCTTCGGCTTCGGCGGCACCAATGCGACTTTGGCGTTCAGCCGGCTCGATGTGTGATTTGATTTTTGCCGCCCTCCGGTTGCGGAGGGTGTCGGCATTGCAACGATCTGAAACGGGGTGGGTATGATTATCGAACCGCGCGCGCGAGGCTTCATCTGCACTACGGCACATCCGGTCGGCTGCGCGAAAAATGTCCGCGACCAGATCGCCTATGTTCTAAACCAGGGCCCCGTTACGGAGTGCCCCAAGCGCGTCGCCGTGCTGGGGTGTTCGACCGGTTACGGTCTCGCGAGCCGCATTGTTGCGACCTTCGCCGGAGGCGCGGAGACCATCGGCGTGTCGTTCGAACGCGAGCCCACGGCGAAAAGGACGGGCAGCGCCGGCTGGTACAACAACCGCACATTCGAAATCGAGGCTCGGAAGATCGGACGATCTCCGCTCACCCTGGAGGGCGACGCCTTTTCCGACGAGATGAAGAAGAGCTTCATCGACCATGTCCGCGAGCGGTTCGGACAGCTTGACATGCTGGTCTACAGCTTGGCCGCTCCGAACCGGACGGACCCGGACACCGGCCACATCTATCGTTCGGTCATCAAGCCGCTCGGCGCCCCCATCGAAGTCAAGACCCTCGATACTGAAACCGGCGAGGTGTCGGAGATCACCCTTCTGCCCGCGAGTGAGGAACAGGCGGCGGCCACGGTCGCGGTGATGGGCGGCGATGACTGGAAGCGCTGGATTGACCAGCTCGCCGACGCCGGTGTTCTGGCGCCAGGCTTTCGGACGCTCAACTACACCTATATCGGCAGCGAACTCACCTGGCCCATCTACTGGCAGGGCACGCTGGGTCGCGCCAAGGTCGATCTCGATCGCAAGGCGGAGGATATCCGGAGCAGGCTCGGCCAGAACGCGGCCCGCGTTGTGGCGCTGAAGGCGGTGATCACCCAGGCGAGTTCAGCCATTCCGGTGGTGCCGCTCTATGGAACGGTGCTGTTCAAGGTCATGAAGCAACTCGGGCTCCACGAAGGCTGCATCGAACAGATCGATCGTCTGTTCCGGACGCGCCTCGGCCCGAATGTCGAAGTTGACGAGGCGCAACGCATCAGACTCGACGACTGGGAGCTTTCGCCCGAAGTTCAGACGGAGATGCGTCGGCGATGGCCTCTGCTCACCACGGAAACGATCGGCGAACTGGCGGACCTTTCGGAATACAGGCGTGAATTCCTCCGCCTGTTCGGATTCGGCATCGACGGCGTTGACTACTCACAGGATCTGGACCCCCGCGTCGTCGAAGGTTGAGGAGTTTGGGAAACCCGAGGCCCGACATTGGGGCTCGTCTTTCAAGATACTCTGTTTGCGGCAGATCCCGAAATTTGGCTGCGCTCGTGCCGTCGGTTTGATTCGCGCAATACGGTCGCGAATCCTCAGCCCGTTAACGACATCGAAATTTCCTTCCGTGAACGCCTTGGCGTGCCGGCGCAGGAAGCGGTCACTGATGCTTGAGCCATGTAGGGCTTCGATAATCTCAGAGGTCTTGCTGCGCACAAAGGCCAGTGCCTGCTTGAGAGTGCGGCCACGGGCTCCGAAGGAGATGAACGCGCATCGTTCACTAAGCGGTATGGTGTCGCTGCCATCGCCGATCCTTAACCGCATTGCGTTACTGAGTTTTGATGGTCGAACCGACAACCGCAAGTTAATGAAGATCGGCCGCCGCGCATCAAATTCGGCGTCGATCTCGGCAAGCCGTGCCTCGCCCTCGGCCATCAGCCGGGCGACATTTGCCCTATCGACAGCCAATTCTGAATCATTGATGATCTCGGGATAGGCCGCTTCCACTGCCTTTCGACCCCTGTCTGATGTGATCAGAAAGGTGACTTCCATGTCTGCCAGCATCTCTTTGCGAGCAACTATAGCAAGGGCCTTTGCACGTCGCTCGCCGTACTTGCTGATCTTGAACGAAGCCCTTTTGTTTCCATCCGGACGTGTCAGACACGCTCTCCAGTAGGCGTGCCCTCCCATCATTATTCGCTGCACTCCCGGCACGCCACTGGTATTGCGCTTTTGCGGCGTTCGAGCCCTCTCGTGGTTTGTTGTTGCCGGAAAAAGTTTCACTATCGCGTCGCGATAAGCCTTGGCTTCAGCGAGCGCTCTTTGCTCACTGCCATATACGGTGTCATAGAACACGCGACGGACACACCGCAAATGCCTCGTGATATTGACAGCCCAACTCCAATGACCGTTGCTCATGCGCCATCGGTCAATGCCGTACAATTCGGGAGGCTTGTTATCGTGAGTCCTTCTCTTGCGTTTCGCCAAATCAAACCGCTCTATTTTGATATGTCGGACCAGTTCGGCCAGTCAAATAGCCTAGCAAGTCTCACAAGTTGAATCCCAACCAGACCACGTTTGAATTGCACAGCGACGACTCTTGCATCATCCAAATAATATGTTACCGATGGTTTCAGATCATTGGTTGTTAGACGCTTGGCTATTCTAGCATTATCAGAGAGTTTTGTCCGACATCTGTCAGGCGTATCTCTGAGAGGATCAAGATCGAATGGCAATTTTATCTTCTCGGCCTCTATCTCGACGTTGTAGAGCACCCACGCTTCACGACTCGTGATTCCGCCATCCTGGGGCTCTGGATCATGGAGCTGGACACCAATGCCTTTGGCGGGATTTTTAAGCTCATGGAATGGTCCGGCGCGCGTTGGCAGAAAATCCGCTGGCGCGCCAAGCCATTGGCCAAGCTCCTGCAGCCAACCTCCCATTTCCCGACACCCGACCCGAAGCGCCAACTCGTTCGACCAATCACGTTCGACGGATGTCATCGGCCATTCCTATATACTGGCGGAATCTCAATATGAGTCCAACTAGCTCCGTCGAAATGCGAGATCGTCCGGTAGCCAAATGCGAACAAAACGCTGTCAACGACCTGCAAAATTCTGCCGTCTATATATGCTTGTTCTCTTTCTGATTTATAGTAGACACTTTTGACAGGTGTGGCTGATAATAGTTCTCGCCATGAACCGTCCTCATTGAGCATGAATGTGCCATTCTCTCCACCAGCAATGACATTGCCACGATATCGGACTAACGAGCGGAATTTCGGTATCACTCCCTCAATGGCCTTTCTGGCGACCTCCGTCACGACCTTAAAGCCATCCCGATAATTTCCTCGCAGTAAGACTCCCGCTGTAGTTGCTACCCATATCGAATTTTCATCATCGACAAGGATGCTTTCAAGAGTAGCAAAATCGAGGCTTGGAATATGTTCGTTAACGTTTAGCCCCAGCCATTTTGCATCATGCGATTGATAGAACAATGCTGGTCTTGTGATAGCTGCAAAACCGCAGGCGTAGAGTTCACCCGACGAGGTTTTGGCTATGTCCCTGAGACTAATGATAGCTCCAGCATCAACAGGGCGCGGCCTCGAAAATTTCGCTTCTGTCTTGAACATTCCAGAATCGGATCGAATCCAGTTGCCATTCGTATATCGGAAAAGTAAACCATCCATGCCAAAGGCAAATAGTTCGTCTTCGTAAGCACGAAGGCCCAACATCGTAACTCTAAATGAATGGCCATCTTGTGCAGCATCTTGGATTGCAGTTTCCTGGAAATCATCTCCAACAAACCAGACGTTTGCATCGTTAGTGAGGGCAGCAAACCCTGGATGCTTCCAACCAGCCTTGCCATAGGCAACCATGCCGGCGAATTTGGTTGGAACATCGCGAGCCATCCATACTCCATCCTGACACATGTAAATTCGCGAACTCCACTCGGATGGATCGTAGATGTCACCTTCAAATTGAACAGCGAATACAAATTTGTTCGTAGCCACCGCAGTCGCGCAACGCATACGAAACGATTCCGATTCAGGAATGAACCAGTCCTGATCTGTTGGCCGTAGCCTTGCTGTAGAATCTACCATGAGAACCCCCAGTCCTTTGCCAACTCATAACCAACCGAATTGTCTTCTCTTGGTAGAGGTCTTTCTGCACCTCGGAGAAGCCTAGTTGAAGGCATGTTAAATTGTTTTGTTAATAGCACTTTATACATGTCCTTACAGAACTTCGATAGTTCCGCATCGGGAATGCTATCGATGGATGCAAACGCAATAGCTTGCACTCTTCCATAAGTTGTGGTTCCATCGGGGTTTGCGGTGCTCTCGACTTGGTGATCGAAATTGGCATGAAGAATATCATGCACAGGATCAGAGATGCAAATCGTCAATTGATCGTTAAGGCTCGGAGCACCCGGTGCTCTGTGTCCCCTGTTCCGTTCGGCATCTTTCCGGTTACCAGTTCGCATAGGATAGTCGATTACGCCATGATGCGATTCCAAATGCTGTGATGATCCTCTCTTTTCCGCACACCTAGCGCAACCTCCATTCTTATTCTTTCTATGAGTATTGATACAGCATTCTTCCATCTGCCTTCGACGATCATTAGGTGAAACGCGAAGCCCCATCTCCGCTTCTATATCTGGATACAGACGGTACCATGTCTCAGCGTCTACGTGGTCCTTACCTAACTTCCCAAGCCAACGTTCGAATGGCTGAGGTGGGACGTAGGAATCATCAAAAGGAGCGGGGGTGGTGGGATTGGATGGAGTGGATGGTAGAACAAACGGAGTGGAAGGATCGGGAATGCCTGCAGGAACGGGAAGTCCAGCAGGAGGTATTTCGAGAGGCGGCCGACCAGGGTATATGTTTGGCGTCCTGGGATCGCGGAGTGGCTCAGATCGAAGCACTGGTCCATGGAAGGCTTCAGAAATGTTCTCTTCTAGCCTTGGGTCCATTTCGGTTCTAAGCTGAGCATATTGTAGCAACGGATGCTGGCTAAGCTCCTTCATGAAGTAGAGTCGCCCCTTACAGTTGCCATTGTTCATCCGCCAATAGTCGAGATGACGCACAGCATAACCGCCCTCATGCCGGACAGTTTGCGACCAAGTGGCTGGCCAACAGATACTCTCCACGGTACCAGAGAACACACCTGCCTTAGCGGCTCCATCGCCATAACATCTCGTGATGATTGAGTTCGACGTGTGTGTGCGCAAACTATGATGTAAGACGGAAGTTGTCGTATTGGCATCGTCGGACTGATAGGCATAAATAATGAACGGAACGATTGCGCCGTTCGGCATATAGCACCAGTCATATTCGACGCAGATGAGAATGCCTTCCTCGGTGTCGCGACTGCTTTCCTGGGGTAGCGCTGGTACTAACGGCCCGAGTGAAGCTGGCTTTGAGGCCGGCTCGGTTGGGTTGGTACTCACGACTGCGCCTCCCTCAGCCCTTCCTCATCACTATGCGGCAAATGGGCCGCTTTCGCGAAAGTACTCTGATGCAAATTGATCTTCCAGAACTGCGGGCAGGAAGGCATCCAGGCGCGCCACGTCAGATCGACCCGCCATGGCGGTCCTTGCCGCAAGTCGATGTGCAGACCATCACAATGGAGCCTTGCACGCACCTGCCGACCATCTATGAAATCAAATGATGCCCATGGCGTGATGTCCGGAAGCTTGAAGACAAGTTTACCGCCACCCGGCGTCAGGCCGACAAGCTCAATGGCATCATCGGCAATAAGATAAGAGGGCAAGATCAATTTCGGATGTGCGACTTGATGAAACTGATACTGGAAATCATGTGGTGGTCTTGGCGCGAGCATTTTCTGCCACTGGTCATCGCACGTACCGACGTAACGCAGTCGCCATTTTGACCAAGGTGGCACGGGACCGAATCCTTCCGGCTCTAGTTCCTGATGAGGGTCGGAAAGAGGTGTCTTCGGGCATTCGATCTGCGCGGCAGGAAACATCTCGTCGCGCTTGATGCTAATACCTTTCGCCATTGCTCCTCGGCCGATAGGATTGCGCTGATCTTCTTTGCCTTGTGGATCACCATTTAGCAGACCGCCAAACGCGAATCGGTAGTCAATGGGCGTTCTTGTTGTGCCTTTCTCGATATATTTTAGTCGCCAACCACCAACCCATCCATCTCGATCCCATGCCCAGGCGCGGGGGGCATGGACACGCAATGTGTGTTTTATCTGTCCGACTGCGATGCCGACGTTCCAATTTCGGGCTGGTTTGGAATTTGGCGCGTGCGCATCGGCTAGAACAGTCACATCAGCAAACGGCTTGAACGGAATGAGATCACTCGCGCGGATCAAAGGTGTTGTATGCGGGCGACCATCAAAGACATCCGACAGAACAAGCGCCTGTCGTTCGGCAAGTTGCAATTTGCCATCAATAGTCAAATCGAATGTTCCGCGCACACTAATGACAACCATATTTGTTCCGGAACGATGTCGGTGCTCGAATCCGATCGCGGCGAACGGCGTGTTGTTGTCCGCTAACATTACCGGCCCCCTCAAGCAAATGAGCTAGGATTGCTGTCGATGACCTTCCCAATAATTTGGACTGGCCCGGAGGCTTCAAATGTGAAATGAACGCCGGTGATGGTGACGTTGCCCTCCTTGTCCATCGTGAACTGAGACTTGCCGCAGGTGAGCGTGAACTTCTCGCCGACAGTGACATCGAACGTCTTGCCGACATCCGTTGTCGCTTTTTTCCCGATGGTTACCTGTTGCGCTTGGCCGACATTGACGACATGAGCCTGTCCAACGTTGGTGACCTTGGCGATACCGAGTTGTTCGACGCTGGCCACGCCGACGCTGTTGGATTGAAACAGCGAAACGACGGTGTTCATGATGCCGGTAGTCGGCAGGATCGAACCGACATCCTGGCCCATACCGTCGCCGGCCTTGGCAAGCGCTTCTCCCGCATCATCGCCCGGAGGCGATCCGGCCACGACGCCTTGCCGCGAGCCCAGGCCGCCGCCCGACAGGAAACCGAGTGCGGAGCCGCCGATTGACGAGGCAAAGCCGCCGAGGGCCGCGCCACCGCCACCCGCGAGGGTGCCAGCTTGCGTCAACAGGCCCGCCGTTTGCCCGGCGATACCAGCGACACCCGCCAACGCGGCGAGCGCAGACGGACCCGCGCCGCCGACCGTGGTGTGCAGCGAGCCCCCGACCTCATGCTTCTGGTTGTGGGCAACCTCGACCGAGCGGTTGCCGCCGACCGAATACACGTCATGCTGATCAACCCGGGCGGTGCGGTTGTTCTTGACCCGCGTTGCCATGTCTTTCTGTGCGTGGAAGAAATAGCGCTCGGCCCCGGTCGCATCCTCCATTGTCCACTCGTTGAAGCCGCCCGCCTGCTTGTAGGTCTGGCTGCGGAATGTCGAGCGCGTCTTGTTCGCAGGCAATTTGTAACTCTGGACCTGCACCGGGTTCGGCATGTATCCGACGATGATCGGCCGGTCGATGTCTCCGGACTCATAGGCAACCAGCACATGCATGCCGACGCGCGGCAGGATCAGGCCTCCGTAGCTTACGCCCGCCCAGCTCTGCGCGGACCGGACCCAGCAGGAGTCAGCATCGGTTCTCTTGGCTTCACGGTTTCGCGTAAAGGTAATGCGGCTGCGCCCAAACTCATCCGTGAAAATTTCCTCACCCGGCGGCCCGACGACGATTGCAACATCAAGGCCGTGCATGATCGGTTTCTGGATGGTCTTGTGCGGAGTGGCTGGCGTGCGGGAGGGGGCCGCCTCGAACGTATTACTGTAATCCGGAGCGTCCTTGCCGTCCGCCTCGTAGGAGCCGTGGCTGGCCTTGTGGGTAATCTTCCGGATCACCAGTTCCTCGAAACCCGCGCCAGGGTTGGTCCTGTCAAATGGCGTAAACCGATAGCCGGGCTTGAGACTGCGCTCGTCGCTCTCGCCTTCGTTGGTTTCGTACTCCGCCTCGCACGCCTTCATATGGAGCTTGGATGCCAACTCGGCCGATGTGTTGTTGATCTCGTCGGATGCATCACCCGATCCGTAACCGCCGATTCCAACCGAAGTGAAAATTTCGGACTTGGAATTGCCGGGCAGATTCACCAGCGAGGGCGTCGAACCGGACGGAATCGCGGCTGGCGTCTTGAAATTGTATTCGGTGATCGTGGATTTGCCGGGTGTATATTGTCGTCCTCGCATCAGCGTGGTGATATGCGGCTCGGCTGCTGAGCCCGCCGCAAACCGCACCATCGGCTGATCGCCGTTGCTGTAGCCGGTCGCGTCGTCGCAGACGATCATGGTATGCTTGGCAGCCACCGACCCCTTCGCGCCGCCGGTATGATCGTAGTAATAATATAGCCCATCCGCTTCGAGCCGCATCAGGGCGTAGTCCCAATCCGACATGTTGCGTTGCTGTGAAAAAATTTGCTTTTTGGGCGGATTGTTGACGCGGATGGTCGGCGGTTTTAGCCCGTGTTCGGCGAATATAGCCTGGAGAACCTCGATCGAGGTCATGTTCTGCCAGATTTTCGAATTCACGCGATAGGTCAGCTTGTGTGATTCCGGCAGCAGGACCACCTGATACTGGCGATAGCCGCGCGTGACGGGTGGGCCTTCCAGCAGCCTAAAGCAGACACCGTTCCAGGTGCGGCGTTCGGTGGAATCGGTCGTCAGGCGCAGCGACACGTCGCACGCTTTGCCGATAATCTGGTCGGGTGCGATAGTCTGCTTGGCCAGCACATTGGCAATGACCTGAAAATCATCGTTGATAGCTTCGGTTATTGCAAAATCGACCGCCACCACTACGTCTTCACCGAGTGGCGATTCAAACCGAATATTTCTGTCGGCTTGAACGAAATTCCCTGCTGCCCCGCCTTCCATAAACGCACGCCCCCATTTTTAATAATGTATTATTTTATCTGGCGGACCGCTCATGGAATATTTGTGGCGACAACAGTCGAATTTCACCACAAACCACTTTTTGTTCAAAATAGTGACGCCAAATACGCAATAAATGCGCGGCGATGAATGTCCACGTTCAACGGTTGAAGGACAAAGTTCAAGCCGGCGCTACCAGCACCCGAACGGTTGCAGGCGCAGTTCTTCATCTCTGGGAATTGCGCGCCGATCCCGTCGCTCGCTGTCCGCGCGCCTTGCCTGCGGCCAAGCACACCACATCCGAGATTTGCAGGAGCTGCTTTGCCAGAGGGCTGGTCTTGCGCCAGACCATGCCGATGGTTCGCGACGGTTGCGGGTTCTTGAAGCGCGCAACCGACACGGGTGCCGACTTTGTTTCCACTGCCACGGCCATCTCCGGAATCAGGGTGACACCGATACCGGCTCCGACCATCTGAACAAGGGTCGAAAGGGAGTTCGCGTCCAACGCCTCCCGAGGCGGCGACTGCATCTTGCAGAATGACAGGGCCTGATCGCGGAAACAGTGTCCCTCTTCCAGCAGCAGCAATCGCATCTCGCGGAGCATTTCTGCGCTCGGCACGGGTGCTCCCTTATCCCTGTCCGGCCGGACCAGCAGAAAATTTTCCTCGAACAAGGAAACCTCGGTCAGCGAAGGCTCGGATACCGGCAGGGCAAGAATTGCCGTGTCGAGCTGGCCCTCCCCGAGCTCCTGGATCAGCTTCAACGTCAGCGCCTCGCGCACACGAACGTCGATTTCGGGATGTGTGCGGGTGAGGTTCTTGATGATCCTGGGCAGCAAATAGGGTGCGACCGTTGGGATCATGCCGATGCGCAGCGGGCCTGCGAACCCGTCCCGCGACGCGCGCGCAACGTCTCCGAGCTCATCGACCGAGCGAAGGATGGCGCGGACACGCTGGGCGAGCTCTTCACCAAGCCGCGTGAGCGCGACTTGTCGTGCGCTTCTCTCCAGCAGCAGCCCGCCGAGAGCTTCTTCCATTTCCTTGATCTGCATCGACAGAGCCGGCTGCGAGATCGCGCAGGCCTCTGCCGCGCGTCCGAAATGGCCGAGGCGTGCCACTGCATCAAAATATCGCAGCTGGCGAAGCGTGAGGTTTATCATCAGAACATCTTATCGTTTCAATCAAAAAAGTCAATTTTACCTGATGAAACACAATGCATAGATTGAAGTCAGTTCTTCAGACGCAGTGCGTTCATTTCGCTCAAGGGAACGCCCGAGGCGAATTTCACCAGGGGAGAAAATCATGGATGACACAACCAAGTGCCCGTTTTCGGGCGGGCAACACGCACACACCAACCGTGACTGGTGGCCGAACCAGCTCGACCTGCAGGTTCTCCATCAGAACTCCAGCCTGTCGAACCCGATGGGGGAGGCGTTCGACTACGCCAAGGAATTCAAGAGCCTCGACCTGGATGCTGTGACCGGGGACCTCCGCGCCCTGATGACGGATTCACAGGAATGGTGGCCCGCCGACTTCGGCCACTACGGGCCGCTGTTCATCCGCATGGCATGGCATAGCGCAGGCACATATCGCATCGGCGACGGCCGTGGCGGCGCCGGGACTGGCCAGCAGCGTTTTGCCCCGCTGAACAGTTGGCCTGACAACGTCAACCTCGACAAGGCGCGCCGGCTGCTTTGGCCGATCAAGCAGAAATACGGCCGGAAGATCTCCTGGGCCGATCTCATGATCCTTGCGGGCAATGTCGGCCTGGAGTCGATGGGCTTCAAGACGTTCGGTTTTGGCGGCGGCCGCGCGGACACCTGGGAGCCCGAGACGGACATCTACTGGGGATCCGAAGGCAAGTGGCTCGCAGACGAACGTTACAGCGGGGACCGTGATCTGGAGAATCCTCTCGGCGCTGTGCAGATGGGGCTGATCTACGTGAACCCGGAAGGGCCGAACGGCAATCCGGATCCGCTCGCGGCGGCCCGGGATATTCGCGAAACATTCGCCCGCATGGCGATGAACGACGAAGAAACCGTCGCCCTGATTGCAGGCGGTCACAGTTTTGGCAAGACCCACGGCGCAGGGGATGTGACTCTGGTAGGCCCTGAGCCGGAAGCAGCTCCCATCGAGCAGCAAGGCCTCGGATGGGCTAGCAAATATGGCTCGGGCAAAGGCGGCGACGCGATCGGCAGCGGTCTTGAGGTCACCTGGACCACGACGCCAACGAAGTGGAGCAACAACTTCTTCTGGAATCTGTTCGGCTATGAATGGGAGCTGACCAAGAGCCCGGCCGGCGCGCATCAGTGGACGCCGAAGCATGGCGCAGGTGCCGGCACGGTGCCGGACGCGCACGACAAGTCCAAGCGTCTTGCGCCGTCGATGCTGACAACCGATCTCTCGCTGCGCTTCGACCCCGCCTACGAAAAGATATCGCGGCGTTTCTACGAGAATCCGGATGAGTTTGCGGACGCGTTCGCGCGCGCTTGGTTCAAGCTCACGCACCGTGACATGGGCCCGATCGCACGCTATCTCGGCCCGCTCGTGCCGAAGGAGGAGCTGATCTGGCAGGACCCGATTCCTGCGGTTGATCATCCGCTGATCGACGACAAGGACATCACAGCACTGAAGGCGAAGATCCTCGCCTCCGGCCTGTCCGTCTCCGAGCTGGTCGCGACGGCGTGGGCGTCGGCGTCGACGTTCCGCGGCTCCGACAAGCGCGGCGGCGCCAACGGCGCGCGCATCCGTCTCGCTCCGCAGAAGGACTGGGACGTCAACCAGCCGGCGCAGCTTGCGAAGGTGCTCGAAAAGTTGGAAGCGATTCAGAAGGAGTTCAACGCGGCCAAGAACAGTGACAAGTCCGGCAAGAAAGTCTCGCTCGCCGACCTCATCGTTCTGGGCGGCGGTGCCGCAATCGAAAAGGCCGCGAAGGACACCGGCTTGAACGTGAAGGTGCCCTTCACGCCGGGTCGGATGGATGCGTCACAGGAGCAGACCGACGTTGCTTCGTTCGCGCCGCTCGAGCCGACCGCCGACGGCTTCCGCAACTACGCGGGCGAGGCGCTGCGCTTCTCTCCGGAGGAAGCGCTGGTCGACAAGGCGCAGTTGCTGACTCTGACTGCGCCCGAAATGACGGTTCTCGTTGGCGGCTTGCGGGTGCTTGGGGCAAATACCGGCAAGTCCAGGCACGGCGTCTTCACCAGGAAGCCGGAAACGCTGACCAATGACTTCTTTGTCAATCTGCTCGATCTGGGCACGCAGTGGCAGCCGGCCGGCGGCTCTGACAACGTATACGAAGGCCGCGACCGCAAGACGGGCGCGCCCAAGTGGACTGCCACCCGCGCCGATCTGATCTTCGGCTCGCACTCACAGCTTCGCGCGCTCGCCGAAGTCTATGCGTGCGAGGACTCGAAGGAGAAGTTTGCGAAAGATTTTGTGGCGGCATGGACCAAGGTGATGAACCTCGATCGTTTCGATCTCTTGGCTCGTTGAGACCGTAAAGGTTGTCGCAAGCGAGAGACAAGGAGTCAGGGCGGCGTTTCAAAGCAGTTGAAACGCCGCCCTGCGGCAGGCGTCTCAATAAGCTTTTGTCCAACGAAAGCCGGCCAGTGCCGGTGTTTTCAGGACGGCTGCGCGCCGAATTCCAGGTACGTGTAAGCGGGGTTCTTTGGTGGATAGAAGCCTTTTTGGTGCGAGCAGGGAAACGCTGCGCGATGCCTATCGTGCGCGAGCGCTGGCGATGATTGTTGTCAGTCAGCTCGGCCGCTACAACATCAGTCAACGCCGCTTCGAGGTCGATTGCGGTGAAGGTGTTGTGGTTACGCTTGATTGGCTGAAGCGCGATTGGTTGGTCGTTCGGGCCGGGGAGCAGATCGTACTCGCTGTCGATTGGCATCCGTTCGACGGCGCGAGCGAGATCAAGCACAACGTCTCAAGATTCATGTCGGGTGCTTGGGAGGATGTGCTGTTTCGGATAACAAAGCCGCAGCTCTCCTGGCGCGAGTGCCGGTATTGGAGCAAGCGACAACGGCGTAGGGTGAATCGAGCTCCGGCTTGAGCACATACTTGGTCTCGGCCGCGTTATAGCGGCCGTCCCGTTTCACAAACCGGCCCATTGTGCACGATCAAGGGCCAATCTGCCGCTTGCTGGTCCTCGTGCTTACCCGCCACCCAGTTGGAAATGCACCAATATCAGTAAATCGTTGAAATGTTGGCGCACCCGACACGATTCGAACGTGTGACCTTTGCCTTCGGAGGGCAACGCTCTATCCAGCTGAGCTACGGGTGCCACGATCGCTCATTTAGCCGATTGTCGAGGAGACGGCAACCTCGCCGGGCAGGCGCCGAGCGCCATTTTTGAAAAGCGGGCACCGGGTTTCGGACAAAAACGATGTGAAAACAAGGGAATCCAGGCAAGGATGCGTTGGTGATCAGCTCGCTGACGCCATCTGTACGTTGACATTGAAAAGTTTCGTCGCCTCCTCTGCCGACATCGGGGGGCTGAGCAGGTAGCCCTGCATTTCCGTGCAGCCCAGGGCGCGCAATATCTCGCGCTGCCTTTCGGTCTCGACGCCTTCGGCGACCGTGGTCATGTTGCTGGCGGAAGCGATGTTGACCACCGCCTGCACAATGGCCTTGGCGGCGCTCGCTTCGGCGACGTCGGCGATGAAGCAGCGATCGATCTTGATCTTGTCGAAAGGAAAACGCTTCAGATAGCTCAGCGAGGAATAGCCGGTGCCGAAATCGTCGAGGGCGATGCGCACGCCGAGCGAACGCAGCTGATGCAGGGCTGACAGCGCGGCCTCGTCGTCGCGGATCAGCACTGCCTCGGTAATTTCCAGCTCAAGCCGCCGCGGGTTGAGGCCGGAGGCGGCGAGTGCGCTTGCGATCTTCAGGGCGAGTGTCTCGCATTTGAACTGCACCGGCGATACGTTGACGGCAAGCCGGACATGGTCAGGCCAGTTCGTAGCCTCCATGCAGGCCGTCCGCAGCACCCAGTCGCCGAGTTCGACGATGAGGCCGGTGTCTTCCGCCACCGGAATGAATTCGTCCGACGATATCACACCACGCTCGGGATGATGCCAGCGTAACAGCGCCTCGAAGCCCGAGACCTCGCTGGTGCGCAGATCGACAAACGGCTGGTAGTGAAGCTCGAAACCGCCATCGACTACGGCCCGGCGCAGATCCTGCTCCAGGGCAAGGCGGGCCTTGGCGCTGGCATCCATCGCAGGCTCGAAGAACCGATAGGTCCGACGTCCGGCCGACTTGGCATTATACATCGCAAGGTCGGCGTTCTTGAGAAGCTGGTCGAGATCGGTGCCGTCCTGTGGGGCCAGTGCAATACCGATGCTGGCATCGGTCGAAAGCTGGTGGCCGAGGCAATGATAAGGCTGGCGTATCGTTTCCTGGATGTGGATCACGAATGCCGCCAACTCGGCCGAGTCATCGACCTTGGTCCGGATCACCGCAAATTCATCGCCGCCGAGCCGCGCTATCATGTCGTCCCGTTCCAGACAGCTGCGAATGCGGTTGGCGATGGCCTTCAACAGCTCATCACCAACGTGGTGACCCAGCGAATCGTTGATGCCCTTGAATTCGTCGATATCGATATAAAGGACAGCGAATTTCTCGCCGCTGCTGTTCTTCTCAAGTTCGCGTTCGATCCGCTCACGAAGCAGTACCCTGTTCGGCAGATCGGTGAGCGCGTCGTAATGCGCCATATGAGCGATCTTTTCCTCGGCGTTCCGCCGCTCCGTGATATCCTCTACGACGTTGATGATATAGCACGGTTCTCCGCTCTTGTCGGGAACGCTGATGCGTCTGGAGGTAACGTAGCGGTCCCCGATGGTCGCCATCTTCCAGATGCGTGAATTCAAGGCTATTTCGCGCGGCGACCGCAGCAGACCTTCGTCCTCGCAGGTGATTATTTCGGCGATCGGTTCGGCGAAAATGTCAAATGCCGTCTTGCCGACAATCGTCTCGCGTGACCCGCCCAGCTCTTCCTCGGCCACGCGGTTGACCAGCAGATATCGCCTCGTGCGGGCGTCCTTCACCGTGATCTGCCACGGAATATGATCAATGATCTCGCGCAGCAAGGTGTGGTTGCGGTCGCACTCCTGCTCCAGATCGCGACGTTCCGTGACGTCCTCCAGCGTGGCGATCCATCCGCCCTGCGCCAGGGGCGTGTTGACGATCCGGATAGCGCGACCGTCATTCAACTCCATCACCTTCTTGGTGATCCTGCCCTCTGCAACACCCCGCATGACCGCGGAACAAAACTGGCGAACGTCGACGTCAAAGGTTCCCCTGTCCTTGCGGTGCTGCATCACGTCACAGAAATGCACGCCCGGTTTCACGACGTCGGGGGACAGGCCGAACATGTCAATATAGCGGCGGTTGCAGGTGATCAGGCGAGCCGAGGCGTCATACACCTTCAGCCCTTGCTCCATGTTATCCAATGCCTCAACGAGCCGCAGCCTTTCCGACTGTATCTGTCGCCGTGTCTGGTGACTGACTATAGGATAGGAGATGAAAGCGATCGACCAGGCTGAAAGCATGGCGGCTGCGATCGTGAATCCCGTTTGACTGCGCCAGTCGCCAACCAGCGCCACCAGGGTAGTGATCGCAATGATGGTGCCAAGAATTCCAGCAACGAGAGCCGGGACGTATTTCCTCAACCGCCGCACGGCAGGTTCCCGGCCGCATCGCGGGGCTGTGCGGGTTGTTACGGCCTTACTGGGAAATCCCTGACGCATTCATTCTCCCTCGGAGACTGTATACAGCGCATAGGTGGCTCAAGTCTTAGGAAAGCCGGTTAGATAAGGCTTAATCAGCTTCTGCCATGCACGTTAGCCAGTGAGAAAGCATTTTCCCGAAAAGGCGCGTGCCGTGCCGGCGAATTTCAGCGCAGCTTCGTTGTTAATGCCGAGTTAATGCCGGGATGATGCCGGGCAAGAGATCGGCAGTTTCGCAGAGGTCGAAATTGTTTCCTATCGGCGGTAGCTGCGGGCCAGCGAGTAGGCCTGGCGGTTCTGCTGCGGCAGGCGGCTCGCCGGCTTGGCTCGTGCTCCGGACAAATCGAGTGTCGCGCTCTTCAGCTGCTCCAGGAAGATCGGCTGTGAGAAATAGTAGCCCTGCGCATAGCGAATCTTGCTCGTGGCCTGCAGGTAGGCCAGCTCCTCATAGGTTTCGATGCCTTCCGCGATGACAGTCATGCCCAGCGATTCGCTCAAGGACTCGATCGCGCGCAAAATGCCCTGGCTGCGTGGGCGCAAATGGATGTTTGTGATAAAGGAGCGGTCGATCTTGATTTCGTCAGCCGTGATGTCTGCGAGAGCAGAGAGTGAAGAAAAGCCCGTGCCAAAATCGTCGATCGAGATGCCGACGCCCAGCCCGCGCAACATCGGCAGGACATGGGACTGAAAGTGGCTCTTGGTAACGAAGGCATCTTCCGTCACCTCGATCATGAAACGCTTGGGAAATCCGGTGTCCGCCAGCTCCTGCGCAAACGAGCTCATGAATTCGGTGTTGTCGGCCTGCTTGGCGGCAACGTTGATGCTGATGGTTGCCTCTGCGCCAAACCTGTCATTGATCAGGTCGATCGAGTTGACGATGTCCGCCAACACGAGATGGGTAAGCTCGTCGATCAGTCCAAGCTCGACAGCGAGTTTGACAAATGAGCCCGGCGCCTGAATCACGCCTTCGTCGTCTCGCAGACGCGCCAAGGCCTCGATGCCTATCACAGCCTGCGTTCTGATATCGACCTTGGGCTGGAAGACGCAGCAAAAGCGCTTTTCGAGGATGGCAAGCCGCAACGATTGTTCGACCCTTATGCGCGCAAGCGCTTCGCGCTCCATGTCGGCATCGAAGAATGCCGTCGAACCCTTGCCGCCATTCTTGACGCGATACATCGCGAGGTCGGCGTTCTGGCAGAGGACTTCGAAGGTGCGGCCGTGGTCAGGATAGAAGCTGACGCCGACCGAAGTGGAGGCGAAGATCTCAGAGCCGTCGATGAAAAAGGGAGCGGAGAGATGCGCCAGCGTCGACCTGATGAACTCCTCGACCTCCTGCGCGTTTTCGATCGGCGAAAGCAGCAGCAGGAACTCGTCACCCGAAATCCGCGACAGCATGTCGGAATCGCGCAGGTCGCGGCTGAGCCGCTTGGACATCTCAACCAGCAGCGCATCGCCGATTGAATGTCCGTAGTAGTCGTTGATGTGCTTGAAATTGTCGACGTCGAGAAAAGCCACTGCAAAGCGTTCTCCGGCGCGGGCGCGCGAGAGAATGCTTCTGGCGCGGTGTTCGATCACGCGCCGCGTTGGCAGGCCGGTCAGCCCATCGAAATAGGCGGCACGGAACAGCTGGTCCTCAAAGTTCTTCTGCTCGGTGATGTCGGTCGAAGCTGCGATCAGAAGGTTGCGGCCCGCAAGGCGAACCGGGCGATGAGTGGTGAGCAGCACTTGTCGTGCGCCGTCATTGTCGAGGGATTCCTCGGTCACGAGGGTCTGGCCGCTTCGTAGTGCTTGCAGGCAGACTTCCCGGCGTCGCGACAGATATGCCGTTGTTGAGCTTTCATCGGCACCAAGAAGCCCGGCCGCAGCGTCGCTGGTCAGCAGAAACTCGCCGTGCTCGTCCTGCACGGTCACTCCAGCCGGGAGCATTCTGAGGATTTCCTTCAGAAATCCGAGCTCGACTTCGGCCGTGTCCTGGCAATTTGCGTCGTTGAGAGAACTCATGAATCCGATGGTCTGACCGCGGAGCGGGAATTGAGGCGACCATGCCCCGGTTCTCTCTTAATTTGGGTTAAGATTACGCAGAAATTCGATGGGTTCTTGATGGGTTCTTGGGGAGATGCCGACGTGTGACAAGCGTCGGCAACAGTAATTAATTAACGGAATGCAAACGGCAGCGGCGACTGCTCTTCACCTTTATCTTTTGCCTTGGTAGGCGGGTATCATCAGGCCTTGGGAATACGGCATTGCATGATGCAGTGAAGTCCCGTCTTCAAGTAAGATATCTCGGTCTTGCCGTCGAATGCCCGG
>JGI24705J35276_12238464_pt1 | contig 23038 bp, 14 predicted proteins | sample TergutNt197P4_FD_35276 | JGI IMG/M metagenome (IMG submission 35276) | reverse complement strand
AGAATTGAAAATTGAAAGTTGAAAATTGAAAATTCTAATATTATGAATACCAAATCAATCCTATTTTTCTCCCTTGCGTTGTTACTTGTTTGCTGTCGTCAAAAGGAACCGGAACTGTCCTTAGCCGGTGAATGGCGTGTCCGGTTAGATCCCGAAGATGTGGGTGTCAAAGCACAGTGGTATAATCAGCCATTTACAGAGAGATTGCAATTGCCTGGTTCGTTACAGGAACAGGGATTCGGCAATGATATCAATATCCATACCCAATGGACCGGCCAGATTGTGGACAGCGCCTGGTACACAGCACCGGAATACGCAATATACCGGCAACCTGGAAATATCAAAGTCCCTTTTTGGCTTAATCCAGAAAAGCATTATGTCGGAGTTGCATGGTACAGGAAAGAAATACAGATTCCCGCTGGATGGAAAGGAAAAACGACGATACTCGAACTTGAACGCACACATTGGGAAACCACTTTGTATATAGATGGAACAGAAATCGGAAAGCAGGACGGACTCTCTGTACCCCACCGGTATATGCTTGAATTACAGCCAGGGAATCATATTGTTGTAATTCGCATTGACAACCGTGTTCATATCCCTGTCGGGATTAATGCCCATAGCGTATCCGACCATACGCAAAGCAACTGGAACGGCCTGACCGGACGCTTAACGCTTTCAGCCAAACCGCATGTATATATAGATAATGTACAAATCTATCCGGATATTTCTACAAAAAATATCAAGGTGGAAATCCGGCTTAATTCGGAAATAATTCCCGGGAAGGCAAGTATTCGGCTACAAATTGAAACATTAGACGGCGAAGTTGTGGGATTTCCCGTTACGATGGATATCTTTCCCTCCGGCGAAAATGCAATTTTTTACGCAACGGTTAAAGCTGGAGAATCTGCTTTACTTTGGTCGGAACATACGCCTAATCTGTACCGGTTGAAAACGGTTTTGGAAACGCCTGCCGGAATAGATGAGCAATCTACGAATTTTGGTTTCCGGGAATTCAGAAGTGAAGGCACGCGTTTTCTGGTTAACGGACAACCGGTTTTTCTGCGTGGCACGCTGGAGTGCTGTATCTTCCCATTGACAGGATACCCGTCAATGGAACGAGCATATTGGAAAAAGATATACCGCACTTGTAAAGATTTTGGACTGAATAATGTGCGCTTTCATTCCTGGTGTCCGCCGGAAGTCGCATTCGATATGGCCGACAGTCTGGGGATTTACCTGCAAGTGGAATGTGCGGCATGGGCGACAATCGGCAATGGAAGCATACTGGACAAATGGATATATGCCGAAGGCGACCGCATACTAAGAGAATATGGGAACCATCCTTCATTTTGTCTGATGAACTACGGTAATGAGCCGGGAGGCAGAAATCAGGTATCATATCTAACAGAATTGGTTGACTACTGGAAAAAGAAAGACAGCCGGCGTGTTTATACAAGCGCGGCAGGATGGCCATACATTGAAAATGCCGACTATTGGAACACACCCGATCCACGTATCCAGGCATGGGGAGCCGGATTGCAAAGTATCATCAATGCACAGCCTCCGAGAACCGACTACGATTATGCGGAAATTATAAAAAAAGATATGCCGACTGTCAGCCATGAGATAGGACAATGGTGCGTATATCCCAATTTCAACGAAATAGCCAAATATACAGGCGTACTAAAAGCAAAAAATTTTGAGATATTTCGGGAGAGATTGGCAGAAAAAAACATGACAGACCTTGCCGATAAGTTTCTTTATGCTTCCGGACGCCTGCAAACACTCTGTTACAAAGCCGATATCGAAGCTGCTTTGCGTACGCCCGGGTTCGCAGGTTTTCAATTGCTCGACCTCCACGATTTCCCGGGACAAGGCACAGCATTAGTGGGTGTTGTAGATCCCTTCTGGGATGTTAAAGGCTATGTTGACGGAAAAGAATTCAGTATGTTCTGTAATACGATAGTCCCTCTTATTCGCTTCCCAAAAATGGTATGGATGAATAACGAAACAATGACTATCCCGATAGAATTTGCCAACTTCGGCGAAAATCCCATAGAAAATGCAGACATCACCTGGGCAATTTCGACATCCAACGGTCAATCACTGAAAAAAGGAAGTTTTCTGCAAAACCTGCCATTAGGCAACTGCATACCAGTTGGAAATATTGATTTTGCCTTTACTGAAATCAGTGAGCCTAAGCAATTGACAGTGTCCGTTTGCATCGAAAACACGCAGGTAAGGAATCAATGGAATATATGGGTGTATCCGGCTCAGAAACAAGCCATTTCGAATATACCGTTTATTACTTCAACCCTCGACCCCGTGTCTATGGAAAAGCTACATAAAGGCGAAAAGGTATTATTGACGTTCCCTAGCGGTACAGTCGGTCAGAAAAAAGGAGGCAATATTCCGGTTGGTTTCTCAAGTATTTTCTGGAATACGGCTTGGACGCGTAAACAGGCGCCTCATACGTTAGGCATACTGTGCGACCCCAATCACCCCGCACTGTTATCGTTTCCGAACGAAGGTGTGAGCGATTATCAGTGGTGGGATATTGTAAGCAATTGCGACGCCATGAATATGGATGATTTTCCGGCAGATTTCCGTCCGGTCATCCACCTGATTGACGACTGGTTTACCAACCGCAAACTCGGTATCCTGTTCGAGGCCAAAGTAGGGAACGGCAAATTGATGGTTTGTAGCGTTGACCTGCAAAAAGACCTCAACAAACGCCCCGCCGCCGCACAATTCCGCCAAAGCATATTGGAATATATGGCCTCCGAACACTTCAATCCTGCAAAAGAAGTAAATGCGGATATAATAAAAGCATTGTTTATGCAGTAAATACATAATTTATATTAATTTTGCAGAAGGGAAAAAAATAATAATAACATCATGAATGCAATATCAGGTATTTTTTTTGAAAAAGACAGAAAAACCCAACGGCGTTACGTAAGTGTTGATCTTGAACAGCATGGCGAAGACCTTATTCCGTTTTTAGAGAAAGTTGGAGTGATTACCCATGATGATGATTTCGAAAAAGCATGGACATCAGCTATTTCGGGAAAAGAAATAAGGCGACGTATGTATGAGCGAATTGACGCATGGCCATGGGAAAAGAGATAATATACGCAAAGAAAGTCGAATTATTTCTGAATGAACTATTACTCCTTCTATTTGAAAAAGGATATTTTAGTAATCCTGAAAATGCAAAGTCTTATGTGGATAAAATTTTTACTTATGTAGAAAAGAATATTGGTATGCTTTCGGATCGAGATGCACCGCCATATTTTATTAGAATTGCTAAAAACTTAAAATATATCACTTATCGTGCCAACAAATCTACAACATGGTATGTGCTCTATCAGCAACGTGGGAATCTTTTCTTAATCAGATATATTACCAATAATCATGTTGCAGCACAACATTTTGGATAATAATACTTTTTTTCTATGAAACGAATACTTTTATTTTTAGCATTAAGTCTGATAGCAGTTTCTGCTTTCAGTCAGCCACCAATCCGTGTCGGCGCCGATAATCAAAGTTGGACAATCACCACCCGTTCGACGGCTTATCAGTTAAGCACAGTTGACAACGAAGTCCACATAGTCGGTTACGGAAATAAAAGCCTGAGTGAGAGGGCTGAGCGACCACTCGGTGCAGAAATCCCTGTAAGAGGTGGATTTGCAGACGCAACACCATTACTCGAAGTCATTTTCCCCGACGGTGTTCGCGACATTGAATTGGCCTATAAATCTTATGAAATTATAAACGCTAACGACGGAACACAAACATTACAAATCACCCAATGCGATAAATACTACCCTTTTGAAGTGATCTCCTCTATCCGGGTTATCCCCGAATACGACCTGATTGAAAAATGGGTCGAAATCCGTAACACCGGGAAAAAAGGCACTATCAAAGTCGAAAACGTACTTTCAGGTTCCATCTTCTTGCCCAAAGACGCCTACGAATTGACACATTACGCAGGTGTTTGGGGATATGAATTTACGCCTCAAACCACTAAACTTACGCCCGGCGTCAAAACGATTCAGGTGAAAGACTTTAAGTCGTATGGTTCATCCTCATTTTTTGTACGTCCCGAAGGCGAAACCGATGGTTTCAGCGGGAAAGTATGGTTCGGTTCCATCAAGTACAGCGGTAACTGGCGCATTGATTTCGACAAGTCATTCAATGGACCGGTACAAATTACCGGAGGCATCAATTTTTGGGATCAGGAACTCAACCTCAAGCCGGGCGATTCATTTACAACGCCTTCCATTATTTTCGGTTATACAGAACGAGGAACCGAAGGAGTGACCCATTCTCTGATATCCTATATCAGGGAAAAACTCCTGCCTGTTTCACATCGCGAAAAGATACGCCCCGTCCTCTACAACAGTTGGTACGCTACTACATTCAATGTAAATGAAACACATCAGTTAGCGCTGGCAAAGGTAGCCAAAGATATTGGCGTCGAGATGTTTGTGATTGACGACGGATGGTTCAAGGGACGTGTGAACGACAAAGCAGGCTTAGGCGACTGGACGGTTGATACGAACAAGTTTCCGAACGGACTGCAACCAATGATAGAAAAAATCAATGCGTTGGGACTTGACTTCGGCATCTGGATCGAACCCGAAATGGTCAACCCGAACAGTGATCTGTATCGCGCCCACCCCGACTGGGTATTCCACTTTCCCAACCGGCAACGTCACGAAGGACGAAACCAGTTGATACTCAACCTGGCGCGCGAAGACGTGTATCAGTATCTCTATCAGTCGTTTCATAAGTTGCTGAAAGAAAATAACATCAAATTTATCAAATGGGATATGAACAAACAGATGACCGACCCTGGATTCCACTCAGCCCCGGCCAATGAACAACGCGCCGTGAGAATCCGGTATATGGAAAATTTGTACCGTCTGGTTGAAACGTTAAGGGCAGAATTTCCGGAAGTATGGTTCGAAAACTGTTCAAGCGGAGGAGGACGCATTGACATGGCGATGAATTCGCGGTACGATTTCAACTGGACGAGCGACAATACCGATCCTGTTGATCGCATTTTTATACAGGATTCCTATCTCACACTGTTTCCAGCCAACACAATGATTTCGTGGGTCACACAGGAAGACTGGCATCGTCAGAATCATCCGCTCAATTTTAAGTTCGACGTTTCCATGGCCGGTGTTCTCGGCATTGGCTATGACATCACGAAATGGACAGACGCGGAAAAGGAGATTGCCAAAGAAAAAATCACCCGTTACAAAGAGATACGAAAAACAGTTCAGACAGGCACCCCCTATCGTTTGGTATCGCCTTTCAATCACAACCGGAATGTATTGCAATTTGTCAATAAAGCACAATCCGAAAGTATTCTGTTTGTTTATAATCTGGGTGAATATCCCAACAACAGTTTCCTCGAAAATCGACGCTCCCCAAAAGTACAACTTCGTGGTCTGCTACCCGACGTCCAATATAAATTTGAAGGCATGGAAGGCACATATAGCGGTGATTTTCTGATGAATACAGGTATTGAAATCCCCCTGCGCGGCGCATTCAAAAGCCAGATATTCAAAATATTTACGAATTAGGAATCCCGTATATTGGATTTGTAATCTTCTGTTCGGAGTAGAGGACGCTACTCCTAACAAAGTTTGTATGTGAGTAAATGGGTGATTTTTTCCTGATTTTTTGGATAATTTTTAAAAATATTTTTAGTTTTGTACTACCAAATACAGCGCGTTTATGCAGGAGGAAGAAAGTAACAAACGATGGAAACGTTTTTTATCGGGGGACAACGACGCATATAGCTGGCTTTATAATGAATATGTGCAAATGCTATTCCGATATGGTTTACGGTTTACGTCAGACAGTGAACTCATTAAAGATTGCATTCAGGAATTATTCACCACCCTATATAAAAACAGAAAGCACCTCGGCCTACCTCCTTCCAATGTCAAAGTCTATCTATTTGTATCCCTTAAAAATAATTTAATACGTGCGATGGAGAGGCTATCTCGATTTGAAAGCATGGAAAATGAAATGGATACATTTCTCCTTGAGCCGACTGTTGAAGAACAATATATTGACGACGAATCTTACAGAAACCGTCGGGAAATGGTTGATAAGATTTTGAATCTACTAACGCCCCGTCAAAAAGAAATCATTTATTACCGTTATATCCGGGAGTTTAGTACAAACGAGATCTGCAGCCTCATGCAACTCAATTATCAATCTGCCCAAAACCTGCTCCAACGCGCCGTCAAAAAGATTCGGGAGCATTTCCATCCTGAAAATACGGATAAATAAAAAAACTTACTCACAAGTGAGTATAAAAACAGTTAAATTGACTCTATCAATATGAATAAAAAATTTTCTCAATCAGAAGATATGAATAAAATCTTGTCTGAATTTATCGAATTAGTTAAAAAAGATTCGGAAATGCCGGAATTATCTACATCAGCACAAAAAGAACTCTGGATCCGAATCGGGAAAGAGAACAAATCGAATAAGCGGCTCCTTGTGAAGCTTTTAGTTTGGAGCGGAAGCATAGCCGCCTCGATTTGTTTTCTTTTGATTACCCATCATTATGTATTTTCACCCGCTCAACCCGAAATTGTCAACTATGCGACTGTGATGCAAAGATTTGAATCTATGCCTGAAACTTCGGGCGATGTTCAGTTGGTATTGTCAAACAATCGGAAAATAACCATTGAAGGTGAAGAAGCTCAGCTTGATTACAGGGAAGAAGGATGGGTTGACATCAACCAATGCGAGAAAATGGAAGTAAAAAAAGAGGTTGAAGACGAGAAAACCGTATTCAATCAATTGATCGTGCCGGTTGGGAAACGCTCCTCGCTTACATTCAACGACGGCACACACGTTTGGATCAATTCGGGTTCAAAATTAGTCTATCCGGTTAATTTCACCGAACAGAAACGAGAAATCTTCGTTGACGGAGAAATCTATTTGGAAGTAAGATCGGATGCGGAGAGACCTTTTATCGTTCATACCGGAGTACTCGACATAAAAGTATTAGGTACTCAATTCAATGTATCTGCTTATGCCGATCAGTCGGAACTAAAGGTAGTGCTTGTCAGTGGAAAAGTTGAAATTCAACAACACAATGCATCCATGGAAATTCTGCAACCCAATCAACTTTTTTCATATAATGAACTCAGGCATGACTTTGTGGTTTCCACTGTAGATGTATCAGATTACATCGCATGGAAAGATGGATATTATCCTTTTCATCAACAAGACCTTGGTACTGTGCTCGCTAAATTGTCAAATTATTACGATGTGCAATTTAAATGGGACATGCAGATTAAAGAATTAATCTGCAGCGGGAAATTAGATTTAAAAGAAAACTTGCAAGAAGTATTCAATACATTAGAAAAGACAGCGCCAATAAAAATCAACAAAATTTCAGAGAGAGAATATACAGTAGTTCTAAAACATTAAAAACAAAACTATTATGGGACCATAAAAAAATCAAACAACACTCAAAAACAAGGTCGGATAATACTGCCATATTACCCGACCATCAACTTAAATGTAGTATTCACAAATTTTACTAACTTAAATCCGCTACAAAAGTATGGAAAAAAAATTAAACTTAAGCAATAAAAAAGCTAAACAAAAAAAACTAATACGTATTATGAAATGTTGCCTTATCTTTATAATTTTAGGAATAGGCTCATGCTTTGCTAACGAAACATACTCACAAAGAACATTTTTCACCTTTGAGTATAAGAACCGAACCGTTAAGGAAATAATTCAAGAAATCGAACAAAACAGCGAATTCATTTTTTTCTATTTGGACAATTCAGTCAATTTAAACCGCAAAGTTTCGGTCAAAGTCGAAAATGAAGGAGTAGAAAAAGTATTGGATCAACTGTTTACAGGCACAAAGAACAAATACTATGTTTCTGACCGTCAGATTGTAATTGCAAATGAAAAATCATCCGCCCCTCCCGTTTCAGTGTTGTCGTTACAACAACAAGGTCGAACAATTTCAGGTGTTGTTAGAGATTCAGAAGGTCCAATTATCGGCGCTAATGTCATTGTTAAAGGAACTACTAACGGCAGTGTAACGAATGTTGACGGGCAGTTTAACATATCAAATGTTCCATCCAATGCTGTTTTGCAGATTTCTTATATCGGATACATATCACAAGAAGTGAATTCAACGAATCAAACACATTTTGAAATCATGCTACGAGAAGACGTTGCAGCGTTAGAGGAAGTTGTAGTTATCGGTTATGGAACGTTACAAAAGAGAGATGTGACAGGTTCTGTCGTACAAATTCAATCCGGTGTTATTGAGAGTATGGCGGCCCCGCGCATTGATCAGGCATTAATCGGACAATTGGCCGGTGTACAGGTAATATCTACAACCGGCGCACCAGGAGCAGACCTGAATATTCGTGTTCGTGGTGTGGGTAGTATTTCATCTTCAGGATCAAGTCCGCTATATGTAGTGGATGGATTTCCTGAGGCTAACACTTCATCAATAAACCCCAATGATATTGAAACTATTGATGTTTTGAAAGATGCCTCCGCTACAGCCATTTACGGTTCGAGAGGTGCCAACGGAGTGATTCTTATTACTACAAAAAGGGGAAAAGAAGGAAAAGCAAGAATCAGTTTGGATGTATATACGGGTTGGCAGAAAGCACAGAAATTTCCCGAATACCTTACTATGCAAGAACAAGCGCAGTATTATTTCGATGGCATTAAAAATCAGAATCTTGATGTAAACGGTGACATGTCCAACCCCGATCCGAACAAATGGATTCCCAATCCAGTACCTCAAACAGTGTTAAGAGTACTTGATGGAACTATAAAAGAAAGCTACAATGCCTACGACTATGTTTACAGAACAGCGCCACAGCAAAATTATAGCCTTTCTGCACAGGGCGGTACCGGTGCAATTAAATATTCTGTCAGCGGTTCTTACTTTACGCAGGAAGGTATCGTCATTGAAAATAATTTCAAACGCTATACCTTGAGATCAAATTTGGATGCCCAATTAAACAGAAAGGTTTCCATAAAACTAAATTTTAACACAAGTTATTCCACACGTCGTACGATACAGGGATCCGGAGGCCAGGGAGGCGGTGAGGGAATTATGGGTGCCGCAGATACTTGGATGTATTGGGTGCCTTTATTTAACGATGATGGAACGTATTTCGACTGTTTTGGAACAACGGACGCTTCAAATAATGTAGTCAATCCTATTGCTCAAGCAAAAGAGATCAAAAGAGAAAGTGAAGATTTTCGTACATTAGCAAATCTGACAACCGATATTATGATTACGAATGACTTACGTTTTAATGTTATGATTGGAGCAAACCAAACCAGTTCACACGATTGGTATTATATTCCTCTGATACCTATTATCAGTGTTACTGAAATCACACCTGAAGGAAGAGATAATCGTTCCTTTACATTGAATTGGATTACAGAATCCATGCTGAATTATATCAAACGTATTAATAAACATAGTATTACCGCTCTGGCAGGATATACCACCCAAAAGAATAACAGAAATTCCAATTTTCTTAGCAGTCGCAGCTATCCGAACGATATGGTATATACCTTAAATGCAGTCAGTAATAATATCAGACAAGGTGATTCTCAAGCAAGTGAATGGTCAATTATATCTTATCTTGCAAGAATTAACTATAATTACAATTCCAAATATTATGTAACTGCTTCATTTCGTGCGGATGGTTCATCTCGTTTCGGAAGGGATAACAAATACGGTTATTTTCCGTCTGCATCTGTGAGGTGGAGAATCTCGGAGGAAAATTTTCTGAAAAATATTGATCAGATCAGCGACTTAAGTTTTCGCTTAAGCTATGGAGAGACCGGCAACAATAGTATCGGTGATTATGCCCACCTGGCAACTGTAACTTATCCGTATCATGTAATTGGCGGCGGCGGTATGGCTCCATATAATATAGAAAATAATATGTTGACTTGGGAAAAACAAAAACAAACCAATATTGCTCTTGATGCAGGGTTATTCAATAACAGGATCAATCTAACCGTAGAATATTATAAAACGCTGAATCATAAACTTTTATTAAATGTTAGAATTCCAAGTATTACTGGATTTACTAATTCTTTGCAAAATATTGGAGAAGTGGAAAACAAAGGCTGGGAATTTTCTCTTAAAACGCATAATATTAAAGGTATAGTTAATTGGCATACGAATTTTAATCTCTCAACATATCGCAATAAGGTGCTAAAATTAGGTCCTGAAGGCGCTCCTCTTATAGAAACAAGCAATATAACTCAAATCGGATCGCCAGTTGGTATGTTTTATGGATATAAGACCGATGGTGTATTTAAAAATCAAGCTGAACTTGATCGAGGGCCAATCTGGGGTACCGGAGTAGCCGCCTCACACATAGGAGATATCCGCTTCAAAGATATAAACGGCGATGGTGTGATTACTCCCCTTGATGACAAGACAATAATTGGCAGCCCATATCCTAAATTCTACTTTGGTATGACTAATGCGGTCTCATATAGGAATTTCATGTTAAGCATTTCAATAACAGGATCATACGGTAATAAAGTCATGTATGTTGGGGATCAAAAATTGTACACAAGAGCGCGTTATAGACAATATGCGCAGGTAAAAGATTATTGGAAATCTGAAAGCGATCCGGGAAATGGTACAGAGCCACGTCCCAATAATAATCCTTCTGGAGGAGTAAGGGAAAGATCAGAACGATACCTGGATGACGGATCGTTCTTGAAAGTAAACAATATTAACTTTAGTTATACATTGCCAACACAGATAATTCAAAATCTTGGTATATCAGGACTCAGGCTGTATATAACTTCTAACAACTCTTTTTTGTTTACAAAATTTAAAGATATGAACCCTGAAGTTTACGATACTAATAATTCGTTAACTCCAGGATTGGCAAATGCGAATTATCCAGTCGCAAAAAGTTTAATATTAGGGATTAATGTTACATTTTAAAATATCAGTAATTATGAAAAAGTATATTTATATTTTCGTTTGTGTATCATTATTTTTATCGTCCTGTTCGTCTGATTTTATTGACTTGCTTCCTAAGTCGTCTGTAACGCAAGATCGTTACTATAAAACCGACAGGGATTTTGCAGACGCCTTGACCGGAGTTTATGCTCCAATTCGTAACCGGTATAATGAATTTTGGATATATGGTGATCAAAGGTCTGACGATTCATGGGTACAACCGGCCAAAAGTAATACTGCCACTTATTCTGATCAATTTACCATGAACAGTAATGAGGATGAATTGTCGAACGCATGGAACCAGTATTTTCAGTCCATTTTCAGAGCGAATAATCTTCTGACAAAAATAGAGTCACTTGACGTATCAGATATACCTAATAAAAATCAGTATGTTGCTGAGACCCGTTTTCTTAGAGCACTCTGTTATTTTGATTTGGTTCGTATTTTTGGCTCGGTACCTGCAGTTACTTCGGCTCTTTCCATAACGGATGCTTACAAAATGTCCAGAACATCAGTTGAAGAAATATATAACAACATTATTATCCCCGACCTGAAAGCAGCTGAAAGCTTGCCGACAAGTTATTCAGGTGCTAACATAGGAAGGCCCACACAAGGAGCCACAAAGGCGTTTCTGGGAAGAGTATATCTTACAAGGGGTGATTTTACGAATGCTGAAAGCAAGTTGCTGGAAGTAACAACTATGGGTTATGCTTTAGAGGATGATTACGAAATCATATTCGATCCTACAACTAAACGTAATAAAGAATATATTTTTGATATCGAATACGAGAGTGGCGTAAGCGCCGGTTCTGTGCTTACTAATAGATGTATGCCAAATCATGCCGGAATGCAAACATTTTATGGAGTGCCAGGAACCGGCAATGAATGGAATAATCCGACACAGGCATTGATTAATCTATTTGAACAGAACGATAAAAGAAGAGATAGAAGCATTGGCACACCCGGGGGATTTTATGATGCTTCGGGCGAGTTCGTAAGTTTACCGTCAACAACCAATCAAAATTACACAAAAAAATATCTTTACAGAATAGCGGCAGCAAATGATAGTCCAGTAAACTGGCACCATATTCGCTATGCAGATGTATTGTTGATGTTGGCAGAAGCGATGAATGAAAACGGGAAAACTGCACAGGCTATTCCATATCTGAACATGATACGCAATAGGGCCGGTGTAAGTGAATATCCAATAACTATGAGCCAATCGGACACACGCGCAGCTATCGAGAAAGAACGGCGTTTAGAGTTGTGTTTTGAAGGTCATCGCTGGTTTGATCTGGTACGCTGGGGTAAAGCGTATGATGCGCTGAAAGACAAGGGAATGTCTCCGTACATGACGCTCTTTCCAATACCACTAAGTCAGGTACAATTGGTCAACGATCCGGCCATAATGCCACAAAATCCAGGATATAATTGATAAACTCTATTAATTTGAAAATGGATATTACTAAATCTGATTTTTCAAACAGTCGCCGGAATTTCCTCAAAACAGCGACAGCTACTACACTATCCATAGCAAGTGTTGGTGTATTTGTGACCAAAGATAGTATTGCCGCCTCTGTTTCAGTTGCACAGCAACCAGAACCTTGGTTTCGCCGTACCACTCGCTGGGGGCAGACTAATATTACAGAGAAGGATCCACTGACTTACGATATCGAATGGTGGCGTGGGCATTGGAAGAAAACACAAGTGCAAGGCGTCATCATCAATGCAGGAGGTATTGTGGCTTATTATCCCACTAAAATACCATTTCATTATCAGGCGCATTTTTTGCAGGGACGCGATCTGTTTGGCGATTTATGTAAAGCTGCCCATCAAGACGGTTTGGTGGTCTTTGCGCGCATGGATTCCAACCGTGCTAATGATGATTTTTTCAAAGCGCACCCTGACTGGTTTGCAATTAATGCAAATAATGAACCTTACCGAGCTGATGATCTCTATATCACTTGTATCAATAGCCCTTATTACCGTGAACATATTCCGTCTATACTTACTGAAATATGGAAAATGTATCAGCCGGAAGGATTTACAGACAATAGCTGGAGCGGATTAGGACGTAATTCTATCTGTTATTGTGAGTATTGCAAAAAAGATTTCTTTGATAAAACAGGCAATCAAATTCCAAGAACCAGAAATTGGGACGACCCGGTATATCGTCAATGGATCAAATGGAGTTACGAGAAAAGGTTAGAAATATGGGAACTGAATAACCAAACCACAAAAGCAGTAGGCGGACATGCTTGTACATGGTCGGGGATGAATAGTGGATCTATCAGTAACCAGGGCAGTACTTTCCGTGATTTTAAGGAAATTTGTAAACGAGCAGACATAATCATGCTCGATCATCAGGCGCGAAGCGATGCCTCCGGCTTTCAAAATTTGGCAGACGTCGGAAAAATGGTACACAGCATATTGGGTTGGGATAAACTGATTCCTGACAGCATGGCAATGTATCAGGCAGGAAGACCCACCTTCCGTGTGGGGTCGAAACCTCCACAAGAAGCCCACATGTGGATGATCGAAGGTTTTGCCGGCGGTATCCAGCCATGGTGGCATCACATAGCAGCTTATCATGAAGATCGCAGGATGTATCACACTGCCGAACCAATCTTTAAATGGCATAAGGCAAATGAAGAATACCTGATTAACAGACAACCCGTGGCTTCTGTTGGAGTTGTATGGTCACAGGAAAATTCGGATTTCTATGGACGGGATGATGTGGAAAATAAAGTGAACCTGCCATGGCGTGGGATTGTACAGGCGATGGTTCGTGCAGGCATTCCATATCTTCCGGTTCATGCAGACTATATTGATCGCGACGCTTCTCAATTCAATTTGCTCGTATTACCGAATGTTGGCAGTTTATCTGCTACACAGGTAGAATCTGTAAAACGTTTTGTTTCTAAGGGGGGCAGCTTGTTTGCCACCGGTGAATCTTCCTTGTATAACGAGTGGGGAGATGAATTACCGGATTATGCGTTAAGTGACTTGTTCAAAACTCATTGTATTAAGGATGATAGAGGAAAGAATCAGGAAATAGGAAACAGGATGGATACTACTCTCCACTCGTATCTGCGTATTCATCCTGAAATGCGTAAAAACGTTTACGGACCTCAAACAGGTACAGAACCGGATATTATCGGTGAGCGTCATGCTGTGTTGACAGGATTCGAACTAACCGATATTTTCCCGTTTGGCGGGATACTTACTTCGAAAAGAGTAGATCCAGGCGCTCAAACCCTGATGACTTTCATCCCTGCATTTCCTATCTATCCACCGGAAACAGCTTGGATGCGTGAGCCTGTAACCGACATTCCCGGCTTGATCATCAATACGCAACCGAATGGAAGTCGCATAGCCTTTATGCCGGCCGACATTGATAGACAGTTTGCCCGACATAATCTGCCTGACTATGGTAACTTACTGACAAATATCATCCGTTGGACTACAAAGGACGACATTCCAATTGCTATCAAAGGGCCAGGCTTAATTGATTGCAATATTTACAAACAACCAGGTCGTTTGATTATTCATTTAGTCAATCTGACCAGCGCAGCAACATGGAGACAGCCATTAGATGAATACATCCCCGTAGGCTCTATCACAGTAAAGGTCAAACTTCCTGGAGATGTGACGGGCGAATTTCCTAATCTGATGGTAGCCGGACAACGTATAGTTGCTGATGTATCCGGAGGATGGAGTCAGTTTCAAATTACGTCGATCCTGAATCATGAATTGGTGGTACTTTCTTAATGTATTAAAAAATGAATCTCCATTTCTAAAACCCAAATAAGAGAATTTGGTTGGACGACGTGGTAAGAAGAAAGTGTTAGAAGACGTAAGACATAAAATCAGTATTGTTGTTTACCACGTTATCATAAAAAAGGAAACCTATTTCGTGAAACCGTTTTAAATGACAATCCACGCAAACAAAAGAAGCAAGTCAAATATCACTTGAAATAATTGAATGATTTAGGTGTTGAAATCTATAATACAAGAGGCGTTTTTTTTACTTAATCCGCATATGTGCTCGAAAATGAATTGATCCTATCCAAACAAATCGGATATGCGTTTAAGCACCAAGCGATGCTACTAACTCTGAAACATTCAGTTCAGTGTAGGAATATAAAAATTAATTCACTTATTCGTTATTATATTATTGATATTTAATGTTTTATAAAATTATACGCATATGAAAAGAAGGGATTTTTTTGAGAAAAGTCTTGTCTTGGGAGGTGGGGTGGTAACTACATCAACAATTTCAGGATTTATTTCAACAGAAAATGCTTCAGAAAGTAATGTATCATCATTAATACAAAGCGAACAGCATTTTGATGTGATCATTGTTGGGGGTGGTACAGGAGGCGTTTTAGCAGCTATCGCTGCAGCAAGAACCGGTGCAAAGACTGCACTTATAGAGATGAAAGGGTATACCGGTGGTATTGTTACAGAGGGTGGAACAGCCTTACACAGCTTTTTCAATCTTTGGAAAGCTTTTCCCGGAGTTGAAAAACGTCAGTTAGTAAAAGGTATTCCACAGGAAATAGTCGATCGCTTGGCGAAAGTGGGAGGAACATCAGGCCACTGTGAAATGATTCAGAACTATGGTTACGACTCTGTATGTACGAATGTAGATACCGAATTGTACAAAATGGTTACAATGCAAATGCTTCAAGAATCTGGTGTATATTTAGCCTTAAATACAATGATGTGTGGAGTTGTAAAGCAAAAAAACAAGATTACAGGAGTTATGACAGAATGTCATGGAGGGCGCGATATAATGTATGGAAAAGTTTTTATTGATGCCAGCGGCTACGGCGATTTGTGCGGTCATGCCGGAGCAAAGTGGAGTAATAAAAATGACCACGATGTTTGTAACTCAATGGCTATTGCCAATATTGATATGGACCGTTACTATTCTTTCCTAATAGAACATAATGCAGTAGGTGATCTTGCTTTTGGAAGTTATGATAGCTATCATAATCAAATTGTTCGTTTAGGGATTTCACAATCGCAAGGTCTGCCAGACGAGTTTATTTCTGAGATAAGGAAAATGCGTATAGCGACAATAGCAACTACTGTACATAAGAATTATATCATGTTTATCAAGTGTGATTATACACTTCCAACCGGACCTTTGAACCGGGACGAGGTAACACAAGCAGAAATAACAATCAGAGGAAATATGTATCGAGCACTTGAGTTGTACAAGAAATATATTCCGGGATTTGAGAGAGCGTTTATTTCGCGCACAAGCCCATCGCTTGCTATCCGACGCGGACGTTGTATTGAGTGTGACTATGACCTATCGAACACCGAAATCGTCAATGCTACTCATTTCGACGATGATGTATTTGTGTATAGTTTCCATGACAATGCACCTCGTTATCAAGTCAAGAATGGCGATTCATACGGTTATCCATATAGGGCTTCATGTGTAAAAGGTATTGATAATTTATATGCGATAGGTATGATGGTAACATCTGAATTAGCTGCTCATATGTCAACGAGAAATACCGTAAGTTGTATGGCTATGGGACAATCATTCGGGACTGCTGCTGCTATGTGTGCGGCGAGAAATATTGGGATTCGTGCTCTTCCATATTCAGAGCTGAAAGTACAATTGGTAAAAGACGGCGTTTATTTTGAGGAATAATGTTGACCGTCAGATTATTAGTCTGCAGAATAGGTTTCTTCGGCTTCTTTAGTAGGAGTCGAAGATATAATTAGTTGTGTTGAGGAAAAAATATATTCCAACTGTAATATTACCTTTTATATTTATGTATAATTGTATTCATTTTTTATTAAATCAGTTTAAAAATTTACCATTTGATAAAATTATATATTCAAAATAAGAATGACAAATAATAGATATGTTTTAGGTGATTTTTATAATTAAATCAATATTATTCGCAATTTTGCAGAATGCTTAATTCAATTCTTTAGAAGGAAAATAAATAAAAAGTAAATTCAATGAACAAATCACTAAAAAAGAAATGGAAACTCAATCGACGTGAGTTTTTAACAACAACCGCCGCCATAGGTGTAGCATCGGTAGTACCAACTTCGGTTATTTCACGCACTAAGCCTGACGTAGGTTCTGTTCTGCAAGACAACAAGAATATAATGCGTGTAGTGGATGCGATTGTACAGATTTTGATTAAAGAGGGGGTGTCAATTACATTTGGCGTTCCGGGTGCTGCAATCAATCCTCTATATTCGGCACTGAAAGAAAATGGTGGCATTCGCCATATCCTGGCACGACATGTTGAAGCAGCAACGCACATGGCCGAAGGATACACCAGAGCAAAAGCAGGAAATATAGGTGTCGCTCTCGGTACTTCAGGGCCAGGAGGTACAGATATGATCACAGGCTTGTATTCGGCATGGGCTGATTCTACACCGATATTATGCATCGCAGGACAAGTACCGCGACCAGTTCTTGAAAAAGAAGACTTCCAATTTGCACCAAACACCGAGATTGCTAAACCGGTTACCAAAATGTCTGTCACAATTAAAGAAGCGGCACAAGTGCCCGGAACGTTTGCGAAAGCATTCCAACTGATGCGTATGGGACGACAGGGTCCTGTATTTATCGAGTTGCCTTTTGATTTACAAATGCTGGAAATTGACTTTGATATTGATACATACGAATCATTGCCACTCGCCACACCGGTAATGACTAATCGTCAGGCACAGCGAATAATTGACATGATCGTACAAGCTAAAAGACCAGTATTATTGGCTGGTGGAGGAGTTCTTATTGCCGGAGCAGAAGCGGAGTTTGTGAGTTTTGCCGAACTGCTTGGCGCTCCGGTAATGTCAACACTTATGGGTTGGGGTACAATTCCGGACGACCACAAACTTTGTCAGGGACTGGTTGGTATCCAAACTGCCCATATATGGGCAAATAAGTCTTTTCTGGATTCCGATCTTGTAGTTGGTATAGGTAATCGCTGGGCCAACCGGCACACAGGAGCTCTTGATGTCTATCGCAAAGGACGCAAATTTGTGCATGTGGATATTGAGCCAACACAAATCGGAAAGATTTTCCCTCCCGATTTCTCTGTGATATCCGACGCTAAGGCTGCACTATCCGTACTACTTGAGGTTGCAAGAGAATATCAAACTCAAAACAAGTTGCAAAATCTTTCGGCTTGGGTTAATGAATGTAATAAGCGCAAAGGTGATATTTCCATGCAACGCAAAACTCACTTTGATGATATACCGATTAGGCCACAACGGGTATATGAGGCAATGAATGAAGCTTTTGATCGCAATACTCGTTATGTTACGGTTATCGGACTCTCTCAGATTGCCGGCGGACAGATGCTAAAAGTCTATAAACCTAGACATTGGATCAACTCTGCCCAAGCCGGACCGCTCGGATGGACAATGCCGGCAGCGCTGGGACTGGTTGCAGCCGAACCCGATTCGAAAGTTGTTGCATTGTCGGGCGACTACGATTTCCAGTTTCTGATTGAGGAATTGGCCACAGGGGCACAACACCAGTTGCCGTACGTTCATGTGCTTGTAAACAATGCATATCTGGGATTGATTCGTCAGTCTCAACGTGCGTTCAATATGGATTATCAGGTACAATTAGGTTTTGATAACATAAATTCCGATACCGGAGGTTATGGTGTCGACCATGTCATGGTGGCTGAAGGCATGGGTTGTAAGGCATTTCGGGTTACTAAACCAGACGATCTTGTGTCAACAATGCGCAAGGCTCAACAGCTTGCTTATGAACTCAAGGTACCAGTTGTTGTGGAGTGCATTCTTCAAAAAGTAACTAATATTGCAATGGGTTCTGCTTTGGACAACATAACCGAGTTTGAGCCGCTCGCACAGTCGCTCGCAGATGCTCCAAATTCAATCACCTTAGGGTAAGAGAAATTGTGAAATACAAATTAATATTTGTAAGTATTTGAAATTTATTTAATAATTATATTCTTATTGTTGTTTATGAATTTTCTTAGTGATTTTACAACAAAAGTTGACGTAGTCGGTGGAAGTATCTGGTGGACTGCTTGTGTGGCTCTTATTCCTATTTTGTATTTTTTTTGGGCACTGGCCATTCAAAAGATGAAAGGGTATGTGGCCGGATTAACCACCTTATTAGTGGCGGCTTTATTAGCTATGTTTATATTCAAAATGCCTGTTGCCATGACATTGATGATTTCATCGTATGGCGCTGTTTACGGTTTTATGCCTATTGGCTGGATTATTTTAACGGCAGTGTTTTTATACAAAATTACCGTAAAAACCGGTCAGTTTGAGATTATCCGCAGTTCGATTGTTGCGATTACAGACGATCGCCGTTTACAGGCAATCCTTATTGCTTTTTGTTTTGGTGCTTTCCTTGAAGGGTCGGCAGGATTCGGCGCACCGGTAGTCATTACGGCATCGTTATTGATTGGATTGGGCTTTAAGCCTTTATATGCAGCGGGACTGTGTTTGATCGCCAATACAGCACCGGTAGCGTTTGGGTCTATCGGCATACCGGTTACTACTTTCGGCAATTTCGGGTATGATGTGCCAGCAATTTCGGCAATGGTGGGTAGGCAGTTGCCGTTTGTCTCATTCATTGTTCCGTTTTATTTAGTTTTCATAATGGCAGGATGGAAAAAAACAAAAGAAGTGTTTCCTGCAATTTTGGTTTCCGGCGGGATATTTGCCGCAGTTCAATTTTTATCGTCTAACTTTATCGGACCCGAACTTCCCGATATTCTTTCATCATTGGCAGCCATTATTGCTTTGACCGTTTTTTTAAGGTTTTGGAAGCCAAAGAATGTTTACTGCTTTGACAATGAAAAACAAACAGAGAGAGATGCCCAAAAATATGCTGGTAACCAAATTATCAAAGCATGGTCGCCCTATTTTATTTTGACGGTTTTGGTAACATTATGGGGAGTTCCTCAAATAAAAGCGATTTTAAATCAAAGGGCACTCTCTTGGATTCAGGATGTACCGGCTGTAATGGGACATTTGTATAATGTTGCAGGAACCCAAACTACCTTACAGTTTAATATCCCTTTTCTGGGATTAGCCGGTACGGCAGTTTTCATTTCGGCAATCATCAGCAAGTTTGTCCTTAGATTATCGTGGATTGATTTTGCCAAAACATTCACAGAAACATGCAAAGAAATTGCGTGGCCATTAGTTACAATCATGTCTGTATTGGCGTTATCAAATATTGCAAATTATACAGGCATGATATTAGCCTTAGCAGCAGCATTAGCAAAATCCGGAACCATATTTCCGTTTCTGTCGCCGGTGCTTGGATGGGTCGGCGTCTTTATTACAGGCTCCGATACGGCTGCCAATAATTTGTTTGGTCCATTACAGTATCAAACGGCAAATAATGCTGCGATGAATCCGGTCTTAGCGCTTGCTGCCAATGCTTCAGGAGGTGTAACCGGTAAAATGATTTCGCCACAATCAATTGCAGTCGCATGCGCTGCCGTTGGATTAGCCGGTAAAGAATCGGATTTGTTCAGATTTACCATCAAACACAGTTTCTTTCTCTTACTCATTATTTGTGTGATTACATTCCTGCAATCTAATATATTATCATTTATGGTGCCTTGAAAATTTCAATTACAAATTACAAGTATTTTTTAGAAAACAGATTAAACAGTAAAAAAAACATGAACGAACCAATCAGTAAATATATGAATGTCGGATTGATCCATTTTATGGCCTATCCAGGTACCATAAGAGGCGATGGACCTATTCTTGAAACAATCAGAAAAATCGCTGTTGATGAATATTTTACAGCCATTGAAATAACAACGATTAATGACAAAAAAGTCCGGGTAAAAGCAAAACAAATGCTTGAAACTGCTCATATACGTATCGCATACGGCGGACAACCCAGATTATTGACTACTGGATTGAACATTAACGATTTGAACGAAGAAGGCCGTCAAAAGGCTTTGCAAAACCTGAAAGAAGGCATTGACGAAGCATACGAAATGGGCGCTTCCGGTTTCGCTTTTCTCAGCGGAAAATATGCTGAAGATAGCAAAGAGGATTCTTATCAGGCACTTGTACGTTCCACAAAAGAATTATGCACTTATATCGCAAATAAAGGCGATATGAGAATTGCTCTGGAAGTATTTGATTACGACATAGCGAAAAAAAGTCTAATCGGGCCGGCGTCTCTCGCTTTGCGCTTCGCAAGGGAAATCAGGGCGGAACATGAAAATTTCGGCTTAATGGTTGATCTAAGCCATATCCCTATGATTCATGAAACAATTGAAGAAGCTCTGTTGCCTGTGAAAGACTATATTATCCATGCACATATAGGCAACTGTGTGATTCGAAGCGATGATTTACCTGCGTATGGCGATGAACATCCCCGTTTTGGTTTTCCAAACGGAGAAAATGATGTGGAACAGGTTACAGCATATCTGAGGCTACTTTTACAAATCGGCTTTCTGAACGAAACAAACCCGCCGATTGTGAGTTTTGAGGTGAAACCCTTCGGGGATGAAGATCCTGACATTGTTGTGGCCAATGCGAAACGGACACTCAATGAGGCGTGGGCGAGAGTTTAAAGAATAAAAAATGAAAATTGAATTTGCAGAAGCGTATGGTTTACTCCCAATCGTAAGACTTACGTCCTATTGAAATACATCTTTCATAAATAGTAAAATTGTAAACAATAAATGATAAATATGAAAATAGTAGTATTAGACGGATACACATTAAATCCCGGCGATCTCTCCTGGAATGGATTGAAGCAGTTCGGTGATGTGATAATCTATGACAGAACACCGGCAGATAAAATAGTTGAACGTGCAGCAGAGGCAGAAATTGTTTTTACAAACAAAACGCCTCTGAACAGGGATGTGTTAAATCAACTTCATGCATTGAAATATGTTGGCGTGTTAGCGACAGGTTATAATGTGGTGGATACTGAAGTGGCTAAAGTAAAAGGTATTACAGTTACGAATATCCCCGGCTATGGAACCGATTCTGTTGCCCAGATGACGTTTGCATTGTTGTTGGAACTGTGTCATCATGTACAATATCACAGCGACTCGGTGATGAAGAGCAACTGGTCGCAATCGGCTGATTTTTGTTATTGGAATTTCCCATTGATTGAATTGGCCGGTAAAACAATGGGTGTCATTGGATTTGGAAATATTGGCCGTAAAGTGGCAGATATTGCAACCGCTTTTGGCATGAATATCATTGGAAACGACAAATTCAAAACCGATCAATCGCACAGAACGAATTTCCTATGGGCGGAGGTCGCTCAACTGTTGGAACAATCAGATGTGGTAAGTATTCATTGCCCCTTATTTCCGGAAACGAAAGGTCTTCTCAACAAAGAGAGTTTGAGGTTGATGAAAAAAACTGCTTTATTACTGAATACCTCACGAGGGCCTGTCATTGTAGATGAAGATTTGGCGGATGCATTGAATAACGACATAATTGCCGGAGCCGGTATTGACGTGCTTTCGGTTGAGCCACCATCCGGCAACAATCCGCTTTTCACTGCCAAAAATTGTTTGATCACCCCGCATATTGCATGGGCAACGAAAGAAGCGAGAACAAGACTGATGGACATAGCGGTAAATAATTTAACTGCGTTTTCAAATGGTAATCCTGTGAACGTCGTTTGACTTTTTTATTATCACCCCTTTTTGTTTTATCGGATTTTTATTTTTGTCGGTTAGAAATCACGGTTTTTTATAGGTAGAAAAAAATGAACAAAAACTCACTTTTAGCTGTTATCATATTGTTTATGACGCTTATTGGGTGTTCCCCCACACCCGGATCAGTTGCAAGCTATGTTAATCCATTCCACGGCACTACCACGCTTTGGGAACCCGAAGATCTCGGTTATACGCTTAGCCCTAACCCCGAATTTCGCACAGTCTCAACCGAATTTGGCCGGAGACCGGCACAGGGTATTACCAGGGCATGGGGCGCAGAATGTTATCCCGGAGCCACATTACCTCATGGTATGGT
>JGI24705J35276_12238465_pt1 | contig 23073 bp, 28 predicted proteins | sample TergutNt197P4_FD_35276 | JGI IMG/M metagenome (IMG submission 35276) | reverse complement strand
AAGGTGTAGGGTGTCCATATTGTGCAAATCAAAAAATACTATTAGGTTATAATGATTTAGGAACTCAAAATCCAGAATTAGCAAAAGAATGGAATTTAATTAAAAATGGTGATTTAAAACCAACTAATGTTATAGCTGGTTCAAATAAAAAGGTGTGGTGGGAATGTAATAAGGGGCATGAGTGGCAAGCAAATATTGCTAGTAGAAATACTGGTACTAATTGTCCATATTGTGTTAGAGAAAGAAGAAAAAAACGTAAATAAGTAAGATAAGAAAGAAAAAACAATACAACTTTCGAAGGCATTTTAGAGAGAACTAAAATGTCTTTTTGCATGCTTAAAATTATCAAGGCAATAATTTAATATATCTGAATAGAATTAAAAAAAGGGGGTGATGTATGAGAGTTCTTGTAAATCTTCCTGAATTAGAAGAAGATAAGAGTGAGTTTGAAAATAGACTTGCTGACTTTCATGCAAAACTATTAATAGAAAGAATAAAGCAATATAATATTAACGATAAAGAAAAGAAAAAATTATTAAATATGTTTTTAAAACATTTAGAGGATAAAGATGAAAAATGCACGAGTTAACTCATATAATTTTTAGTAAAACACTGTTAAAAATTTATAATTAGATGTATAATAATCATAGAAAAATTAATGATATGAAAAGTGCGACGCCTGTTGCACAATTCAAAAAGGAGCTAAAATATGTTAGAAAAAGATTTTAAAGATATAATGATAAATATAAAACAAGATTTTATGAATACCCAATATAAAACAATGATTGTAGCAAATGAACACCTTATAAATTTCTATTTTAGACTTGGTAAAATTCTTTCTGAAAATAGCGAATGGGGAAATAAATTTATTGATAATGTTTCTATTGAACTAAATTTAGAGTTTCCAGACATAAAAGGATTTTCAATAAGAAATTTAAAGAGAATCAAAGCTTTTTATGAGGAATATAAAGAGTCAGAAATTATGCCACAGCTTGTGGCACAAATTCCATGGGGACATAATATAATTTTAATTGAAAAGATAAAGGATGTTAAAATTAGAGAATGGTACATTAATGAATGTATTAAAAATGGTTGGTCTAGGAATATATTAGAAATGCAAATAAAATCAGATTTATATTTAAGACAAGAAAAAACTGAAAAATTAACTAATTTTAATACATATTTATCAGATGTACAAAGCGATTTAGCAACACAAACATTAAAAGACCCGTATATTTTTGATTTTATAACATTAAAAGAAAGGTTTAAAGAACGTGAACTAGAAAATGCAATGGTAGAAAAAATAAAGAAGGTGTTGTTGGAGCTAGGTAATGGGTTTTCTTTTGTAGGCAATCAATATAAGATAACGGTTGATAATCAAGATTTTTATATTGATTTACTATTTTATCATTTGAACCTTAGATGTTTTATAGTAGTAGAATTAAAAGCAGGTAAATTTAAACCAGAATACGTTGGTAAACTAAATTTTTATTTATCAGCTTTAGATGACAAATTAAAAAAGGAAAATGACAATCCAACTATTGGACTAATACTTTGTCAAGAAAAAGATAAATTCACTGTAGAATATTCATTAAAAAATATAAATAGTCCAATAGGTATTAGCTCTTATGAAATATCTAAAGTATTACCTAAAGATATTATTAATGAATTACCAACTGAAGAAGACATTAACTTACATATTGATATTAATGAGGAAGATTAGCATTAAAAAAATGTATGAGTTGATTAACTCATACATTTTTTTAATTGCTCAAATTTTGTTCTTGTGATATTACTGTTGCCAAGTTCCCAACGTCTTACTGATGTTATAGATACATCAAGCATATTAGCGAATTCTTGTCTTGTTAAGTTCATAGATTGTCTTATATTAATTATCTTTTCATAGGGGTTGTCCAAAAGAAAAGATATATAATCATCATTTATATTTATTTTGTTCTCAATATTTAGATACTTAATGACAGCTTTTAATAAATTAATATCAATAAGTTTCATTTCTCTGTTTTCTGTATGTTGTAATGCGTCTTTACTATAACCTAATTTTTCACATAAATCAGTTTGGTTTATATCTGCCATTCTTCGATAATATTTTAGTTGTTCTCCTAGTGTACTATTTTTATTAATAGGTTCTATATTTCTTCTTGGGCGAGTTGATATCGTTATAGTGCTTGGAATACTATCTTTTAGAGTACAGAACATTTTGGCAACATTGCTTTCCAACAAGTGAGAACCACATTTTCAATACATCTTGCAACATATGTTGCAAGTTTAAAGTTTTTGCTCATATCAAAACTGTTAATTCCTTTTATTAAACCTATAGTGCCAATTGATATTAAATCATCTTGGTCAATATTTGTATTTGAATATTTTTTTGCAACATGTGCAACTAATCGTAAGTTTCTTTCTATAAGTGAATTTCTTGCTTCTTCATCTCCAGCTTTCATTTTTTCTAAATATATCTTTTCTTCCTCAAGATTTAATGGTTCAGGAAATAAATTACTGCTTTGTATATAACCAACACCAATTATAGCTTCACTTAAAAAGCCCAAAACACTTGAAATTGAAAGGACGAACATACAAATACCTCCCACATATAATAGATTATATGTGGCTGAATTCAATTTGTGCCTGACCTTAGAAAATAGAATAATAAAAGTCTGTGAGAAAACTCACAGACTTAATTAATTATAACATAAAATAAATAAAACTGCAAATAATAAATAAGTCTAAAAAAATCAGAGAAACATCAAAAAGAACTGAAAAAATGAGATATAATATATATAACTCTATATAATGAGGATTTAGGGAATTGAAAAACACACATATATATGGTATTATATATATATACAAAATTTAATATTTAAATTCCCTGCGTAGTACGTGTAGACAGAATTTTTAGAACCTACAAAGTTTGGATACGGGAGTCAAATCTCTAGATATGGCGTGTATGCTTGCATTTATGTAAGAAACCCAAAAGTATATAGGACGACACCCACCTGTTAATGTACAGGTCCATAAAAATTCTCACATCTTACGGCTTAGACGTGGGGTATTTTTATGCGTCCCTGTATACTTTTTTTGTGGAATATGATAATATAAGAAGTATAAAAGGAGGGATTGAATATGTATATAGTTTCAATTTCAATTGACAAGAGAGCTAAAGAGATACCAGATGTACAAGAAGTTTTAACTAAAAATGGAGGCAATATAACAACAAGGCTTGGCATACATGATCCGGATGAAGAGAGAAAAGGGCTAATAATAGTAACATATATAGGAGAAAATATTGAAGAATTTATTGAAGAATTAAATTCTATAGATGAATTAATAAGTATAAATTTTATGGAAGTATAAATATGAGAAGGAATAATTAAAATGAAGATAAAAGAAGCATTAAAACAGGGAACAGATATGTTAAAAGAAAGAAAAATTAAAGAAGCAAACTTAAAAGCAAAAATATTACTAAGATTTTATTTAAATACTTCAAAAGAATACATTACTATAAACGGAGACAAAGAAATAGATATAAGAATAATACATTCATTTTTTTGGGGTATTAGAAGATTAGTAAGAAATGAACCGATTCAATATATAATAAAAAACGTAGAATTCATGGGATTGAACTTTTATATAAATAGAAATGTTTTGATTCCAAGACCTGATACTGAAATACTTGTAGAAGAAGTTATAAGTATTGCAACATTAGCAAATGAGTACCCACTTAATGTGCTGGATTTATGTACAGGTAGTGGCATTATTGGGGTATCGTTGGCAAGACATTTGAATAATGTGCATGTTTGTGCATCTGATATAAGTGAAAAAGTATTAACCGTTGCGAAAAAAAATGCGTTAAATAATAATGTTGAAATAGATTTTATAACATCAGATTTATTTAACAATATAACTAATGAATTTGATATTATAGTTTCAAATCCACCATATATAAGAAAAAGCAAAATAAAAACATTGTCTAAAGAAGTTAGAAAAGAGCCGGTAATAGCACTGGACGGCGGAGAAGATGGACTGGACTTTTATAGAGAAATTTCAAAAAATGCAAAAGAATATTTAAAACAAAATGGAAAATTGGCATTAGAAATAGGATATAATCAAAAAAATAGAGTAATGAAAATTTTAGAAAAAGATGGATATAAAAACATATATTCAAAACAAGATTTATCAAATAAAGATAGAATAGTAATATGTGAAAGAGGATAAAATGTCGTTTGCATCAGATATAAAAGAAGAGTTAAGTAAAGTAAATAACTTAAATAATGAAAAGATTCTAGAAGCAGAATTTCTAGGATATATTTTAACTGGAAATACTACAGATGACGAAAATACTATTACATATATAACAGAAAATGATTTTAATATAGAAAGGCTATATAGAATTTTATTTGAACTAAATATAAGGTACGAGCCAAGGATGAAAGGGAAATTCTATTTGGCCATTATTAAAAAAAGCAATGAAACTGAAAATATGTTAAAAATGAAATTGAATTTGAATATTGAACTTCAAAAAGCTGTTGTACGAGGTGTGTTTTTAGGGGCAGGTTCCGTTAGCGACCCCAATAACCAATATCATTTAGAGATAATATTTCAAGAAAGAAATAATGCGAATTATATAATAAATATTTGCAATAATTTTAATATAAAAATAAAACTAATGGAGAGTAAAGAAAAATATTATTTATATATAAAAGATGGGGAAGAAATATCAAAATTTTTAGCATTAATAGGCGCAAATAAATCGGTTTTGGCTTTTGAAGACATACGAGTTGTAAAAGAAATGAAAAACAATGTAAACAGATTAGTAAACTGTGAAACTGGGAATTTAAATAAAATTGTAAATGCATCAGTTAATCAAATTAATAATATAAAATTAATTAAAAGCTTAAATAGATTTGATGAAATGCCAGAAATTTTAAAAGAAATAGCTATTTTAAGATTGGAAAACCCAGATGCAAGCTTAAAAGAAATTGGAGGAATGTTGAAAAATCCAATTGGAAAATCTGGTGTAAATAACAGGTTTAAAAGGATTAACGAAATAGCAGAAGGATATAAGGAAGGGGAACACACTTCTAATAAGGAGAAGTGCTAATATAGATGATAATATAGAGGTTTCCAATAAAAATTGTTATTAGTTTTTTATTATCTGGTTGGGTTTTAAGATTTTTTTGACCTTAAAAATTGAGAAATATTGTATAGAAAAATATTTCTTTTTTCAATTTTAAACAGAAGAATTTGGTTGTCATAATTATTTGGTTCGGCCTTTAATAAAAAAGAACAAATATTCGTAAAACTATTGTAGTTTGGAAAATACTGTAATATAATAAGAAAAAACAAAAAGGATGATATAGATGAATAAAGATAAATTAGAAGAAATAAATAATAAAACTTTTGAAGATATAAAACATATTGATGAGAACGGAAATGAACATTGGTATGCAAGAGAATTGCAAGTAATATTAAAATATGTTCAATGGCGTAGATTTGAGAATGTAATAAGTAAAGCTAAGATTGCTTGTAAAAAAAGTGATTTTAATATTGATGACCATTTTGCCGACATTGGCAAAATGGTTCAAACAGGTGATTCTGTAAGAGAGATTGTTGATTATAAGTTATCTCGTTATGCTTGCTATTTAATTGCTATGAATGGTGATTCAAGGAAGCCTGTAATTGCAAAAGCACAAACATACTTCGCTATTAGAACTAGAAGAGATGAGTTGAATGAGCAAGAATATAATCTGCTTTCAGAAGATGAAAAACGTTTTTATGTGAGAAATCAAACTAAAAAAGGCAACTATTCTCTTAATAAAACAGCAAAGAATTCTGGAGTTAAAAATTTTGACAAATTTCATAATGCAGGTTATAAAGGACTGTACAATGGTGAAACCGCTGATGATATAGCAAAAAGAAAAGGATTAAGATACAGAGAAGATATTTTGGATAATATGGGTAGTGAAGAATTAGCGAACAATTTATTTAGAATTGTACAAACTGAAAGTAAATTAAAAAAAGAAAAAATAAAAGGCGAAGGCAATGCCAATAAAGCACATTTCAAAGTTGGAAAAATTGTTAGAAATGCAATTAAACAAGCGGGTGGAACTATGCCAGAAGAATTACCTACGCCAAAAAAGAGTCTAAAGCAATTAGAAAAAGAAAATAAATTGAAATTGAAAAAGAAATAATATTATTTAAAGTTGCCGTTAATAATCCTTTTTTTATCGTCGACAAAAAGCCAGTAATTGTTATATAATTTTAAAAATGTTAATAAAAATGATAAAGCACTAGGGGGGAGTAAGGAAGCATGAACGTGAATGTTGGAGAATACCGAAATTTGTCGATTTATATACACATACCATTTTGTAAACAGAAATGCAGATACTGTGATTTTATTTCATTTAATTGTGGCGAACTAATACAAGAAAAATATATTCAAACATTATTAGATGAAATTGAAAGTAAAGATTTAAAAGGCTATACAGTAGATACAATTTATATTGGAGGTGGAACACCTTCTTTTATAATGCCCAAATATATAGTAAAAATTTTAGAAAAAATAAAAACCAACTTTATTATAGAAGAAAACGCAGAAATAACAATAGAAATAAATCCAGGTACAGTTAATGAAAAGAAGTTAAGAGATTATAAAAATGCGGGAATTAACAGGCTTAGCATAGGCCTGCAATCAACGAATAATAGGCTCCTAAAGTTAATAGGAAGAATACACACATACGAAGAATTTTTAGATACATATAAATTAGCGAAACATATTGGCTTTGAAAATATAAATGTGGATTTAATTTTAGGGCTACCAACTCAAACTGAAAATGAATTAATAGAAAGTGTAGAAAAAGTAATTGAATTAAAATCAAATCACATATCCATATATTCTTTGATTTTAGAAGAAGGGACTAAACTACAAAAAATGATAGATGAAAAAGAATTAGAATTGATAGATGAAGATATGGAGCGAAAAATGTATTGGTCAGCAAAGAAAATATTAGAGAGAAGTAAATATATTCATTATGAGATTTCAAATTTTTCTAAAAAAGGCTTTGAATCAAAACACAATATGAATTGCTGGAACCAAGAAGAATATATTGGATTTGGAGCTTCTGCACATTCCTATATTAATAATAGAAGATTTTCCAATACAAGTAATTTGGAAAAATATATTGAAAGTAATGAAAACAATGTTCATGAAAACCAAACAACTGAGGGGAAAATGAAAGAGTATATGATGCTTGGATTAAGAAAAATAAAAGGAGTATGTATATCGAGTTTTGAAGAAAAATTTAGAATACATCCATTGTTTTATTTTAGGGTTGAGCTAGACGAGTTGGTAAATGAAGGTTTGCTGGAAGTAGATTTAGATTACATACGACTAACTAAAAAAGGTCTAGATTTTGCAAATAGAGTATTTGAAAGGTTTGTATAGTGAAACACATGTTGAATTTGCAAATTATGTAAAACTATGATACAATACATATATTAATAGGAAGATTCCTTAAATATTCTAGTGTTGTTTGTTCACAAAAAAATGGAGGATTACATTATGTTAGTATCAACAGAGCAAAAAATAGTAGTGCCAATTCCTGCAGGGACAGAGGACCTTCGAGTGAAAGTAGTAGATAGTCGGATTGAAGAATTGCTACCAGGAGAAGTTGACGGACAGGTAGAAATTACTTACGATACTTCTATTACTTTTTACGAAACAGATTATGAAAAAATTTTTTCGTTGATAGAAGCGAGCAAGTTGTCAATTGATGACAGGTTTTTGAGGCGTAGGCCTAAAACAGAAAAACAGTCCAACTTTAGAAAAAGAGTGATAGCTGCAATATTAGCTGGACTGGAGGATTTCAAAGCTCCATTGTTCGACCCTTCGATAGATAAAAATGATAATATTTATTTCTGTTATGGAAATAGGCCAGGAGTAGCGAGGCAGGCAAATTGGTGGATAGAAAACGCACCCAAATACTTGCCCGGTATCAGTAGGATTGGAACAACTGCTGAACACGATGCATTTCTGGCAACCCTTATCAAAAAAGGATTTGCAACTTGGGAACAGGTATGTGACAATAGTAAAGAAATTGGTCACTATCGGGACTCTGAAGATGCAAAAGAGGATTTCGAGAATACGGGGAGCAGACCTTTAGGAGAATTTTACGATTTAGGAAACACTAATAAAATAACGCTTAAAGGAAAAGAAGGCTCGGACGTTTCGATTAAGGGCGGTAACTATTATTATGATGGATACAGTTGTCCGTTGGCAGAGGTCAGCTACTTTGGAGATTCTAGCGACTTTTACAGTATTGCTAATACCATTTACTGTGGTGGAGTAGGATGGATTGTGCTTGATGCATAGTACCAAAAATAATTATACAACACGGCAAGAGCTCTTAAATGAGGGCTCTTGCTTAATTTATTTAATCATGTTGCTTTTGTTCTATATATTTTTTTCAAAAAACTACTTGACAATCTTAAAATAAAGTTATAATATATTAGCAGTCTAACGACAAGTCTGCTAAATTTTCTTAGCTATTTGAGCAAAGAGAAGTACAGATAAGTTATGCAAAGCGGAGGTGATGAAAAATGCCTGAAAGCTTAGATAAAAGGAAGAAAAAGCTGTTACAAGCAATAGTTGAAGAATATATTGAAACAGCAGAACCAGTGAGTTCAAACAACTTAGTAAAAATGCTAGATTGTAGCAGTGCTACAATAAGAAATGAGATGGCAGAGCTTGAACAAATTGGTTTTTTAGAAAAACCGCATACTTCAGCTGGCAGAATTCCATCACAAAAAGGGTATAGATACTATGTGGATGAACTAATAAGAGAAGACTCACTAAGTAAAAAAGAGATGGAATTAATAAAAGAAAGGCTTGAAACAAAAGTAAATGAACTGGAGGATTTAACTAAAATTGCAACAACAACATTATCTGAGATAACTCATTATACTACAATAACTATAGGGCCAGATGTAAACAGCCACACAATTATAGATATAAAATTTGTTTTATTAGGTAGCAGAGTTTTAATGGCGGTAATTTTAACAGATTCAGGAGTTATAAGAGAATCTATAATAAAGTTTGATGAAGATATAGACCAAAAACAAACTGACGACTTAACACTTATATTTAGAAATAAATTAGTAGGAAAACCACTTGAAAAACTAAATGGGCCTATTGAAGAATTTATAATAAATGAAATAAATGCAGGTATTAACATTATAAAAAAGATAATAGATGAAATAAATAAAATTATAGAAGAATCTAAAAAAATTTATCTTGAAGGCGCAAATAAAGTAGTTAGTATGCCAGAATTCAAAAAATCAGATATTGCAAAAGATTTCTTAAATGTATTGGATGCAAAAGATTTAGTAGCAGATGTTTTAAATACTGGATTAGCACAAAATATAAATGTATATATTGGGGAAGAAACAGAAAAAGAAGAACTCAAAAACTTTAGTATAGTAACATTTAATCATTTATTAGAAGACAAAGATATAGGCACAATTGGAATTATTGGGCCAACCAGAATGGACTATTCAAAAGTAATTTCAGTTATGAAATACATAAGCAAAAAGCTTAACGACGATTTTAAGAAAGGAAAGTTTTGAAATGGAAAACGAAGAAATGGAGAACGAAGAAATAGTAAACGAAACAACAGCGAAAGAGAATAATGAGGTTGAAGAACTAAACGATAGATATAAAAGATTATTGGCTGAATTTGAAAATTATAAAAAAAGAAGTGGCAAAGAAAGAGAAGGCCTATATGGAATAATTATGGGAGATGTGGTTTCTACAATGTTACCTATTATGGATAATTTAGAAAAGGCTGCAGAAGCTACAACAGAAGATTCTAATTATAAAGAAGGAATTCTTTTGGTTATAAAACAATTTACAGAAACATTAAAAAAGTTTGGGCTAGAAGAAATTGAATCAGTTGGGAAAAAGTTTGATCCAGAACTACATGAGGCAGTAAGTCATGTGGAAGATAGCGAAAAAGGCGAAAAAGAAGTAATTGAAGAATACAAAAAAGGATATAGAATTGGTACAAAGGTAATTCGTCACGCAATGGTGGCAGTAGCAAACTAAAGAATAATAAAAAAATAATAAAAAAATAATAAAAAAAATTAAGGGAGGATTTTTAAAATGGGAAAAATTATAGGAATTGACTTAGGTACAACAAACTCTTGTGTATCTGTTATGGAAGGAGGAGAGCCAGTTGTTATACCAAATGCAGAAGGAAATAGAACTACACCTAGTGTTGTTGCCTTCTCAAAAAATGGAGAAAGATTGGTAGGCCAAATTGCAAAACGTCAAGCAGTTACAAACCCAGAAAACACAGTAATCTCTATAAAGAGAAAAATGGGTAAAAATGAAAAGATTAAAATAGAGGGAGATGAATTTTCTCCACAAGAAATATCTGCAATGATATTACAAAAGCTAAAAGCAGATGCAGAGAATTATTTAGGCACAACTGTTACAGAAGCAGTTATAACTGTTCCAGCATATTTTAGCGACAGTCAAAGACAAGCAACAAAAGATGCAGGGAAAATAGCTGGTTTAGATGTAAAAAGAATAATTAATGAACCAACAGCAGCAGCTTTAGCTTATGGAATGGATAAAGAATCACAAGATCAGAAAATATTAATATATGACTTAGGTGGAGGAACATTTGACGTATCTATATTAGATATAGGAGATGGAGTTTTTGAAGTTCTGGCAACAAATGGTAACACAAGCTTAGGTGGAGATGATTTTGATGAAAAGGTTATGGAATATTTAGTTGCAGAATTTAAAAAATCAAGTGGAATAGATTTAAAATCAGATAAAATGGCAATGCAAAGATTAAAAGAAGCAGCAGAAAAAGCAAAAATAGAGCTTTCTGGTGTTCAACAAACAAATATTAATCTACCATTTATAACAGCAGATAGTACAGGACCAAAACATTTAGACATAACATTAACAAGACCAAAATTTGAAGAGTTAATTCACGATTTAATAGAAAGTTCGGCAGATCCAATAAATCAGGCAATGAAAGATGCCGGGGTTACATCAGAACAATTACACAAAGTGTTATTGGTTGGAGGTTCTACAAGAATACCAGCAGTTCAAGAACTTGTAAAAAGACTTACAGGAAAAGAACCAGATAAAGGAATAAATCCAGACGAATGTGTTGCAATTGGTGCAGCTATTCAAGGTGGTGTTTTATCGGGAGATGTTAAAGATTTAGTATTATTGGATGTAACACCATTATCATTAGGAATTGAAACATATGGTGGAGTATTTACAAAATTAATTGAAAGAAATACAACAATACCTACTAAAAAATCTCAGGTATTTTCAACAGCTGGAGATGGCCAAACAAGTGTAGAAGTGCATGTACTACAAGGTGAAAGAGAAATGGCAGCATACAATAAAACACTTGGAAGATTCCAATTGGCAGGAATTCCACCAGCACCAAGAGGAGTGCCGCAAATTGAAGTAACATTTGACATAGATGCTAACGGTATTGTTCATGTTTCTGCGAAAGACCAGGCAACTGGAAATGAACAAAAAGTTTCTATAACAGCAAGTTCAAATCTTTCAGAAGAAGATATTAATCAAGCAATAAAAGATGCTGAGCTACATGCTACTGAAGATAAGAAAAGAAAAGAAGAAATTGAAGTTAAAAACAATGCAGAAAGTTTATTATATAATAGCCAAAAAACTTTAGAAGAATTGGGAGACAAAATAAGTGGAGAAGAAAAAGCTAAAGTTGAAACAGAAATAGAATCTGTAAAAAAGGCAATAGAAGGAAACAATGTAGAAACAATTAAAGAAGCAACAGATAAACTAACAAAAGCATTTTATGAAATTTCTGAAAAATTATATTCACAAAACCAAGCAGCGGCTGATGCTACAAATGCAGGAGCAGAGAATGCTGAGGCAGATGGAGCAGTACATGATGCAGAGTATAAAGTTGAAGAAGTAAAACCAGACGAAGACAAAAAAGATGGAGAAGAATAGGTTTAAAAAAGTTTGATGGAGGAGTACGATGGCAGTACAAAAAAGGGACTACTACGAGGTGCTTGGTGTAGATAAAAGTGCAACTGATGATGATTTAAAAAAAGCTTATAGAAAATTGGCAAAACAACATCATCCAGATGCTAACCCAAATAATAAAGAAGAATCTGAAAAAAAATTTAAAGAAGTTAGTGAAGCATATGAAGTTTTATCAGATAAACAAAAAAGGCAAATGTATGATCAGTTTGGCTTTAATGGGCCAAGTAATTTTAATGGTGGGCAAGGCGGATATTATTCATATGGTTCTGGATTTGAAGGCTTTGGTGGATTTTCAGATTTTGGAGACTTTGGAGATTTAGGAGATATATTCTCATCATTTTTTGGTGGTAGTAATGCAAGAACAAAAAATAGCAACGGGCCTAGAAAAGGTGCAGACTTAAAAATAAATTTAGATATAACTTTTGAAGAATCGTATTCAGGTGTTGAAAAAGAAATTAGTTTAAACAGAAATGAAAAATGTTCTTCTTGTAATGGAAGTGGTGCAAAAAAAGGGACCAGTCCTGAAAAATGCTCAATGTGTAACGGGACAGGGAAAATAAAGCAAATACTTACAACTCCATTTGGGCAGATGTCTACACAAAAAACATGTGTACAATGTAATGGAACAGGAAAATCAATAAGAGAAATATGCCCAGAATGTAAAGGGAAAGGAACAAATAAAAAATCAATAAAAATAAAAGTAAAAATACCAGAAGGAATTGACGAAGGCCAAACAATAGTAATGAGGAGTGAAGGCGAAACTGGTATAAATGGTGGACCAAATGGAGATTTATACATAGTTGTTCGTGTAAGAAGACATAGTATATATGCCAGAAAAGCAGAACATGTACTTTGCGAAGTTCCAATAACATTTACAGGAGCAACATTAGGAACAGAAATAGAAATACCAATGGTAGATGGAACGAAAGAGAAATACAGAATACCAGAAGGAACACAAACTGGAACAAAATTTACAATAAGAAATAAAGGATTTAAAAATGTTAATGCAAATTGGAGAGGAGATTTTGTATTTACAGTAATTGTTCAAACACCAAAGAAGTTAACTACAGAACAGCGAAACATATTATTAGAATTAGCAAAAACAATGAATGAGCAACCACCAATTAAGAAAAAAGGAATATTTGGGTAGATGAAAAAAATACTGCCAGGAGGGAGCAACCTGTTGGCAGTATTTTTTTGCCTATATATTTACTATTTAACAAACATATGATATATTTTGGATTAGAGGATATATATGGGAAACAAACAAAATACTATAAAAACAAATTCTACTAATATATTAATAGAAAAGAAGTCTAAGTTTATTGCTACCATATTTAAAGTAAGTTCAGAGCAAGAGGCAATAGATATTATTAAACGAACAAAAAAGGAATGTAAAAATGCAACACATAATGTTTATGCATATATTGTTTTACAAGATGGACAAGTTGTTAGTAGATATAGTGATGATAAAGAACCAAAAGGAACTGCAGGCAGGCCAATTATGTTTTTATTAAATCAAAATAATTTATATAATGTTTTGGTTATTGTTACAAGATATTTTGGCGGAACATTACTTGGTAAAGGTGGGTTGATAAGAGCATATACAAAATCAGTTAAATTAGCATTAGAAAATACAGAGATAATAGAAATATAGTAGGGAGATTTAAATGGAGATTAAAGGACAGGTAGAGGAATTTATATATCAAAATGAGGCAAATGGATATTGTATAGGAGTGTTTTCGTTAGAAGATGGTGAAGCACTTACAATAGTTGGGTATTTGCCTTTTATTTCTGTTCGGAGATACATTAAAATTAAATGGCAAGATGGTAATACATCAGGAATATGGAGAACAATTTAAAGTAGATACCTTTGAAAAGCTAATGCCAGAAACCACTGTTGCTTTAGAAAAATATTTATCAAGTGGAACAATAAAAGGAATTGGACCTGCAACAGCAAAAAAAATAATAAATAAATTTGGAGAAGATACTTTAAATATATTTAAATTTGAGCCTATAAGATTATCAGAGGTAAAAGGGATATCAAAAGATAAGGCAATTGAAATAGGAGAAGAATTTAATGAAAAATGGGAAGTGTGGCAAATAGTTAGATTCTTGGAAGGTTTTGGAATAAGTGCAAGCAACAGTAAAAAAGTATATGATGCACTTGGGGTTCAGGCAATTGAAAAAATTCAAGATAATCCATACATATTGGTTGATATTGTATATGGGGTTGATTTTTACAAAATAGATAAAATAGCAGTGGAAACAGGAATACCAAAAGATAATAATAACAGAATTAAAAGCGGGATAAAATACGCATTATTAATTGCAAGTTATAATGGGAATATTTGTGTACAAAAAGAAAATTTAATTGAATATGTAAAAAGCATTTTAGAAATTCCAGAAGAAAACATTTTAGACAACTTAACTAATTTAAATGTTCTAAAAGAAATATATATAGAAGAATTGGATGAAGAAAAATGGGTATATTTATATCCATTTCATAAAGCAGAAAAAAATATTGCAGAAAAGTTAATTCAGTTAGATGAATATGGAAAACAAGAAATAAAAAACTTTGGAAATGAGATTAAAAAAAGTGAAAAAAAATTAGGAATAGAGTTGTCTGAAAAACAATTTGAAGCAATAAATCAAATTAATGAAAACAATATATGTATAATTACTGGCGGACCTGGTACTGGTAAAACAACAATTATAAAATTTGTGATTGATATCTATAAATCTCATAATAAAAAAGTGGTGCTTTGTGCACCAACTGGGCGAGCTGCAAAAAGAATAAACGAAACAACAGGAGAAGAAGCAAAAACAATACATAGGCTATTGGAAATAGGAAAGTTTGAAGAAGATAAACTAGGAAGTATAGATATAGATGTTTTGCCTATAGATGCAGATATTTTAGTTATAGATGAAATGTCGATGGTAGATATTTTCCTTATGAACTATATTGTAAAAGCAGTTTATCTGGGTACAAAGATAATATTTGTTGGAGATATAAATCAGTTGCCATCAGTAGGACCTGGAAGTATATTAAAAGACATAATAGACTGTGAGAAGTTTGAAACAGTAGTTTTAAATCAGATTTTCAGACAAGCAGCAAAAAGCAAGATTATAGTTAATGCACATGATGTGAATAATGGAATTAATTTCATTGGAAAAAAAGATTATGAAAAAGATGCTAATGAAGATTTTTTCTATATTAATGAATCGAATCAAGAAAAAATGCTGTATAATGTAATATCATTAAGCAAAGAAAGACTTAAAAAATATGGAGATTATGAATTTTTTAATAATATACAAGTATTAACTCCAACTAAAAAAGGAATGATTGGAACAAAAGAATTAAACCAAAGTTTGCAACAAGCCCTAAACCCTAAAATAGAAAACACAGAAGAAAAAACTTATGGAAATATAGAGTTTAGAGAAGGCGATAGAGTAATGCAAATAAAAAACAATTACGATATATATTGGGAAAAAGAAGGAGAGCGAGGCACAGGAGCATTTAATGGCGAGCTTGGAAGAATTATAAAAATAGATACGGAAGAAAAACAAATGAAAGTGGAGTTTGATGATGGAAAAAATGTGTGGTATTTGTTTTCTGAACTAGACCAGCTGGAACATGCATATGCAATAACAATACATAAAGCACAGGGAAGTGAATTTGATGTTGTAATTTTGGCAATACCACAATCTTCAAATAAACTACTTACAAGAAATTTATTATATACTGGAATTACAAGAGCAAAGAAATTACTAATAGTAATAGGAAACAATAATTTAATTGAATTTATGATAAATAATGTTGATGTGAAAAAAAGAAATACAGGCTTGAAAAGAAAAATTGTATAGGATATAATAGTAATATGCAGATTTTTATTAGTTCAAAGGAGGAGAAGTAGTAATATGAGAAGTAATAAAGGTATAACAATGCTTACTATGATAATGGCAGTAATGATACTGTTAGTATTGGCTGCAGTTTCTATAAATACAATATTAACTAACAATGCTGCAATAAAAAGTGCAGAAGAGGCTGGTTTTAAATCAGAAGTATTGGAATTGAAAAATCGTTTGGACAAGCGTATGTCAGATGTTTTACTGAGAAGTGGAGATACATCAATGATAGACAACTTTAACGAATTGAAAAGAATTTTTGGAGATGGATTTAATGATGAATTGTTAAAAAAAGTAGCGATTATTGGTGGAGAATTAGCTTATATACCTAAAATGTGTACAGAAGATGAAATAAAATGGTTTATAGAGCTTGGAATAAAATCGGCACTTGCAATAGATGTTATTGTAAAAGAAAGAATAAATTCAGAAGGATTAAGCATAGCTACAAATACAACAGGTGGATATGATCTCGTTTTTGTATTGGATTTATCTGCGAGTATGACTGCTGCTAGAATAAAAACTTTAGCAGATTGTGTTAATTCAACAATATATTCGGTTTTAGAAAATGAATATAATAGAATTGCAGTAGTAGTATTTTCAACAAATGCAGCATCAGAAAAAATCCTTGACTTAGGACATTATAACCAGACAGCTAATGCGTTATCTTATTCGGGTACTACTATTACATTAAATAAAAATAATTTAGGAGTACCAGGTGGTGGTACAAAATCATATAGCACTGGCTCTGGTACATACACACAAAAAGGAATTTTGTTGGCATATAATGAATTAACTGGGCCAGGAAGTGCACTTCAGGTGGATAGCACCGATACAGAACATATGAATTACAATTATAGAAATAATGTTCCTGCAATAATGATAATAACAGACGGAGCGCCAAATATACATACAGCAAATGTTGTTCCTGGAGCAGGAGGTAGTGCAGGAGGTGCAGATGGAACACTAGATGGTGGATATTGGACAGTGTTAACAGCATCACATTATAAAACACTTCTTAAAGAGGCATATATTGCAAAAAGCAAACCAGGGCCAATGTTCTTTACTATAGGAACAGATTTAGATACAAATAATGATGTTGGTAGATTTGCAGCTTTAACTTTAAAACCAAGTGAAGGAAATATGAGCATGGCAAATCAATTAGCACCATGTGCGAAATGTGTAGAGGGATATACTGCTTGTACAAAATGTAATGTTAAAGGTAGTAACAATATTCCAGGAAATGGAGTATGTGGAACATGTAAAGGGACTGGTACTACTGGAAGTGGCTCAAGTACTGCTGGATGTACAGCATGTAATACTAAAGGTAGTGGTACAAAAAATAGCAATATTAAGCCAGGAGATGGAGTATGTGGAACATGTAAAGGAAATGGATACACTACTACAAAATGTACAACATGTAAAGGAGCAGGAACAGCTAGCTCTACATTAGCAAAGCCACTATATGATAAATTAAATACAGATAAAACATCAGGCTGGTATGATTTTTCAGATTATTCAGCAGTTGGGTTGTTTGATGCAGCACAACTTCAAGAAAATATTAATACTGCGATTAGCCAAATTGCTGCAGGAGTTTATGAAAATGATATTGAAAGCACAGGGATGTATACATCATCAACACAAATCGAAATTACAAATGAAGATGATACAACAAGTATGATAGATTTTGCTATAGATCAAAACAAACCAATTTCATTAACAGTAACAGTAGGATTGGTGGAATATCATGTTGATAGTCTTGGGAATCCAATATTAGATTCATTAAAAAAACCATTATATACATTAACAAAAACAGAAACAAAAACAAAGAGCGGTATTACATATAGTCAAATAGCCAGTGGTCAAATACCAAACTTAAAAATATCGAATGGAAGAATGCTTTGGTATTTAAGAAGTGAATATGAAAATACAAGAACTGGAATGGTTTATGAACTGCAAAATTCAATATTAGAATCTATTGGTAAAACCGAAGCACAGTTAATGAGAGAAGACCCGCCAAAAGGAGTTGAAGTTACTGAAGTAATAATAGAATATTGGGTAAAATCTAAAGAATGAATATTTTAACAAAAAACACTCAAACTAAATTAAAGGTTTGGGTGTTTTTTATGTTTTTTAGAAAAGTGAAAAGTCAAATTAACAGATTAAATAATAATCTGGAAAAATCAAACTTATTAGAACTATCGTATATATTAAGTAGTAAAAAAGAATTAATTAAAAGGAATTTATTAGCAGGTGTTTTTAGAGGGATAGGAATTGGTATAGGAGTTACAATTGTTACTGCATTAATAATATTAACCCTACAGAGGATTGTGAGACTTAATGTGCCGGTAATCGGAGATTTTATTGTACAAATAATTGAAGTTGTGCAGAACAAAACTACTTATTAATATGTCGAAAACTTCCTAATATATGACAAAACCTCCTACAATTCTCCGAAGGACAAGTTAAGAAAAAAAAGAATATAATGAGAAGGGACACACCCTTAGGAGGAGGGACAAACATGAATGTGAAACATTTTATTGAGGACAAGACACTCGTTTTTGAAATTACAGAAGAGTTAGACCATCATATGTCAGATAGAATAAGGAGGAGAGCGGACTATGAAATTCAAAGATTTATGCCTAAAAGAGTTGTGTTTGATTTTAATAGGGTTGTATTTATGGACAGTGCAGGAATAGGACTAATAATTGGAAGATATAAAACAGCCAGTTGTTTTGGAGGAAAAGTAGAACTTATAAATTTAAATGAAAAAATAAAAAGAGTTTTTGAAATGAGTGGAGTTCTAAAAATAATACCAATAAGGGAAGGAGAACATGTATCATGAACAAAGTATTGAAAAATGAGATGAAAATAGAATTTTTAAGTAAATCGGTTAATGAAGCGTTTGCGAGAATAGCAGTTGCTTCTTTTGCATCACAGTTGGATCCGACAATTGAAGAAATTGCAGATATTAAAACAGCAATCTCAGAAGCAGTTACTAATGCAATAATTCATGCATATCCAAGTTCAGATGGAATTGTGAAAGTAATAGCGAGGTTATACGAAAATGAAATAGAAATGGAAGTGTCTGATAATGGCGAAGGAATTGAGGATGTAGAAGAAGCGAGAGAACCGTTATATACAACGAAAAGTAATCTTGAACGTTCGGGAATGGGATTTACTATAATGGAAAATTTTATGGATGATATTAAAATTGAATCCATTGTTGGGCTTGGAACAAAAATTACAATGACTAAAAAAATAGAAGAAAGTAAATTGGATAGTACATATGAAATTAAATAACAAATCTCTTATTATTAAAGCTCAAAATGGAGATGAAGTTGCATTGGCCGAACTTATAGAAAAAAATAATCGGGCTAATATGGAGTATTGTAAGAAGGTTTATAGGAAGAGGAGTTGAAACCCAAGATTTATATCAGATAGGATGTATTGGATTTATAAAAGCCATACAAAGATTTGACTTTAAGTTTAATGTTCAATTATCAACATATACAGTTCAATATATGTTGGGAGAAATAAAGAAATTTCTAAGAGATGATGGGATTATAAAAATAAGCAGAAATTTAAAAAATATATCGATGAGATTGGTAACATCTATTAATGAAACAACATTGGAAAATTCTAATGAAAAAATAGAAAGAATAATTGTAGACTCAGAAGAACAAAATAAATTAATAGACAAAATTGCAATATTAGAGCTAATAGAAACATTAAATGTAAGAGATAAAGAAATTATAAAATTAAGATATTTTAAAGAGAAAACACAGCTTCAAGTTGCAGAGATTTTGGGAATTTCTCAAGTTCAAGTATCGAGACTGGAAAGAAGAATTTTAAACGAACTCAAAACCAAATTTATTACATAACCATAGGAGGTATAGCTTTGAAAAAATTAATTATATATATTTTATTTATAGTCTTGTTGGTTTTTGCATTGCCAATTATTTTTACAAACAAATTTGAACCGGTTTCAGTTCAGCTACCATATGATTATGGTAATTTAAGTCATATAAAATTATTGCATATAGAAACGGGATTGGTAGAAGATATTGGACTAGACGAATATGTGTGTGGAGTTGTATCGGCAGAAATGCCAGCAACATATGAAAGAGAGGCTTTGAAAGCTCAAGCTGTTGTTGCTAGAACATATGTTATACATAAGGTGAAAAATGGAAGTAAACATGAAGGTGCAAATATATGTGATAGTTATTTATGTTGTCAAGCTTGGATTTCAAAAGAGGATAGATATGCAAAATGGGAAAATGGAAAACAAGATGAATATTGGAATAGAATTGTTGGTTCAGTAAATTCTACGAAAGGAAAATATATAACATATGAAGGCGAGCCTATAAATGCATTATGCCATAGTAATAGTGGCGGGGTTACAGAGCTTCCAGTTAATGTCTGGGGTGGAGATTACCCATATCTTCAAGTTGTAGAGACTTCTGGAGAAGATGTATATAGCGATTATAGTTCAGAGAAAATAATTTCAAAAGATGAGTTGGTGGTGAAGATGCTGGAAAACCATCCAAATTTTGTAATCGACTTTTCTTTAGAACAATATATAAAAATATTGGACTTAACAGATGGAGGAAGAGTAAAAAATATCCAAATTGGAAACACTACTATTTCTGGAGTCCAAGCAAGGAAAATATTTGAATTAAAATCAGCTAATTTTTTAATTGAATTATTAGACGACAATATAAAATTTGCTGTAATTGGATATGGACATGGAGTTGGTTTAAGTCAAAGTGGAAGCGATGCTTTGGCAAAACAGGGAATGGATTATAAACAAATAATCAAACATTATTACAAAAATATAGAAATATAGTTTGGAGAATTTTTCTATTTCTTGAATAATCTTTAGAATTTTGCAAATAATTATATTAAATATTTACAGAAAAGGAAGGTATTTAATATGAGAAGAAGAGCAATTCTTGAAGAAGAGAACTTAAAAAGAATGCTATATGCTTTTAGTATAACTTTAGTTATTTCGATAGTTGCATTTGTAGCTATATTTGTTATGTATAATAGAAAATTGAGAGAAGAGTCGGATACAAGGCTGTTAGAGATGAGTAAGATGAATGCAATTGTTGAGAATAATGATATAAGACAAACAAGTATTACTTCTGATAAAACCAGAGACGAAGTAACAAATGTTAGAAATGCAGTAAAAAGCCAAACGAGTAATCAAAATAGAGTAGATACAACTCCAGTGACAGCAGAGGTTGAAGCTCCAGTGGTGGAAGAAGAGAAAAACACAGTTCAAGAAAATATACCAAAAGAAGCGGAGCTTAAATTTATTGCACCTGTATCTGGTGATATTATAAAAGATTTTGCAATGGATACATTAATATATTCTAATACATTAGAAGAATGGACAACTCATTCTGGAATAGACATATCTGCAAATAAGACAGGGATAGTAGTGGCTGCAGAGGATGGAACAATAGAAAGTATAAAAAATGATCCGAGATATGGTGTAACAATTACTATAGCACACCGAAGTGGGTTTAAAACCATTTATTCAAATTTGCTAACAACTGAATTTGTTTCGGAAGGAAAGAATGTTGAGAAGGGGCAAACAATAGCCACAGTCGGAGATACAGCAAGTTTTGAGATTGCAGATAATTCACATTTGCACTTTGAAATGTATAAAGATGGGGAGCTTGTAAACCCCACAATATACTTAAAATAAAAAAATCGTGCCAGCGCGTGCCAAGGGGGAGGGTTCTCGTGGCACGATTTTTTTTATGTATTGAAAAAACAATTTTATTATGTTATAGTTATATATAGATTTATAATGTTAGAAAGAGGTAATAAAAAATGTTCAAATTTAATAAAGATAAAGTAGATATACAAAAAATATTAAAAAAAGTAATAGCAGGGCTTGTTGTTGGGCTAATGGTATTTTCGGTATTAGTGGGATTGCTATATCCACTATTTGTTAGCTAATAAATATTTATTGGAGGAAATAATGATTGAAGAATTAAATAGAATTTATCAAACAGAAATATTAGGATACATAACAGACCAGTTTTTACATCCAGTTAGATTAATATTTACAATAATAGATTTATTAATTGTTATATTTATTGTGTATAAAGCATTTCAAATACTTAAAGAAACAAGAGCTGGACAGCTTATGAAAGGAATAGCATTTCTTGTTATTATAACTTTTTTAAGTAGGATATTGAGATTAAATATATTAAATACAGTATTGTCAAATATTATGAACTATGGTGTTGTAATGTTGATGATTGTATTTCAACCGGAATTAAGAAGAGGTCTAGAGCAACTTCGGAACAAATAAAATAAGTAAATTTTTTGGGATAGATAGAAATATTGAGGCAAAAACAAAAGAAAACATATATAAAATTGCAATAGCAACAATGGAACTTTCAAAACAAAGAAAAGGGGCATTAATAGTAATAGAAAGAGATATAAAAATACAAGATATTATTTCAACTGGTGTTTTAATGGAATCAGAAATATCTCCTCAGTTACTAGTAAACCTATTTGAGCCTAAAACACCATTACATGATGGCGCAATTGTAATTAGAGGAAATAAAATTGCAGCTGCATCATGTATGCTACCATTATCAAGCGACAAAGATATTGCAAGAGAACTTGGTACAAGGCACAGAGCAGCGATAGGAATTTCAAAAGAATCTGATGCCATAGTAGTTGTTGTTTCAGAAGAAACTGGAAGGATATCGATTGCAAAAGATGGAACATTAATTGCAGATATTAGAGAAGATGTGTTGAAGAAAATTTTAATAAAAAACCTTAGTGTAGAACGTAAACAAAAAGAGAACGAAAAAAGCAAAGTGGAAGAAAAAAAGGACGGAATTGCCTAAAAAGTGGATGGAGAAAAGTGGGTTGCCAGTAGGGACGGTTCTCGTGGCAGGAGGCAGACAGAGGGACGTAACAGTTGTCTAATATTTAAAAATTGGGGCCCTACGACACAGACAGACCCGTGGCATCGGGGGTCGAACGGGTGATTTTTAAATATTAGACAACTGTTACGTCCCTCTGTCTGCCTCCTGCCACGAGAACCGTCCCTACTGGCAACC